>Ga0307445_10001834_pt1 | contig 11877 bp, 7 predicted proteins | sample SalMarSW160330MG_FD_202147 | JGI IMG/M metagenome (GOLD analysis project Ga0307445, IMG submission 202147) | Salt marsh sediment microbial communities from the Plum Island Ecosystem LTER, Massachusetts, United States - SW1603-30 | ecosystem: Environmental > Aquatic > Marine > Intertidal zone >...
CCTTCGACGCCTCTCCATTGGTCCCGGGCGATCCTTTGCCGCCGGCGGACCTGATGGTCATCGCCACCCGCGACGAGGTGATCGAGCCGGTGGCGGCCGCGCTGGCCCCCCAGGCGGGGGACACGACCGCGGCGGTGCACCTCTCCGGGCTGCTCCCGGTGACGGCACTGGCCCCGCTCGCCGCCGCCGGGCTCGCCGTCGGAGCCTTCCACCCGCTCCAGACGCTGCCCGAACCGGAGGTGGGGGCGCGCCGCCTGGCAGGCTCCTGGGTGGCGGTCACCGCAGGCGAGCCCCTCCGCACCACCCTCCACGGGCTGGCGGACTCGATCGACGCCCGGCCCTTCGACCTCGCCGACGACGCCAAGCCGCTCTATCACGCCGCGGCGGCCGCCGCCGCCAACTTCTCACTGGCGGTCCTCACCATGGCCGCCGACCTCTTCGAAGAGGCCGCGGTGCCGTTCGAGGCGGCCCGTCCCCTCGTCGAGGCCGCCGTCGACAACGCCTTCACGATGGGGCCCCGCTCCGCACTCACCGGGCCGGTGGCGCGTGGTGACGTCGCCACGGTCGAGGCCCAGCTCGCCGCGGTGGCGGCCGCGGCCCCCGAATGGCTCGCCGCCTACTCGCGGCTGGTGGCGATCCTGGCCGAGTTGGTGGGCCGCGGCGACCAGTTCGCTCCCGTGCTGCGCGGCGAATCCACCCCTCACGATCCGGCATCGTGAAGCACGCCGCCACCTTCGCCGCGGCACGCGCCGACCTCCGCGGGGTGGTCGGGCTGGTGCCGACGATGGGGTTCCTCCACGAAGGTCACCTCTCGCTCCTCGACGCGGCCCGCTCGGCGTGCGACACGGTGGTGATGTCCCTGTTCGTCAACCCGCTCCAGTTCGATCGGGACGACGACCTGCGTCGCTACCCCCGTGACCTGGAGCGGGACCTCGGCCTCGCCGAAAGCGCCGGGGTCGACGTGGTGTTCGCCCCCGCGGTGGAGACGATGTATCCGGCCCAGCCGCTCACCCGGGTGACGGTCGCCACCCTCACCGACCACTTCGAGGGCCCCCACCGGCCCGGCCACTTCGACGGGGTCGCCACCGTCGTCGCCAAGCTCTTCGCCGGGCTCCGTCCCGACCGCGCCTTCTTCGGTCGCAAGGACGCCCAGCAGCTCGCGGTGGTGCGGCGCATGGCCGCCGACCTGTCGTTCCCGATCGACGTGGTGGGGGCCCCGATCGTGCGGGAGCCCGACGGGCTCGCCCTCTCCAGCCGCAACGTCTTCCTCGACCCGGAGCAGCGCACCGCGGCCCTCGCTCTCAACCGGGGCCTGGCGGCGGCCGCCGACGCGGCGGAGCAGGGGGCGCGGCAGGCGGCGGATCTCGTGGAGCCGGTGACGACCGAGCTGGCGGCCTTCCCCCTGCTCGAACCCGAGTACGTGGCGCTGGCGAGCCAGGACACCGTCGAGCCGATCGAGACGCTCGACCGTCCCGCCTTCCTGGCGGTGGCGGCGTGGGCCGGGCCCACCCGCCTCATCGACAACGTCCACCTCGACGCCGCCGGCGGAGGCTTCGTGGCCGATCGGGGCGTCCGGCTCGACCACCCGAGCGTGCTCTACCAGGAAGGGTGACCATGCTGCTCACACTCGACGTCGGGAACAGCCAGACCGCCCTCGGTCTCTACCGGGGCGACGAGCTGGTCGCCCACTGGCGGATGACCACCGTCGCCGCCCGCACCGTCGACGAGCTGCGGGTGGTGCTCGCCGGCCTCCTCGACCTCGGCGGGTACGCCACCACCGACATCGGCGGGGTGGCGGTCTCCAGCGTGGTGCCCGCCGTCACCGCCGCGTTGCGTCAGGTCGCCGGGCTGCTCACCGACGGGCCCGTGGTGGTGATCGAGCCCGGCATCAAGACCGGGATGAAGATCCTCATCGACAACCCCCGGGAAGTGGGGGCGGACCGGGTGGCGAACTCACTCGCCGCCCGGGAACGCTACGGGGCGCCGGTGATCGTCGTCGACTTCGGGACCTCCACCAACTTCGACGTGGTGAGCGGGGACGGCGACTACATCGGCGGCGCCATCGCTCCCGGCCTGGTGATCTCCACCAACGCCCTCGTGTCCGGCACCGCCGCGCTGCGCCGGGTCGAGCTGGTCCCGCCCCGGTCGGCGATCGGCAAGGGCACCGTCGAGGCGATGCAGAGCGGGGCGCTCTACGGTCACGCCGGACTGGTCGACGGCATCATGGAACGGCTCGCCGCCGCCCTCGGTGGCGACGCGGTGCGCGTCGCCACCGGCGGTCTCGCCTCTACCATCGTGCCCCACTGCCGCTCGGTCGAGGTCGTGGACGAGTTCCTCACCCTCGACGGCCTGCGGCTGATCTACGAGCTGAATCGGCAGGAACCATGAACTCCGACGAGCCAACCGGTGAGGGCGGCCCCGGCGACGTCGCCGCGGTGGGCGACGACCCGCTGACCGCCCCCCGCCTCGCCAAACACCTCGCCCGGCTCGATGCCGGCGGGTACCCGTACCGGTTCGACCGGTCCGACCTCGCCGCCGACCTCCATGCCCGGTTCGCCGATCTGGGCCCCGACGCCGCCACCGGCGAGGAGGTGACCGTGGCGGGACGGGTCATGCTGCTGCGTTCCTTCGGCCGCCTCACCTTCGCCACCCTGCAGGACGTGTCGGGGCGGATCCAGCTCTTCGTCGACCAGGACACCCTCGGCGACACCGCCTACGAGGAGTTCGCCACCGTCGACCTCGGAGACTGGGTCGGGGCCCGCGGCGAAGCCGTCACCACCAAGAAGGGGGAGCTGTCGGTGCGGGTGGCGTCCTTCGCACTGCTCCAGAAGAGCCTGCGGCCGCTGCCCGACAAGTGGCACGGTCTCCACGACCTCGAGCTGCGAAGCCGGCGCCGCTACCTGGACCTGATGGTGAACGAGGAGTCGCGTTCGGTGGCGGTGACCCGGGCCCGCATCGTCACGGAGCTGCGGCGCCAGTTCGAGCAGCGCGGCTACGTCGAGGTGGAGACCCCGGTGCTCCTCACCCAGGCGACCGGCGCCCTCGCCCGGCCCTTCGTCACCCACCACCACGCCCTCGATCTCGCCATGCAACTGCGGATCGCCACCGAGCTGTACCTGAAGCGGCTCGTGGTGGGCGGCCTGGAACGGGTCTTCGAGATCGGCCGCATCTTCCGCAACGAGGGCATCGACGCCGTCCACAACCCCGAGTTCACGATGCTGGAGTCGTACCAGGCGTTCGCGGACTACCGCGACATCATGATGCTGGTGGAGCGGGTGTTCGCCGCCTGCGCGGTGGCGGCCACCGGGTCCACCCGCATCTCCTACCAGGGGCGGGAGGTGGACCTCTCGCCGCCCTACCGGCGGGCGCGGCTCGTCGACCTCGTCGCGGAGGCGATCGGGGAGCGGGTCGACTTCGACGCCCCGCTCGAGGTGGCACGGGAGCTGGCGCGGCGGCACGGGGTGGAACCCGAAGAACGGTGGGGGCACGGCAAGATCGTCGACGCCCTCTTCGAGCAGCACGCCGCCGACGCACTGTGGGAGCCCACCTTCGTGCTCGACCATCCGAAGGAAGTCTCGCCCCTCGCCCGTGACCACCGGGACAATCCCCACCTCACCGAGCGCTTCGAGCTGTTCATCGCAGGCTCCGAGTACGCCAACGCCTTCTCGGAACTCAACGACCCGCTCGAGCAGCGGCGCCGGTTCGAGGAACAGGCCCGGGCCCGGGCCGCCGGTGACGACGAAGCCCACCCCGTCGACGAGGACTTCCTGTTGGCACTCGAGTACGGGATGCCGCCCACCGGGGGGCTCGGCATCGGTGTCGACCGGCTGGTGATGTTGCTCACCGACCAGCGCCACATCCGCGATGTGATCCTGTTCCCGACGCTCCGCCCCGAGAGCTGACCATCCGGTCGCTTCCCGACGGCGTGCCGGGGCGGCGGAGGGTTAGATTCGGAGCCAACGCGACAGGAAGGCACCATGGCGACGACGGCGCCCTACGGTTCATGGGCCTCGCCCATCTCGGCTTCGATGCTGGCGGAGGGGGGCGTGAGGCTCGGCGACCTGACGTGCGACGGCGGGACGGTGTCGTGGGTGGAGTCCCGTCCCCGCGAGGCGGGCCGCTCGGTGGTGGTGCGGCGCGCTCCCGGCGGCGAGATCGTCGACGTGACGCCACCCCACCTCAACTCCCGGACCCGGGTCCACGAATACGGGGGGGCCGCCTACGGCGCCCACGGGCGGGTGATTCTCACCGTCGACTTCGCCGACCAACGGGTGTACCGCCTCGACGGCGGCGACGCCACCCCGATCACCCCGGAGCCGTCGATCCCGGCCGGTGACCGGTACGCCGACTTCGCCTTCCACGACGGCCGCGTCATCTGCGTCCAGGAGCACCACCGGACCGGTAAGGAGGCGAAGAACACCCTGGTCACCTTCGCGGTGGACGGGTCGGAAGAACCCCGCCGGATCGCCAAGGGACACGACTTCTTCTCCTCGCCCCGGGTGAGTCCCGACGGCGAATGGCTGGCGTGGCTGGCGTGGGACCATCCCCGCATGCCGTGGGACGGGACCGAGCTGTGGGTCGCCGCCCTCGACGGCGACGGCGGCATCTCCGAACCCGAACGGGTGGCGGGCGGCGCCCAGGAGTCGATCTTCCAGCCCGAATGGTCGCCCGCAGGCGTCCTCCACTACGCCTCCGATCGCACCGGCTGGTGGAACCTGTACCGGGTGCGGGGCGGGGTGGCGGAGGCGATCCATCCCATGGACGCCGAGTTCGGGTTCCCCCAGTGGGAGTTCGGAATGCGCCGCTACGGTTTCCTCGGCGACGGGCGCCTCGTCTGCAGCTACACGGAAGAAGGGCTCGATCGCCTCGCCGTCCTCGAAGACGGCACGCTGCGCACGCTGCACCTCGACTGCGACCACATCGACCCTTCGGTGGCGGTGGGGGACGATCGGGTCTGGCTCATCGCCGGAAACGCCACCATGCCCGAGGCCGTCGTCGAGGTGGACGTCGACGCCGGAGACGTCACCGTCCTCCGTTCCAGCCTCGACCTGGCGGTGCCGCCGGCGTTCCTGAGCCGCCCCGAACCGCTCACGTACCCGACCCGGGACGGTGACGAAGCGCACGCCTTCGTCTACCCACCCCACAACCCGGACTACGCCGGACCCGACGACGAGCTCCCGCCTCTGGTGGTCCTCAGCCACGGCGGGCCCACCGGGTCCGCCTCGTCCCAGCTCCAACTCCACGTCCAGTTCTGGACCACCCGTGGGTTCGGTGCCGTCGACGTCAACTACCGGGGATCGGCCGGTTTCGGTCGCGCCTACCGGGACGCCCTCAAGGGACGGTGGGGCCTGCGCGACACCACCGACTGCATCGACGCCGCCCTCCATCTGGCCGACGAGGGCAAGGCCGATCCCGAGCGTATGGCGATACGGGGTGGCAGCGCCGGGGGGTTCACCACGTTGTGCGCCCTCACTTTCCACGACGTCTTCGCCGCCGGTGCCAGCTACTTCGGGGTGGGGGACTGCGCTGCGCTGGCCACCGATACCCACAAGTTCGAGTCGCGCTACCTCGACAGCCTGATCGGGCCCTACCCGGAGGCGGCCGAGGTGTATTGGGAGCGGTCGCCGGTCCACTTCGCGGACGAGATCACATGTCCGGTGATCCTGCTCCAGGGTCTCGACGACGAGGTGGTACCCCCCGAGCAGGCGGAGGACATGGTGGCCGCCCTCGTCGCGAATCAGATCCCGCACGCCTACCTGCCGTTCCCGGGAGAAGGGCACGGCTTTCGCATGGCGGAGCACATCCGGCGAGCCCAGGAGGCGGAGCTGTCGTTCTACGCCCAAGTGTTCGGGTTCGAACCGGCCGACGACATGGAGCCGGTGGAGATCGCCTTCGCCGACCGGCTCGGCTCGGGATGAGCCGGCGCGCCGTCGTCCTCGCCCTCGTCGGCCTCGGCGTAGTCGTGGCCGGTGCCTTCGCGGTCGTGAGCCTGTTGCGAGACACGACGACGACGGTGCTCGACGCCGATCAGGCCCGCGACGTGGCGGTGTCGACGACGACCGTTGCCGGAGCCTCCACCACCATGGCGGCCGGCAACGAGGACGTGACGGTCTACGCCTACGCGATGGCGGGCCACGAGGAGATCGACGCCCTCGCCGGCGCCCGGCACGACTACCCGGACGAGACATACCTCACGATCCGGGACGGCGGCTGCGGCGAGCTGTGGCGCTGGCAGGCGATCGAGGAGCGCTGGTCGTCGTGGGAGGTGTGCGATCCGCAGCAGGTCACGGTTGCCGGGTTCGAGTCGTTCACCCACTGGTTCGGGGTGGACGACCTCGAGCAGTACCGGTGTGACCCGGCGGCGTCGTACCTGCCCCCTTCGCCGGACACCACCACCTGGACGTTCACCTGCGCCACGGACGACATCAGTCAGGAGACCACCGCCGAGGTGGTCGGTGTCGAGACGCTCGACGTCGGGGGAGTGGCCGTCGATACCCTCCACGTCCACTACACCGACACCCTTTCCGGATCCTCGAGCGGCGGGGGCGAGACGGATCGCTGGTTCCGTCTCTCCGATCCACTGGTGATCAAGGAGACCGGCGCGACCTCCAGCGCCAGCACGAGCCTGATCGGGACGGTCCACTACACCGAGGAATACGAGATCGCCCTCACCTCGCTCCAACCTCTGGAGCAGTGACCCCGGGGCTCCGGCGGGGAAACGACGAGCAGGACCCCTCTCTTCGGAGCCGAGTGTCCGCTACGCGGTGACCGCGTCGTCGCCGACCGGTGCCACGACCCGCCACCCTTCCTCGGTGACGCTCCCGATGACGAGCTGCGGCACGCCGTCGTCGACCGCGACGGCGCGGCAGTCCGCGGTGCGGTCGCCGTCCGACCAGGCGAACGGGCCGGGCGGTTCACCGAAGACGTCGAGGGTCACGCCGTCCGGGGGATCGGCCGTCCCGGCGAGCAGGGCCCGGCACGCCGTGTCGGCCAAGGTGGCGACGAAGGACTCCGAGTACGGCTCATCGCTCCCGGCCTCCATCTCGACGCTTCCCAGGTACTCGCTGTCGTGGGTGCGGTCGCACGGGACCGGATCCCCGGCGAGAGAGCCGTTCCAGCACTCGCCGGGGTGGAGCACCCGCCGCGACGCCTCGCCGATGCCGGCCAGCGAAGCGCGGCGGGGCGCCGCCTCGCCGGCGGCGTCGGGCTCCATCACCACGCAGGCGAGGTAGCGGTCGCCCTCCTCCCACTCCAGATCGTCCGGGTAGTACCAGACCGTGTCCACTCGCGACTCGCGCACGGGAATGCCGATGGTGTCGAGGAACTGCTCCTCGCAGGCCCGGTACGCCTCGGTGGGGAGCGAGTCGCCGGGGTAGGGAGCGTCAGGTCCGTCCTCCAGGAGCGAGGCCCCGATCACCTCGTGGGTGTGCCACCCGTCACAGGGGACGACCGGGCCCCGGCCGTACGGCGCGAAGGGGGCGACGTCGAGCGAGCCGCCGCCTTCGAACCACAGGCAGTCGCCCGGCTGCCACCGGTACTCGTCCTGGTTGGCGGCGGCGAGGGCGGTGAGCACCTCGATGGCCGCCTGGCGGGGGCCGGCGGTGACGATGAGGACGGTGTTCGATCCCCACGCCATCCACTCCCCGTCGGGCCAGGCCGTGGCGTAGGCGGTCCCGTGCTCGATCGGGATCTCCTCGGGTTCCTCGTCGTACTGGGAGAGGAGCCGGGCCGCGAACGGAGGGAGCGTCGGGTCGCCGCGTAGGAACCCGTACGGATAGACCGAGGCGACGAACACCTCGTCACCCGCCACGTTGGTGACCTGGTCCCACACGATGGCCTCGGAGACGGCGTACGTATCGAGGACCATCTCGAGCCGGGTCAGCTGGGGCGGCGCATCCGATCCCGGCGCCTGGCGGTACCCGTCCACGTCCGCCAGTGCCTCCTCCGCCAGGTCGAAGGGATCGGGGAGGGCCGGTGGTTCGACCCGGTCCGCCGCTTCGGTGGTCGCGGTCGTCGTCGGGGACGCCCCGGTCGAGGTGCTGGTCGCGGTCGTCGTCGCCGCCGATCTGCCACCGGTGCATCCCGCCGCGAGGACGAGGAGCACCGCGGCCAGCAGCGCCGGCCGTGCCGCCCACCTCATGTGGTGCGGGAGGTGCGGGCTGCGTCCACCCGTTGCAGGAGGTAGCGGTCGAGGCCCCGGAGGATCGGCGTGAGGTCTCCCTGGGGGAGGCGTCCCGCGGCGTCCTCGGCCACCGCCAGATGCTGCCGTGCCTCGTCGAGGACCCGGTCGATGGAGCCGTCGGCCACCACCAGCGAGATCACCTCGTCGATCGTTTCCCGGGAACGAGGCTTGCGTTCTCCGAGGAGATCCCGGATGCGGCGCCCGGACGGCCCCTGGAGGGCGTAGAGCACCGGAAGCGTGAAGGTCCCCTCGCCGATGTCGGACCCGGACGGCTTGCCGAGGAACGAATCGTCGGCCACCAGATCGAGCACGTCGTCGGCGATCTGGAACACCAGGCCCATCTCCCACGCCCAGTCACCGATGGCCACGATGGTGTCGCGGGAGGCGCCGGCGGTGAGGGCCCCGAGATGCGCCGAGGTGCGGATCAGCGTCGCCGTCTTGTCCCCGATCACCGAGTAGTACTCCTCGGGACCGTGGTCCACGTCGTCCTCGAGCTGCAGTTCGAGGATCTGCCCCTCACAGAGCCGGGCGTAGGTCCGGGCGATGAGCGCCACCGCCTCGGTGCCGAGCGGGGCGGCCACCTCCGAGGCCCGCGCCAGCAGGAAGTCCCCGGCGAGGATGGCGATGGTGTTGGACCAGTTGTGGTTGACGGACACCGCGCCGCGGCGGGTCGCCGCCTCGTCGATCACGTCGTCGTGGTAGAGCGACCCGAGGTGCACCAGCTCGACCGACACCCCCGCCTCGACCGGCGCCGAGCCGGTGTCGTCGCCCAACTCGGCAGCCACCTGGGCCAGCAACGGCCGGTACCGCTTCCCCCCGGCGGTGAGGAGATGCTGGGCGATCTCGGTGAGGAACGGGTTGTCGGAGGTGGTGACCTCGACGAGCCGCTGCTCGACGCGCCCCATCCGATCCCAGACGCGTGGAATCGGGACGAGGTCGGTGAGGGCGGGCTGCTCCATCAGTCATTCGATGGTACTCGCGGCCGGGTCGATGCCATGCACCGGCCCGGCGCCTCCCGGTGACCTCGATTCGCCGGTCGAGACATCGCGTCTCTCCGCCGCGACCGGGTGGGATTATCCGCGCCCCTCGAAGCGTTTGCCTCAACGCGGGCGGCTTCGTCGCCGACGAGAAGGGGGACGGCGGCAGACGAGGGTCGGGGTCTTGAACCCTCCCATCGCTATAATCCGCCCTGGCGCCCCGGGAACGGTGCGCTCGTTGGTCTTCGGATAGGAAGAACGTGTTTGAGAGGTTCACGGATCGGGCTCGCCGGGTCGTCGTACTGGCGCAGGAGGAAGCCCGTCTCCTCAACCACAACTACATCGGTACCGAGCACATCCTGCTCGGCCTCATCCACGAGGGTGAGGGTGTGGCGGCGCGGGGTCTCGAGAGCCTCGGTATCAGCCTCGAATCGGTGCGTTCCCAGGTCGTCGAGATCATCGGCCAGGGATCGCAGGCACCGAGCGGGCACATCCCCTTCACGCCGCGCGCCAAGAAGGTCCTCGAGCTGTCGCTGAGGGAAGCCCTCCAGCTCGGACACAACTACATCGGTACCGAGCACATCCTGCTCGGCCTCATCCGTGAGGGCGAAGGCGTCGCCGCCCAGGTGCTCCAGAAACTCGGCGCCGAACTCCACAAGGTCCGCCAGACGGTCATCCAGCTGCTCTCGGGAGTTCAGGGCGAGGAACCGTCCACTCCGTCACGGTCCGGCAGCTCCCCCCGCGGCAGCAGCGAGGGCGCTCCGAGCGGCTCCACCGTGCTCGACCAGTTCGGGCGCAACCTCACCCAACTCGCCCGCGAGCACAAGCTCGACCCGGTGATCGGGCGTCTCAACGAGATCGAGCGGGTGATGCAGGTCCTGTCGCGGCGCACCAAGAACAACCCGGTGCTCATCGGCGAGCCAGGGGTGGGGAAGACCGCCATCGTGGAAGGTCTCGCCCAGCGCATCGTCGCCGGCGAGGTTCCCGACACCCTCACCAACAAGCACCTCTATACCCTCGACCTCGGGGCGTTGGTCGCCGGCTCCCGCTACCGCGGCGATTTCGAGGAGCGCCTCAAGAAGGTGTTGAAGGAGATTCGCACCCGCGGCGACATCATCCTGTTCATCGACGAGATCCACACCCTCGTTGGCGCCGGGGCCGCCGAGGGCGCCATCGACGCCGCCAGCATCCTCAAGCCGATGCTGGCCCGGGGCGAGCTCCAGACGGTGGGCGCCACCACCCTCGAGGAATACCGCAAGTACCTCGAGAAGGATTCCGCCCTGGAGCGCCGTTTCCAGCCGATCCAGGTCGAGGAACCGTCGGTGGCCGACACCATCAGGATTCTCGAAGGCCTCCGCACCAGCTACGAGGACCATCACCGGGTCCGTTTCACCGACCAGGCACTCGTCAACGCCGCCAACCTGGCCGACCGCTACATCGCCGACCGGTTCCTGCCGGACAAGGCCATCGACCTCATCGACGAGGCGGGGAGCCGGATGCGGCTGCGCCGCTCGGATCTGCCGCCCGAGGTCAAAGAGATCGACGAACGACTCTCGCGGCTCCGCTCCGACAAGCGGGAAGCGATCCAGGCGCAGCAATACGAACGCGCCGCCCAGCTGCGCGACCAGGAACGGTCGCTGCTGGCCGACCGCGCCTCCCGCGAGCTGGAGGCGGGGGAGGCGGGCAAGGACTTCGCCGCCGTCATCGACGAGGAGGAGATCGCCGCCGTGCTCGCCCAGTGGACCGGGATCCCGGTGCACCGCCTCACCGAGGAGGAGACCACCAAGCTCCTCAACATGGAGGACGAGCTGCACAAGCGCATCGTCGGTCAGAAGGACGCCATCGAGGCGGTCTCCAAGGCGATCCGCCGCACCCGGGCCGGGCTCAAGGACCCGAAGCGCCCCGCCGGGTCCTTCATCTTCCTCGGCCCCTCCGGCGTCGGGAAGACCGAATCGGCCAAGGCCCTCGCCGAGTTCCTGTTCGGTGACGAGGACGCCCTGCTCCAGATCGACATGTCGGAGTACATGGAGAAGCACGCCGTGAGCCGGCTGGTGGGTTCCCCGCCCGGGTACGTCGGCTACGACGAGGGGGGCCAGCTCACCGAAGCGGTGCGCCGCAAGCCCTTCTCGGTGGTGCTGTTCGACGAGATCGAGAAGGCCCATCCCGACGTCTTCAACATCCTGCTCCAGATCCTCGAGGACGGGCGCCTCACCGATTCGCAGGGACGCATGGTGGACTTCAAGAACACCGTCATCATCATGACCTCGAATCTGGGAACCGCCGAGCTGCGCCGCAAGTCGATCGGCTTCGTCGCCGACTCGGCCGACGTCAGCTACGCCCAGATCAAGGAGAAGGTCACCGAGGCTCTCAAGCAGCATTTCCGTCCCGAGTTCCTCAACCGGGTCGACGAGGTCATCGTCTTCCACGAGCTGTCGATGGACGAGGTCAAGTCCATCGTGGACCTGCTGCTGCGCCGCATCCGTAACCAGCTCGAATCGCAGGCCCTCGACCTGGTGCTCACCGAGGACGCCAAGGAACTGCTGGCCAAGAAGGGCTATGACCCGCACCTCGGCGCCCGGCCCTTGCGCCGTGCCTTGCAGCGCCTCCTGGAGGATCCGCTGTCGGAGAAGGTGCTCTACAAGGAGTTCTCCGCCAACTCCACCGTTATCGTCGACATCGATCCGGAGGACGGCGAGCGGCTCTCCTTCGCCGCCATCG
>Ga0307445_10001839_pt1 | contig 11840 bp, 12 predicted proteins | sample SalMarSW160330MG_FD_202147 | JGI IMG/M metagenome (GOLD analysis project Ga0307445, IMG submission 202147) | Salt marsh sediment microbial communities from the Plum Island Ecosystem LTER, Massachusetts, United States - SW1603-30 | ecosystem: Environmental > Aquatic > Marine > Intertidal zone >...
CCCCCGGCGGCGGGATCTTCGACATGCCGGGCGTACACAAGGCGCTCAAGCCGATCGCTGCCCGCTGGCCGCTCCGGCTTAGCTTTTCGTTCGCCGATTAATATCTTGACATATCCAATTATTAAGCGTACGATATAGCGTACGTTAAATGTGGAGGTAATAAAATGTCTACCCTTACGGCAACTGAGGCAAGAAAACGGCTCTACACCCTTGTTGATGATGTAGCGGAGTCCCATGATCCAATCCAAATTGTTGGGAAACGAAACTCTGCTGTCCTCGTGTCCGAAGAAGACTGGAGAGCGATCCAAGAAACATTATACCTATCATCGATCCCGAAAATGAGGGAATCCATTAGGAAAGGTTTGAAGACTCCAGTTGAAGAGTGTGAAGAGGAGCTCGACTGGTGAGCTGGCGTCTGGTTTATACGAAACAAGCCAAAAAAGATGCAAAAAAAATTTCTCGTTCTGGTTTAAAGCCACAAGCTGAGCGAATCCTCGAGATTCTTGAAGAGGATCCCTATCGTACACCGCCCCCATATGAAAGATTGGTTGGTGATCTTTCCGGCGCTTGTTCAAGAAGGATCAATATCCAACATCGAATTGTTTATCAAATCCTGGATGATATCAAGACAGTCAAAGTTATTCGTATGTGGACCCATTATGAATAATAACCACTTTCCGGCGAACATCAGCTTAGAGAAGGATGCTCATTCCGCTTCGCTCCATTCACATCACACCTCTCAAGCTGGGCGTTGAGGGTGGCGATAACTGCTATCTTGATCAGGAATTTGTAACGCCAAATCTATGAGATATTCGAATAATAAGTAAACACGAGATGCAATTATATCCGGCTGACGTGGTGGCAAGATCTGTCAGGTGTGAGGGTGTGGAGAATTTGACTCCAAAACCACCTGATCTCATTTGATTTTTCTTGACTTTCCCTTTCAAAAAAAGCCTCATAAAAGAAAAATTTTTCACCCCTTAACCTCCATCTTGGAGGCGCCTCATGCAGAAACCTCTCAAAATGTGCAAGCCTTGCTCCCGACAGAATATTGTTCTGTTGGGAGCCTAAAGATTCCATTTTAAGAAAACCAACTCCATCGTGAGATGGGGGACGGAAAGCTAGGGCTTAATTTTTTCCAAATGAAACTCAAAGAAGGAGGTAGAAAATGCTTTTCATGAGTATATTCAGTTGGGAACCGGATCAAAGAAATGAAGTCATTAAAAGACGAATGCAGGGGCAGGGTCTACCCGAAGGCGTAAAAGCCATTGGAGAATGGGTTCAAATCGGTGGTGGTCGAGTATTTAGACTTATTGACATACCGGACGCCAAACTCGGCCTTGCAAGCGCTCTTCCTTGGACTGATATAGGGTATCTTGAGCTATTTCCAGTAATGGATTCGGAAGAAGCCGCAAAGCTTGCTGCACAAGGCCAACAATAAAGTCTTCGGCTATAATCGTGCCAGATGCGCAAAGCAGGGTCTTTTGGCCCTGCTTTTTCTATTTGTGCCTGTTAGGATAGCTGTTTGAGCAGGAATTTATGGGACTGAGTCTATGAGATATCCGAATAATACGTAAACGCGGGGTGAAAAACTATTTAGCTGTCAAGGTGGCAAGATATGGCAGGTGAGAGGATGTGGAGAATTTGACTCCAAACCTAATGAATCTGATCCCGTTTTTCTTGACTTTTCGTTTCAAAAACCGCCTTATAAAACAATATTTTTCCACCCCTTAACCTCCATCTTGGAGGTGCATCATGAAAAGACCCCTCAAAATGTGCCTACCTTGCTCCTGACAGGATATTATTCTGTTAGGAGTTCTTTATATTTGTCTTTCAAACAGACTTTTAATCATTGTTCTCAATTCTTCATGTATAAGGGGGTAAACGCCATGAAAAGAACGTTTTTAATCGGTGCTATGGTTTTGGGTTTCATCTTGAGCTCAAGTTTTGTTTTTGGAGACTTTTATGTAATACCTGTGAAGGGGCAGTTCATCAGTTGGTACAAGATACTTCCTGCCTCACAGCGGTTTAAACTTGTGATGGAAGGTGATGCGGTATTGGACAAAGAAACAGGTCTTGTGTGGGAGCAATCGCCGGATACAACACAAAGAACCTGGACTAATGCTTGCACACATTGCTACCAGAGGGAGGTAGCCAATCGCAAGGGGTGGCGGCTCCCCACTACAGAAGAGCTAGCAAGCCTGGTAGACAATGATAACTCGAATCCGACCTTACCCACAGGTCATCCGTTTAGCAATGTGCAGTCGTCCTACTACTGGTCGGCTACTACCAGCACAAGCGACGCCAGCTTCGCCCGGTTTGTGCACTTCGGCTTAGGCCACTTGGGCAGCGAGCATAAGAGCATTAGTTGCTATGTATGGTGTGTGAGAGGCGGACATGGGCACGATGCTTATTGATCTGGTCATTTGAGTTATTTGGTTATCTAAGGCAGGGTCCTTGGGTTTTAGCTTTTTTGTTCTTGGAAACGCCGCTAAGCTTCCCGTTAAGTGTAGTAATCTGCTATCTCCTTCTCATTCCGGAAACATCACAAACACTGTGAGATTAGAATACTATTTATTTGGAAAACTTCCTTCTTGTGGCAGTCCAATTAAAGCAGACTAATCCAGTTTTAATGGGTAGCTCCCGTATTCGTATGCGGTGTCGAACAGGGTGATAATATTCTCAGGGGGTGTATCGGGCTGTACATTGTGGCTGGTTGCAAAAAGAAATCCCCCACCGTGCCCGAGGGTTCGGATAAGATTTATCACCCCCCGGCGCACTTCCTCTGCTGTGCCGAAAGGGAGCAGGCGCTGGATATCAAGTCCCCCATAGAAACAAAGTTTGTCGCCGTAGTCATTCTTGAGACGCCATGCCTCCATATTTCGAGCCTCTGTTTGGACCGGATTCAGGATTTCATATCCCACTTCCAAAAAACCGGGTAACAGATTATAGCAGGAACCGCAACAGTGGATGCTGAATTTGGCATGGGTGAGTTTCCGGGCCTTATCCACTAAGCGTTTCTCAAAGGGCAGGATCCATTTTCGATAGTGGGCCAGTGAGATCATGGGACCCGTCTGCATACCAAGGTCGTCATAGAAACACAGCACATCCAGATATTCACCAACATCCTGGAGCCACCTTTCCAGAATCATTTCACTGTAATCGACCAGCTTGTTCGACAGGTAGTGATAAATTTCCGGATTTTCATAGGGGTCCTTCATCCAGCTGTCAAACCCGCGTAACCATGGGTATATAAAGAACGGTGCACCGGCATAAGATGCTTCTCCCAGTATGATCTTTCCTGTATCGTAAAGTGCGCCGGCCTTCCGCTTCTGGCCGCTGTAATAAACCGGGTCGTCGGGATTGGGCCAAACGGCATGGCTTTCAATATCATCAATAGTTTCAGCCGCTCTAAGGGGCGCCAGGTTATCAGGGAACACACGATACCCTCCAACCTCCCTCATCAGAAACCCCCACATCCCATCCTGAATACTGCCGTCCTCCATCCTGCGCCGGGGAGGGGCTCCCAGTATGAGCAATTCCACATCGCTGTGGAGCCGCTCCTTGAGTTCGGGCTGAAGATTGATGGTGCCGAAGTCTCCCACAGGATCAACAGCGGGCGTGATGCCTAACGCTTCACAAAGGGCGCTATAGTGGGAGGGCACGATACTGCTGTTGGTACCTCCCCAGAAGATGGGAATACGCTCCGGCTCTTCATGATTCACCGTCTTCCAGAAGTTCTCCCTGGGCGTCATGTCTGACATCTCCACAAACCTCCCGTTTCAGCCGACCGCTTCCTGTTTTTGCTTCGGGTCTCTGAATTCACAATATACATGAAAACATATAACCGCAGGGTGAAAATCTGTTTGGCGCTTATTGTGGCAGGATATTTGAATTTCAAACCGTAGCCTTCGTGTGTGCCGTGATTGCCTGTACAATCTCATCCCACAGATCAGGATAGGAAAGCCCGTGTCCCAGGCCCTCCACCACAAGAAGCTTTGCCCCTGGAACAGCCTCCGCCGTAGCACGGCCATGCTGCGGTGGGACTAACGGATCGTGCGCGCCGTGTATCACAAGTGTGGGAATGCTCACGGATTTCAGCGCTTCCTTCCGGCCTCCGGATGCCAGAATAGCTGCGAACTGGCGGGCAAAGCCTTCCGGATAAAAGCACCTGTCATAGGAAAGGGCGGAAAGCTCCCTTTCCACTTTTTCGTCAAACTTGTCCGACCCCCCTGAAAAGGCCCTGAATACTCCTGTTCTGTGTTTTATATTTGCCTCCCTCTCCTTGGGCGGGAATGAGAACATTGCTTCCTGTGCCTCGGGTGAGGGTTCGGGAAGTCCCACCTCCCCCGTACTGGACTCCATTGAGATAAGACTTAATATGCGGCCCGGTTGCTCAATCGCCATGGTCTGGGCGATCATCCCCCCCATGGACAGGCCGCATACGTGGCTTCTTTCAATTCCAAGGGTATCCAACAGGCCTATGGCGTCAGCGGCCATGTCCGACAGGGTATAAGGGGTATCAATTGATCCGCCTTCCATGACGGTCTGGATATGGGCCATGACATCCGGTATCCCGGCATCATCCATCTTGGATGAAAGACCAGCGTCCCGATTGTCAAACCTGACGACAAAACACCCCTCATTTGCAAGCTTATCGCAAAAGCCATCCGGCCAGCCGATCATCTGCGTTCCGAGCCCCATGATAAGGAGCAAGGGCCGGTCGGTGCGCTTACCAAAGGTGTCAAATTCGATTTCGATTCCGTTGGCATGTACTCTTGACATGAAGTTACTCCTTTAGCTCACCTGGGGTCTGGGAAGCATTCCGGCCCTTTCGGCGATCTCCGGTACCCTGTGCTCCCATTCAATCGCCATTAAATGAACGCCGGAAACGCCATTCATCTCTTTCATTTCTTCAATCTGTTCAAGCGCGAACCTGATGCCTTCTTCAGCGACCTTTCCTTTGCCGGCTCCTTTCAGGCGTTGTATCAAACTGTCCGGGACATCCATCCCCGGCACTTTACTTGCCATATATCGAGCCATACCCAGGCTCTTCATGGGGGTAATCCCCGCCAGGATGTAACACTTTTCATGGAGTCCCAAATCCACTACCTGTTTCATGAACTCCCTGAATTTTTCCATGTTGTAGATGCACTGGGTTTGGATGAAGTCCGCGCCTACAGCGATCTTTTTTGCCAGACGACGGACCCTCAAAGCAAAAGGCTCTGCAAAAGGATTGCAAGCTGCTCCGATGAAGAACTTCGGACTTACTTTAATATCCTTGCCGCTTAAAAATTTTCCCTCGTCCCGCATGGTTTTGACTGTATAAATCAACTGCATGGAGTCCAAATCAAAGACGTTTTTGGCCTCCGGATGATCACCAAATCTCTGATGATCGCCGGAGAGGCACAGCATGTTTCGAATTCCATGAGCATAAACGCCGAGGATATCACTCTGCATGGCGAGGCGATTCCGGTCCCGGCAGACCATCTGGAAATTGGGCTCCAGCCCTTCCTGAAGAAGTATCAGGGAGGCGGCCCAGCTCGACATACGTGCAACAGCCGTCTGGTTATCCGTCACATTTACCGCATCCACACGTCCCTTGAGGTAAGCGGCCTTTTCCTTGAGATGCTCCACGTCAGCGCCCACAGGCGGACCACACTCCCCGGTGAAGGCAAAATGACCGGACTTGAGCACCTTCTCCAGGTTGCTTCCCGATTTGTATTCGCTCATTTTGCCAAATCCTCCCTTTTCTGCTTTCTGGGCCCCCCGGCCCTGGAAGTGATCCAGTTTTTGGGAGGAATAAAAATATCGATCAAGTGGCTCCGGCCCTGCGCCTCGAGCCTTTCATGAATCATTTGCCACGCGCAAGGGACATCCGGATTGATCTCACAACTGCCGTTATTACTGCCTCCGCATGGCCCGTTCATAAGCGATTTGGAGCATCGGGTGATAGGGCAGATCCCGCCGGTCAGGTGCAATATACATTCCCCGCACATCTGACAGCGTTCGCTGAATTCCCCGGGGGCGTCCACGACCCCGATGAACGTTGTATTCAATCCGGGAAGAACCGTCTTAAGGGGAAACTTCTCACCTAAAAATTGAACACCCGCACCGCAGGCCAGAGACAAGATCACGTCCGCCGCTTCAACTGCCTCCGCCGCCTGATCAAGATATTCGTGCTCACACTGGCGCTCGATGCCTCCGGTTTCGATCTCCATGTCCCTGTTTTCCTGCTTGGCCTTCATTCGAAGGAGAGCTCCCAGGATTTCGGCCTCCTTATTGCCCCCCTCATGGCAGATTGCCACACAGGTATTACATCCAAACACAAGGACCTTCTTGTAGTCTTTGACCATACCCCATATCTCTTCAAGAGATTTCTGCTTTCCTACGATCATTCAAGTTTACTCCTTTATCTCACGGTCGCGATCCGCCCACCAGATGGGGGACGGACCCAACTTCTTTATCCTCTCTGTGAATTCAATGCAAATTTCCTTCCATTTAGGCCCCATAGCAGCGGAAAGGTTGTACATCTCCAGCCGGTCAGGATCAATGTCCACCTTTATCAACAGGGTCTTCAGGTGTTGCACGCGTTTTTCCGCATTTGTATTTCCTTCCAGGAAATGACATTGTCCCTGCAGTCACCCGGCCACGAAAACGCCGTCAACACCTCTCTCAAAGGCCCGCAGCACATAGAAATGGTCCAGTTTGCCGGTGCAGGGCAGCCGAATGATATGCACGTTACTCGGGTAGGAAAGCCGCATCACACCGGCCAGGTCAGCCGCGGCAAATGCGCAGTAATTGCAGGCAAATGCAAGGATGTTTGGTTCCCATCCGTCAGGGATATTGCGGGGCGCCTCCACCCCTGGTGCGCCTTCCCGGACCGCCTGGCTACCTTGTTCAACCATTTATATATTCTCCCTCGTTTTCCATTTCAATATCCACCAGCCATTGGTTCCGTAAAGGCATCTATCATTGCCACGATCTGGTCGTCCTTAAAGTTATTCACCTGGAATGCCTTTGCGGGACAGATACCGGCACAGATACCGCATCCCATACAGGTGATCTCATTGTGTGATATGCGGCCGTCTTCGTCGATGTATGGGGAGCCGAATTGGCAGATACGGAGACAGGTCAGGCAGGACATGCACGTCTCACGATTATGCCTGGCAACGGTTCCTGAAACCGTAAGAGCGTCCTTTGAGAGCAGTACCGACGCCCGGCCCGCGGCCGCCAGCGCCTGGCTGATACCCTCTTCAAGGTTCTTGGGGGCATGGGCCAGACCACAGAGGAAAATTCCTTCAGAGGGAAAATCCACGGGCCTGAGTTTGACATGCGCCTCCAGCAGGTAGCCGTCCGCATTGACGGTGAGCTTATAGATCTTGGCGATCTCCTCCGTGCTCGGGTGGGGGCGTATCCCAGTTGAAAGAACCACGAAATCGGCCGGGATCACGACATCACGGTTCAGCATGGGATCAAATGTCTTGATTTCCAACCGCTCCCCCCTGGATATCACCTCCGGTTTCCGCTCCACGTCATAGCGGACGAAAATGACACCCAGGTCACGGGCCTTCTTGTAATAATCCTCTAAAAGCCCGTACGTCCGTATGTCACGGTAAAGGATAAACACCTGGGCGGTCGGTGTCTTCTCTTTGATGGCGATACTGTTTTTGATGGCATCCTGGCAGCATATCCTGGAGCAGTAATTGTTGGGTTCCTCGCGGGACCCGACACACTGTATCATGACATAGATATCTTCAGGCCTGGGCGATTCTGTCTCGAGTTTTCCCTCCAGCTCCCTCTGGGTCAACACCCGGTCGTGTTGAGAGTAGAGATATTCGGTGGGCCGGTACTCCTCCCCACCGGTGGCTACAATAACGGCCCCGTGCTCAAATTCCGTGCCGTCGGTGAGAACGGTTTTGAAATTCCCTACATACCCGTCGGTGGCCTTTACGCTCACGCCATTATGCACTGTTATACCGGAGTGGGAATGGATCTCGTTGATCCTGCTTTTCACGAATTGCCGGACATCCCTGTTATCGATCGACCTGAACACATTCGCGGCCAGACCCCCCAGCTCCTCTTCCTTTTCCACAAGGTGCACACCAAATCCCTGGTCCGCCAGGGACAGAGCCGCCGTCATGCCCGCCACTCCACCCCCGATCACAAGGGCGGCATGGGTGACCGGTACGGATTCGGACTTGAGAGGCTCAAGCCGGGCGGCCTTGGCGATGCTCATTCGGATGATCTTTTTGGCCTTTTCCGTAGCCCGTTCCTTTTCTCCCATATGGCACCACGCGCACTGCTCGCGTATGTCGGCCAGATCAAACAGGTATTTGTTAAGACCGGCCTCCCGGATGGTCTCCTGAAACAAAGGTTCGTGGGTCCTCGGGGTGCAGCTTGCCACAACAACTCTGTTCAATCCCTTTTCACGCACCAGCTCCTTGATCTTGTCCTGGCTGTCCTGGGAACAGGCATACAACAAATCTTCGGCATGGGCCACGTTTGGGATATCTTTTACATCTTCCACTACAGTGGGTATATCCACGGTCTGGGCGATGTTGATCCCGCAGTGACAGACGAACACGCCGATCTTGGGTGTTTCCGCGGCAACGTCCTTTTCCGCGGGCAACTCCCGCACCACTGTCTCCGTGCCCCGCACATCGGCCAGAAGAGACATGGCCTTTCCCGCAACGGCACTCCCCTGGGTAACGGTTTCCGGAATATCCTTAGGCCCTTGATATGTCCCCGTGACATAGATCCCCGACCGGCTCGTGTCCACGGGACTGAACGGGGAAGTATCGGCAAAACCATATTCGTTAGGTTCAATACCGAACGTCGATGCGAATTCCTTTGCGTCTTTATGGGGCTGAAGCCCAACGGAAAGCACAACCATATCGAAGGTCTCATCAACCAAAGTCCCGTCTTCTTCCGCATACCGCAGGATCAGGTTTCCGGTATCGACTTCGTCCCGGACCGCTGAAATCATTGCCCTTTTGTACCGCACGTTGTACTCGTTTTTGGCCTTGTCAACGTAACGATCAAATTCCTTACCAAAGGCGCGCATTTCCATAAAAAAGATGGTTGGTTCGATATTGGCATCATGTTCCCGCGCGATAACGGCCTGCTTGGTCGCATACATACAGCACACGGAGGAGCACCATGGGTTGGCGTTGTTGAAATCCCTGGAACCCACACACTGGATCCATGCCACCTTATTCGGGTGCTTTTCGTCCCCTGGCCGCTTCACCTCCCCGGAGTAAGGGCCTGATGCGGAGAGAATTCGCTCAAACTGAACGGATGTGATCACATTAGGCCATCGCCCGAAACCGAGTTCAGGCCGTATGACGGGATTATAGCGGTCCAGCCCGGGACCCAGGATAATGGCACCTACCCGTAACTCAAAGTCTTTTTGCGTTTGGTCGAAATCAATGGCCCCGGCGGGACACAACTTTTCACAGGCTCGGCATTTGTGCTTCTGAAAGAAAATACAATTTTCCTTGTCTATAAGGCGGGTGTTTGGAAAGGCCTGGGGAAACAGGGAATAGATCGCCTTGCGAATTCCCAGTCCCTGTTCATATTCGCTGACCACTTTCTTCGGACATTTCTCTTCACACAGACCGCAACCCGTGCACTTTTCCGGATCAACGTATCTCGGGTACTGTCTTATCCCGACTGTAAAATTTCCTGGTTCCCCTTGAACGGAAAACACCTCCGCCAGGGTGTGGATGTCTATGTTCAGATGCCTTCCTACCTCGACCAGTTTCGGCGAAAGCATGCACATGGCGCAGTCACCCGTTGGGAAGGTCTTGTCGAGCATGGCCATGGTCCCGCCGATGGATGAGTCCTTCTGCACCATATGTACCTTAAAGCCGCTGTCGGCCATATCCAGCGCGGCCTGCATGCCGCCGATACCCCCGCCGACAATCAGGACGGATCCCGATGCCGTCTTCCCTTCTGAAGGTATTTTACTCATAATAATGGAAGCTCCTTTAGACGGTCAACCGCATCTACAAAATGGCGGTCGATCTGCAGTTCTTCCGGCGTTTTGCCGAGGGCCAGACCGACCAGTTCCGTGATAAAATAAACCGGCAGCCGCTTGCTGATACCATAAGCCTCCCCGATTTTTTCCTGGTACGAGTCCAGGTTGAGCTGGCACATGGGACAGGAGGTCACAAAGCAATCGGCCTCCTTCCTGGCCACCGCATCTTTCATAATCCGGCCCATCAGTTTCAGGGCCACATCGGGATCATTTATTGCGGCGGAGGCACCGCAGCAGTCCGTTTTGTAACTCCAGTCAATGGGCCTTGCTCCTATTGATCTTAAGATCTTTTCCATGCTCTGGGGGTTTTCAACGTCATCAATTATCGGGACATCAAGAGGGAAACGGGTCTGCATGCATCCGTAGTAACAAAGTGGCTTAAGGCTTCTCAGATTCCTGTGGAGCCTTTTTTTGAACGTCTTGACCTGAAACAAGGGATACAGCAGGTCAAGGATGCTCACAATCCTGGTTTTTCCGGTAACTTTCTTCTTGAGTTCAGCGTTGATCTCGGACTTGAGAAGACCGTCTGCCATGAGTCGTTGTTGAGCCACCAGCATTCGACTGTAACACGCGGAACATGGGATCAGGAGCTGTTCCATGCCCATCTCATCCGCAATGCCCAGGTTTCGGGCCGGCATGGCGACGGCCAGAAAGTCATCGGTCTTGCTGGCGGACGTAGCCCCACAGCAGTTCCAGTCCTCCAGTTCATGGAGGTGTATCCCAAGTGCCTCGCATACGATCCCCACCTGCACATCATAGATCTTACTGGATGCATGCAACGTGCAACCCGGGTAATAGGCGACATCCATTTCAACCTCTGGTTTCGTGTGATGATTTATTGGCGGATTTCCTTTCTTTTGCCATCTTGAAAAACCGCTTGAGTTCCGAACGATCCTTGACCCGTTCAATGCCGAAATGCATCCTCTTTTTTCGGGTCATATCCAGCCCGGTTTTGGCCTGGTCTTTTAACTCCTTGAAAATACCCTTCAAATTAAAACGAAATAAATCGTGGAAGGTGTTCTTCATCTCATAAAGTCCCATGAATTCCGTTTCATTCACCCTGCCCATGTGCCTGGCAGCTGCGCAAAAGGCGCTATGAAACTCTTTGACTTTCGGCGACAGGGGTGCGACATGTTCCTCCACCGCCATTTTCTTCAGGGTCTCCGTCACCCGGGCCGTTTGTATTTCATTGGGGCACCGTGTGCCGCAGGTGTAGCAGGAGACGCACTGCCAGACCAGCTTGTTTTGTAAGGCGGCATCGCGGTCTCCCAAGATGATCAAACGAATCAGTCGATCGGGCGTGATGCCTGTCTCATCCCCTACAGGACAACCGGCCGCGCACCGCCGGCACTGGTAGCAGGCCATAATGTTCTGCCCGGATCGCCTGACAACCTCTTCAGCAAGTGAGCGACCCTCAGAGCCGGAATAGACAAGAGGTAAATTTTTCATTCGCAAGCTCCTTAATCAAATATAATTTTCCATACGGATTTTATTCTCCGCAACCCCGATATTCGCCAACCTGCCGAAAGCACTAGACATTCCCACCGCCCATTAATCGAGGGCGATACAGCCTTGCTGCTCAAACTGACTGAGGGTTCATCAGGCGGTTCGGAGATCCTTCAACAAAGTGTCTGATTGTTCTTACGGCCTTGGGAACAAAGGAAAAGCACCGAACACTTTATGATATCCCATCCTCCATGCATCCGACAGGATCGGGAGAGGTGAGTTTCATTTATATCCCCTGTTTAAAAAAATCAAGTGTTAATTTGGTAGGTATTGTCCTTGTTAAATATACTGC
>Ga0307445_10001845_pt1 | contig 11823 bp, 14 predicted proteins | sample SalMarSW160330MG_FD_202147 | JGI IMG/M metagenome (GOLD analysis project Ga0307445, IMG submission 202147) | Salt marsh sediment microbial communities from the Plum Island Ecosystem LTER, Massachusetts, United States - SW1603-30 | ecosystem: Environmental > Aquatic > Marine > Intertidal zone >...
CGCCGTCCCGGCGCCGGAGGTAGTGCTTCCGCAGGGCCGCCACCGCCTCGTCCGGCAGGGGGTTGACCGGCCCCGTTGCCCGGGCCAGCAGGTAGATGCGGGCGGTCTTCTCGGTAAGCTCGGCGGCGGTCAGGGCGTCTTCCAGGGTGCGGCCGGTGGCCACTACTCCGTGGTTGGCCAGCAGCACGGCGCTGCGGTCGCCCAGGGCGTCCAGGGCGCCGTTCACCTGCTCCGGGGTGCCGGAGGGGGCGCGGGGCGCCAGCTCGATGGGGCCGCCGAGGCCGGCCACCTGGTCTTCCAGAACGGGCGGGATGGCCTGCCCGGCCACGGCCATGGCGCTGGCGTGGACGGAGTGGGTATGCACCACCGCCCCCACGTCGGGACGGGCGCGGTAGACGGCGATGTGCAACGGCGTCTCCACGGAGGGCGTCAGGCTGCCGTCAATCACCTCCCCGTCGAAGGCCACCACGACGATATCGGCGGCGGTGAGAGACTCGTAGCGGCGGCCGCTGGGGGTAATCGCCAGGAGCGGCCGCCCCGCCTCGGGCGGCAGCCTCAGGCTGACGTTGCCGGAGGTGCCCACCACCAGGCTCAGCGCCGCCATGCGGCGGGCGTATTCCAGAACCTGCTCTCTTTCCGGCTGCCAGCGTTCCATGACCTGCCTCCCGGGGTGGTGATTACGTCTTACTAATTCTATTACAGAACCACCGGTTAATCCAGCCGGGGTATTTTGACAGGGGCCTGGGGAGGATAGTAGAATAGTATATATAGTTAACTATTCAATTTGTGAACCAAGTCTTTGTTTGGGGGCGAACATGAACAGAGAAACTCTGGACAACGTCGTCACGGGCTTGCTTTCCATCACGCCGCTTATCCGCCGCAACATCCAGCGCAAGGTGATGCGGACGGCCTTCGCGCAGATTGAAGAAGACATCACCCTGCCGCACCTGGAAGTGATGATAGCCCTCAAGGAGGGGGGCACCCGGCACATCGCCGAGATAGGACAGCGGCTGCAGATACCCAAGCCGCAGATGACGCCCCTCATCGACCGGCTGGAGAAGCTGGGTATCGCCGTGCGGCAGGAGGACGCCGCCGACCGGCGCACCACCAACATCGCCCTGACCGATAAAGGCCGCCGCATCATCGAGGAGTTTGACGGCGTTATCAAGGGCGGCATCCGCGAGAAGTTCGCCTGCCTCACCGACGCCGAGCTGAAGGAGCTGTCCACATCGCTGCGCAAGCTGGGGGACATCCTCTCCAAGCTGCCGTAAAAAACCCAGGAGAGTAACCTTGACCGTTACCGAATCGCCCGTCTACCAGAGTAACCTGCCCCGGAAGCAGGTGGTGGCCGCCATGGCCGGCACCATGCTCTCGATGCTGCTGGGCTCGATATTCATGACCATCACGGCCACGGCCATGCCCCGCATCATTACCGACCTGGGCGGCTTCAGCCTGTATACCTGGGTCTTTACCGCCTACATCATCGCCGAGACGATATCGCTGCCGCTGGCCGGCAAGCTAAGCGATATGTACGGCCGCAAGTGGCTCCTGGTGGCCGGCATGGGGCTGTTCGTCATCGGGGCGTTTCTCAGCGGGCTGAGCCAGTCGATGACCCAGCTTATCTTCTACCGCGTCATCCAGGGGTTCGGCTTCGGGGCGATGAGCGCCCTGGGCTTTATCGTCATCGCCGACCTCTTCCCCCCGGAGGAGCGCGGCAAGTACAGCGGCATCATGGCCGGGGTCTTCGGCGTCTCGACGGTCATCGGGCCGACCCTGGGGGGCATCATCACCGATAGTCTGGGCTGGCGCTGGTGCTTTTTCGTGACCGTGCCCCTCGGGATAATCATCATTCTGCTCTTTATCTTTATGTTTCCCCAGTTCCGCGCGGCGCGGGAGAGGCACCGGCTCGACTACCCCGGCGTGGCGGCCATGGCCCTCGGCATCGTGCCGCTGATTCTGGCCCTCAACTGGGGCGGCGCCGATTTCGCCTGGAGCTCGCCGCTGATTATCGGTCTTTTCGCCTTCAGCGCCGTCATGCTGACGGCCTTCGTCTTCATCGAGCGCCGCGCCAGCGAGCCGATTATTCCCATCTCGCTGTTCCAGAGCCGCGTCGTGGCCATTTCGGCCATCGTCGCCTTTCTCCAGGGGGCGGCCTTCTTCTCGGTGGTTAGCTTTATCCCGCTCTTTTTCCAGGGGGTGCTGGGAGCCGACCCCACCCGGAGCGGGCTGTTTATGACGCCGATGATGCTGAGCATGGCCCTCGGTTCGTTCGTCGGCGGGCAGCTGCTCTCCCGCACCGGGGGGCATTACCGCCTCCAGGCCACCATCGGGTTCGGGCTGGCGGCGGTGGGCTTCTTCCTCCTGGCCGGGATGACGCCCCAGACGACCTTTCTCATGGCCGCCGTCTACATCTCCATTGCCGGGTTCGGCAACGGCAACATCATGCCCATCCATACCATCGCCGTCCAGAATACCGTTCCTTATAACGTGATGGGGTCGGCTACCTCGCTGATATCGCTATTGCGGCCGCTGGGGGGCGTCTTCGGGCTGGCCATCGTCGGCTCCATCCTCAATAACCGCTTCGCCGCGAACTTTTTCGGCAACCTGCCGGCGGAGGTGACCGACGTGGTGCCGATGGCCGAGCTGACCAGCATCGTGGACAATCCCCAGGCGCTGGTAAATCCCGAGTCCCAGGACGCCTTGCAGAGCATGTTCCTGGGCCTGGGGCCTCAGGGCGAGGCCCTCTTTGAAACGACGCTGACGACGCTGCGCGAGTCGCTCAGCTCGGCGCTGACGCAGGTCTTCATGGTGTTCCTGGGGATAACGCTGCTGGCGCTGGTGGTCAACCTCTTCCTCAAGGGGGTTCCGCCGTACCGGCCCAAAGAGGTCATGCGGGCGGTTAAGGAGAGGAAGTAGGGGAGAAAACTGGCTGGTGTCCTCCTTCGCGCCGCGGCGATAGCTCTATGGATGCGGCGTGATGGCGAGGATAGTAATGGCTTGCCTGGCGGGGCCGTAGCACCAGAAAACCCGGTAAGCGGCCGGGGTCTTCTGTTCGGCGTAGGCTTCGAAGACCTTTTCCCCGTTCGGTCCTTTCACGCTGGCATATTCGTGGGTACGGAGACTGTTGTGCCGTGGATTGCTGGCCAGGTAGTGGAGTGTTTTCCTGACGGCCTTATAGCGTTTCTGCTGGGATGCGTCCGACTTGAGCCGGTGGTAGGTCTTACGGGCGGTTTCCGTCCAAACTAGCTCGAACAAAGCAACCGGCCTTATAGCTCGTCCGGGTCTATTCTAGATACTTTTCCCCGGGCGGCCTCGGCGAGACCTTGCCGCACCAGGGCGAGGGCCTCCGGGTTATTGAAGAGCCAGGCTTCCGCCGCCGGGACGCTTACCTGCGGGTCGAGGACAATCTGCCCGGTGGAATTGGTGTATATGTGGTAGGTGATGCCCTTGGGGACAGAAACCCTGCTTAATCCAATCCGTTTCTTGGCATCCGGTTTGACGTTATCGGCCACCCTCGCGAAATCCGTATTATTAATTATCATATCTCTTTTATTATAGTGCTGGTGGGATTAGTTGTCAAGTGGGTAAAACCCACTCCATTACTATTAGCTCTAGCTGTCTCGTTTGACATATCACGTTATATTGCTGATAATATAAGGTATCTGTATTCGCCCGCCGGGGGGAAACATGACCGAAGCCAAGGTGCCGGATTTTGGCGCCAAGCACGGCTCGCGCTCCGGGAAGAAGCCGGAAGCGGGCCTGGTGATGCGCTCCAAGGTCTGGATGGAGAAGGACGGCAAGCTCTTTATGGGCTGGGGCCGGGCAACGCTGCTGGAGCGCATCGACGAGCTGGGCTCGATATCGGCGGCGGCGCGCTCGATGCGCCTGGCCTACCGCAACGCCTGGCTCTGGGTGGAGGCGATGAACCGGCTGGCGGGTGCTCCGCTGGTGGTGAAGTCCACCGGGGGGGCGCGGGGCGGCTACGCCCGCCTCACCGAGGCAGGGCGACAACTGGTGCGCGAGTACAAGGAAAAGCGCGCCAGCGTGCGCCGCACCCTGGCCGGGGACGGATATGACGGCTAATCAAAGGCATGGCCGGCTGTGGCGCGCTGCCGCGGTGGTTTTATCCATCGGGGTTATACTGGCGGTAGCCATCGGCTGCGGCGAAAACCCCGCCGCCATAACCGCCTTCTGCGGCTCGGCCAGCAAGCCGGCCATGGAGGAGGCCGCCGCCGCCTTTACCGGGGCGACCGGCATCACCGTTTACCTCAACTTCGGCGGCTCGGGGACGATGCTCTCCCAGATGAAGATAGCCGGTACGGGTGACCTCTACATCCCCGGCTCGCCGGACTACATGGTCATGGCCGAGCGGGACGGCGTCGTCGACGCGGCCACGATTAAGATTATCGCCTACCTGGTGCCGGCGATACTCGTACAGGAGGGCAACCCGAAAGACATCCAATCGCTGGCCGACCTGACCCGCCCTGGCGTCGAGGTGGGCATCGGCGACCCACAATCGGTCTGCGTCGGGCTTTACGCCTACGAAATCATGGAGTACAACGGGCTCCTTGAGGCTATCGTCCCCAACATTGTCACCCACGCCGAGAGCTGCTCCCAGACGGCCACCCTGGTGGCCCTGAAATCGGTGGACGCCATTATCGGCTGGCGCGTCTTCGCCAGCTGGCACGATAACATCCAGGCGGTCTACCTTGAGCCGGACGAGCTGCCGCGGTTGGCCTACATCCCCGGGGCGGTTTCCAGCTACAGCCAGGTCAAGGCCAGCGCCGAGGAGTTTCTGGGTTTTCTGGTCTCGGCGGAAGGGCAGGCGATATTCGCCAAATGGGGCTACCTGGCCACCGAGGCGGCCGCCCGCCAGTACGCGCCGCAGGCCGAAATCGGCGGGGAGTACCGGCTGCCGGAGAGCTACCGGCCGCTGGTTCAATAACAGGTTTGGGGTGAGGTTTAGCGGTGTTTAGATTTCTTAAAGGTGTCGGCGGGGAGCGGGCCTTCCGCGGGGCCACCATCAGCGCTCTGGTGCTGCTGGGGCTCTTTTTCACCGGCATCATCGTCTCCATGCTGGCCTACACCGACTGGGACACCTTTATCGCCGCCCTCTTCTCCGAGGAGATACTCTTCGCCGTCCGCCTCAGCGTCACCACGGCCACCATCTCGGCGGTGGTCTCCATCCTCATCGCCATCCCGGTGGCCTACGCCATCTCCCGCACCAGCTTCCCCGGCAAGGACATCGTCGATAGCCTGCTGGACCTGCCCATCGTCATCTCGCCGGTGGCCCTGGGCGCGGCGCTGCTGGTCTTCTTCAACACGCCGCTGGGTTCCGCCATCGACGACAACATCGTCAAGTTCGTCTTCTCGGTGCCGGGCATCGTCCTGGCGCAGTTTACCGTCATCAGCGCCCTGGCCATCCGCCTCTTAAAGTCCACCTTCGACGGCATCGACCCGCGCTACGAGCAGGTGGCCCGCACCCTGGGCTGCTCCAAGCCGGGGGCGTTCTTCCGGGTGAGCCTGCCGCTGGCGCGCGACGGCCTGATTGCCGCCGCTATCCTCACCTGGGCGCGGGCCGTGGGCGAGTTCGGGGCGACGGTCACGCTGGCCGGGGCCACCGCCATGAAGACGGAGACGCTGCCCACCGCCATCTTCCTCAGCCTGGCCAGCGCCGACGTCGGCAAGGCCATCGCCGTGATATTCGTGCTGGTGATTATCGCCGTCGCCGCCCTCCTGGTCATCCGCAAGCTCATCGGCCGCAGGTACCAGCTATGATTGAAATCCGCGACCTCTCCCTGCGCCTGGGAGAGTTCCACCTCAAGGACATCAACCTGACGATTGACGACGGGGAGTATTTCGTTATCTTGGGGCCGACCGGGGCGGGCAAGACGGTGCTGCTGGAGTGCCTGGCGGGGCTGCACCGCCTCCGGCAGGGGCGCCTCTACGAGGACGGCCGGGACATCACCCGCCTCACCCCGGAGGAGCGGAACCTGGGCTACGTCCCCCAGGACTACGTCCTCTTTCCCTTCCTCAACGTGCGGCGCAACATCGCCTTCGGGCTGGGGCCGGTGCGCCGTAACCGCGACGAGGTAATGGCGCGGGTCGATGAGCTGGCCGAACTGGTGGGGGTGACCCACCTGCTGGAGCGGCAGCCGCGTACCCTGAGCGGCGGCGAGAAGCAGCGCGTCGCCCTGGCGCGGGCACTGGCGCCCTCGCCGCGCGTCCTCCTCCTCGACGAGCCGCTGGGCGCCCTCGACCTGCGCACCGCCCGCTACCTGCGCCTGGAGCTGAAACGCATCCACCGCGAGCTGGGCCTGACCACCGTCCACATCACCCACGACCTGGTGGAGGCCTTGGAAATGGCCGACCGGGTGGCCGTCGTCCAGGACGGGCGGGTGGAGCAGGTGGCCGGGCCGGAGGAGATGCTCTTTTCCCCGGAGGGGGAGGCCGTGGCCGATTTCATCGGGGCGCCCAACATCCTCAGCTGCGACTACAGCCGCGAGCTGGGGCAGGGGCTGGTGGAGGTCGGCTGCGGCGACCTCAAGCTCACCGTCCCCCACGAGGGCGGCGCCGTCCGCAAGGTGGCCATCCTGCCGCGCCACATCTACGTCTCCGAAACGCGCCCGCCGGGATTATCCGTCAACGGCTTCGAGGGGCGGGTTACCGCCATCACGCCGGTGGGCAACACGGTGCGCATCTGGATTGAGACCGGCGCCACCACCCTCATGGCCGAGATACCTTCCTATCTCTTCGCCGAGATGAACCTGGCGGTAGGGCGGGAGGTCTTTATCATCCTGCGCATGCGGCGGATACGCTGCTACGAAAAAAAATGAAAAATACGCTAACCGGACGAACCTTTTTATTCCTGCGGCGTTATAATATAACAGAGCGCTGACCGAAAACAGGAGGTTGGTATGAAAAAGATACTTTTAGCGTTACTGGTAATTATCATTGTGGTGGGGGCGGTGGCCTGCGCCAGGAGCGAGACCGCCAGTGAGGGCGGCGGGTCTCACGATTCGGCGCTGACGATGCCGGCAACCACCTCGCCACCGGGTATGGTCGTGGGGTCGGCCCCGGGGTCGGTTACCCAGAAAGACTACGAATCATCGTCATCGCAGCCACAGCCGGATATAATCATCACCGCCGACCGTCTCATTATCCGCACCGGCAGTCTGGCGCTGGTGGTGGAGGACGTGGACGAGGCCATCGACCAGATTGCCTCCATCGCCGGGCTTTATAACGGCTACGTCGTCGCCTCCAACAGCTGGCAGGACGGCGACCGGATGGCGGGCAACATCGCCATACGGGTGGAGGTCGCCTATTTCGAACCGGCCATGAGCGGCCTGAGGGGCCTGGCCGTGGAGGTAAACTCGGAGAGCACCTCCGGCGAGGACGTGACCGAAGAGTACGTTGACCTGGACGCCCAGCTGCGCAACCTGGAGGCGAGCGAGGCCCAGCTGCTGGAGCTGATGCAGCAGGCCGGGGACGTCAGCGAGATACTGGAAGTCCAGCGCGAGCTGGTCAAGACACGCGACGAGATTGAGCGCATCAAGGGGCGCATGCAGTACCTGGAGAGTAGCGCCGCCATGTCCTACATCGCGATAAGCCTGGAGCAGTCCAAGCTCACCGTCGAGTTTATCGCCGCCAGCCGGAACGTCAAGACCGGGCAGGAAGTCCACTTCACCCCCATCGTCGCCGGCGGCTTCGCGCCTTACAGCTACGACTGGGACTTCGGCGACGGCAATACCAGCACCGAGTCGAACCCCGCCTACGCCTACAACGATGACGGCAGCTACACCGTCTCGCTGGTGGTGACCGACGACCGCGGCAACACCGAGTCCTACGAGCGGGAAGACTACATCACCGTTACCCCCGGCTGGAGCGCCGGGAGCATCGCCAGCAGCGCCTGGAACGGTCTGCTCGCCTTCTTCCGCGTGCTGGGGGACATCTTTATCTGGCTGGGCATCTTCAGCCCGGTGTGGATAATTATCCTGGTTATCCTCTACTTCACCTGGTGGCGCCACCGCCGCAAGAAGGCGTAAGCTAAAAAAACGGGATATAGTAAGGGGAGGGGGCGAAAACCCCCTCCCCTTCTTTTTCCTCAGAACTAAGGCATTAACCGCCGCAAAATCTCCTGGCGGGTTAGCCCCGCCACCTCGATGACCTTGTGGCGGCCGGTCTGCCCCCGGACGATGGCCACGGCCGACTTGCCGACCCCCAGCGCCCGGCTCAGGGTGGCGATAAGCTCGCGGTTGGCCTTGCCGGCCACCGGGGGCGCCGCCACACGCACCTGGACGATGCCCTTGCTGAGGCCGGTGACCTCGCTCCGGGTGGCGTTGGGGGTGACCTTTACGGACAGGCGCCGGTCGGGACTGTTCCGGGACAATGGCTCCACGGGTCAGCCGTTTACGGTTAGCGGATGGCTAGTCGTATTCGTTGCCGCCGGCCCCGCCGCCGCGTCCCACCAGTAAAGCGATGGTGGCTAGCAGGAGTATGCCCGCTATCGCCATCCAGAACGTCCAGTCCACCCCGCTGACTTCGGCGCTGCGGGGAAGGGCGTCGAGACCGATGAGAATGCCGTAGATGGCGCTCAGCCCGCCGATGCTACCCAGGGTTACCGCTGCTACTCCCATGGAATACCCCCTTTGTTTTATTGCCGTGACGAGGATGTTATATAATTGATTTTAAAGACGACGAAAGGATGTTTAGAGATACTATAGCATGAAACTGGCAAATAATCTATACGCCTACCCGGAACAGGGGATGCTGGACTGCAATACCTACGTCATCGCCGGCCCGCCCGGCGTTATCATCGACCCCGGCAGCCCGGACTACCTGGAGGTCAAGGTGGCCGCGATGAGACAGGACGGCCTCGACCTTAAGCAAATCGGCACCATCCTCAACACCCACCTCCACATCGACCACTGCGGCGCCAACCGGGCCTTCAAGGAGCTGTCCGGGGCGCGCATCGTCCTGCAACCCGTCCAGCAGCAAAACTATAACCTGGTGGTCATCGACGGGGCGCGGCTCTTCGGCATGGAGCCGGGCGAGTTCACCGAGGACGCCGTCCTGGATGAGGACAGCCTCACCGTCGGCGACACGGAGATAGAAATCATCGGGGCGCCGGGGCACTCGCCGGACTGCGTCTGCTATTACCTCAAGGCAGCCAGGGTGCTTATCTGCGGGGACGTGCTTTTCGAGGCCAACACCGGCCGCGTCGACCTGCCCGGCGGCAGCGCCGACGACCTTAAAAAGTCCATCGAGTCCCTCTCGCGGCTGGATATCCATTACCTGCTGCCGGGGCACATGGGTATCGTCAGCGGCGCCGAAGCCGTAGCCGCCAACTTCGCCTTTATCAAGAGCAACGTCTTCCCGTGGCTTTAAGGGGGTATGCCGCCATGAAAACCGAAGAGACCATCGGCAAGCTCCTGCGCCAGCGGGGCCTGACGCTGGGGGCGGTGGAATCGGCCACGGGCGGGCTGGTGGCACATCTTATCACCAACGTCCCCGGCTCGTCCGACTATTTCCAGGGGTCGGTCGTGGCCTACAGCAACGAGGTTAAAGTCAAGGTCGCCGGCGTCGGCGCGGCGGCGCTGGAGAAATACGGCGCGGTCAGCCCCCAGGTGGCCGAGGCGATGGCCGCCGGGGGACGGCGGACGCTGGGGGTGGATATTTGTCTTGCCGATACCGGCATCGCCGGGCCGGGCGGCGAGACGCCGGGCAAGCCGGTGGGGCTTTTCTACCTGGGGCTGGCGCACGCCGGCGGGGTTACCAGCCGCAAGCTTGAGCTAAACGGCGCGCGTGAGGAAAACAAACTGGCCGCCGCCCAAGCGGCGCTGGACTGGCTTAAGGAATACGTAACGGGTCTTCCCGATTAGTCCGCGCCAATCAACCTCTCCATTGCCATTATCACCCGGCAATGCTATACTCTCAGCATATTCTGGCGTGAATTGGAGATTACTCGTGAAGAGAGTTGACGGACGTGCCTACGACGAGCTAAGGCCGCTGCGCATCATCCCCGGTTACCAGAGCTTCGCCGAGGGCTCGGCGCTCATCAAGCTGGGCAAGACCCACGTGCTCTGCTCGGTAAGCGTCGAGGAGCGGGTGCCCGCCTTCCTCAAGGGGAGCGGCAGCGGCTGGATTACCGCCGAGTACGCCATGCTGCCCCGGGCCACGGTGACGCGTACCCAGCGGGACGCCACCCTAGGGAGGGTCGGCGGGCGCAACCAGGAAATCCAGCGGCTCATCGGGCGGTCGCTGCGGGCCGCGGCCGATCTCGACCAGCTCGGCGAGCGCACGCTCATCGTGGACTGCGACGTGCTCCAGGCGGACGGCGGCACGCGGACGGCGGCCATCACCGGCAGCTACGTGGCCCTCTACCGGGCGCTGGAGACCCTCCAGAAGATGGGCATCGTCTCGGCCATACCCCTCAAGAGCGCCGTGGCGGCCACCTCCGTCGGCATCGTCCAGAGCTACATGATGGCCGACCTCTGCTACGACGAGGATGCCCAGGCGGCGGTGGACTTTAACGTGGTGATGACCAGCAAGGGTGAGTTCGTGGAGGTGCAGGGCACCGCCGAGGGCAAGCCCTTCACCAAACAGGCCATCGACGACCTGCTCTCGCTGGCGGAGAAGGGAATACAGCAGCTCTTCCAGGCGCAGCAGGAAGTTTTAAAGAATAGTAAGTGATTACGGCCTCACCTGGCCAGAGCCGAAGATAATCCACTTGTAGGTGGTAAGTTCCTTTAATCCCAATGGCCCGCGGGCGTGCAGCTTCTGCGTGCTGATGCCCACCTCGGCCCCCAGCCCGAACTGGCTGCCGTCGGTGTAGCGCGTCGAGGTGTTGACATAAACACAGGCGGCGTCCACCTCGCTTAGGAAACGCAGCGCGGCGGCGTAGTCCTCGGTGACGATGGCCTCGGAGTGTCCCGAGGTGTACCGCTCGACGTGGGCCAGGGCGTCCTCCAGCGAGTCCACCACCTTGACGGCCGCAATCAGGGCAAGGAACTCCTTGCCCCAGTCCTCGACCACGGCGGGGACAAGTTTGAGCGACTTATCGCCCTTGAGGATGGCCATGGACTTTTCGTCGCAGTGGAGTTCTACCTTGGCCTTGTTGAGTTCTTTAGCCATCATCGGCAGGAACTCCTTGGCGACGGCGGCGTGCACCAGCACCGTATCCAACGCGTTGCAGACCGAGGGGCGTTGCACCTTGGCGTTGTAGACGATGGCCGCGGCGCTTTTAAGGTCGGCGCTGGCGTCCACGTAGGTATGGCAGACGCCGATGCCCCCGGCCACGACGGCCATGGCGGCGTTTTCGCGGACGAACTTGATTAAGCCCGCCCCGCCCCGGGGGATGATGAGGTCGATGACGTCGTTCATCTTGAGCAGCTCGTCGACCAGGGCATGGTCGGTATTCTCGATGAACTGCACGCAGCCGTCGGGCATGCCGGCCTCCCGGCAGGCCTCCTGAATCACTTTCACGATGGCCAGGTTGGAGTTGATGGTCTCCTTGCCGCCGCGCAGGATGACGGCGTTGCCGCTCTTGAGGCACAGGGCGGAGATATCCACGGTGACGTTGGGGCGGCTCTCGTAGATGGTGCCGATAACCCCCAGCGGCACGCGGCGCTTGCCGATTTGCAGGCCGTTGGGAAAGGTGCGCATCTCGAAGGTCTCGCCGACGGGGTCGGGCAGGGCGGCCACGGTGCGCGTGTCGGCGGCGATGGCGGCCAGGCGCGCCTCGTCGAGCATCAGCCGGTCGAGCAGGGCCGTGCCCAGGCCGGATTGCTCGCCCGCCTGGTAGTCCTTCTTATTGGCGGCCAG
>Ga0307445_10001848_pt1 | contig 11809 bp, 13 predicted proteins | sample SalMarSW160330MG_FD_202147 | JGI IMG/M metagenome (GOLD analysis project Ga0307445, IMG submission 202147) | Salt marsh sediment microbial communities from the Plum Island Ecosystem LTER, Massachusetts, United States - SW1603-30 | ecosystem: Environmental > Aquatic > Marine > Intertidal zone >...
TCTAACGAAAATTATTTGCTGATCACCACTTTCTGGTTAATTACTCTCTGATTTTCAAAATGTACAGAAACAGTATATAATCCGGGTTTTAATTTGCTGGTATCCAGTATATTATTCCCATTCTTCTCTGCCCTGATCCTTTTTACTGTCCTGCCAGCCGGATCTATTAATATTATTGATTCCACATTATTAACACCAAAATCAATTATCAGATAATTTTCAGCAGGATTCGGATATACCTGTAAAGTGTTTGTTTTTTCATTCAGGATATCAGTATATGGACTGACATCTACATCAAAACTGCATTGATCGGTATTACCGGCGAGATCTTCTGCTGTCCATGTTACTGTTGTTGTACCCGTGCCAAATGAATATCCGTCAAGAGTTTCAAGAAGGTTGATATCATTGAACACCTCCGGATCACATAAGTTATCAGTTGCAGATTCCGGGTCAAATTCTGTTCCCGTTGCAGTATATATATCTGATTCACCGGCAGGCCTTATCTGATTATCCGGACATGTAATTTCCGGAGGTGTATTATCAATAGTAAATGGCCTGGTTATTTTAACAACTTCGTATGTTTCGCCTGTTTTTGTAAGTATAACTTTTAACTGGTAGTGATTAATAGCATCTGTAAATTCGGTTGAGTTATAGTATAAATTATATTCTGTTTTCACGTTTCCTCCAGGATAGTTAAGTTGAGTAACAGGATTATCTTCCCCGTCAAAACAATTTAATGTCACGTCATCTGGATACATTATGAAAGATGCATCTAATGTTTGAGCATCTGCATAAGGATGTAATATTTTAAGTTTAAATAATCCGTCACCACCTACATAATCATCATAAGTAAGATTAATAATATTTATAGGGATTGCAGTACCATACGGTAAAATATGTATGGTTGTTAATGCCGCAGTTGATGTTGCTCCGTAAGTATCTTCTACAATAAGATTGATTGAATACGTTTGACCGGGTAACCATTCATAAACAACCTCAACTTCAACTCCTTCGGCATCTGAATCTCCGCTATAAAGAGGAGATCCTTCAGTATCATCTGCACCAAACAGACCGTCATTATCCGTATCCCATTTATACTTAACAATTTCATCATCCGGCATATCAGGATCATAAGAATCATACGCGTGAAGAATCACCGGAACAGGACTATCTTCGTTCCTTGTGCCGTAATAATCATCTCCCGGATCAGCAACGGGGGGATTGTTCTGAGAAAATGTAATCAGTGAAAAGCTTAAACAGATAAGTACAATTAATAATTTCAAAATATAAGATCTATTGATTATGATAAAAGATCATAAAAATACCCATACCATAACCAAATTGCAAGAATACTTATTTTTCGCCGGCAATATCCAAAATTTTGACCTCCGCGGGTTTGCTTGTCATATCTGCCGTAATTGTACCGAATTCCTTAAAATAGGGGGTTTCAAAATGGAAATCTATTGCTGCCTGGTTTCTATACTTCTCAACAAAAATAAAATTAGTCGTTTCGTACGGATCCTGATAAAGCATATAACCCAGACATCCCTCTTCCTGATTCGAATTTTCTATCATTATTTGTGCTGCCGAAATAAAATCAGCTTCCCTCCCTGCTTTAATAAAGACTTTTGCTGTTATCATTTTCTGAAAGTCAGAAGTTTGAACAGTTGTTTCGGGTTCTGTTTGGTCTTTATTTACATTTTGCTGACATGAAAATCCCATCAACCCTGAAATAATTAATAAGATAAGAATGTTTGTTTTCATTTTGCTTGTTATTAATAATAATTACTTAAGATAGACATTTAATTTGTAAGTTCCGTGTATTCTTGCAGTTTCAACTCCTTTTCCCTCATATCAGTAAGCTTTTTAACAAATAATTCCGGTTTTTTAATTAAGTTACACAAGGTCGCAGGCTTCAGGTGGCATCCAGTGTGCATCCCTTCCCTCCCACTTCACATTGCATCCAATGGGATTGGTTACCGGGACAGATATTGGTTTTCCTGTTGTCAGCTCCTCAAGGGCCCGGTCAAGATCGTTAATCGTTATCCTTGATGTATCCCTTGGAGAATCTACTCCTCTGCCGGTATAAACCAGAATCCTCTCTTCATTAAATACATAAAAATGGGGGGTTCGCAATGCTCCATATTCCCTGGCAATATTCTGTTCCCTGTCATACAGGTAAATCCATGGGAATCTGTATTTTTCCATTCTTGCCACCATATTTGGAAAACTGTCTTCCTCATAGGTTTTTTCACTGTTTGAATTTATTCCTACGAACCTGACGTCTTTATTCATGAATTTTTCTGCCGTCGCCCTGGTAACTTCATCTGAACCAATAACATACGGACAATGGTTACAGGTAAAGAAAATAACCAGGTATTTATATTCATCAAAATCAGACATGCTGTATTCTTTTCCGTCGGTTGCTGGAAGTCTGAAATCTATTGCCTTTTGTCCGGGTTGTAATGTAAATGTCATGATTATTTTATTAAATGATTCTGTGCTCTTATTTATAAATTGGCCATACGAAAGGGTTTAATCTCTATTTTTTCCCATACTTTGTTGTAAATATATGGTTCATTTTTCAGGCGTTCATCCAGTGTTGCTCTGTCAGGTACTTCATAAAGGATCATTGATCCAATCATTTTGCCGGATTCATCCAGTATTGCGCCCCCACAGAGGAATTCTCCTGCTATTTTTACAAGAGCGATCTTTTCAAGATGTTCCGGCCGGCTTTTCATCCTTCGGTTCAATGCTTCCGCATCGGTTCCGTCATATGCCATCAGCAGAAATTGCATTTATCTGAAATATTTAATGATTAAGATGTGTTTTCAAATTTAAACAATAAAATTACAGAATTTGTTCTTTTTGTTTCTAATGATATTTGCCGGGCTTTAATTAAATTTGCCCTGGTTTCCGGAGGGTTTAAGATATGGAGAATAAAAAATATAAAATTGGACTTGTACTCAGTGGCGGAGGAGCAAGGGGTTTTGCTCATCTTGGGGTACTACAGGCACTGAATGAGGCCGGGATTTATCCTGATATAATATCAGGAACAAGTGCGGGGGCCCTGGCGGGTGTTATGTACTGTGATGGTCATTTTCCGAAGAAGATCCTGAAAATAATGACCAGGAACAGCAGGCTTGATTATATGCGTCCTGTTCTGCCGCGCAATGGAATCCTGGAAATTTCAGGTATCAATAAATTGCTTGAGGCCAATCTGAACGCTAAGAAATTTGAAGACCTGAAGATACCGTTGATCGTCTGTGCCACAGATCTTAATAATGGTATGCCGGTATATTTTTCAAAAGGAGATCTCATCTCTTCTGTTATTGCATCGTCAAGCATTCCGGTAATGTTTAAGCCTGTGATAATCAATAAAATATATTATGTTGATGGCGGAGTTCTTGATAATCTTCCAATAAAGCCTGTCGAAAATAAATGTAATTTGCTCATTGGTTCATTTGTGAATCCTGTAGGATATGAGCCAACTATTTCGGGACTTATTACAATTGCGGTCAGGACATTCATGCTTAACCAGGCAAAAGAGGCTGAGGAAAAAAGGGAAAAGTTTGACTTTCTTATTGCTCCGTCCGAGCTTACAAAATTTAGCATCCTCGAGGTTGAAAAGGCAGATGCAATTTTTGATATGGGTTACAAGAAAACTAAAGAAAAACTTAAAGATCCGGAAATACAGAAGATCATTTCTGAGAAACTGAGATAAGCCCCCCTTTAGGGGGGTTGGGGTGTCATTAAACGGGAGGGGTTGGGGGGTCAATAAGTGAATACAATCTCTTTATCTCCGCCTCCCACAATGATTCATCAGGCGTTTCAAGAATAAGAGGCATATCATCAAATCGACTGTCATTCATTATATACGAAAAGGGCTCCTCGCCAAGAAGTCCGTTGCCCAGGGTTTCATGCCTGTCAACACGTGAACCAAACTCTTTTTTTGTATCATTCAGGTGCATCCCTTTCAGGTATTCAAACCCGATTATCTTATCGAATTTTTGAAATGTTTCTGCAAAGCCGGGGGCTGTTTTAATATTATATCCAGCCGAATATGAATGACATGTATCAATGCAGACACCAACTCTTGATTTATCCTCAACATGGTCAATAATAAACCTTATTTGTTCAAAAGCATATCCAAGGTTTGTTCCCTGCCCTGCAGTATTTTCTATAACAGCGATAACTCCCCGGGTCTTTTCATGTGTAATATTTATTGATTCAGCTATCACTTTAAGACACTCTTCTATGCCTGCCATTTTAAGGTGACTCCCGGGATGGAAATTGAGCCTGTCAAGACCAAGTTGTTCACATCTCTGCATTTCATCAAGAAAAGCAGCTCTTGATTTTGCAAGTGACTCTCTTTCGGGATGACCCAGGTTTATAAGATAACTATCGTGTGGAAGTATCTGAAATTGTTTATAGTTATACTTCTCACAGTTATTCCTGAAATCTTTTATAGCCGTCTGTGTGAGTGGTGCGGAAAACCACTGCCGTTGATTCCTTGTGAATAAAGCAAAAGCCTTTGCTCCTATTTCGTGAGCATTAACCGGTGCATTCTGAACACCGCCTTCTGCGCTTACATGTGCACCTACATACTTCATCTTTTAAAAATAGCTACTGCCGTCCCAACAGTGAGTACATAACTTTTCTTTTGGCATCCCTATTGCAGCAATAAGGTCATCCAGGCGCTGGTATACAAGAGAGTCAAGGTCAAGTTTTTCTGCAATTTTGGCTACCATATTTTTATATTTTTCAGAATCCGGGTTTGAATACTCCTTAAGGTCGGCGCCCTCACCTTCCAGTTCATCAATGGCTCGTCGTCCGGCGAGTTCCATAGGAGATCGTGACTGTGTAAAGTTCAGAAAATCACACGAAAACAACAGTGGTGGACAGGCAATTCTCATATGGACCTCAGTAGCTCCGTGTCTTCGCATATCGCTTGTGTTATCTTTAAGCTGTGTTCCCCTGACAATACTGTCATCAAGGAATACCATTCTCTTGCCTTCAATTATTGCTTTGTTAGGTATCAGTTTCATTCGTGCAACAAGATCCCGCTGCTCCTGGACAGAAGGCAAAAAACTTCTGGGCCAGGTAACTGTATATTTTGAATATGGTCTCATATTTGGCATTTTTTTCTCATTGCCATATCCGATTGCGTGTCCGATACCTGAGTCAGGGATACCACAAACATAATCAGCCTCTATATTGTCGCGACGGGCAAGATTGGCACCACACCTGTAACGGCATTCGTCAACATTGATACCCTCATAATAGGACGGTGGATAACCGTAATAAACCCACAAAAACGCACATATCTGCATCTTATCCCCGGGTTTTCTGAGCTGTGTAAATCCTTCTGCAGTAACAAGTACTATTTCTCCCGGCCCCAGGAAATAGTCAAGTTCAAATCCCGTATTTGGAAAAGAACACGATTCCGATGCTATTGCAAAAGCGTCTTCTTTTCTGCCAATAACAACAGGTGTTCTTCCTAGTTTATCTCTGGCAGCAATTATACCCTGTTCCGTGAGTATGATCAATGAACATGATCCTTTGATCTTTTCGAAAACATTTTCTATACCCTTAACAAAATCTTCCCTTTCACAAATAATGTTAGCTACCATTTCGGTAGGATTTATGTTTCCTTCAAAATTTTCTGTAAAGTGTTTTCCTTTCCCAAGAAATTCCTTTTCCAGTTCTTGAATATTTATGAGCCTGCTGACAGTAGCAATTGCAAAACGGCCAAGATGTGAATTGAAAAGTATTGGTTGCGGATCCGTATCGCTTATTATTCCCATCCCTGAATTACCGGCAAAGTTTTTTAATTCATCTTCAAATTTTGTTCTGAAATAGGAATTCTCAAGTGTATGGATGGAACGCCTGAATCCATTTTCAGGAAGAATAAAAACCATTCCGGCTCTTTTCGTTCCCAGATGCGAATGATAATCTGTTCCATAAAATACTTCATTAACACAATCATGTTTTGATATTACACCGAAAAAACCACTCATTTTGTTGAATATTAGCCGTTTAGTAAATAAAGGTCTCTATGTAAATTTAATCATCTAATCGGACATTTTATTATTATATCAGATATTATTACTTTTACAAACTTTTAATTATTAGAAACCAGCTGAATGACAGACACAAACAACGAAGCCCAAAAATTACAGGAGAATAAGAAAAATGTTCCTGTAGGGCTTATTGCCATTATGATTATTCTCGCAGGAGTACTTATTTTTCTTGTAGTTATGTATTTCGATCAGAAGAACAAAATGGTTGAAATCGAAACCGTGCTCACACATGAAAAAGATTCTCTTGCAAACGAATTACGGATCCTTGCACACCGTTTTGACACTCTTAAAACAGACAATGACACCCTGAATACAAAACTCGAGAAAGAAAAACAAAGAATAATACAATTACTTTCGATAAATGCATCAAACATACAGTTGATAAGAAAATACAGGAACGAAATTTCCACGATGAGAGAAATAATGAAAAGCTATATTATTCAAATAGACTCTCTTAATTCCAGGAATAAAATTCTTGTTGCGGAAAATGTTCAGTTCAGACAGGAGATTAAAAAGGTTCAGGATTCAAATGTTGAACTTTCAAAAGTGAAAGAGGAATTGAGTACAAAGGTTGAAAAGGCATCTGTGATACAGGCAAAAGATATAGCAGCGGTTGCTCTTAACAAAAAAAGAAAGGAAACTACGAAAATAAACCTTATTGATAAACTGAGGGTTTGTTTTACTCTTCGTGAAAATCCCATTGCAGAGGCAGGACCAAAAAGAGTATATATGAGAGTTCTCCGGCCCGATTCTCTGGTAATTACTAATAGTCCTGATAATGTTTTCAATTATAAGGAACGGTTGTTGATTTTCTCTGCAAACAGGACTGCCGATTATATGAATCAGGATATCGAAATGTGTATTTATCTGGATAATACCGGTGATTTTATTACAGGTAATTACAGTGTTGAATTATATCTTGAAAACAACCTGATTGGTGAGACTAATTTCATGCTTACAAAAAGATGATTACCTGTCGTCGGGCATCATAAGTTCTGAAATTATATTATCGGATATCATCTTTCCCTGATTCGTAAGAACCAGAAATCCTTTTTCGTGCTTCATCATGCCATAATCTATAAACTTCCCCGATATGTTGATTACAAAATCATATCCCTCTTTTTCAAATGTCCTTTCAACATAATCAAGTTCTATTCCCCACATTGTCCTCAGGCTTGTCATAATATATTCATTAAATCGCGTCTTGGAATCCAGTTCTTCTTTTTCAAAATAGAATTCGCCATTTTTTACTTTTGTCATATATTTCTCAATATCAGACAGATTCCACTGGCGGGAATATCCATTAAATGAATGTGCAGAAGGTCCAAGTCCTATATATGGTACCTGTTTCCAATAATTTGAATTATGTACTGAAAAGAATCCTTGTTTACCAAAATTTGATATTTCATATTGTATAAAACCGGCAGCTTCTGTCTTTCGTACCAGTGTATTGAACAAGGAAGCGCTCTCCTCTTCATCAATTTCATTAAACTCACCTGTTTCCTTCATTTTCCCGAAAACAGTTCCCGTTTCAATAGTCAAATGGTAAGCGGATAAATGCTTAATATCATAATCAAGTGTTTTGGTGAGATTCTTTTCCCATTCCTTCACACCCATGCCGGGAATTCCATAAATCAGATCTGTTGATACATTTTCAAATCCTGCTTTAAATATATCCTTTATGGCTTTTTCCGCCTGTGCAGATGTATGCCTGCGGTTCAGTATTACCAGGTCTTCATCGCGCCATGACTGAATTCCCAGGCTTATCCTGTTGAATCCGATTTTTCTTAGTCCTTTTACATAGCCATGGCTAACATCATCAGGATTTAATTCAATTGTTAATTCAACATTGTTTTCAACAGAATATATTTTATTGAGATTGTCTAAGATTATATTCAGCTCTTTTACAGAAAGAACAGAAGGAGTACCTCCCCCAATATATATTGTTGAAACAGAATCACTTCCAATATAATTTTGTCTTTGTTCAGCTTCGTTAAGCAGCGATTTTAGATATTCTGAATGATCTCCTGTGGAAATAACATGGTAAAAATCACAATAATTACACAGCTTTCTACAATATGGTATATGGATATATATTCCGGCCATTATATTTAGATTATAATTTCTAAATTAAAAATAAATTATCATTTCATTAATTAAATTTGCTGCCAAACTACAGATATGATCAAAAAGAATATTTTTTCTATAATAATTGCTGGTGTTATTTTGTATTTAAGTGTTTCAAATGCTGAAAACTATAATAAAATTTCATTGTTTCATTTCCATGGTGCAGATTATTTAATACATTTTCTAATGTATTTTGGATTTATGTCTGTAATTGTATTAGAACACAGAAAAGAGATATATAATATAAAAAATCTGTTGTTTATAGCGCTAATTCCATTTTTCTATGGAATATTAATGGAACTTCTGCAATTATTTTTTACAGTCAGCAGAACGGGAAGCGTGGTTGATACATTTTTTAATCTGGCAGGTATATTGTGTTCAACAGCTATTTGTCTGTTAGTAAAACCTGTCAGGAAAAGCCTGTTCAGATAATTATTTTATTAATATCAACTGCTTTTTTTACCAGATCATCTATGGTTGTTGTTTTAAAAAGCAGTAGGATTCTGTTCCGTATTTCAGAAAAATTATCGTGTAAAGGACATTCCATTTCTTCATCATTTACATCGCCGCATTTACTACTATGTATCAGACAATCAGTAAATAGTCCGTCACCATCAATTATTGTTATGATGTCGTATAATGATATTTCTTCTGCTTTTCTCTGTAAAGCGAATCCACCGTGCGGACCTTTTGATGAATTAAGAATTTTTTGCCGTACAAGCTGCTGAAGAATCTTAGCCAGAAATGGTGCGGGAAGTCCCAGGTCTTTTGATATCTGTATTAATCCTGTCTTACTTTTTTTTTCTTTACGGCTGGCAATATAAATTATAGCCCTTATTCCGTATCTGCATGAATTTGAAAGCATTTTAATACATCTTTAAAGGTATTTTATCTATTCTTGGTTTATGCCGGCCTCCTTCAAATGATGTTTCAAGAAAAGTCTTTACAATCAGATAGGCTTCTGATTCATTAATAAATCTTGCCGGTAAAGCACAAATATTGGCATCATTGTGTTCTCGTGCCAGTTTGCTTATTTCTTCATTCCAGCATAAAGCACTTCTTACTCCCTGGTGTTTGTTTGCTGTCATATTCATTCCATTACCTGTTCCGCATATTGTAATTCCAAATTCATATTCACCTCTTGAAATTGCCTCTGCCATTGGATGACCGAAATCCGGATAATCTACAGGATCATTACTGAAAGTCCCTAAATCCTTTATATCATATTTTTCTTTCAGAAATACAAGAAGCTTTTCCTTTATATAAAACCCGGCATGATCACATACTATGGCTATTTTTTTCTTTTCTTTCATCTTGTATTATTTTATTATCCTGTTAATATACAAAGTAATACTCTAAACAATAACCATTTATTAAATTCTTTTATAATTATAAAAATAACAATGTTAATTTCAGCTTTATAACCTGTTCTTATTATTATGATTTTTCAATTATTTATGATTTTAAAAATATACCAGTAATGTTTTAAATAATTAATACCACATTCTGAACTATAAGTAAACATTAAAACATATATTTTTGTTATGTTTTATATATCAACAAACTAATCTTAACAATTGTTGATATTTTAATTAATCGATTGATTTACAAAATAGCAATACTTTTATATCTGTTTAAAAGATGTTCTGTTCATGATAATTTCAAATATTACAATAAAATTCATAATATTTTACCAACACTATTAACAGCATAATAATAACATAATAAAAATAATTACTTTATAATATAATTTATATATAATGTTTATCAATATTACCTTTAGACATGACTGCACAGGAATATATTGACGAAATAAAAAGACTGAGAAAAGAAAAAAATGCTATTATTCTTGCTCACTATTATCAGACTGGTGATATACAGGATCTGGCAGATTTTAAAGGTGATAGTCTTGCTTTATCTCAAAAAGCTGAAAAAAATAATGCAGATATAATTGTTTTTGCAGGGGTCAAATTTATGGCTGAAACAGCTAAAATTCTTGCTCCGGGAAAAAAGGTATTGCTTCCTGATATGAATGCTGGTTGTTCACTTGCCGATTCTTGTAAAGCGGAAGATTTTAAAAAATTCATAGAAGAAAATCCAGGAAGAACGGTTATAACTTATGTTAATACAACGGCTGAAATCAAGGCATTATCTGATATAAGCTGTACATCATCAAATGCAATACAGATTGTAAATTCACTTCCTGAAGATGAAAAAATAATATTTGCACCTGACAGAAATCTTGGTAATCATATAATTAATAATACAGGAAGAGATATTGTTGTTTGGAACGGATCATGTCATGTACATGAAGAGTTTTCTCTTGAAGCTATATTAAAACTAAAAGAACAAAAATCTAATGCAAAGGTAATTGTACATCCGGAATGTGAGCTTACATTAAGATTGATAGCCGATTTTATAGGATCAACAGCTGCATTGATTAATTTTACCGGAAAAGATGATAGCACTTGTTATATTATTGCAACGGAACCTGGAGTTATCCATCAGATGAAGAAAGAAAATCCTCAGAAGGAATATATTCCGGCGCCTCCTAAAGATTCAACATGTGGTTGCAGTGAGTGTAATTTCATGAAATTAATAACAATTGAAAAAATATACAATTGCCTGAAAAATGAAAAACCTGAAATTATTTTGGATAAAAATGTAATAAATGATGCAAAAAAACCGATTAAAAGAATGATAGAGATTTCAGAGAAACTCGGTATCTAATTAATGAAACACATAATTTTCATATTACTATTTATTATAACAGTTATAAAAATTTCAGCGCAAACAACTGAAGTACTGGATGATGGCTATCATATTTTTAAATATCCAAATGGTTCTGTTTCAAGTGAAGGATATTTAAAAAATGGAAAACCTGATGGATTCTGGGTAAGTTATTATGTCACAGGTGTTAAAAAAGCGGAAGGAAAATATTCCAATTTTATGCTTGACAGTACCTGGATATTTTATGACCAGGCAGGTGACACTACAGATAAAATAAGTTACCTGTTCGGTAAAAAGAATGGCTACTATTTTAAATATAAAAAAGATCCGTCTAAAGGGAATTATATCTGGTCAAAAGAGCTGTATGCCGGTGATAAAAAAGAGGGTACAGCGTATATCTACTTCCCTGATGAAAAAATAAAACAGACATTTTTATACAATTCAGGGAAAAAAGACGGATTGTCAAAAGAATATGACCAGAACGGTACTGTCATAACTTTGTTTGAATATAATGATGATTTTCTGATAAGCAGGGAGAAAATAAACCGAGCAGACAACAAAGGACTAAAACAGGGTGAGTGGAAAGAATTTTATCAGGGAGGAACAATAAAAACAGAAAAAGCATATAAGAATGACCTGCTTCATGGTTACTATAAAGAGTATGATTTAAAAGGCAACCTTATTCTTACAATGCTTTATGACAATGGAGCAATTGTCAAATCAAAAGTAGAGGATGAGCCTGATATAGAGATTGTTAACAGGTATAATAATAATGGAAAAATAATTTATAGCGGTCCATACAGGAATAATGTTCCGGTTGGAGTACACAGGGAGTATGGCGAAAACGGCAAAGTAAGTAATGCATATAT
>Ga0307445_10001849_pt1 | contig 11794 bp, 9 predicted proteins | sample SalMarSW160330MG_FD_202147 | JGI IMG/M metagenome (GOLD analysis project Ga0307445, IMG submission 202147) | Salt marsh sediment microbial communities from the Plum Island Ecosystem LTER, Massachusetts, United States - SW1603-30 | ecosystem: Environmental > Aquatic > Marine > Intertidal zone >...
AACACCGACAAGGTAAGCCAGAATTTTGCAAGCGCGGTACGGCATCTGCGCGGCCTCGGATTCACCAGGATCACCCTCAAAACAGGCTCCTACGGCATGGAGGCGCTGGCGCTGGCGATCAAGCTCAGCACGGATTCAAAGCTCGATCTTCTCACCATAGACGGCTCCGGCGGCGGCACCGGCATGAGCCCGTGGAACATGATGGAGAGCTGGGGGGTCCCGTCCATATTCCTTCATTCAAAGGCGTATGAATACGCGGGAATCCTGGCGGCGAAAGGCCACGAGGTCGTGGACATGTCCTTCGCCGGCGGCCTCGCACGCGAGGACCATATCTTCAAGGCCCTGGCGCTCGGCGCTCCCTACGCCAAGCTCGTGTGCATGGGCAGGGCGCTCATGGTTCCGGGATATCTCGGCTCCAACATCGAAGGAGTGCTCCATCCCGAGAGGAAAGAGAAATTGAACGGCCGCTGGGACAAGCTCCCGGCCGGGGTGACCGAGAACGGAGAAAAGGCCGAGGATATATTCGCCGGCTACTACGACGTGCAGAAAAAAGTCGGCAAGGATGAGATGAAGAACATCCCCTACGGGGCGATCGCGGCCTGGACCGCGTCCGACAAGCTCGCGGCCGGGCTGCAGCAGCTCATGGCCGGAGCCAGGAAGTTCTCCCTTGACCAGGTCTCGCGCGACGACATCTGGGCCGCCAACCGGGAGACCCAGGAGGTGACCGGTCTTAGATACATCACCGAGGCGGGGGATGAGTTCGCCAAGAAGATACTCAACGGCTGATGCAGTATAACAACGGCATTAAGCAGCACGACAGAATATGATTACATAAAAAAGCGGCGATGCGATGAAATTGCCGCTTTTTTATTCTTGACCGTATGTATCAATATGGCTAATTTGTATGTATGAAAACCACCATAAATATCGACGATACTCTTCTCGAGGATGCCATGAAGGCGAGCGGTTCAAAAACCAAAACCGAGGCGGTAGAACGGGGGCTGAAAGAACTCGTTGCAGTGCATAAGCGACGTGAACTTTCCGCACTTTTCGGTAAAGAAAAGAATATTTCCCTGCCGCGGCGGCGCAACAGCATATGATCCTTATTGACACGAGCGTTTGGGTGTCTTTTTTCCGTGGCGAGCAGAAGAGCGCTGCCATGCAGGATGAGATAATAATTGGTAATATTGTTACCCATCCGTATATAATTGGAGAACTTCTGCTTGGCGGTGTATCTTCAAAAATAGGTCAACTTTTGCAAACCCTTGAATTGCTTCCTGTTTCGGATTCGAAGGTTGTTTTTCAGTTTATTAAGAATCATAAACTGCATAATAGAGGCATCGGATGGGTCGATGTAAATTTGATTGCATCTTCGATGATTTCGGGAAGTAAAATTCACACATTCGATGAGAATCTTGCCAGAGTATGCCATGGATTTGGCTGCCTTTGGTAATATGGGTTAAAAATAATAATTCAGGGAGGTTTATATGCCTACACCGGCTTCATTGCAGGCGCTTCATGGACTCAGGGACCTGTCGACGCTCAAGTGGTATGTTATACCGCTTCTGGCGATCGTACTTTATATCTATGCGGTCGAGATCAAACGGGCCAGGGGATCGGGCAACTGGGAGGCGGTGTTTGCCGGCCTGACCCTGTTCGGAATGGATTTCATCAATGAGACGTGGAACGGATGGGTTTTTCATCTGACGCAGCGCTCCGCGGTCTGGACCACGCCAGGCGAGACCGCCCTCCGGACCATGATGGGCTGGAACATCGAAATCATGTTCATGTTCGCCATCGCGGGTATCATATTTTATCACACTCTACTCGAGGATAAAAGTACAAAAATACTCGGCCTGCCGAACCGCTGGTTTTTCGCCGTGGTCTTTTCCGCGTTCTGCGTGTTCGTGGAGGTGCTCCTGAACATCGGCGGCCGGCTCGTGTGGGAATATCCATGGTGGAACCGCTCGTTTCAAGGAATCTGGCTCATCTTTATTTTTGGGTACTTTCATTTTTTCGCCGCGATCATATTCATGCTTTACCTGAAGACCATGAAGAAAAGGCTTGTATTCATCGGATCCCTCTATTCAATCGCGGTTATCCTGAATGTCGTGGGACTGGGGATACTCGGGTTCGTGTATTGATGGGATATGCAATCCGCAGAGATGCGATTTTTGGTAGAGACGCGATTAATCGCGTCTCTACGGCGCGTTTTTCGGGATCGGCTTGTTCTCCAGTACGGTGATGCGCGTTACGATCAGGGTGTCGGGGAAAAATATCGGCACCCTGACCCTCACCCGTATCGTGCCTGAAGTAACCACCGGGACCCCCTGCAGCAGCCTGGTATTGAGCCCCAGCCGGAACTCCCTTATGGGGAAATCGAGCTTCGCCAGCGTTCCCTCTGTATACACCGGCTCCAGCGTATCTACGGTGCAAAAGACGTACCCCTTGAAGTGGCGCGACGTTTCTTCTTTTGGGGTGACCTGTATCCTGTAGCATTCCTTTTTATCTATGATTTGTTTATCCGTGACTTTCAGCTCGTAGTGCTCGCCGCTGTTTCCGTCGAACACGGGATAGATCGGCATCATCTTCCAGATGCGGAAGCTCGAGGGATTCTTTTTTTCCCCGTTTGTCGTCAACGACAGGACCTTTACCTCCGGCTTTTCGTAAAAGTAATCCTTCCTGAATTCCGTCAATTCCGAGGTGCTTCTCAAGGCGTTGGTCTCCGGATCGAACTCCTGATGGATCTCTTTTCTGACCGACTCCACTCCGATGTATTTTTTGTAAATACCGACGCTTTTGCTGAATATGAGGCTCAGTATGCGTGCGGATTCATCCGGGGTGACCGTATTTTTATTTCCCGAGGCGGGCAGCCAGAGCACTAAAAGTATCAACGTCGCCACAATCGCTGTATGCATCTTTTTTTTCATGTGAAATATTTTTGCCCGGGAACGCCAACCAAAGATTTTTTTAAGGTGCGCAGAATAACAGGAGGGTGTTTAAAAATCAATTATAATTTCCAATTTGCTCATTCGTCGGAAACAACATTCTAAGTATTATTCACATTTATCACACCGAATGCTCATAATATCCTAACACGCCTGTTTCAGATTTCTACTGTAATTTTTTTCCATGAACTCTTCATCACATATTCTACAGGAGGTCGCCATGCAAGCCTTATTAAAAGAGCAGAATCACGATTCCCACGCGGACAGCATCTCCTCAGTAAATCAGGTCAGCAAAATATCAAATTATAAAGCCAAGGTCAGGGTGAACTTCGAGAAAAACGGGTATATCATCAAGACCGTGGATACCGGTGGAGAGCTTTTTCAGGCGCTGCGCTTGAAGTATGAGGTATTTTGCAGGGAGTTGCTCGACAGAACCGGCCCCGTCGAAATCGATATCGATGAATTCGACTCGGTGTCGGACCACCTCGTGTTGATCGATAAAAGCACGAATTTCATCGTCGGCACCTATCGGCTTAATTCCACGATGTACGCCAACAGGTTTTATTCGGGAAATGAGTTCGATCTATCGAACATAATGATGCTCTACGGCATCAAGCTGGAGTTCGGGAGGGCATGTATCCTGAAAGAGCACCGGAACGGTGTCACGATCGTGCTTCTCCTCATGGGTATTTATGAATACATGAAGAAAATCGACGCGAGATACCTGTTCGGCTGTTCAAGCATGAATACCGGCGATAATAAAAAGATTGCGGTGGTGTACCGCTACCTGAGAGATCACTATCTGTCGACCGGCGAATCGCGCGTGTTTCCGCGGGACGGATACGCGATGGATAATTTCGCGGGATGCATGGGCGATCTGGAAAAATCAGGGTATGATCCCGATTACGAGAGCGGTAAACGAATGACGCCGTCGCTCATACACGGTGCGGGCGACCGGGTTATACCGTTCGATGAATCAATAAAGGTTTACAACCGCCTGGTCCTCAGGGGGAAAAAATTGCGCCTGCTCATCACCCCGCTCATCAGCCACGGTGATGTCAGATTGAGCGTGTCAATGCTGGTTGACGTGCTCAAGCTGATTTCGGCGTTCGCCTTTTTTTTCGGGCACAAAAATTCAAATCCAGACATGAAGATTCGAAACCGCCGTCATCGTGTGATGAAACGACATAATACGTTTTATGTTAACAAAAAAAGCAAAAAATCTTCATAATTGTTTTACGGTTCTATTCTACCTTTTTGATACAGGAAGTGAAATAAGGAGTATGAACAAAAAATATATGAACCATGAAAAATCTTTTAACCGGCAGGTCGAAGGCATGCTCAATGAGTTCATGCTGCGCGAATCGCGCCGGTTTCCTCAAGATGAAACATTGACCATCGATCTCCATTGCCACGATCACCACAGCAGCGTTCCTGACGAGCTGCTCGGCAGGATACTGGGTCTTCCCGAGACATGGCTTTCGACCGAGAGGCTCCTAAGCGTGCTCAGGGAGCACGGCTCCGACGCCTTCACGATCACCAACCATAACAATGCGCGGTCATGTTGGGAGTACATCGACAGGGGTTACGACATCCTGCCCGGGGCGGAATGGAGTTGCATGGTGCCTGATTACAAGATCGGCATACATGTGCTGGCGTACGGGTTCACGCAGGACCAGGAAAAGTGGCTCGCCAGGCTCAGGAGCGACGTGTACAAATTCCAGGAATACGCGGCCGAGCACGACATCCCCACCGTCTGGGCGCATCCCTTGTATCAATACAAGTTGAACAGTCTTCCGCCCGTCGATTTTTTCAATAAAATGGCCCTTCTGTTCGAGCGTTTCGAGGTGATAAACGGCCAGCGCGACACCTGGCAGAACATGCTGGTGAAAACATGGCTCGAGTCGCTGAATAAAGAAAAGATAGAATTATTTTCAAGGAAATTTAAGATTCCCTCCGGCCGCTACTGCCGCAACCCGTACCTGAAGGCGATGTCCGGGGGCTCGGACGACCACATGGGCATCTTTACCGGATTGACCGGGACCAGGCTCCATGTACCGGGTCTGAAAGCGATCACCGGGAAGAAGACATCAGAGCTCGCCCTTGACGCGATACGAAAGGGCCTCATGGCACCGTTCGGCTCGCATAATGACAGCGAGAAGATGGCTGTCGCCTTTCTCGATTATTTCTGCCAGGTCGGCATCAACATGCGCGATCCCGGTATGATGAGGATTCTCCTCCACAAAGGCGAGACCAGGGACAAGCTCATCGCCTTTATGATCGCAAACGGATTCAGTGAGCTGAAACGGCACAAGACCACGCTCAATTTTTTAAAGATATTCCATGACAGTTTCAGCGGCAAAGTTCCGCCAAGAACCAAGCGCCTCTTTGTGCCGAAGGCATACAAGGAAGTCTTCAGGCTTGCCCAAAGTATGGCGGTGATCCGCCGGGACGAACCGGAACGATCCCTCGGTGCATTCGACTCGTCGATATGCGAAATATATGAAAATCTCAACCTGACGTTGATTAATCGGATTGAGAAAAAAATCGAAAAGCTGGACCGCGAATCGGATGTCCTGTCGATCGGGGTGGAAGATATAATCAACAGGATAGAGATTCCCGCGCATATCCGCTCGCTGTTCGACGACGATGCCTCGGTGATAAACATGCATGAGGAATCGCTTAATCTGCCGGAGCTGCTCGACGGTCTCTCTTTTCCCTTCCTTGCCTTGGCCGTCATACTGGCAGCTTTCTACACCAGCGCGCGGGTGATGTATAAGACGCGCCCCCTCCTATATGAATTTGCCGAGATTCACGGCACCTTGCGCCATCCGGAAAGGACGCTCTGGCTTACGGACACCCTTGAGGACTCCAACGGAGTGGCCATGGTCCTCAAATCAATGCTGGAGGAGATCAGGAGGAGGGACCTGCCCATAGACATGCTTATTGCAAGCAACAATCTTGAATCCGGGGATCATCTGATCGTCCTGAAACCATTATCTGAATTCAGGCTTTCATTTTATGAGCAGCAGCCGGTGCGGATCCCCAATATCCTCGAGATCCACAAGCTTTTCAAGGAAGGCGAGTACAGCAGAATAATCTGCTCGACCGAGGGCCCCATGGGGTTTGCCGCCCTGTATCTGAAGTACGCATATTCCGTGCCCGCTTATTTCTACGTGCATACCGACTGGATGACGTTCGCGGAGAAAACGCTGCGCCTGGATGAAAAGAACATGAGCAGGCTGAGACGCATGCTCCGGGCTTTTTACAAAGGGTTTGACGGCCTTTTCGTGCTCAACAAGGAGCAGTGGAAATGGCTCATCGGCAGGGACATGGGGTTCGATCCCTCGCGGGTATTCCTCACCGCGCATTGGGCGGATAAGGGTTTCAGCCCCAGATCGTCCGACAAGAAAAGCATTTTTAACGTTGAAAACGGCAGGCCCGTGCTCCTGTTCACCGGAAGGCTCTCCGATGAAAAGGGGGTGATGGAGATTCCGGCCATTTTTGAGAAGATCCGCGCTGCGTATCCGGATGTGCACATGGCTTTCGCCGGAACAGGGCCCAGGGAGAAGGACCTCAAAGAAGCGCTGCCGGACGCGACCTATCTTGGGTGGGTTGACCAGGACATGCTCCCCGACATCTATTCTGCAGCCGACATGCTGGTTCTCCCCTCGCGTTTCGATACCTTCGGCTGCGTGGTGCTTGAGGCGCTTTCCTGCGGCCTCCCCGTCATAGCCTACAACACCAAGGGCCCCAAAGACATCATCGTCAGCGGACTTAACGGCTATCTGGTGAAAACCAGGTCTGAGATGGCTGCAAAGATCATTGAGTATCTCAAAAACATCGACTTGAGGGAGTCGTTCAGAAATGAATCGCTTAAACGGGCCGGTGAATACGATCCGGACACCATTATCACGCGGTTCATGAAAGATTTAAACACCGCGGCGTAAGAGCGCCGCAGGCATAATGGAAGATTGGACGTGGTGGAAACACGGGGTAGTGTACCAGATATACCCCCGGAGCTTTTATGATGCCAGCGGGGACGGCATCGGAGACATTCAGGGCGTCATTCAAAAAATCGAATATCTTTCCGATCTCGGCGTGGACGCTGTCTGGCTCTCGCCGATCAACGCGTCGCCCATGCATGATTTCGGCTACGACGTGTGTGATTACCGCAGCATCGACCGTGTTTTCGGCACCCACGATGATTTTGCCGCTCTCGTCAGGGAGGCGCACAAGCGCAACATACGAATCATCATGGACATGCCGCTTAACCATACATCATACCTGCATCCCTGGTTCATGGAATCGAGCTCGTCGCGTGACAATGCGAAAAGAGACTGGTATATCTGGCATGACGACCTCAGGGGGAGACCCCCCAACAACTGGCGATCCGCCTTCTGGGGCAGCGCATGGGAATGGCATGGCGGGACCGGCCAGTATTACCTTCATTCTTTTCTTAGAGAGCAGCCCGACGTCAACTGGCGTAATGAAGAATTGAAGAAGGCTATGTTCGATGAAATCCGCTTTTGGCTCGATTTCGGAGTGGACGGCTTCCGACTTGACGTGGTGAACTGGTTCGTCAAGGACGCGCGGTTCCGCAGCAACCCCTTTTCATTGAATCCCTTCGACAACCAGGCGGCGAAATACAGCCGCAACAGGCCTGAAACCCATGACATCATGCGCGAGCTCCGCACGCTCACCGACGAGTACGGCGGCACGATGCTGGTGGGGGAGGTATTCAGCTATCCCCCCGGGGACCCGGAGATTTCGGCGAGCTTTCTCGGCAACGGGAATGACGAGCTGCATCTTGCGTTTGATTTTTCGCTTCTGTATCACAAATGGAACGCCCGCGGATTCTACCGCTGCATCAAGCGGTGGTATGCCGGCATCCCGGAGGCCGGGTGGCCCTGCCACGTCCTTTCGAACCATGATCAGCCGAGAAGCATTAACCGGTATAAAAACGATTCCGACTCTGAAAAGCGCGCCAGGGTCGCCGCGATGCTCCTCCTTACCCTGAGAGGGACCCCGTTCATTTACTATGGAGAGGAGATCGGCATGAAGAATTGGAGGATTCCGAGGGACAAGATCGCGGATCCGGCAGGCAGGAGGTTCTGGCCGTTATATCTGGGCCGCGATTGCGCCAGAACTCCCATGCAGTGGACGGACGGCCCGAACGCGGGGTTCTCATCCGGGGACGCTTGGCTTCCGGTCAACATGGATTATAAAAGCGTGAATGTAAAAAAGCAGGAAGACGATCGATACTCTTTGCTTCATTTTTATAAAAACCTCATCGAGGCCAGAAAGAAGCATCCGTCCCTGATGTACGGATCATGGAAGCCTGTTTCCAAAGGGCTCAACGGAATACTCGCCTATTTGAGGGAATATGAAGGCGGTAAATGTTGCGTCATTCTGAACTTTACCGATACAAAGCAGTTCCTGAATGCGGGTAACCGGGGGCAATGGAAAACGGTGGTGTCAACGCATCGGGGAGCAAACGAGCACTTCATAGACCTCCATTTCGCGGTTCGCCCGTACGAAGCCACCATAATCGAAAAAATCGGAAATTTGAAGTAACCAACGTCATATCTGCCTCAAAATTCTCCTATCAATATTACTGCGATAAAAATAAGGAAACTTCTAAAAACCTTTTATGGATGTTTCCTTTTGGGCGCAATCATGGATAAAACTGCTTTTTTTCTTTATTTGAAATAATGAAAAAAACAGTTTTTAGAGGTGCCCATAAATAATTTTGACCTGCTCTGACGCATATTCATTGTATTTTTCTTGAATTTTTTCTATATATATAAGCTTCATAATGTGATATTAATGATCATTGTTATTGCGGAACGGATTTGAACTTCCCATTCATTCATAAGAGAACCAAGGGCCAGATGAAAATATCCCATCCCTCCAGAAAGGTGATGAGGAGGGCGGCGGCGACCATCAGGTCCGGAGGCATCGTCGCCTTTCCCACTGAAACCGTGTATGGTCTCGGCGCGAGTGCCTTCAACCCTATGGCTGTGGCGCGGATCTTCGAGGCAAAGGGGAGGCCCCTGTTCGACCCGCTCATCGTCCACATCGCGGATCTTTCGCAGATGGGCATGCTCGCATCGGTCGTCGACAAGCGCGCCGGGAGGCTGGCGGGCAGGTTCTGGCCCGGGCCGCTCACCCTGGTGCTTCCGAAGCATGAGGCGGTGCCGGGAATCGTGACCGCGGGACTTGACACCGTGGCGGTGCGCATGCCGGATCACCTGATCGCCCTCGATCTGATCAGGAGATCCGGCACCCCGATCGCCGCGCCCAGCGCGAACCGCTTCGGGTACCTGAGCCCGACGCGGGCAGTGCACGTGCTCGATCAGCTCGGAGAGAGGGTCGACATGATCATCGACGGAGGTGATTGCGCGGTCGGCATCGAATCGACGATTATCGGGCTGGCGGAAGGGAGGAACGTAATACTGCGGCCGGGCGGCATACCGGCGGAGGAGATCGAGGCCCTGATCGGTCCCGTGGAGATGGAGCAAAGCGCCCGGGAGCACCCTTCGGCTCCGGGGCAAATGCCGCATCATTATTCTCCCCGGGTACCGGTGGAGATCGCCGTCGATATCAGTCGGATTGATTTTTTGCGCGCAGACGCGGGATTTCTCCTTTACCGGAAGCCGGGATTCGACACGCCAGCCGATCGTACGCTCTTCCTGTCTGAACGTGGTGATCTTAATGAAGCGGCCGCGAGCCTGTTCTCATGCCTGCATCTGCTCGACCGAATGGACATACGCCTCATTATTGCGGAGCCGGTGCCGGAGAGGGGTCTGGGTGTCGCGATTATGGACCGTCTCAGGAGAGCGGCGCGCAGAAGCGAGGAAACAGTGGAGGAGAGCGGTCGGGAAACAGGGGAGAGACCGTGATGAGTCCTCTTTTTCTCGTGTTCGAAGGTATCGACGGCTCGGGCAAATCCCTTCAGAGCGAACTTCTCTTCCGGCATGCAGCGTCCATGGGGCTTCCTGCCGTGCGTCTTACTGAGCCTACCGGAGGAGAGTGGGGCAGGAAGATCAGGGAGATGCTTCGGAAAGATACAATGATTCCCGCCATTGAGCAGCACCGGCTTTTCCTTATGGATCGGAAGGACGATGTTGAGAGAAATATCCTTCCCGCAATGAATGAAAAAAGGATCGTTATTATGGACCGGTACTATTATTCAAACGCCGCATATCAGGGCGCTCTGGGGTTGCCGCCCGACAGGATCATCCGGGAAAACCGCGATATGAATGTGCCTGAACCGGATCGGGTCTACTATATCGACATCCCCCCCGATATCGCTCTTCAACGCATAACGCAAAGAGACGGGGCGAAGGATATTTTTGAAAGGGAAACATTTTTAAAGAGGGTAAGGGAGATATTCCGCTCGCTGGCTGACAAAAAATTTCTGATCATAGACGGGCGTTTGGGTGTGGAGGAGATTTCTGGGATTATTAGGGCTGACTTTGACATGCTGGTCTCAATTGATATACAGTATCAATAAAATTTTAAAAAGGGGAATGACTCATGGATATTAATAAATTTTTTCTGAAACGCGAGGACACGGCTTTATTAGTAATCGATATCCAGGAGCGGCTTGCGGCTGCCATGGATCAGACGCTCATGGAACAGGTCGTCAGAAACACCGGCATACTCATCGAAACCGCGCGCCTTTTCCGCATGCCTGTTGTCGCCTCGGCGCAGTACAGGAAGGGGCTTGGGGAGATTGTCCTCCCTGTTCGGGACAAGCTGGCGGACGTGGATGTTTTGGAAAAGCTTCACTTTGACTGCACTAGGGACGAGGCAATTGGGAATAGAATAAAGAGCGTCAAAAGGAAGACTTTCGTCGTCGCGGGCATAGAGGCGCACGTGTGCGTGCTCCAGACCTGCATGAGTCTGCTTTCCATGGGATATAATGTTGTTGTGGCCAGTGATGCGGTGACCTCGAGGCGGAGGCATGATTGGGAGTATTCTTTGAGGGCGCTTGCCGGTGCGGGGGCGGTGGTGTATCCGACCGAGACCATTTCATTTATGCTGCTCGAGAAAGCAGGCACGGATGATTTCAAAAAGCTGTCGCCTCTGTTTAAATAATTACATGATATGATTCGCTGTTAATCCGGCATGGTGTCCCACTCGATGATTCTTCCGTTAAAAACCGGTCCTTCAACGCATGCCCTTTTTAGGCCGTCACTGGTTTCGATAGTACAGCCCGAGCACAATCCGATTCCACAGCCGAAATAGTTTTCCAAAGAGACCTCAACCGGGGTTTTTTGCGCGGCCTCGACAATCCCTTTCATCATGGAAGAAGGACCGCAGGTGTATATCATATCAAAATGGCTTTCATCAATGATTTCTTTTGCTATGTCCGTTGCTAAGCCCTTTTTTCCTGCCGATCCGTCGTTCGTTATTAGTATGAATTTATGTGCATGCTTTTTAAAATCTTTTTGAAGATACACCGAATTACCGGATCTGGCGCCATAAATATGGGTGATATCACATTGTAATTCCGCTAATTTTTTTGCGAGATAATACAGGGGAGCATTCCCCACTCCTCCGCCGGCAATAAGTACTCTGCGGTCCGCCATGAGGGTGAACCCAATTCCAAGGGGGCCAATGACATCCATTTTTTCGGGTTGGAAATGAGATAGGAGCTCGGTTCCCCTTCCCACCGTCTTAACGACGATGCTCATTTTGGTGCCTTCATGGTCGAAGATTGAAAACGGCCTTCTCAGAAGTGGATCATTTTGATTTGAAATTCGTATGTTGATAAATTGTCCCGGTGTTGAGCGCTCTGTTCCTGATTCTATTTTCAATAGAAAATGGTGATGCGC
>Ga0307445_10001851_pt1 | contig 11791 bp, 12 predicted proteins | sample SalMarSW160330MG_FD_202147 | JGI IMG/M metagenome (GOLD analysis project Ga0307445, IMG submission 202147) | Salt marsh sediment microbial communities from the Plum Island Ecosystem LTER, Massachusetts, United States - SW1603-30 | ecosystem: Environmental > Aquatic > Marine > Intertidal zone >...
AGGAGCAGGACAGACTGTTCAAGCCCTACAGCCGCATCAACGCCGACCGCCAGCGCCACCCCGGCCTGGGACTGGGACTGGCCCTGGCCAGGCAGGTGGTGGAGCTGCACGGCGGCCGCATCTGGGTAGAGAGCGAAAAGGGCCGGGGCAGCACCTTCTTTTTCCTGCTGCCGCGTAACACCGCCGGGAAGACCGCCAGAGCCCAAGGAGGGGCATGAAAGTACTCGTTATCGAAGACGACCCCGGCATCATCGAGGTCGTCTCGCTCTGCTTCCAGCTGCGCTGGAGCGGCGTCACCGTCATCACGGCGTCCTCCGGTCAGAAGGGCATCGAGCTCGTCGAGACGGAAAGCCCGGAGGTGGTCATCCTGGACATCGGCCTGCCCGACATCGACGGCTACAAGGTGCTCAAGGAAATCCGCCGCTTCTCCGACGTGCCGGTGCTGATGCTGACGGTACGGGGCGAGGACACCGACGTGGCCAAGGGGCTGGAGCTGGGCGCCGATGACTATATCATCAAGCCGTTCAGCCACATCGAGCTTATCGCCCGGGTGCAGGCCGTCATCCGCCGCGCCCAGGGGCTGGCCATCACCGACGAGGAGCGCCCCTTCACCAGCGGCAGGCTCTCGGTGGATTTCAGCCGCAACGAGGTCGTCGTCGACGGCGAGCCCATCAAGATCACCTCCATCGAAAGGAAGCTGCTCTACTACCTCATCCGCAACGAGGGTCGCATCCTCTCCCACGAGAGCCTGCTCACCAAGGTCTGGGGGGACAACTACGTGGACGCCCGCGACCTGCTGCGCGTCCACATTCAGCACCTGCGGCAGAAGCTGGAGGACAACGCCGAATCGCCCAGCATCATCGTCACCGAGCACGGCATCGGCTATAAATTCGTCCGTCCCGCCAGCCGCTAGGTATACACCGCCACCACCACCGCCTCCCTGGGGCTGTACTCGTCGAAAAATATCACCGCCACCTTGCGTCCGGTTACCATCTCCGCCGTCGGCAGGTTGCGGGCCACGCTGACGTCCTCCAGGTAGACCTTGAAGCTGCCGGCAATCCTTACCGTGGCGGTATAGTTCCCCGAGTTGAAGGCCCGCAGCTCGGCCTTTTTTAGTTTCAATGATTGCCTCCCTTCCCATTCCGCGAATGGGATTCTTCGTCGCTTCACTCCTCAGAATGACAGTGGGGGCGTGGCTAGACCGCGCCCAGCCGCAGGCTCTGGTGGTATTCCCCCCGCCGGGGACGGTAAACAGTCGTGATGCCCAGCACCCGCCGTCGGGCCGCATTCAGTCCGGCGCGGCCGTCGGTAACAGACACCACGTCGTAGAGCTGCTGGCCGCAGTTGACCGGGACGGCGATAGCCCCGCCGAAGGCTTCGATTTCCGCCCGCCGCAGGCAGGCCTGCCCTCGCGCCGCCGCCTCGGCCACGGTAGCGATGTTGCGGTCGCTCACCTGGAGCAGCCGGTCGTTGAGGCGGCCTATCTCCCCCCAGTCGAAGATCTCGGCCACCACCAGCTCGTCCGCACCTTCGTCGTAGCCCTCCACCTGGACGCGGTTGGCTGTCAGCGCCCCGCCGGCGTAGCGGCCCTCGCGGACGGCGTGGCCGGTGCCGTAGCTGTAGACCGCCTCGTCGTCGGCCAGCGGGTTGACCAGGTAGGCCGTGTCCCCCTCGATGAAGATGCAATCGGGGATAAAAGAGAGCAGCTTGCGGACGGCGGCGGCGCCGTCGTTGCCGGCGCTGACGGTAAAATCCGGGCAGAAGCCGGTGGCCGCCGCCGACGCCGAGACGACGCTTAACTTAAGCCCCACCCGCGCCAGGATAAAGGCCAGAATCTCTCGGACGCTGGTATCGCCGGAGCCTTTATTCCAGCGCAGCTGGCAGCGCGCCCGCCAGCCGGCCAGCGCCCCCCAGCCGTCGCGGGCGTGGAGCAGCAGGGAGGCGGCGCCCCCGGCGCTGGTGTGCTCGCCGGATTCCAGATAGAAGCTCAGGCCGTCGCTGTACTCCTCGCCCTGGCTCGTGATATAGCCGGACGAGAAATCGAGCCGCCCACCGGGCGCCAGGTCAATAAGCTCCCCTTCGCCCGGCGCGGCGTAGCGCCCGTCGTCGTTGCGCAGCTCCACGGTCAGCGCGCCGGAGGTCTCTCCCAGCTCCACCCGGGCGGCCAGGCAGTCCGCCGAAATTTCCAGGGTGCGGGGGGCCAGCGCCGCCCGCCAGACGCCGCGGGGGCAGGAGAGCCAGGCGTAATCGCCGTGGTGGGCCAGGGCCAGGCCGTACTCCTGGGACAAATCGAAGGGCACCGGCTCGCGCCAGAGGCCGTCCGTAAAGGCGCTGCCGGGGACGGCGTGCGCGTGGAAGGGGCGGCTGTAGGCCTCGGTGCCGGTGAATACCTCGCTGAAGAAGCAGCGGTAGGCATCCGTTTTGTCCAGGAAGGGCTGGCGGTATTCGTAATCGCCGCCGGAGGGGGCCGAGGCCAGCTCCTTAAGCGCCGACCAGGTGCCGGCGCCTGCCTCGCCGCCGTCGCCGTAAACCAGTGCCCAGAGCTTGTCGTCGCCGGAGGCGTCCTGCCCGGTGGCGAGCAGGTTCCAGTCCCCATCGTAGGCGGCGGCTACCCCGGAGAGGTCGCCGGTGCTCTTGTCCCAGGCCACCCGCGCCTGCCACTGCCCGCCGGTGCGCTGCTGCACGTAGAGGATGGCCTGGTCGGCGAAAAAGATGGCCAGGTCGCCGTTGGGCTTATAGGCGGCGGCCATACCGTGGACGGAGGTCGTCGGCGTGTAGTCGATAAGCTCGGGGCTGCCCCAGCTGGCGCCGTAATCGGCGGAAACGATGCGGCGGATTTCCCGGTTGTACTTAATCCAGAAGATAGAGACCTCCGCCCCCAGGGCCGCCGCGGCCACCGCCAGGCAGTCGTACTGGCCGGTATAGACCCACTGGCTGAAGTCGCTCCCCGGGCCGGGGCTGGCCACCCGCTGCCGGTAGAGCTGGCGCGATTCGCCGGCAGGTGTCAGCCGGGCGCGGACGAGCGAGCCGTCGCCGGGGACGGCCAGGGCGTGGTAGTAATCGGCCTCATCGCCGCTGTAGAGGCGCTCCCAGTCGTAGCGGACGACCCCGCCGAAGTCGTTGCGCGCCGTGAGCTTGATACCGGGTGTCGCCGACGCCTGCTTCTGGGCGGCCAGCAGCGTTGCCGTGAGACTGCGCATCTATCTTATCCCTCCGCCGCTTCGTCGCTGTCCGTCTTAAAGAGCTGCTGGCTGCGCACCTTGTGCCGCCAGCTCAGCTTTTTGAGCCGCTCCTGGAAGAGGGCCAGCCGCTCGCTCCCCCAGCGGCGGAACTCGGAAGGGGTCTGCGTCCCGCCCAGGTTGACCTGGTTGATGGTGGAGGCCGCCCGCTCGATGGCGGCATAGGCGCTGGCGCCGGTGGCCACCAGGTCCTCGCAGCGGGCCGGCAGCGTCGAGGCGGTCTCGTCCAGGGTGTGCAGCGTGCCGTAGTAGACGGCGCAGTCGGCGCCGTCCGGCTCGGCCCCGCTGAGGATGGTGAGGGTGTCCCCCCAGAGCGAGAAGCGCTGGTAGGCGGGCGGGTAGTTGCCCAGGGGATACTCCACCGCCTGGATGATGATGCGCTCGTCGAGGCCGGAGATGTCCACCTCGCGCGCGTCGGCGGTGGTGCTCAGGGTGGCCCTGGCGGGCCGGGGGAGCTGCTCGGAAAGCTCCCGCACCGCCCGGTCGATGTGCCGGGTCAGCTCGGCGTCCGTCCAGCGGTAGTTCTGGCTGTCCTGGTCGTTGAGGTCAATCCTGACCAGGGCTATCATCTCGGTCAGGTTCATCGGCTTGCCTCCTTGTTGGGTATGCTTGTCCGCCCGCGGCGGCCCGGCAGGCTCATGTCCGTCCCGGCCCCGGCCCGCTCGATGCGCAGCAGGATTCTGTCCCGCCCCCACCCGCTGTCGGCGCCGGTCAACCCCCCGGGCTGGACGTTGTAGTCGGCGCCGGCCCCGCTATCACTCGCCGCGATAGCCGCCAGAGCCGCGGCGGCCTCAGCCCCGACGCCGCTATCGCCGGTGGTAATCTCTCCGGCGGTGTTCAGGTCGGACGCCTCCGCGCCCGCCCCGGCATCGGCGGGGCCGCTCAGCCGGGATGCCAGGGCGTCGGCCCCGGTGCCGGTATCGGAGGACGTCTTATTCGTGGCCGCATCCGACCCCGTGCCGTAGATGCTGAGGTCGTAGCCCGACCAGCAGGTATAGGTCTGCTGGCCGGTCCCGAACTGGGCACCTGAGCACTGGCACACGCCAACGCCGGAGTTAGTCCTCTCTATATACCCGGTAGCGCTTGAGTAAACGCCGATGATGTCGTCCGTGGCGACGTCCATGTCAAGACCGGAGAACACCTGCTTTGAGCCTCCGCTGACGCTGCCTATCTCCTCGTAGTCGCGATTTGTGAAATTGGGATTTGAGCCATAAAAAGTACCGACAATAACTCCAGCAGTGTTACCGGAATACCAAAGCTCTATCGTGTCAAGGGTGCCGCTATCGTTGGCAGGATTAGTAGCGCACAGATTCGTTGTGGCAGTGGTATTCCAAGTCGAAGGGCGGTCAATCGCCCCCGGCCCGATGTCAATCGTGCCCGGGTCTATCCCCATCAGGCGGCCCCCGCCGTCCAGCTCCCCGGCCAGACCCCGGAACCTGCCCTCGGCCGCAGCGATGACAACCTGCCGGTCATAGCCTGCGGGTAAGACGGGGCCGCTGCCTAACCTTTCGGGTGAGTTCATCAGGCGGCGCAGGCGCGACATATCCGCCCGCTCGCCCGCGCCGCGGGTCGCCAGCAGGGCGTCGACGGTGGCCACCAGGTCGGGGGTGAAGATGCGCTGGATGGCCGCTTCCAGCTGCGGAAGGGTGGTATCCGGCCCGATGCGGATAAAGTGGACGAGGCAGGGATTTAATACCATTTGCGTCGGCAGGGACGCCAGCCAGTTACGGTAGTCCCCGGCGTCAAGCGGGCCGCCCCGCTCGTCCACCTCACCGGGGTAGCCGCCCTCCGGGATGACGGGTCTGGCGACGTAGTGGCGCGGGTAGGATAGCCCCCCTTCCCCCGGAAAGAGGGCTATCCCCGCCTTGAGCACGTTCTTGTGGACGTGAGCGCCGCTGTATTTGACGGTCGGCTGGAGCATGGCTCCCCCTTTAGCTCAGAGTGATGCTGACCTCCAGCGTCCAGGTGCCGCCGGACTTGGTGCCCAGGTCTTCGACCTTGCGGTTGAGGCAGATGGCGCTGGTGTCGTTCTTGACGACCCACTCGTTCCAGTCGTAGTTGGCCTCGCTCTCGCCGAAGCTGGCCTTGAAGGTGGCCTTCTGGCTGGTGGAAGTGGGGTAGCCGGACTCCATGCCCTTGTAGGTCTTGTTGGCGGCTGCCTGCAGGTCGGTCTGGGTGGCGTTGGCGGCGGTGGTGGCATCCCCCACGCCGATGCGCGCGTCGGTGGCGTTAAAGTGGTTGGACGAGGCGCCGGTGATGAGGTCCCACATCTCGTCAATGCCGGAGTTGAGCAGGCAGTTCCCCTCCCCTTCCCTCACCTCGTAGGGGGTGAAGGCGCGGTGGAAGTCCGCCTCGCGGCCCCGGTAGGGCGCGATGTCCTGGCGGTACTTGCTCAGCCGGTAGCGGCAGCGCCAGACGGCCGATTCGGTTCTCTCCATGGTCTCCTCCTCTTGGTTATGTAAACCCGTTAGTCCTGGACGCCGATGAGGGCGGCCGCCTTGATGGAGCTGAACAGCGCCAGCGAGACGTACCACTTGACGCGGGTGCGCGAGGCGTCCTTGTTCTCCAGCGGGCCGACCGGCTCGGCCTGGAGGTGCCCCGGGCTGGTCAGGCCGCAGAGGGCGCCCTCGCCGAACTGGACGGCGTAGATGGTGGAGCAGGTGCCGCCGGTGGTGTCGTCCTCCAGGCTGTCAACGAGGACGTGGGTATCCAGTATCCAGTCGTTGACGCCGATGGGCACGCCGTCCCAGAGCTGGACGAAGTTACCCCACTGGTCGCGGTCGGTCTCGGTCATGCCGCCGGCGGCCCGCACCAGGGCGTTGAGCTTGCGCCGCGAGCGCCGGCTCATCAGGAGCATGTCCGGCTTGCCGCCCTTGACGGCGTCGATGAGCTCGTCGAGCTTGGCCAGTGTCAGCGTATCGCCGGTGGCCCCCATGGCGATGACCTGGTCGGAGGCGGTCTCGGTGTCAATGAGCTGGCGCAGCCCGTCGAACTGCTTGGAGCTCGTCCCGGAGTCGCCGTAGACAAAGGCCTCCTCGAACTTGTCGCGCAGGGCCTTGGCCTTGAGCTCGATGACGGACGCCTCCAGGTCCTGGATGTTGGAGCGGGTGGCCTTGAGGAAGTTGTCCACGTCGGCGTCGCCGCCCATGATTTTGAGGTTGGCCGTCACCTGCTCGAAGGTGGGCGTGGACTCGGCCCAGGTGTCGTCCACGTCGTAGAAGTCGATGCTGGGCAGGGTCTTCTCCTGGTTATAGGTCAGGCCGTTGCCCACGATTTCGATGAAGGGCAGCCGCTGCAGCACCGGGGAGTCCTTGACGATGGTCTCCACCACACCCTGCAGCAGCATGTCGTTGGATAGCTTGGCAGCCTCTGCCAGCGTTAGTGCCATTTGGTTCTACCTCCTGTGTTAGCTTTTCTCCCCGGCCCTTACGAGCCGGCGCCCCCCAGGGCGTACTGGATTTTCTCGCGGGGGGAAAGGGCGGAAAGGTCGGGCGGTGTCCGCGGCGGCGCCCCGGCGGGCACGCGCGTCCGGGCGGCCTCGTTCTCCATCTCCTGCTTGACCCGCTCCATGAGGCTGCGGGCATTCTTGAGCGACTCGTTGACCGCCTCGATGGTATCCCCGGCGATAAGCTCGGAGAGGACGCCGGGATTGGCCGCCACCACGATTTCCTTGTAGGCGGCCACCGCCTGCGGCAGGGCCTTGCCCAGCTCATCCAGGGCCTGCCCGGCCTCGGCCAGCTCCTGCTTCAGCCCCTCGATTTGGCCGTCGCGGGCGGTCAGGGACTGCTCCAGCTGGATGATGCGCCCGTCGCGGGCGCGTAGCTCGCGGGCCAGGGCCTCGTTCTCCTCCTGGAGATTAGCCGGCTCTTCGGCGGCTGTCTCCGCCGTGTTCGGCTCTTGCTCTTTATCCATGATTGTTACCTCCCGGTTAGTCTGGTGCGCCTTCCGTCCGGGCCGGCAGCTCACTCTCCCTCGCGCCGTTCCGGTTAGTCTTGGCGTTAAGTGCCTGGTTCATCCTGAGGATGGCGTCGCGCTCCTCCAGCCAGCGCTGGAACTCGCCCTCGGGGTCGCGCACGCCCACTTCGTCCATGGCCGTGCGGCGGGAGTGGATGCCCGTCTGCACCAGCACCTGCTCGCTGGACACCTGCTTTTCCATGTCCTTGGGCAGCACCGGCCCCCAGACGACGCGCAGGTGGTTTTCGCCGTAGTCCTCGCCGCGGTATTTCTCCAGCAGCATTAGAATCATCTCGTTGCGGCGGTTGTAGGCGGCGGCGCGGATGATGCGCTTGCGCCGCACCTTCTGGAGGAGCGGCTGGAGCTCGATTTCCAGCGCCACGCCGGACATGTCCCGCTCGATGCCGCCGAAGGCGGAGCGCGGCGACTCGGACAGGTCGTGCAGGGCGCGGTAAATTAAATCTATGTAATTGATGTGCAGGTTGACGCCGCCGCCCTGGAGCAGGTCGAGGAGGTAGGCCTTGGCGTCCTCGGGGATGTTCCAGACTGCCCCCGGCTTGATGGCGATGTCCTCGGAGTCCTCCACGTTCTCCAGCACGGCGATGGGGTTGCCGGAAAGCTCCAGGATGTGCGATAGCTGGCTCATCGCCCGGTTCAGCTCCCGCTGCGACTCCATGATGGGGGGCAGGTCGGAAACGCCCCAGAATTTCTTGGGCTCGCGCCGGTTGGGGAAGATGACGAAGGGGATGAAGCCGTAGGGGTTGGGCTTGCTCTCCAGCAGGCCGTCGTCCAGGTAGAGGGCGAAGTCCCGTTCCGTCCAGACCTCGGTGACGGCGGCCTGTTTTTTAGCGGGCTTGACCCCGTAGACAAGCTCCGCCTCCTCGGCGGAGAGGCGGTAGCGCGAGGCGACCCGCCACACCCGCGAGATGTCGTCGCCGGAGCTCCAGGCGTACATGCCCTGGATGTCCGGGGCGGTCACCCGCACGCGCTTCTCGGCGGCGTCCCAGATGACCTTGTAGCAGGCGTCCCCCAGCACGGCGCAGTCTATCTCCGTCTCCAGGTCGAGCTGCTCCAGGTGGTTATCGGCGTACACTTTATAAAGAGCCTCCTCGGCCTGGCGGGCTTTGGCGGCGGCCTCCTCGGAATCGCCGTAAGGCTCCACGGCAAAGTTGATGCCGGTCATGAGGTAGGCCGTTACCTTCTCCACGAAGACGCGGGCGTAGTTAAAGATGAGCCGCCGCTCGCCCCGCCGCTCGCGCCCCTGCCACTGGTTGCCGTAGTAAAAATCGAGCAGGTCACGGTAGCCCTTGAGCCTGTCCATATCCAGGCGAGCCAGCTGCGCGGGGAAGGCTTCGTTCATCGTCGTTCTCCTCAAGCGTTAACTTTTCTCGCCGGCCGGGATTTCCCGGGGCGCCGCCGCCTTGAGCGCCCGCTGCACCGTCCGCAGGCTCACCCCGAACATCAGGGCCAGCTCCTTCACCCCCCGGCCGCGGGCAAAGAGCCGGTTTATCTCTTTGTCGCGCAGGCCCTTCAGCCAGCGCTGCCGTCCCCGGGGCTCGTCATAGAGGCACTGCTCGAAGGGACAGTCCAGGCAGGAAGCGGCGTACTCGCAGCCTTCGTCGCGGTAGCGGCAGTACTCCGGCGGCAGGTCGGGGTCACGGCAGGCTTCGGTCTCTTGCGGTTCTGTCTTCGCATCGCCAATCTCACGCGTTACCGAATTCATCGCTCACCTCTAAAAACCTAACAGCCAAAGATTAGCACATATGTTCTGGCCAGTCAATCAGATGTTGTCGCTTTTTCCGGCCCGCTGGCACTTGACAGATTGGCCGGGAAAGCCTAAAATTGCTTTAATAACGCAATATTTAGATAATCCCCGTCGCGGAGGCTGTATGCCGGTCTGGGATAACTACTTAAACGTCATCGAGGCCAGCCGCCGTCTCAAGGTACACCCGGAGACGGTCAAGCGGCTGTGCCGCCAGGGCGACCTGCCCGCCCACAAGATTCACAACACCTGGCTCATCGAAAAGGACACGCTGGACAATTTTGCCGGCACCTATAACCCGCGCCGCGGCGCCCGTAAAAGATTGCTGAGATGAGAGAGGCAGTATGAAAACCGCTGTCCGCTGGCTGAAACGCCCCAGGTATATCTGGCCCTTATTACCCGTCCTGGCGCTGCTGGCCGCCCTGCTGCCGGCCACGCCGGTACTGGCGGCCCCCCAGCTCAACGTGAACCCCGGCTCCGGCGCCATCGGCACCGGGGTGGTCGTCGCCGGCACCGTCTTCAATTCCTACGTCGGGGACAACGTCCACATCTTTTTCGATAATACCGAGATTGACGAAAGCCCCCTGGTGGTGCCCCCGACCGGCGAGTTCGAGGCGACTTACGTCATCCCGGCCAGCGCCGCCGCGGGGAGGCACTCGTTCAGCGTCCGTGACGACCTCGGCAACCCCCTGGCGGCGGACATCTCCTTCGTCGTCGAGGCCATCGCCATCACCCTCAACATCACCGACGGCCCGGTGGGCACCAGCACCACCATCGGCGGCAGCGGCTTCTACGCGGGGCGGACGGTAAACCTCTACTACCAGAACCTCATCAGCACCAAAATCGCCGCGACGACGGCCTCGCCTACCGGCCGGTTCACCTACGAGTTCATCGTCCCGGCCAGCACCGGCGGCTTTCACCAGATTACCGCCGTGGATACCACCGGCAAATCGACGCAGGCCCAGTTCAACGTCATCCCCGTCCTGGCCGTCAATCTCACCTCGGCCAGCCCCGGCAGCGCGGTCAGCCTCACCGGCAGCGGCTTCGGCTACCGGAGCAACCTCAGCGTCACCTTCGGCCCCTACGTCGTCGCCAGCCCCCAGAGCGACGACTACGGCAGCTTCACGCTGGAGGTCGCCGTGCCCGACCTCAATCCCGGCCTCTACGACATCACCGCCCGCGACGAGGCCGGCAACGTGGACCAGGCGACCTTCACGGTTACCGCCGCGGCCAGCCTGAGCCAGTCCGGCGGCGGCGTCGGCGCTGCCGTCACCATCCGCGGCTCCGGCTTCGAGGCCAACGGAAATATATCCATTGAATACGACGGTGTTACCATCCACACCGAGAAGGCCGATAGCGACGGCGCCTTCATCGCCTTCGTCACCATCCCCCCCAGCACCGCCGGCGGCCACCTGATAACCATCAGCGACGGCATTATCAGCCGGGAGTTCACCTACACCGTGGAGGCGGTGGCACCGGGCGTGCCGCTATTGACCCTGCCGGCCAACGGCAGCGCCAGCGGCGCCCGCGCCTACCTCGACTGGCAGGACGTCCCCGACGAAAGTCAGCCCGTTTATTACCGCGTCCAGATTGCCGCCGATGCCAATTTCGCCAATACCGTGCTGGATAAGGAAGGCCTCACCGAGTCGGAGTACACCCTGTCCCCGGAGGAGGCGCTGGCGGCGACGGGGAATACCGTCACCTATTACTGGCGGGTCAAGGCCAGCGACGCCGCCTACAACGAGGGCGAGTGGTCGGCCGCCTGGTCTTTCTCGGTCAGCCCGCCGCTCTCGCCGGTACTGCTCCTGCCCGCCTCCGGCAGCGAGCTGAAAGCGCCGGTGCTGCTCCAGTGGCAGGCCTCCACCAGCCTCAGCCCGCCGGTGACCTACCGGGTGCAGATAGCCGCCGATGCCGGCTTCGCCAGCGTCGCCCTCGACCTGAGCGACCTGACCAACCCCGAGTACGCCGTCCCCGAAGACGAAGAGACCGGCCTGCCCAAGAAGCAGACCTATTACTGGCGGGTCAAGGCCGTTGACGCCAGCGGCAACGAGAGCGCCTGGACGACTCCCGGCTCGTTCTACCTGGCCGCGGCGTTCAACTGGCCGTCCTGGGCCACTTACCTGCTCATCGCCATCGGGGTTATCGTGGTGGGCTTTCTCGCCTTCCGGGTGGGCCGGCGGACGGCCTACGATTTTCCGGATTAACAACTTTTTACCCGCGCCGGCGTTATATTAACCGGAAGTTAGTTATATTAAATAGACTTGGGTATAGAAATTGGTACCCCATTCGTGCTATTTTATTAGGGTACGTGTTGCGATACCTGCAACAAGCTGAGTATAACGCGTCCGGGAGGTCATCATGAAACGCACCAGAATTATGAGCATACTCGGCATCGCCATCGTCCTGGCGCTGCTGGCGGCCATCGTGCCGGTCACTCCGGCATTCGCATTAAGCATGGCACTGAGCCCTACGACCGCCCAAACCGGCGCCACCGTATCCATCAGCGGCTCCAGTTTCATCGCCTCCACCACCTATAACTTCTTTTTTTCCAATCAATCGGCTACCTGGGGGGCGAATATCGGCACGGATGTAACGGTTTACCGTACCGTAGCCCAGGCTCAATCCACTGCCGCCGGCGGCATCTCAGCGACCTTCACCGTACCGACGACCTTTAGCGATAACAGCGCGGTAACCGCGGGCACGCATTACATCTACGCCTGCTCTACCACCGCGATTGAAGGGCTGGCCACGCTGAACGTCACCGCCGGCGATATTACCCTCACCCCCACCACCGGCCCGGCCGGCACGGCGGTCCAGATCATCGGCAGCGGCTTTA
>Ga0307445_10001855_pt1 | contig 11781 bp, 9 predicted proteins | sample SalMarSW160330MG_FD_202147 | JGI IMG/M metagenome (GOLD analysis project Ga0307445, IMG submission 202147) | Salt marsh sediment microbial communities from the Plum Island Ecosystem LTER, Massachusetts, United States - SW1603-30 | ecosystem: Environmental > Aquatic > Marine > Intertidal zone >...
TATCAGGGCCGTCAGCCGGAAGAAGATGTTTCGGGCATCATCCTTGTCTTTGGCCTGGATTTCTTTGTGTAGCACCTGATCGATCTTATTAAACACATAGATTTGACGTTCCATGGTGTTATAGGCATCCACCGCGTCAAAGGCGTTCTGTTGCATGTAGACCGCGTCCAATAATTCCATTTTTAGATACACGATGAAATCCGCCAGAGACGTTCCTTCCTCGCCGACCACGTCCATCCGTTTTTTGATTTCATTGCCGTCGTAAACAAGCCGTTGAGCATCTCTCACCTTTCGGATCCAGGAAGGCTCCATCTTATCTAAGGTCTCCTGCATTTGGTTCAGGTATTTGGACCATGAGATAAGCGGGTCAATAGCCGGGAATCGCCGGGCGTTGGATCGTTCCCAGGTCAAACCCAGGAATGCTCCGACAACGGCCAAGGTGCCTTGGGTCACGGGTTCTTCAAAGTTTCCACCCGCCGGGGATACCGTCCCAATGATACTGACCGAACCTCTGGAACCGTCTTCCAATTGAACAAGTCCCGCCCGTTCATAAAAATCGGCTATCCTCGATTGAAGGTAGGCCGGGAAGGCCTCTTCCCCTGGGATCTCCTCCAGGCGACCGCTCATCTCACGTAGGGCCTGGGCCCAACGGGATGTGGAATCCGCCAGAATGAGGACACCCCTCCCCATCTGGCGGTAATACTCACCCAGGGTCACGGCCGTGTATATGGATGCCTCTCTGGCTGCGACAGGCATGGAGGAGGTGTTGCAAATGATGATGGTTCGCTCCATCAGGGTCTTTCCCGTATAGGGGTCAATCAGATGGGGGAAGTCCTGTAGGGTTTCCACTACCTCACCGGCGCGTTCCCCGCATGCCGCAACAATAATAATATCCACGTCCGCGTAACGAGATATGAGCTGTTGGAGGACGGTCTTTCCGGAGCCAAAGGGCCCGGGGATGCAGGCCGTGCCGCCCTTGGCCACCGGGTAGAAGGTATCGATAATGCGACAGCCGCTCACAAGCGGTTCCACGGGGAGGAGGCGCTGTTGATAATGGCGAAGAGCGATCTTAATGGGCCATTCCTGGATCATGGTGAGTTCCTGGGTCTTGCCCGTCTCATCTTCCACCCGGGCAATGACCTGATCTACGGTATAAGAGCCGCTGCGGGCAATATCTTTGATCACAGCACGGCCTATAAAATTGAACGGCACAAAGATGTTATGGGTGAAGATCCCTTCCGGCACGGTACCCAAAACATCTCCCGCCTCCACACTGTCACCTATTCGGACGACAGGTGTGAAATCCCACTTGGTTTGGCGGTCCAGGCTTTCTAGATAGACCCCCTTTTTCAGAAAGAGTCCGCATTGGGCGGCCAGTTTCGGGAGGGGGTTCTGCAGGCCGTCATAGATCTGACCCAACAGGCCGGGACCTAGCTCGGCCACAAGGAGTTCCTTGGTGAACTCCACCCGATCTCCCACCTTTACACCTCTTGTGTCTTCAAAGGCCTGCATATCACAGAGATTGTCCCGAACCCTGATGACCTCGCATTTTAACCGGCTTTCGGCGGTGATCACGAACGCCACCTCATTCTGCCGGACATAGGTGTCAAAAGAGGCGGTAAGCATATTGCCGTATCCCGCTACGATTTTTCCTGCGGCATGCGCCATATTACAGTTCCTCCAATTGTCTGATGATTTCCTTGCCGCCTTCGTCGCTCAATGCCAGGTTTTGCTCCAGTATATGGAGCTTCAATAGGTAAGCCAGGACAACGTCGAATTCAAAATGCATGGGCGCGGCCATCTCATCGATGGTTCCCCAGAGGATTTTTTGGATGGTATCCTCGGTTTGGAGTGGTTCCCAGGATGCCATCAATTCTTCGATCCAGGGATATTCAGCGAGCAAGCCAAAGTCCTCCGCAGTACTGCGTCCGAGAAAGTCCACGAGATCGCCTTCTCCAAGGACATGATCGAATGGTGGGAGCCCTTTTTTTCGGGCCCGGATCGCCGTAATAATGTTTCGCAAATCTTTTTCAAAGGCCAGGTAGGAACGCAAAAACCGACTGGCGCTCCTTTCTATGGCATGTGTGAAATAGGCCTCGTAAAGCTGTTCTACAGCCTTGGGAGAGGGGCCGTCCATCACGAATGTGTTCAAGGCATCCTCAAAAAAGTCAGGGATATCTTTTGGAGACCGGATCTGTTCCTTCCAGAAATCCATTCCGTAGAGACTGTATTCCACCTCTACCTCTTTACCCGCCCATAATCGTTCGATCTGAAGGACATCGCCGGCCAACAGGATCCATTCGATTTCGGCCCAATCCTTGCCCGTAAAAAGATATTTTTCAGCCAGGAGATCTGCAAGGCGAAGTTTAAGCTTTTTGTCATCTCGGTGGATATCGGGGAGAAATGAAACCAGGAAATAATACTTCATTTGTTTTCAAGCCCCTTGATGTCTATGGTTTTGAAGAGACCGTGAAACCTGGGCAACAGATACTTGAGAAAAAGCTCTAGGAAGGCCTCATCCGTAAAATCCAATCTCACAACCCCATCGCTTGTCCCGATGATAAACCCGAAGGCAACCTCATTACTCTTGAGTTCCAGAGTAAGTCTTTTCCCTTCAAGTTTGCCCGGAAGGCTCTTGATCAATTCCATAGAGAAACCGGCCAGTTTCTCCTGCTGTTCAAACGGCACCAGCAGGGTCAGATCCGTGCGGTCCGGTTGATTCACGTATTCCCGGACGCAGGTCGTCATGAGCTCCCTAAGAAAAGAGGTATCGTTCAGTTCTTCGGAGAGTTTCTCTTTCAACGGCAGGACGAGGAGATTTTCTTCGATCACCCGTTTAAGGTCGGTCACCAATTGCGATGCCGCGATCTCCATTGAAGAGTTGATCTGTCGGCGGCTCTTGTCCGCCTCATCATTTGCACGGGCCACAATCGCTTCAGCATCGGACCGAGCTTTCGAGAGGATCTCACCGGCCTTTTGATTCGCCTCTTCGATGATGCTCCGGGAGGTCTCCTCCCCACTCTCCACCCCATGTTTTTTTAGTTTTTCTATAATCTCCTGCAACTTGGTATCCGTCATATCTATTATCCCCCATAAAACCGAATCATTTAAAAGCCAGATCTTGAAGTCATATTTCTGGTAGCATTTAAGAATTTACCTCATCATATGGTCTTTGGATCGCATATAGGGCGTGACAGGCAATCCTCATATAAAGTGCCTGGACCAAATGATCAGCATGATCAGACCCCCTGTTATGAATAAGACATCCTGCCATGGATGTCGAGGGGAAACAGGGGTGGAGGCTGATCCATTTTCTTCTATCGATTCTGCAAATTCTCTCCTCGCAAGATATAGACTATAGACTATAAAAAGAACCATATTTCTCTTGCAATGAATCCGTAGTGCCCCTCCAAAAATTGCTACCTATATATGGACACCGGTTTGCTATCTATCCCCAGTATCGTATCAATAAGGGAGCGATAATCGGGGAGATCACGGACATCAACTTGATCAGGATATTCATTGTAGGGCCGGCTGTATCCTTGAAAGGATCTCCCTCCGTATCCCCGATGACCGCTGCTTTGTGAGAAAAGGAGCCTTTTCCTCCAGAAGACCTTTTAAGAAAACATGGCAATGAACATGCCCGAGGCCGAAATAAAAAGCGGTCTCCAGCTAAGAAATTTGCTTGCCTCCATGGTTGCACCCACGGAGATCCCCAGAAATATGGTTACGATATTCATCAACGTGTTTTGTGCCGTTTCCGTAAGTCTCCCCACAACCCCGCTTTCTTTCATCAGGTTTCCGAACATGAACATTCCCATAAGCGGGATAACAGATGGGACCAGGATAGCAATAATCAGGGAACTTAGGATAGGGTAGATGATTTTTTCGGCCCTTGAGACATGTCTAAGCTGTTTCATGCGTATCTTCCTCTCCTTTTCCGAGGTCAGAAGCCGCATGATAGGAGGCTGGATCAGGGGAACCATGGCCATATAGGAATAGGCGGCCAGGGCGTTGGCTCCAAGGAGCTGGGGCGCTAGGTGCTGGGTCAAATAGATGGTCGTAGGGCCGTCGGCGCCGCCTATGATACCCACCGAAGCGGCCTCTTTGAGCGTGAAGCCGGCAAGAACAGTGCCGGTGAAGGTGACGAAAACCCCCAGCTGCGCTCCCGCTCCGATAAGGAGCGTTTTGGGATTTGCGATTAAAGGGCCGAAATCGGTCATGGCCCCAAGGCCGAGAAAGATGACACAGGGGATGACCTCCCACTCAAGACCATATTGATAGAAGATGCGTATAAGTTGACCATGCCCTTCCGTGTAACCCATGAGGGGGACTAGAGGGAAGTTGAAAATAAAGATGCCGAATCCTATGGGAAGGAGAAGAAGGGGTTCGAAATTTTTAACAATGGCAAGATAAAGAAAAAAGAAACTCACACACCACATGATAACATTTTGCCACCCTAAATGTAATATTCCGGTAGTTGAAACGATACCATTAAGAAGGTCCCATATCTCATTTAATGTCATAAGACGCCTCCTTTTCGACTGCTCTGTTCCCGATAAAATATGTCCTACGGCCCGCTGTCCCAGAGATTTCCTTGCTTTTTATTCTTCTTGGCGGCCGGCGGGATCAGGAATGATATATAGCTGATCCTCGGCAAGGGCAATTAGCCACTCTACAATGGCAAGAAATATGCCATTGCTTTAACATATTTAAATAACAGGATTTTCCGGGGACGACCCTGCAATAGAATAACATTCTGAGTTCCTAATCTGTAGGAGAACCTTTGCATGTGGCCCCACTGTCAGCAGAAATTGATGATAACATACTGGAATGCAAGGTAATTTAGCTATAAGAACTAATAATTCTCTTTCCGGTCGTTTAGAGAATCCACAGTTCCTAAATAACTATGATCCGGTTAATTATATTTAAGTGCCCATCCGAAAATGATTTTTTTTGAAAGGAGCATGGTCCGTGTCAAGACCCATCACCCGGCACCCAGGACCTGCCTGAAATTGCCCATTGAGCCCACTATCCCGGAAACAGGTCCCACATTTCCCATGAAGGGCAGGACACAGATAGTCCCAGGACATTTTATCCTATGCCAGTCGACGATCCCGCCATCCTAGTGGTACAACATCCCGCTTTGCGGGATCGGTGATGCTAAGTTCCCTATCAGGGGCACTCATCGAGGGCGTTTGTTTTCCACTGGCATGGTTCTGCTGTTCGACAACTGAAAGATTATAGGGGGTGGTACCAAAAGAAAGAAAAGACAGGAGTACAAGCGTCCGCGCCAGAGACGAGGCAGGACTCAGTCGCTTCACCGGTTCCCGCGAAGTGAAGCCTGGAATGTCCGATAAGTCAGGGCGGACACTAACCTGATCCGCTCGCCATCGACCGTTCTTATTTATCACTGTAATAGGCGTTTATGGCCCGGAGCAGGGGACGGAATTCCTTTTCCGCCCCACACAGGCGGCCCAGAATATACTTTTCCATGCTTTCGTTATTGGTCAGCACAGCTTCGGGAGGGAGGTTTTCAGCCTCGATCTCGGCCCGCGCCATGTCGGCGTGCCCACCCGAGCTGCCGGCCGCACCGAAGGCTTCCTGGGCCGTCCGGCCCGCGTGCTTTTGATGGCCGTCGCAGCGGAACACAATCACAAGCTTCCGTCCAACCACACCGGCTACCAATGCCCATCTAGCTTCCTTGACTCTGGTTAGGAAATCGGCCACCTGCACGCAGATATCTGCATTCGCCGCCGGGCCGAGATAGGAGAAGATGACGCCAGCCGCGGATCACCTTTCCCGCTTTGAGTTGCGGGAGCAGATCCTTGGCCATGCTGACGGGGATGGCAAACCCTATCCCGATGCTCCCCCCGCTCTGAGAAAAGATGGCCGAGTTTATCCCAACGACTTCCCCTGCCGTGTTCAGGAGCGGCCCCCCGCTATTCCCGGGGTTGATAGAGGCGTCGATCTGTATAAAATTATCGTAGGCGCCTGACCCTATCTGCCTGTACTTGCCACTCACGATGCCCGCTGTCACCGTGTTTCCGAGACCGAAGGGATTACCAATAGCCATGACCCAGTCGCCCACCTCAAGCCTGTCCTGAATGCTTTCCTTAATGGATTTCACCTGAACGCCATAGCAGTTTGTTAGATACGGTTCCCACAATGCCTTACCGATAAACGGTGAAAATGGTTCAAGTTCAATGACGCTGCAACCCTATTTAAAGGGTTCACTTTCTTCCGGCTCAACAGCCCATTCTCCATGGTTATTCCTGCGGTTTCGCAGTATATCAATCCTTGTGGCTCAAAATGAAATCGGCCAGGGCATTTCTTTCACCTTCTTTAAGGGCCTTTGTCTTTTCAACATACCTTTTCATCATGCCTCCCTTCTCCGGGTTGACGATAGGATCGGCTTCACCTTTTAGATAACTCTGGAGCTGATTCTCTTTTCCTTTGTATGCTTGGGCAATCTCTTTCGGTGAAGGTGTGGCCTTGCCGATGTCAACTTTGTGACAGCTTCCACAACGGAGAGATTCAAAGATGTCTTTCCCCTCCTCTGCTTTAACGCCAAATCCAAACAAAAGAAATCCGACCGTAATAAGCAAACATAAACACCTCATCTCCTTTTACCTCCTTATAATTCATTTCTTTATTATTGCCTGATCTTTGTTAAAGAGTTCTTCTAAAGGTCACAAGGGCTATTATCGTCATCACAATCGTGAATACCAGAAGGAATAGAACATCCTCCTTGATCGCCCCAAGGCTTGCTCCTTTAAAAAGGACCGATTTCAATGCATCAACAGCATAAGCCTCGGGATTGATCCGGGCAAATTGTCTAAGCCAGGGCGGAAAACTGGCAATAGGATAGATGGCGCCGCTGGGGAAAAAAAGGATGACGTTCATAAACCCGCTTAGTACACCGACGACCCTTGGGTGGTCGAACCTTCCAAGGATGATGAACATCAGGCTCAAAAGACTGAGCGTTGTCAGGATGATTACAATAAGCATAACCGCAACCTGTGTAATTCCTCCGGAAAGGGGGATACCGGTTATCAGCATGCTTGTGGCAAGTATCAAAACAGCTATGCATGTCGTAATGAACAGCCCGCTTATCATGAGACCGCCGACGATATCCCATTTGGAAAGAGGCGTGAGCAGGTAGCTTTCATTCACCCCAAGAAATTTGTCCATTACCAGGTTAAAGGCTCCGGTGGTCAGGGTACCCAGGAAGATGGCCATAATCACGACCCCCGGTACAAGGGACTGGAAATAGTCGACCTTTCTGTAAAGATAGGAATCACGGAGATTGATTTGACCGGCTCTTTCTCTGACAGGCATGTAATAATTATCAATCTCCGAGAGAGAGCCCATGACGGTACTTCTTATAGCCTCGGAAGATATGCCATCCGTATTATCCAGGAAGAGGCCGAGTTCCGGTCTTCCTTTTGAGATGATCTTCTTACTGAAATCCGGGGGGATAACCAAAAGGGCTTTGTATTTCCCATTCTTGACACCATCCATGGCGTCTTTTTCATTGCTTTTGAAATGGAGAGTAAACGTGTTTGGTCCGGCTTCTATGGCTCTCAAATTTTCTATCACACTTCTAGAATAGGAGCCTGTATCCTGGTTTAGGATAACAAGGGGGAGTGAGCGGAGCTTTCCTTGGAAGGAATGGCCCAAAATAAAGAGATAGAGAACAGGCATAATGGCACTAATAGCCAGGACAAGAGGGTTTCTCCTGAACTTTTTAAGGTCCCGATCTATAACGGCAAGTAATCTTCGCATGAGAACCGACCTCTCCTTAACTTTTTTTTATCTTATGCCCCGGCGTGCTCCAGGCCCAGCTAAAAAACTCACTTTTTTAGTCTCCTCCGACCTTATGGCTCGGCCGGTAAAATGGATAAAAACATTCTCAAGGGATTGAGCATGGACAGTCGCTGAAAGGACCTTCGCTCCTGAAGATCGAATCTCATCCAGGAGGGTGGTAAGATTCATTGCTCCGTTGTCTACATAGGCCCTCAGGGTCCTATTTTCGGTATCCACCTTATGCACGAAATTGATTTTTTTGACCAGGTTTACAAGTTTCTCTGAGAGGTTATCCACGGTGATGGAGACGATGTCATTACCCGGGATTCGGGACTTGAGATCCTCCGGGGTTCCTGAGGCGATAATTTTACCTGAATCAATAATAGCCAGTCTGGTGCACAGGGCTTCCGCCTCATCCATATAGTGGGTCGTGAGAAAGATGGTCATCGAGCTCTTTTTCATGAGATCTCTTAAAAAATCCCAAACGACTCTTCGAGACTGGGGATCGAGTCCGATGGATGGCTCGTCGAGAAAAAGGATTTCAGGCCTGTGTACGAGACCCCTTATGATTTCAAGCCGTCTTCTCATCCCTCCCGAATAGGTCGCCACGAGATCGTTCGCTCTGGCTGTTAAGCCAATTCTGTCAAAAAGATTTTGGATTTTTCTTTTCCTTTCTTTTGGAGGGATGCCGTAAAACCGGCCATAAATATCCATATTTTCGTACCCCGTAAGATCCAGATCGCTGGTCATGGCCTGGGGAACGACACCGATTTTCCGCTTTACTCTGTCAGGATATTTTGCCACATCGATGCCTCCCACTTTAGACTCTCCACTTGTGGGTTTGAGAAGGGTCGTAAGGATCCTTATCAGGGTGGTTTTTCCCGCCCCGTTTGGACCCAGGAATCCGAAGATTTCACCACGTGCCACTTCGAAGCTTACATGATCCACTGCCATGGTTGATCCAAACATCTTGGTTATGTCATGAACTTCAACAGCGTTTTCCCATGAATCCATTCGTCACCCTTTTGGAACCTCCACTTCTACAGTCATTCCCGGTTTCAGAAATCCGCCCGTATTCTCCAACGCAATTTTAACCCTGAAGGTCTTGATGTCCTGCCTTCCCCGGGCGACGTCCTTTTGCGTGGCAAACTCGGCATAGGCCCCTATCTCTGAGACTTTTCCTTTGAAGAGCCTTTTAGTATCCCCTCCCGCTCTGACTATAGCCTGTTAGTTAATCCTTATACTTCCAACCGTTGTTTCCTCGATATCCGCTCTTACGTAAAGGCGATCCAGATCCATAAGGGTTAGAATGGTCGTTCCAGGGTTTACCGTTTCACCCTGTTCAAAGGCCTGAAATACCACGGTGCCGGTTAGAGGGCTCTTTATAATTGTTTCGGCAAGCTTGGCCTGTGCATAGGCCAGGTTGGCTTCCGATTGTTTTACGGCTGATCTGTAAGAGGTAAGCTGGCTCTCGGACGCATGCAGTTGTGCTATAGCAGCATCCTTTTTTGACGTTAACGCTGTAAGCCTTGCCGTTCCAGAATTATAATTTGCAACGGCTGTATCATAGTTTGTCATTGCAGTATCAAGGGAGGACCTGGGAATGATTCGTTGCTCAAAAAGTTTTTTAGACCTGTCAAACTCTCTCCCGGCCTCATTCATCTGGGCCCTCGCCCTCTCAATATCTGCTTTGGCGCTCTCAATATCGGATTCAGTGCTTTTTACGTTTGCCTTGGAAGCAGCAATTGCGGATACTGAGACCCCAATATCGGATTTTGCCTTTTCAATCGATGCCAGGGCCTGGTCAACCGAGGCCTTTAATTCATTACTTTCAAGCTCAACGAGTGTTACCCCTTCCTTGACGGAATCGCCTTCTCTACAAAATAACCTAACGATTCGACCTTGGACCGTGGAGGAGACGTTGGCCTCGATCCCCTCAACGATTCCTGTGGTCCTTATGGATCCATGATTTTCAACCCTTCTCATAAAAACGAAGATAATCCCAAGGATGATTATGACCAATCCAGCTACAGGAAGGACGAATTTCTTTTTCATAGATTAACTCCTCATTGTCAAACAAAGGGCCTTTTCCGATTCCTCTCAACTGTTCTACCAAGGCTATGAACCACTTTTGGCAATCACTCCCTTCATGCCGCCCGAAATAAGAGTCGCGATGTTGGCCAGTATCCGCGGTACCGCAAGGCCTCCCGGACTGGCCAGGTACTTCGGCGACCATTCGGGATCGAATTTTTCCTTGTACTGCCGCAATCCTTGAAAATTGTAAAAGTGCTCTCCATGCCGGAAGATATACGCCCCAACTCGGTTCCAGAGAGGGGCAAGGCCTTTGTCCCCAAGCCCCGACAGTGGCGCCATGCCCAGATTGAACCAACGGTATCCCTCCCTTTTTCCCCACAGCATAAGTTGAATGAAAAGGTATTCCATTGCGCCGTGAGGGGCATCGGGCAGGTAGCGCATGAGATCAATGGACAATTCTTCCTTTCCTCCACCCGGCCACAAATTGGCAAAAGCGACGATCTTCCCCTCCTTTCGGATGGTAGCGGCCGGAAGTTTTTTCAAGTATTCTTCATTAAAAAAACCGAGAGAAAATCCCTTCTCGCTGGTATTTTTCTCTCTTAACCAGGCATCAGAAATGCTCTTGAACTCCGGCAGTAAGGAAAGCACCTCCTCCCGGGAATCAACCTGAAAGAGATAGCCATCTTTTTCCAGCTTCCGGGAAGTATGCCGCAGCCCCTTGCGGACACCTCCCTCCAGGGCGAAGCCTTCCAGGTTCACCCGGGCCTCTTCTCCCAGTTTGAGAAGACTGAGCCCGAGGTCAAGGTAGAGAGGAAGCTCTTCGGAGCCCACTTCATAGAATACGGTCCATCCATCATAACGATCCGCCATCTCACGAAACTGCCACGCGAGTTCGGGCCACTCATCTTTAGGACCGACTGGATCCCCCATGCAGACCCAGCTCCGCTTTTCGATACCATACATGATAAAAGCGTTCCCATGCCGGCTGAATAGGAAAGACTTGTCGCCAAGAAGGGCAAGGTTAGCATAGGTCCTTATAGAATTTTGGACAATGACATTTGTCCTTTCCATTTCCTCCCTGCTTTTTCTGGAAGGCTCGGGTGGAGCCGGACCGAGTATCCTGGCCAGGGCAAAAAAGAACATTAAAGCCGCGACCCCTACCGTGGCCCGGAGAAATCGCGGCGCATTCCCGGCAAAAGTAAAATGCCACCAGAGATCACTATTAAACTCCACATGTTTGTAAGAAAAAAAACCCAGCCATAGGGAACACATGAACACCGCAGCGATTCCCGCTATCCAGCCTGGGTTGAAGGTCACTCTGAATAGAGAGGCGGACCTGTAGAAATACTGGCGACTGGGAAGGAGAGCGCCTAGCATGACGGCAAGGATGATCGCCTCTTCATAATCCAGTCCTTTGAGGAGAGAGAAGAGAATTCCTCCGGCAAGAAGAATGGCCGTGAAAACATAGGCCGCATCAATCCTGCGCTGAAGGCCCCTCGCCAGAATGAGAAGCGTACCGCCTACGAGGCTTCCCAAAAAATGGGAAAACTCCATGACAGGCAAAGGCATCATTGTCTTCAGCCATGCCAGGCGACCAGTTAATGCCGGTGTTGATCCCGAAAAGAGCAGGATAGCCCCTCCCACAAAGGTAGCAAAGGCCAGAACCTGTGGCGTGGATGAGGATATCAACCGACCAAAGCCATGTGCGACCCTCTCAAAGGCTTTCCTGTAGCGGAAGAGTTCCTGGATTCCCAAAAGACCGGAGGCCGCAATCAGGGGTAGAAGATAATAGATACCCCGGTAGGCCAGAAGCGATCCGAGAATTTTCGAGGGGGGGAAGGTGTGTGACAGGAGCAGAAGGACGGCGCTCTCGAAAACACCGAGACCACCAGGGACCTGGCTGAGCAAGCCCATAAGCTGTGCCATCATGAAGATACC
>Ga0307445_10001857_pt1 | contig 11768 bp, 12 predicted proteins | sample SalMarSW160330MG_FD_202147 | JGI IMG/M metagenome (GOLD analysis project Ga0307445, IMG submission 202147) | Salt marsh sediment microbial communities from the Plum Island Ecosystem LTER, Massachusetts, United States - SW1603-30 | ecosystem: Environmental > Aquatic > Marine > Intertidal zone >...
TTTTGGGAGGGGGTAGACGTACCCGGTCAGGCGCTTTCGGTTTTGGTGCTCACCAAATTGCCATTTAATGTGCCGAGTGATCCGATTGTCGCCTCGCGCGGCGAAACCTTCGAAGATCCGTTCAACCAGTATTCCCTGCCGGAAGCCATTCTCCGTTTCCGCCAGGGTTTTGGCCGCCTGATACGCACCAAGACAGATCGCGGTGTGGCGGTGGTCTTCGACCGGCGGGTTCTGACGAAAGCGTACGGGCGTTCGTTTGTCGCCTCCTTGCCGGAATGCACCCGGGAGCAGGGGAGCCTGGCGGCGCTTCCAGCCCGTGCCGCCCGGTGGTTGGGGGAATAACAGGCAGCATGGGATCAAAGATCCTCATCACCGGAAGCACGGGGTTCATCGGCCGGGTTGTCACACGCGTCCTGGCGGACCGCGGGTATTCGGTCCGCCTCCTCCTCCGGCCTTCCTCACGCCGTTTCAGGCTTCCGGTCCCGACGGCGGAAGCGGTTATCGCTTCCTTTCAGGATGAAGGCGGTATGCGCGCGGCCGTCGCGGGCGTGGATTCGATCATTCATTTGGCATCCGCGGAGGGTGAACACCGGCGCCGTGACCTGTTCGCCACCGATGTGGAGGGAACCCGCAGCCTGCTGACCCAGGCCAAAGCTTCCGGAGTCAAGCGCGTCTTGTATCTCAGCCATCTCGGCGCGGACCGCGGCTCGGCATTTCCGTTCCTGCAGGCCAAGGGGATCGCCGAGCACGCCGTCATGGAAAGCGGTATCCCGTACCTGATCCTCCGCGCGTCCCTGGTGTATGGCGCCGGCGATTCGTTTACCAACGCCATCGCCTTTTTCGCCCGGCTTCTCCCGGCGGCTTACTTCATTCCGGAGATGGACACCCATATGCAGCCGTTGTGGGTGGAGGATTTGGCGGCTTGCATGGAATACTGCCTTGCCGAAAACCAGTACTTTGGAGAAATTCTTTCCATCGGCGGCCCAGAGCATTTATCGTTTGAACAGATCGTGGAGGTCGTCCTGGATGTGATCCGGACTCCGCGCATAATCGTGAAGGTGTGGCCGCCGCTTGCCCGCTTCAGCCTGGGGATGATGGATTGGATTCTTCCGCATTCCCCGTTCACACCCTTCTGGATGGATTACCTGGCCGTGCCGAGCACCTGCGAGGCCAACAGTCTCTCGCGCCTGTTTGGATTGAAACCGGCCAGCATCCGGGAACCGATCGGGTACTTGCGTCAAAACCGCGGCATCCGGAAGTTCATGCAATTTATTTTGAGGGGCCGTGAAGTCCTGCAGGATCCGGGCGGATGAGGCGCCCGGAGTACCACGCCTAGTCCGGCGTCAACCAGGGAATTGACCACGATCCGGCGTAGGCGAACAACAGCATTTTTAACACCTTCCCGATGGTGCAAAAAACCAAAAATTTCCAGAGCGGCATTCTCAACATGCCGGCGATGATGCCCGCCACATCGAAAACCGGGTTGGGGATGAACCCGAGGACGAGGATCGTCCATGGCCCGTATTTCTTCATCCACCACATCAGCTGCTGGGCTTTGGCGGCGCGTTGGATGACGATGTTGCCGGAGTATCCTGCCAGATAGCCGGACAGTTCCCCGATTGCCGCTCCGACTCCAGCCGCCAGCGCAACCAGAAGCGGGTTATAGACTGCGCCGAGTCCGAAGACGAACGCCACCCCCGGGGCGGGCAGGATGATGGTGGCATTTGCCAGGATGGAAAGCAGGAAGATCCCGACATACCCCAGGCTCGCAAGCCATTTGGCCTGATCCCGTAATAGGTAGATCCCCACCGTGAGCATGAGGACCAGTAACAAAATGCCCACCCGGGCCAGGATGGGAAGGGCTTTCCGCCGGGAATTTTCCTTTGGAGGTACCGAATCACCGGTGCTATCGGACATGTATAGGAGCCTTGAAAATAGGGAACCGGTGCCTTCGGGGACGGGAGTTCCGGATACCGGTTAATAGCGTAATAACAATAATAACATTGATTTCAGCTGAACTCGTCAACTCGATGGTTCGCGGTCCGGCGGTTATGGTTCCAGAATGGTGCGGAACACGGCGGCGGCGCCGGAGCCGAGCAATGCGTTTTCCACCGCCGGTAGCAGGGCGGGAGCAACCAGCGTCACGATGTTTCCCCCCAGACCTGCGCCTGATAATTTTGCCCCGGAAGCACCCGAACCCCGGGCGGCTTCCACCAACCGGTCCAGGGCGGGAGTGGTCACTTCGATCGCCCGCAGTAGTTCATGGCATCGGTTCATGGTTTCACCAAGCCGCGGAATACGGCCTGCAACCAGATGACCGCGGCCCTCTTCGGCCAACTCGCCGATCTGCAGGAATAGGGCATCGTACCTTGCGGGATCCGCATCCCGCCGGGTTCGCACGCCGCCCACCGCGCTCCGGGTCTTGCTGTGCACGCCGCTGTCGGCAATAAGAAGATGCAACGGTGCTCCGACCGCAAGGATCTCAGGCGTCTCCCCGCGCCGGAAATAGATCGGGCGTTCGTGCGCGATTACGCTATTGTCCACGCCGGATGGAGTGCCGTGGTAGATCTGTTCCACCGCGAACACGATCCGTGAGATATCCGCCGGGGGCAAATTCCGGCCGGCGGCGGATGCCAGCACCCGAACGATTGCGGTGGAAACTGCGGCACCGGATCCCAATCCGGAGGCGACGGGAATCTCCGATGTGATAGTCAGCCGTCCCCCCGGCGGCGTTATCCCCAGCGTCTCCGAGGCCAGCCGCACGCACACCGCCAGCGGGTGTCCGGCGGGCAGATCCTGCATGAGGGCATCCAACCGGATCAGCGGGGCTTCGATCCGGAGCGGGGCGGTGCCGTCGGAAAACTCGGCCCAAGTCCGCAGCGAACGGACCGGAACGGCGAGGGCGGGGAAGCCGTACACGACGGCATGTTCGCCGAGCAAGATGACCTTCCCGCAGGCTGAGGCGCGCCGGATCATCTCCAAATATAAAGTATGAGCAGGACGGAAAAACCCCAGACGAGGATTGCGATCTGAAGTGACCGGTCCGTCAGGACCATTTCCTCCGGGGCTCCGCCCTTGTGCTCGATTTGCATCAGGTAGAGGTAGCGGAAAATGATGTAGAGGATGAAGGGGATGGTCAGCATCATGGCATGGTTGGTGGGGAGGTTGGGCGCGGAGAAGGTGTAGAAGGAGTACGCGACGATGGTCGCGGCCGAGACGATTTGGATGTAGCTGTCCAGGAGCGGTATGGAATATCCGCTGAGCACCCGGCGGTGGTTCGAAGCGCCGGCTTCCAGAAGCAAAATCTCCGAACGCCGCTTACCGAAGGAGATATACAGGGCAAGCAGCACCATGCAGACGTACATCCATGGGGAAAAGCGTTCTACGGATATCAGCAGCACGCCGCCGACGACCCGCAGCACGAAGAAGATCGCTACCGTCATGGCATCCACGATCGGAATATGCTTAAGGCCGAAGGAATATGCCAGGTTCAATACCAGGTAGACCGCGATCAGCGCCGCAAACGATGGGGCCAACACGAACGCCGCGCTTAATGTGGCGGCCATCAGAACGGCGGCGGCGACGGCGGCCAAAGGCACGGGGAGCCGGCCCGAGGCTACCGGGCGCTTGCATTTTATCGGATGCAGCCGGTCCTGTTCCCGGTCGGCGATGTCGTTGACCAGGTACACGGAACCAGACGCCAAGCACAGCAGCACGAAGCCGGCCAAAGTGCGCAGCAGCGGTTCCAATAGGAAAAACTGGCGGTCGAACACAAGCGCGGCGAAGAAGAATATATTCTTCGGCCATTGCCTCGGACGCAGGCTTTTAATTAATCCGGTAATCCACGACATACCAACTCCATTCCGGGCAGGCGGAAATCTACCGCTTGGGCTCGAATGCTTTGGACGCCCCCGGGGATTCAGGCGCCCCGGCGTTTCCTGCCAATCGGCGATAATCCACAAACCGGTATCCAACGCCGCGTTCGGTCAGGATATATTTGGGATCCGAGGGATTTTTTTCCAGTTTCTGGCGCAGGTAGTTGACGTACAGGCGCAGATAATGGGTCTCCTCCCGGTATTCGTACCCCCACACTTTAGCCAACAGCTGGTCATGGGTGATCACGTGTCCCGCGTTTTGCACCAGATGGTACAGCAGGCGGTATTCCGTTGGCCGCAGGATGACCGGCCGGTCTTCAACCCGCACCTCGCGCCGGTCGAAATCGATCGTTAACCGGTCGTCCACTTGGATCGGCGCATGGGGCGCGGTGCGGGGCATCTCGTTTCGGCGTAGGACGGCGCGGATCCGGCTGGAAAGTTCCCGCGGGCTGAACGGTTTGGTGATGTAGTCGTCCGCGCCGCGTTCCAAGCCGCGCACCCGGTCGTCTTCCTCGCCTTTGGCGGTGACCATAAGGATTGGAACCTGTGAAAACTCCCGGATCATACGCAGGGTTTCAAACCCGTCTATGTCCGGGAGCATAACGTCCAGCAGTACCAGGTCCGGCATCGTATTCCGCAGTTGGTCGAGCGCTTCCATCCCGGTCCGCGCCTCCACCACCTCGAACCCGTCCTGTTCCAGATTAAGCCGGATGAACCGAACCATGCGCGGTTCGTCGTCGACCACCAGTACGCGCCGGCGGGGAGCGTTGGTCACGGCCGGCTACTCCCGGACAAAGGTGACCAGTTTTTCCTCCGCCTCGCCGGGCATTACTTCGATAAAGGACACCCGATGGATCGCCCAGATCACCGTGTTCACGTTGGGTTGGAGGTAGGGCAGATCCTTCCCATCCCGGCGGCGGGGATTGGCAATCGTAATGTAATTCGCATCTGGCGAAGGCAGCGCCTCCATTTCTCCTTGGACGGCATCTTCATTGGTGAGGTGGACAAGGACGGAAATGGCCATGGTTCTTATTGCCCTCCAATCTGGCGAATGACTTCGATGATCAGGTTCCCCAAACGGAGGATGTCTCCATCGGAGAGCATGGCGGGATGATCGGGCAGCACCCGGGTGTCGTTGATGAACGTTCCATTGGCGCTGCCGAGGTCGATGGCCAGCAGCGAATTCCTCTCGAAGCGCAGATGGCAGTGCAGGCGGGAGACTCCCTTTTCGTGCGCGCCGAACCGGTTGAGGTCGATATCGGGAATCACGGCCTGACCCTTCTCCGCGCGGCCGAGGATGTATTCCTGCTGCCCGAAGAGCGGAATGCCGACGTTGTTCCCCGCCACCCTGAGCTCGATCCGGTCGGTGGAGGCCAACGGCGCGTGGGAGGAATTGGCGGGCTTGGGCGGGATTAATTCGGCGGCTTCCCCCGCCGGCAGGGCGTTCGTCGGGGAGGAGGAATCTTCGCTGACCCGCGCGCAGCATTCCGGGCAGAAGAGGGTTCCGTAATAGACCGATGTATGGCAGACATGACAAGAGATCATCTCAACCTGCCCCCGTGTTTGGGATCCACCAGACCGCGCGTGCCGTACTTGACCGCTTTCTTCCCCTTTTCGGAAATCGAGTGGGTGCGACGGAGTTGTGAGGATTCGCTGAGCACCGTGTTGGCCAGATCCGGTTCGCCCATTTCGAACAGGCGCGTGGCGATCCGCTCCAGCCGGGTGGTCGCCAAATTCAGGTGCCCGGTCTGGGCATCGGTCAGGGCTTTCTCCTGCAGGCGTGCCAGATTGACGTTGCGGACCGCAGCCAGCAGCGACCCGGGGATCGGGGCGGGAACGGGCTCGGATACGACCGGCAGGCTTAGCGAAAGGATCGTCCGAAGGTTGGTGGCCCGTTTCGCCAGGTGCGCGCCGAGATGCAGCCGGCTGATCTCGTAAGAATCCATCGGCGTGATCGGCGGAACGAGGTATTCCATTAAGAGGGTGATATTGTTCCCGGCGAAGAGCGAACCCAGCCGAAGCATGTGGCCTTCGTGCAGCGGCATGGGGGCCGGATTAATCCGGAATGCGGAGTGCAGGGTGACTCCGGGCGTGGTTTCCACTTCCACCACGACTTGGTCGGCGTGCACCTGCCCCAGCCCGAGGAATTTCTGCTGCAGGAACGGGCCCAGCGCGGCGATGTTATCGATGTAGACCGCCTGCCCGCCGGTCTTGGTGGCGAGCGAATCCAGGAAGGTGTCGTTCCACTCATCCCCGATCCCCATAGCGGTGATCTCGATTCCCTCCTGGGCCGATTCTTCGGCCAATTGCAGGCAGGCCGCTTCGTCGCCGTATGTGCGTCCGTCGGTCAGGAGGATGACGTGATCCACGGAATTGGGATGCCGGACCTGGCGCAGCTGGTTCACGCCGGCAGAAAGCCCCTGGTAAATTTCGGTCCCGCCGCTGGCCTGGATAAGGCTCAGCCGTTGCCGGGCTTCCGGAACCGGAAGCCTCAATTCGGTTGAGAGCAGCACTTCCGCCCGGTCGCTGAAGGTGACGACGGCGATTTTATCCTGCGGGCGCATCTGGGTCAGGATGCTTTCGGCGGATACTCGGGCCGTGTCCAGACGCTCACCGGCCATCGAAGTCGACCGGTCGAAAACCAGGCTGAGGTTAAGGGGCGGCGGAACCTGTTCCCCTTCCTGTTGGGTCGGCTGGATGGTCGCCATGGCGTATAGCACTTGGGGCTCATCCAACGCCCGCAGGACGGGTCGGCTCACATGGACTTCCATATAGAGCGGTTCCTGCTCCGAACTGGGTTTGTTCATTTTTCCCCTACCATCTCCACGATGAGGACCGAGATGTTATCCGGTCCCCCCATGGTGTTGGCCTGGCGCGCAAGCGCAATCGCCGCGTCCTGCGGAGATGGGTAATTTTTGGAGATACGCAGAATTTCGGAATCTGACAGCACCCCCCATAAGCCGTCGCTGCATAGCATGAGGCGCGATCCGTGTTCCCAAGGAACGGTCAGGAAATCCGTCTCAATTCCCTCAACCTGGCCGACCGCCTTAAGCAGCACGTTGCGCTGAGCGAACCGTCCGGCCTCTTCCGTCGAGATATGTCCCTGATCGACGAGACGCTGGACAAGCGAGTGATCATGGGTGATCTGGCGGATTTCCTTCCCCACGAAGTATGCCCGGCTGTCGCCGATATGGGCAAGGAACACTTGCTTGCTGAAGACAAGCGCCGCCGTGAGGGTGGTCCCGGAACCCGGGAGATTCAACATCACTGCCTGATTGGCCAGGTTCATCGCCGATTCCAGGACTTCCTGAATCGATTCGTAATTTTCCGAGCTGCCTCCCAGGAACTGGACCCCAAATTTCCCGGTCACTTCGCGCGCGAATGTTTGCGCGGCGAGCAGGCTTGCCTTTTCTCCAAGCTCGTGTCCGCCCATGCCGTCGGCCACGACGAACAACCCGTAGTAGGGGGATACCGCATCCCCTTGTTGAAGGGAGGTGATCACCACCAGGCAGTCTTCATTGGATTGCCGCACCCGCCCAACATCATAGGCGAGGCCGGACCGGAACATGGGGATATCATGCGGAAGTTCGGCGGGAGGAGCCGATTTGGTGCTGCGGCGCGAACGGACGCGTGTGATGGGAGCCAAGAGGATTCTCCTGTGTACCCGCCTACAAGGGCAGGGCGTATAGCTTGTGATCCGTGGATCCGAAAACGAGCATTTCTTCGTTGGCGGTGATGCCCCCTGTAATCGGACCCTCGGTTGCGAATTTCCAGCGCAGCTTCCCGGTCAGCAGCTCCAGGCAGTAAAGATTTTTATCCACCGATCCGCAGAACACCAGTCCCTGAGAAATCATCGGATTGCCTGTAACTTGGCCTTCCGTCTCGAAATGCCATTTCTTCTTGCTGGAGTTTCCATCCACTCCGTAGATCCGTCCGTCGGCAGAGCCGAAGACGATAATGCCCTGGCTGATGGCGGGGGAGGAGATGATGGCGTGGTTGCTGCGGAACCGCCAGACCGCCCACCCGGATTTGATGTCCACGGCATACAGCAAATTATCCACTGAACCAAAGTAGAGCAGGCCGCTGGCTTCGCACGGGGAAGAGGTTACGGATCGCTTGGCGTGGAACTTCCATTTAATCTCACCCCGCAGGTCCACCGCATACACGTCGCCGCTTTCGCATCCAAAATAGATCCGGTCGCCGCTTGCCAGGGGCGTGGAGCGCACCGGCCCGTCGACTTCCGTTTTCCACGCGCCCCGACCATACAGGGCGTTGATCGCGTGCAGCTTGGCGTCGTCGGATCCGATGAAGACGTGCCCTTCGGCAAGGGTCGGCGAGGAACGCACCGGGGCCTCGGTATAGTAAGTCCATACGACCTTGCCGGTTGTGAGGTTGACGGCGTGCACTCGTTTATCCTCGGAACCGACGACGATCATATCCTCTACGATCGCCGGCCGTCCCGTTAATCCGCCTTCCGCGGCGTATTTCCAGATGAATTCGCCGGTTGAGGGTTTAAGCGCATACAGGTTGTTATCATACGCCCCGGCCAGCACCATGCCTTTGGTGATCACCGGAGTTCCGCGGATTTCATCTTCGCAGGAGAAGACCCATTTCGGTTTAATGGTGTTCTCCGGGCCGGAGGGAATGACGGCGGAAACACCGGGCGTCGCCTCGGATGACTGGATCACGACCGGATGGCCGCCTTCCTCGAATTGCGCAAGCACGGCGCCGAAAATCTTCATATCCGGGAACCGCTGCTCGGGTTCGTAGGCCAGAGCTTTCATGATCGCCTGGTCCAATCCTTCCGGGACCGCGGGATTAAGCTGGCGCAGCGGGCGATCGTGCCAGGAGAAGGGCGGTTCAATGCGCGGATCCCGGCGGGACAGCAGATGGTGGAGGGTCGCCCCGAGGGCGTAAACATCCGAAAGGGGTCCGGCCTCCCCGCGGTATTGCTCGGGTGGAGAATACCCTTCGGTCCCGATCATCGTCCCCTTGCGATCGGGTTCAAAGAGTTTGGCGATTCCAAAATCCACCAAGCGTATATTTTCATGCTCATCGGACATGATGTTCGACGGCTTAATGTCGCGGAAGATCACCGGCGGCTCGTGGTGGTGCAGGTAGTGAATGACGCTGCACAGATCGGCGCCCCAGTGGGCGACTTGTGTGACAGGCAGGAAATCGCTGCTTTCGGTAAGGATCGCTTCCAGGTCCTTGCCGTTAACAAATTCCATGACGAGGAAGGATCGTTCGCTGATGGTGAAATAATCATAAATGCGGGGGATGGCCGGGTGGTTGAGCGTGGCCAGCAGGTTGGCTTCGCGTTCAAAACTCTGAACCGCCGTGGCGCGGATGGCGGCGTCCTTGCTCGGGTTGAGCATTTCCTTGACCGCCACCAGCCGGGTGACGCTCGGAAAACGCATATCCCGCGCCTGGTAAACCCAACTCATGCCGCCGCTGCCGATGACCCGGATGACCAGATAGCGGTTCTCCAAGGTGGTCCCGACCACCAAGGAAGCGGTTCCTCCCGTATGCTGACGGAGGGAGTTGGTCATGCGCTGAGTGTTCAGAGTTTTTCTCCCGGGGAAAAGCCAATTATCCCATAGATTATATCAGGGTGCCGCCGACCCGCAACTGAAAGCATGCGGGGTATAATTCTCATGGAATTGTCCTACACTTTTGCCGGGAATCAAGCCGTGCGTGGGGTCGCGGGAAATTTTTAATTGGTTTTTTCCCCGGAGGGGTCCCGGGAATGCGGGAATTCCCCAAATCCGGATTGGAACGAGGATTTTACGTATCCTTCTCAAGGAGGCTCGCAAATGGAGCGTGTAGTCATTACCGGAAGTGGGACGGTCAATCCCCTGGGATTGGATCCGGAGACTACCTGGAAGCAGGCCATGGCGGGGATGTCCGCCGCCGGTGTCATTCAGCAATTCGATCCCTCCCGCCTACCGGTGAAGGTTGCCTGTGAAGCGAAGGGGTTTGACCCGATAAATTACATGGATATCCGTGCCGCCCGGCGGATGGATCGTTTTCAGCAATTCGCCATGGCGGCTGCCCGCGAGGCGATTGATCAATCCGGCCTGGATATACGCGCCAATGCCGAACGGGTGGGTGTGTTGATTGCCACAACGCTGGGGGGGATGATCACGATTCAGGATGCCGCCCGGCAGCTTCTAACCCAGGGACCCCGGAAACTGAGTCCGTTCACTATCCCGATGCTTATGCCGAACGGTGCCGCGGGACTGGTGGGGATTGAATTCGGCGCCCGCGGACCGAGCTTGTCCGTAGCGTCCGCTTGCGCCTCCGGCGCGGACGGGGTGGGGTTCGCTTGGCGCCTGATCCGGTCTGGGGAAGTGGACGCCATGATCGCCGGTGCGACCGATGCCACGATTTGCGAGCTGGGCATGGGGGCGTTCCTGCGCCTCGGCGCAATGACCAGTGGTGAATCCCTCGATGTTCCCAAGCCCTTCGATAAAAACCGCGATGGCTTGGTGATGGGCGAGGGCGCGGCGGTTTTGGTGCTGGAAAGCCTGACCTCCGCGCGCAAACGCGGCGCGAAGATCCTGGCCGAACTGGCCGGGTACGGGTCGACATCCGATGCGTACCACATCACCGCCCCCGCCCAGGATGGTTCGGGAAGCGCGCGCGCCATTGCACTCGCCCTCGCGTCGGCCGGAGTGAAACCGGAAGCGGTGGATTACATCAATGCCCACGGAACCGGAACGGTGTTGAACGATCTCACGGAGACCAAAGCGATCAAGCACGTTTTTGGGGAGCGGGCGTACACGATCCCCGTGTCCTCCACCAAATCGATGACCGGCCACATGATGGGAACGACCGGCGCGCTGGAGGTCATCTTATGCATGATGGCTATCCGCGATGGGAAAATCCCCCCGACGATTCATTATTCGACCCCCGATCCTGAATGCGACCTGGATTACGTACCGAATACCGGCCGGACCCTGCCGGTGAAGGTGGCGGTCAGCAACGCGTTTGGTTTCGGCGGGCACAATGCCGTACTCGTAATCCGGGCTTTCCAGGATTAAGGAGGGCGGTCTCTTCGGACGGTTCGTGAAGGAATATACGGAAACGGTTCCATCCTCGATGGAAGTAAAGCACCCCGCGGTGGCCGCCGTGGAGCAAATCACCGGATTGGAGTTCTCCAATCCCGGATTGGTTGTCCGCGCGTTGACCCACAGTTCCTATACCAACGAAACCCCCGGTGAAGAAGAAAATTACGAACGGCTTGAATTCCTGGGGGATGCCGTCTTGGATTACTTGGCGGCCTACTGGCTGTATCAGCATTTTCCCGAATTACCGGAAGGCGACTTGACCCGGATGCGGTCGGCGCTGGTGCGGACGGAAACGCTGGCGGCCTTCGCCCATCAGATAGGCCTGAACCGGATTCTGCGAATCGGAAAGGGGGAACGGATGACCGGCGGCGGGGAACGCGCGACGATCCTATGCGGGGTCTTCGAAGCGCTGATCGGCGCGATCGCGCTCGATCGGGGCGTGGATGCGACGCATGCGTTCCTCAGCCCCTTCTTCACACGCGAATCCGAACGCATTTTCGAGCATTTGGCGAGTTGCGACTGTAAAAGCCTCTTTCAGGAAAAAGCACAGGCGATGTTCGGAATCACCCCGGGATACCGGGTGGTGGAGATGAGCGGCCCGGATCACGACAAGCGGTATACGATCGAAGTGGTGGTGGGCGAGGAAACCTACGGAGTCGGGACGGGGAACAGCAAACAGGCGGCGGCGCAGGACGCCGCTCAAAAGGCGCTTAAAAAAATCGAGGCGGAATCCTAGCGTAAGTCTGTGGCGCAGGCAGGGTGAGGGGGCTGGGACGGCAATTTTAATAGTGAGAGAGGATCAGGTCAGATAACGGATCTT
>Ga0307445_10001862_pt1 | contig 11742 bp, 11 predicted proteins | sample SalMarSW160330MG_FD_202147 | JGI IMG/M metagenome (GOLD analysis project Ga0307445, IMG submission 202147) | Salt marsh sediment microbial communities from the Plum Island Ecosystem LTER, Massachusetts, United States - SW1603-30 | ecosystem: Environmental > Aquatic > Marine > Intertidal zone >...
GCCGTTGTACACCAGGGGAAGCTCCACGTTGTGCAGGGCCGTGGCCCGGGGCAGGAGATTGAAGGTCTGGAAGACGAAACCGATCTCTTTGTTTCTGATGTGGGCCAGCTCGTCGTCGTTCATCTCGCTCACCAGCTTGCCGTTCAGAAGGTAGCTGCCCCGGCTGGGGGTATCCAGGCACCCGATTAAGTTCATCAGAGTGGACTTGCCCGAGCCGGACGGTCCCATGATGGCGGCGTATTCGCCCCTGGACACATCCAGGCTCACGCCGCGCAGGGCATTTACCTCTTCCGCGCCCACCTGGTAGATTTTCCACAAATCGCGGGTCTTGATCAACACTTGCTTTTTCTCCTCAAGGTAACCAGCCTGCAAACAGCTTCGGGAGCAACCCCAACCAAGCTCCGGTGGACTTGGATTCCCAAGTTCACCCCATCCTTCGCCTTGCTATTCCTTATTCTCCGTGAGCTTTCGCTCGCTGATTTTGACCTTGTCGCCGTCTTTCAAGGATCTGAGTATCTTGTAGCTTCCGGTGACCACCATCTGACCATCTTCCAGCCCGGAGGTTATCTCTATGTTCTGCTGGTCGGCTATTCCGGTGGTGACTCTTTCGAACTTGGCATGATTGTCCTTCACCACGAAAACGCCTTCCACTTCCTTTTTCTCTTCCTTGCCTTTCTTCTTGGACTTCTCCGGAGACAGGCTGTCGGTGGAGGCTACGGCGCCTTCCTCTTTGGACTTCATGGTGGAAAGGGTATCGCCTTCTTCCCTCATTACTACGGCCTGAATGGGAACGTTAAGCACGTCGGTGCGGGAATTGGTGGTGATGTCCACCGACGCCGACATGCCCGGTCTGATGGCCGGCACCTCGTTTAGGAGCATGACCTTCACGATGAAGTTGGTGACCTGGTCCTGCGTTCCCAGGCCGCTGATCTGCGCGGTATGGCCGATCTCGGTCACTTTTCCTTCGAAGGTGGTATCGGGAAAGGCGTCGATTTTGATCTCGGCCTTCTGGTCCAGCTTGACCTCGGCTATGTCGGTTTCGTCCACCTCCACCTCCGCCTCTATGATGCTCATATCCGACACGGTCATGATCACCGTACCGGGATTGTTCATGGTCCCCACCATCACTATCTCCCCCACCTCGGCATTGAGCGCGGTGACCAGACCGTCCATGGGGGAAGTCATGGTGGTCTTGCTCAGGTTGTAGTTGGCCTGATCTAAGTTGGCCGTGGCCTGCTGGTACTGGGCCTTGGCTAAGTCCAGATCGGTCTTGGACATGTCGAACTGCTCCTGAGAGGTGAGCTTCTTTTCGAACAGTCCCTTCTGCCGGTCGTAGGTCAGCTGCGCCTGCTCCTTGCTGGCCTGGGCCGAATTCACCGCCGCCTTGGCCTGATTCACGGCGGCCCGGTACTCGGTGTCGTCCAGTTGAACCAGAAGATCTCCCTTCTTCACCCAATCCCCCTCCTTCACGGGCATTCTCACTATTTTGGCCGGAACATAGGCCGAGATCTTCACGTCCGTTCTGGGGATGATCTTGCCGTAGGCCGTGACCAGCGAGGTGAGGTCGTTTCTTTCGACCTCCTCTGCCTGCACGGTGTAAGTCTTCTCCCCGCTTTTGAGGAAATTGGCCGCGATGATGATCAACACCACCACGATCCCACCGACGATGAGAATGACTTTTGTCTTTTTTTTCATGTTTCCTCCAGTGCTCCGACGCCGACGTTACCGTCGAGAAACGCCTGCGGCGTTACCAGTAGTTTCATCGGAGAGACAACCCTTCCGGTTTTTATGACTTCGTCCCTATTGCTTGCGAATCCGGAACCAGCCCCTTGTTCTCTGGCCGTCATCTGCCCATGGCCTTCTCGAACTGCGCCACCGCCAGATTGAAATCATACAGGGCCTGAACCCGGTCGGATTCCGCCTGCTTTAGGCTCACCTCGGCGTCCAGAAGCTCCAGAATGCTGGCCGATCCCAGATTGTACTTCTCCTGCACCAGATCCAGATCCTCCCTGGCGGAGGCCTGTTTCTCCTCCGTCAGATCGATCGTCTGCTGAGCCTCCTCCACGCTAAGATAGGCTTGTTTCAGCTCCAAAGCCACGTCCCTCTTGGTCTGAGAGTAGTTCTCCCCGGCCGAGATCCGGTTGGCTTTGGCATAAGAGAGGTTGTAGTTCTTCTGAAAGTTGTCGAATATGTTGAAGCTGATGGAGGCCGACAGCGACCAGTCGTAATCCCGGTTGCGGATGTTCTTGAGCTCATTTAAATCCGTGTTGCTCCAGGAATAGGAGCCCCTCAGGCTGAAATTGGGGAACCATCCGCTGCGGGACATGCCGAACTGGGCTTGGGCGGATTCGAAGTCGAATTTGGCCTTCTTCAGGCTGGGATTATCCTGCATGGCCGTTTTCAGGGCATCGTCGTAGGAATAATCGAACTCCGGTTTGGTCAGGTTCTCCTCCACCTCGATGGGGGCATTCACGTTTTGCCCCATCCAGTTGTTGAGGGTGGCCTTGGCCACCTTGACCGTGTTTTCCGCGCTGATTAAAGCCAGCTCCACGTCGCCATATTGCACCTTGGCTTTCAGCACGTCGGAGTAAGACGCCGCTCCCAGGTCATATCTGGTCTGGGCGATCTTGAGCTGCTCCTCTGCGCGCTTCAAGGCCTCCTTCTGAATCTCCAGAAGCATCTTGGACTTCAGAACGTCGAAATACGCCCGTTTGACGGACAGGATCAACTCCTGCCGGGAAAGCTCGTAGGAGTTCCGGGCCGAGTTCTTGGATGCCTCCATCTCTCGTATTTGATAGAGGTTGTATCCCCCCAAAGACCAGCTCTGGCCGGCGCTGACGCTGGCCGTGTAGTACTTGGATACGTCTATTCCGGAGAGCCCGGGGATCAATTCGCCGGAGATGGGATCGTAGCTGATACGATCGGTGGGTCCGGTGATCCTTCTGGAATAACCTATTTGGGAATCCAGGCTGGGCAGAAGATTGCCCCAGCCGGTGAGAACTTGCCTTTTGGCTACGTTGTAACTCTGCCTGGCCGCAATCAACCCGGCGTTGTATTTCTCGGCCAGTTGTATGCTTTGCTCCAGAGAATACACCGTGGGTGACGGACTCTCGAATTGCCCCCAGCAAACGTTGGTTAACAGCACTAACGCACAGATGCTCGACAGAAATACTCTCATCGTTTTCCTCCTCCTGGCTGTTAGAACCCGAAGCCCCCGCCGAACACGCTGCCCAAACCAGATTTCAACCCAATCCAGATCATCCAAAGAATCAATACGGCCACAAACGCCTTCTTGGTGCTGAACTTATACATCACTCCCAATCCAATGGACAGCAGAATTACCTGCCAGATGGTGAAGACGTCGAAGCTGGAAAGCACGCTGTACAGAAAACTACCCTGGCTGTCCGGAGAGAGCACCAAAGCCGGGCTGGTCTGGACGTTCATGTTGCCCTTGGCCATGATCAGAGGAAATTTGACAATCATTGAGGGTATGGCCACCAGCGACGAATAGCAGTACAGCGAGAAGACCCTCCGGTAACTGGAATCTCCCCCCAAAAGCACGTTGAAGACGAAAAACAACACCGCGGCAATTATCACGAACGTAACCAACGTGCCGGCCGGAGCGATGCCTAATTGCCACAACGGAGGATGGCTCTGCTCCTTCAGTTTTTCGATGATCTCACCTTTGGCCTGCTGCGGAATCCTGTCGTTATTCTCGATTCTCTGCACCTGCTGATCCATGATGTAGGGATAGGTATAGTAGAAAAAGCCTATGCTCAGCAGAGCCACGATGATGTAAGGCACGATCCAGGTGGGCTTGAGATTCAGACTCTGAAATACCTTTCGCGGCTCGAAGAAGAGATTGAACACCTTCGACATGCCACTCATGGGTTTCTCTTCGGGTTGAACAATCGGAACGGCCTCTTCCATTTCTTCTCCTTTCCCCTGAGTATCGAGTTCTCATCAAGTTTAGACGGAATTTTGCACCAAAAGTTTCAGCAAAGCAGCAGGCAGTATACAGCAGGCGTTAGGCAGACAAGAGCTTTGACCTTTGTCCTCCGGGATTTTGCTCAACACTGAATATCACAGAAAACTTGCTTTCCGGGTTTGGTCTTCACGTCCACCGGCCTGTACTGTGTATTATATACACCCAGTGCGGAGATATATTCAAATAAGGGGACTGTCTCCTGGGATGCCGCCGGCTATATAAACAAAGGAGCCAGTACCAGAGAGACCATAGCCATGAGTTTTATCAGGATGTTCATGGAAGGTCCGGAGGTGTCTTTCCAGGGATCGCCCACCGTATCTCCCACCACCGCGGCCTTGTGCGCGTCCGATCCTTTCCCGCCCAGGTTTCCGGACTCGATGAACTTCTTGGCATTGTCCCAGGCTCCTCCGCCATTGGCCATCATCAAAGCCAAAAGCACACCGGTCAACGTGGCGCCGGCCAAAAGTCCGCCCAGGGCCTCCTTTCCCAAGGCAAAGCCGACCAGGATGGGTGCCAGAACCGCAAGCGTACCGGGGAGTATCATCTCCTTGAGAGCCGACTGGGCCGATATGGCCACGCATCTTTCCGAATCCGGCTTGGCCTTTCCTTCCATCAGACCGGGAATTTCAGCAAATTGCCTTCTCACCTCCGCCACCATCTTGAATGCCGCCTTCCCCACCACGGTCATGGTTATGGAAGCTATCAGAAATGGCAGGACGCCGCCTATGAAGAAGCCTATCACCACCTCCACCTTCAGCAGGTTGATGAACTCCAATCCCACCGCCTGAGTGTAAGCGGAAAAAAGGGCCAGCGCGGTCAGCGCGGCCGAGCCGATGGCAAATCCCTTTCCTATGGCGGCGGTGGTGTTGCCCAGAGAATCCAGAGTGTCGGTTATCTTCCGCACCTCTGACCCCAGTGCCGACATCTCGCAAATGCCCCCTGCATTGTCGGCTATGGGACCATAAGCATCCACGGACATGGTCACGCCAATGGTGGCCAGCATTCCCACAGCAGCTATTCCTATCCCGTATAGTCCGGCCAGACTATATCCCACGTAAATGGCGGCGCAAATCACCAGGACGGGCCCCACCACGCTCTCCATGCCCACTGCGATACCGGTAATGATGTTGGTGGCCGAGCCGGTTTTGGAGGCCTGAGCGATTCTCCGGATAGGGGAAGACGAGGTATAGAACTCGGTTAGAAGTCCCATCAGGATTCCCGCCAGGTTTCCCGCCAGGACCGCCCAGAAGACCCCCAGGGGCAGGCCCAGATTTCGCACCATAAAGTAGGTGGCTGCCAAAAGCAGGGCCGCGGCCACATAGGTAACCGCCCGCAAAACTGCCGCCGGGTCGGATTTCCTGAACAATCTCACCGAAAGCACGCCCAGCATGGACGCAATCAGACCTGCCAGGACGATCAGAAGCGGAAGCGACATGTACTGCAATCTCATGGAGGCATATCCGGCTCCGGTGGCCGCGATGGCCACCGAGGCCACCACCGATCCCACGTATGATTCAAATAGATCGGCCCCCATCCCGGCCACGTCGCCCACGTTATCCCCCACATTATCGGCTATCACCGCTGGATTACGGGGATCGTCTTCGGGTATGTTCTTCTCCACCTTCCCCACCAAGTCCGCCCCCACGTCCGCCGATTTGGTGTAAATCCCGCCTCCCACTCTGGCAAACAGGGCTATGGAGGAAGCGCCCATGGAAAAGCCCACCAACACCGCAGGATCCACCGCGTGGAAGAAATGGTAGTACAAACCCAAGCCCAGAAGACCCAGTCCGGCCACTGACATGCCCATCACCGCCCCACCGGAGAAGGCGATGTTCAAGGCCCTGCCTTGGCCGGACTCCCGGGCCGCCTCGCAGGTGCGCACGTTGGCCCGGGTGGCGGCGCTCATGCCGAAAAACCCGGCCAGCATGGAGCAAGCTGCTCCGGAAAGAAAGGCCACGCCGGTCCAGTGGCCGATCTTCCACCACAGAAGCACAAAGACCACTAACACGAAAACGACTAAAATGGAATACTCCTTCTTAAGGAAAACCATCGCTCCCCGGTAAATAACCTCCGAGATATCCTGCATCGCCTGGCTGCCGGGCGATTGCCTCTTGACGAAAAGGTAAAGACCCCACGCGAACACCAAACCCACCAAACCCAACACGGCTGACACAAGTCCTAAGTCCATCTTAACCCCTCTCTCTTTTGTAGCATGAGCAAGCTTAGGCTCCAGTTCTGAAGTAGATTTCCCTTGACGGGCGTGGATATGCTCATATCATTGGCACTTCTCATTGCTCGGCAGCTGCTCTAAAAGCAGAGGCAGTTTGATTCAAACTGCCTCATCACTTCGGCGATTCTGGTCGGGTTACGGTCAATGGAGTTCGGATGTGACCCTCGGCTTTTGCAGGAATGGTCTCTGCTTTCAGGATCTGCTATCAGTGTGAACGTTTCTCAAGGATGGTTCGCGCTCTTCCATCGCAGCCAAGACTTGTTCATGCCTCCACAGTGAGCTGGTTCGCCTCGGTTTCTTCCCGTTCCTGCTTCTCACTTCAACTGGAAGCAGACCGGATAAGTGACCCTCACTGCTACCGGCTGACCGTTGCTCAGCGCCGGCTTGTACTTGATCTTGTAAGCGGCCTCAAGCGCCGACTCCTCAAAACCGGCACTGCAGCCGGAGGGCTTGACCACCCAAGCGTCCCTGATGGTGCCGTCCTTATCCACCAGAGCCTCTATCCACACCGTGCCCTCTATGCCGGCCTGAAGCGCCAGCGGAGGGTATTCACACCCGCCCGGATTCAAAGCGACCGGGTCCTCATCCCGATAGACGTACTCCCCACGCGCGGGAAGATACTCCCGGGGAGTCGTGCCCATGACGATGGAATCCCCGCTTCCTTCCGCCAGAATTTCTTCCACACTCCTGTCGGACAGCCTTCCCAGATCCTCCTGGCTGGCCAGCATGGACTCCTCGTGAACTTCCTCATCCGGTGCCGCCGTGGCAATTCCCAAGGAGATGGGCAACCGGGATTCGGTTTCCACCGGCACCTGCGGGGCTTGCGTCAGGCTGATGGGAGGCGGCGGGAGGATCGGTATCACGGGATCGTCCGTCACGATCAAGTGAACTGGTTTGGGGGGCTGGTCGCGGACGTCGGTATAAAGCAGAAATCCCCACATGACGACTAAATGCAGGATTCCAGCAGTCATCACTGCCAGACCCAGGTGTTTCTGATAGCTCCTCTTGCATTCCAGGGCCCCGTAAGTCGGGAAACCCGGGCTTTGGGGAATGGTCGCCGCGCCGTTATCTCTCATGTTATCGCACCTCCTTTCACTTTGGTCGTCTCACTCGGTAAAGCCGACGGTGGGACGAATGCTTAAGCGGTGCATGAGATCGGGCTTATTTCAGGCTATCCATTCCTCCTTCTTCTGATTCTCCTTCATCCCGGGAGCTGACTTGGTCCACGCTCCGCTGTCTCTCGATCCGAAAACATTAGACAGCGCATATCGGTCAGGCGTCCCTCCCGGCGGGTGAGTTTTACGGCTCGTTGCCGACGGGCTGGCAGTTATCACGCCACCAGCGGTCAAGCCTCACTTCAGGGTGAAGTGCACCGGATAGACCACCCATACCGCCACCGGCTGGTTGTTGCTGATGGCCGGCTTGTATTTGATCTTGTACGCACCCTGGATGGCCACATCCTCAAAGCCGGCACTGGATCCCGATGCTTTGAACACTATGGCATCCCGCACAGCACCCTTCTTGTCCACCAGGGCTTTGATCCACACCGTTCCTTCGATCCCGGCCTGCTGAGCCAGGGGCGGGTAGTCGTATGTGACCTCGTTCAAAGGCACCGGAGGCTCGTCATAGGGGGTGAACTGCTCGGGAGGCGGAAGATAGTCCTCCAGCGGGATATCGATGGCTATGGAATCGCCGCCGCCTTCGCCCCCGATGATGCTCTGGGCGCTGAGGTCAGCGATATTGCTCAACTCCTCCTGGGTGGCAATGGTAACCTCCTCCGGAGCCTCCTCGTCGGGAACCGCTTCGGGGATACCGATGGAGGGCGGGACGATTCCCGGAGCCGCCACCGCCACCTGCGGCGCCTGCGTCTGGCTCACCGAAGGAGGGGCCGCCAGCTCGGTGATGGTCTTGATGGTGACCACTCCCACCGCCTCCGGGGGTTTGCTCCCTATCTTGGAAGCCAGCATAAACCCGCCGATCACCAGCAGGTGCAATCCTCCGGCGATGATCACCGCCAGTCCCAGATGCTTCTGATAACTGCGCTTAAGCTCGATGGCTCCGTAGTCCGAGAAGGTTCCCGAAGCCCGAGCCAGGTTTGCGGCTTTGCTCGCCATCATGGGCTGGCACCTCCTTTCACTTCAGCCATCTGCCTTCTGTCATACTCCGAAAAAGGCGACAGGCTGAAACGATAACTGAAATCCGGCCTGGTCTCCTTAATGGTCTTCTCCACGATTTGAATCTCGTCTATCACGTCCACCATTCTGAAGTACCGGGCATCTTTGTCGATCTTCACTAAAGTCACCAGCTTGGGCTGTTTCCGGTTCTCCTCGATCAGAAGGGCCCGAAGCGAGTCGAAGGAGACGTGCTTGGGGGTCTCCCGGGCCAGGTTCCACCACAGGCTCTCGTCCGCGTCGATTCTCAAGGTCAGAAGTCTGGATTCCGCCACCGGAACCGGATTGTCGGTGGGCGGCAGATTCACCTCCATAGCCTGCGGCTGGCTGAAGACCGTGGTGACCATGTAGAAGATCAACAGCAGAAAGGCGATGTCCACCATGGGGGTCATGTCGATTCTGATGCCGATTCGTCTTTTGGGCCTTCGCAGGCCTGTGCCTTTCTTTTGCCCTCGCGGCGTCGCTCCGCCTACGTCAACACCTGCCATTTTTGTTCACTCCCGTGTTATATCTCTTGCTTGGTCTCCGGCTTTTTGGCTTGCTCCTGCTCCATCTGGGTCACCAGACTGAACTTGCTGATCTTGATGTCCTGCAGCGAAGTCATGATGCTGTTCATGGTTCCGTAGCTCACGTCCCTGTCCGCCTTAATCACCAAAAACCAGGAGTAAGCTCCCGGCACCGTTGCTCTGATCTGGGTTATCACCAGCGGAAGGTTGGAGGGCTCGGCCTCCGCGTAATGCCTTACCGCTTCGCTGATCTCCTTTCCCTCTCTGACCACTTTCTCCTTGGTGATGTACTCCACCATGACGCTGTCTTCCTTGGTCACGGTGACGTAGAGCATGTCCGACTCGGGGAGTTTGATCTCGGAATGCGAAGATGGAAGGGTGACGTGCAGCTTTTCCGGAGGCTTAAACGAGGTGGTCGTCATGTAAAAGATGAGCAGAAGAAAAGCAATATCCACCATGGGAGTCATGTCGATCCGGATGCTTACTCTTCTCTTCTTGGCTTTCATGTCTCACGCTCCTTTGTGCTCTTCCCCTCCCGGTTTACTTCTTCTCCACCGCCTCTCGGCTCTTCAATAGCTGAAGCACCTCATAGGAAGCCTCGTCCATAGTGTAATTGAAGGCATCCACCTTGTTCACGAAAAAGTTGTAGGCCACGATGCCCACGATGGCGGAAGTCAAACCGCCCGCGGTATTCACCAAAGCCTCGGATATTCCCACGGCCAACTGCTGGGCGTCGATGATTCCTCCCACCCGGTGTCCGGTAGCTGCAAAGGCGCGGATCATGCCGATGGTGGTGCCCAACAGACCCACCATGGTGGCAATGGAGGCGATGGTGGAAAGGGCGATCAAATTCCTCTCCAAAAGCGGAACCTCCAGGGCGTTGGCCTCCTCGATGGCCCGCTGGGTCTCCGACAAACGCTTTTCCGTGGTCTCGCCGCTGGTCAAAAGCTGCTTGTATCGCTCGATGCCCGAACGCAACACGTTGGCCACCGTACCCCTCTGCTTCTCGCAGGCTCCCAGGGCGCCGTCGAAATCGTCATGCTGAAGCATGGAGTAAACGTTCTTGAAGAACGACTGCACCGAGGCTTTGCCTTTGGCCTTGTTCAGGGTGAACAACCGCTCTATGATAAAGGAAATGCACATGATCAGTAGGGCGATCAACAGTGCCACCAAAGGTCCTCCTTCGTGCAAATAGGGAGGAAGCTGGAACCAGATGAACACTCCGATAGCCAACGAGGCTATCAGCACCAAGGCTATGAAAACCGACTGTTTCATCTAACTTCTCCTTGTTGATTTGAAGTGTTTGCTTGGCAATTCCGTCCGTCAATTCTCAAAAGTCAATCCAAAGAACCAACTGTAAAGCAAAGAAACCAACCAAGGGTTGTCGATCTCTTTGCGGATTTCAACTCAAGCCATCCATACCTCCTTGCTTGTACCGGGATTGATCCTCTCATTTATGTTGGCAAAAGTCCGTCGCCTGAGTCGTCCCTGCGAGTTATACCCGGTTACAGATCACCGATTTTGACGCAATTGATTACCACGCTGGGCAAACTCAGCCACATCCCGTAGCTGGACAGCATGAAGAAGTTCACCACCGTAAACCCGTCCCCGAATCCGTTTATCTTCAACGCGTCGGCGAAGGGCGTGGAAAAGCCGATGGTCGAGATGACGATTAAGGCCACCCACAGGGCCAGGGGTATCAGATTCAATTTCAGCGTCTTCTTCAGGCCGGCTAAATACTTCTCGCTATCGGCCTGCTTCCGGTATAAGCCCACCAGGCTGAGCACGCCACAGGCGAAAGAGGATATTATCACCAGTCCCACCAAGATCACGAAAATGGAAAACAAAGGACCGCCTAGCGCTGCATAACCGAATAGATCTCCCAGCTTGAGGAAATACCCCAGACCGATGACCCGAAAGTTGTAATACTCGCCGGTCAGAGAAAACCACGGGAGGAAGAGGCCCACGGTCATAAGCAGCGAGGCCACGGTCAAGACCACCCGGTCGATCTTGGAGAAAACCACTGCCTGAACCAAGCTGTGCTCGCTCTCTTCTAAGGCCGACCCGACCCCTTTCCGTCTGACCTGAGTCAGGTATCTCTCTTTCTCCTCCTCGCTGTTCCAGAACTTCTTAGGCTTCTTGGGATAGACGTCGAAACCGATGTACTTAAAGCGTATCTCCTCGGTCGCGTCTTCCTTTTCCTTGTTGCTCTGACTTTGGTCTGCCATCAGTGTGTAGCTCCTCTGTTATCCGCTCACCAATAGGCTGCGCCTTTTCTAATACCTCTGCATGTCTATGCGATCCCTTCCGTCCAGGGCGCTTTTGTTCTTGGGATCTATCTCCAGAACCTTCAGATAATACTCGTAGGCCTCATCCAAGTTTTTGGAGAGCTCTAAAGCCTGCGCCAGATTCAGAAGCTGCGACGCATCTCTGGGAAAACAGGCAACCGCTTTCCTGAAGTAAGGAACCGCGGAAGCGGGATCGTTCATACGCATGTAACAGTATCCCACGTTGGTCTGAACCTGACACTTGGACGGCTCCAATTGCAGCACCTTGATATAGTGATCCTTGGCCAACGCGAAGTTGTTCAAGTTCAGGTATACCCGGGCCAGTAGGTCTTGGGCCGATGCGTTATCCGGCTTCAGTGCCACCACCTTCTTAAGCGGTTCCACCGCGTCGCTGTATTTCTCCAGCTTGAGATAGCAGAAAGCCAGGTTCAGATTGGCGCTCACGTTATCCGGGTCGGATTCGATCCTCTTGCGGAAAAAGGGAATGGCTTGTTCATACTCTCCCTGGTCATACAAGGCTCGACCCAGCGTGGAATAGGCCGCGGTCTTGGTGGAATCC
>Ga0307445_10001863_pt1 | contig 11741 bp, 7 predicted proteins | sample SalMarSW160330MG_FD_202147 | JGI IMG/M metagenome (GOLD analysis project Ga0307445, IMG submission 202147) | Salt marsh sediment microbial communities from the Plum Island Ecosystem LTER, Massachusetts, United States - SW1603-30 | ecosystem: Environmental > Aquatic > Marine > Intertidal zone >...
GAACTTTTTGGGAACCACAGCTGCTGCCGCTGCTGCTTTTACTGTTATTCCCCGATCTGTCCTGGGCGGTAAGGGTTATACTGCTCCCAGCGACCTGATAAATGTTGCCGGGATAGGTGTTGGCAGCCAGGGTGGGGGTGACATCCAGCAGGTCTGTTCTCCCGATGTCCCGATAGAAAGGCCAAGGAGGAATATGAATGGAACTCCTATGACCAAGGAACAAATTGCCGCCATGGAAGCCAGAATGGCACAAATGAGGGAACGCATGCAATCTCGGGAAAGACGTCCTGAAGGACCGCCCGATGCAAATGCTCCCGTGCAGATGGGAGCTGCAGGAGCTGGTAACGTGATTAAGCTTGCCAATATCTACGCCTTATGCGATGTGGATCCAAATTACGCCGGACACATATTCAAAGGATACCCTAAGGCCAGGATATACAGCGACTGGCGTGAAATGCTTGACAAGGAAAAATCAATAGACGCTGTTGTGATCGGTACACCTGACCATAACCATGCTCCTATTGCAGCAGCCTTCATGCGCGCCGGAAAACATGTTTATGTTGAAAAACCCCTGGCCAAAACTATCTTCGAATGCCGTAAGCTTGCCGAGATTGCAAAGGAGACCGGTGTAGTATCGCAGATGGGGAACCAGGGACACGCCACAGAAGGCACAAGAAAAACTGTTGAATGGATACAGGGTGATGTCATCGGCCGTGTCAGAGAGGTACAACTGTCAACGAACCGTCCAATGGGTTTCTGGCCCCAGGGTGATATGAAACGACCTGAGGGAGTGACACCTCCTAAAAATGTTAATTACGATGTATGGCTTGGTCCTGCACCTGAGAAACCTTATAATCCCGAAGCATTCCATTTTAACTGGAGAGGATTATGGGATTATGGTACAGGTGCCATGGGCGACATGGGAGCTCATATCTTTGATGCTCCTGTCTGGGCGCTTAACCTGGGTATGCCAACAAAGATCCAGGCTACAAGTTCACCTTATAGTACTGATTACATGCCTCTGTGCGAGCTTGTTACCTATGAATTTCCTGCCCGCGGTTATCTGCCGCCTGTAAAGGTTACATGGTGTGATGGCGGCTTGAGGCCGCCGCGTCCCGATGAACTGGAGGCCGGCCGTCCGATGAGAGATGCAACGTATTATGGCGACAAGGGCATCATCGCCCATGGGAGCCACGGAGCAATGCCCGAACTTATCCCTGCAGACAGCGACTTTAAGGGACCGGATCCATGGCTGCCGCGTACAAATAATATCTTCGAGGACTGGATCGATGCTATTAAGAACGGTACGAAATCATGTAATGATTTTTCAATTGCTGCTAAAGTTACAGAGATCATGCTGCTGACAAATATTGCAGTCCTGCATCAGAGAGATAATATTATACTCGAATATGATGCCGAAAATATGAAGATTTCAAATCTTCCGGAAGCCAACAGCCTGTTTCATTATGAATATCGCAGCGGATGGACCCTTTAAAACTAACATTATCTGATAATTAGTTAACTATTTAAAATAGACTAATGGGAAATAAAATATTAAGAATAAGACTCCCTATTCTTAAATTCATGGGGAGTAAAATAATCGTTGCAGCACTTCTTATACTGCCAATAGTTTACTCCTGCAAGAACACTTCCAAAGAAAGCGGGTCGAAGTTTGGCAGTGTACAAATCGGTGCTATCACTTATAGCTGGCGTAGTATGCCCGGTGGTATTGAGAATATTCTTAACTATTGCAAAGAGACAGGTATAACTTCCATCGAGTTGATGAGCGATGACCTTGAAGAGTATCTGGGAGCACCAGAAAATCCCATGATGAACATGTTCGGACCTGCTGATACACAACAGTCGGGACCTCCCAGGAGAAGATTCGAAATGACAGAAGAGATAAGGGCTGAAATAGAGAAATACAACAATGAGCTTAAAGAATGGCGCCTGTCAGTACCTATGTCAAAATTTGAAGAAGTACGCAAGATGTTTGATGACGAGGGGATCAGCATTCATATTGTTAAGTTTTCACCAGCGAGATGGTCAGACAAGGAAATAGATTACGCTTTTAAGGCCGCAAAAGCTATGGGCGCCAAGGGCGTAACAGAAGAACTCGGCGAAGAGGCTGTCAAAAGACTGGCTCCTTTTGCGGAGAAGCACAGAATGTATGCAATATTCCATAATCATATGCAATTTGCAGAACCAGGCTTTAGCTATGATCCGTTCCTTGAGGTCTCACCGGCAGTGATGTTTAATTTTGATGCAGGACATTTTTATGGATCAACAGGTATTCATCCTAATGAGATTATTGAAAAATATCACGACAGGATATTCAGTGTCCACATTAAGGATAAAACAGGTCCGAATACTGATCCTGCCAATACCAACCAGGTTTGGGGACAGGGAGAGGTTCCCCTTGAGGATATTCTCTTGCTTATCAAGGAAAATAAATGGCCCATCTATTGCGACATTGAACTGGAATATCAGATAAAACCATGGTCAAATGCTGTGAAGGAAGTTAAGAACTGTGTGAAATACGCAAGACAGATACTGATGTAATATCCTTTATGATTAAATGTGCCTGATTATCGTGCATTTAAAACGAGATTTAATAAAGGAAGGGTGTAATAAATTATCACCCTTCTTTCTTTTTATAAGGTATGGTGAAACTGAAGATACTCCCTTCATTTGGTATTGAAGTGAGCCATATGCTGCCTCCAAACAATTCAGCATATGCTTTGCAGATAGAGAGTCCCAGCCCGGTACCTGAATATTGCCGTGATAGAGCACTGTCGACCTGATAGAATCTGTCGAAAACCCTGTCTTGATGTTCAGGGGGAATCCCGACACCTGTGTCCTTTACAAAAAACTCTAGAAAGCCATCTTTCAGGTTATACCCGAAGTTTATCTTACCTTTTTTAGTAAACTTGTAAGCGTTGTTTATCAGGTTTGAGAGAATCTGTATCAGTTTTGTGCTGTCAGTAAGTATATCAGCATTCCTGTCTGCAAGAGGGGTTTCCAGAATTAATGATATACCGTGAGGTTTTTGTTTATAGCTGAATTGCTCACTGAGTTTACGCAGTTCATCATTGAGGTTTATTTTTTGGATATTAAGTCTGACCTGCCCGCTTTCTATACTGGCAAGATCAACAATATCATTAATTATTGAAAGCAGCTGGGACGAACTCTGATATATTACCTCGACAAACTGTTTCCTCTCATCATCCTGAATCCTGGGTTCATTAAGAAGCGCTGAAAACCCTAAAATAGCATTCATTGGAGTTCTTATCTCATGTGAGACATTATGGAGGAAGGCCGTTTTCAGCCTGTCACTTTCCTCTGCTTTTTCTTTAGCTGCTATCAGATCCTCTTCTGCTTTTTTTCGTGCAGTAATATCCTCAATCATCGCAAAAAAGAGCTGAACTTCACCTTTACTGTTATGGATAATATTTACCGTGGTTGAACCCCATATAACTGATCCGTCTTTTCTTAAATATCTTTTTTCTGTATGATAAATTGGTATTTCCTGTGCAATGAGACGAAGTATTGACAATTCATCTTGTGTAATATGTTCAGGATGTGTGAAATCCCTGAAAGTCAGTCCTATTAGTTCTTCTTCATCATAACCAAGCATTTTACAGAAAGCAGAATTAGCCTTAATAATACCCATATCCTTACCTGTCATAATCATGCTGAAAGGGCTCTCCTCAAAGATTTTACGGAACCGTTCTTCGCTCTCCCGGAGAGTCTCTTCCGCCTGCTTCCTTTCACTTATGTCGCGGTTTAAGGACTGGTAATATTTTGCTCGCTGGTTCCACCAAAGGAAAATCAGAAACAAACCTGAGGTGAGAATGATCAGGACGATTATTATTACAATCTGCCCAATCATGTCAGAAAGTGATGCGTATATTTCTTCGCGATCAATCTTGGCAACCAGGTACCATGGTGTACCCGGTACTTTTTTCATGGCCGCCACCACCCTGATACCCCTGTAATCAATGCCATCAGTAGTCTCCTTTATCCCCTGGACAGCCATTGATGAGGGCAGTCTGTTTTCAGTTACCGGCATTCTCATACCTATTCCTTCACTCCCAAGATGCCGTAGTCTGTTAAGATATACAATTTCATCACCCTCCACATGAAAAAGCAGCGCTTCGGCAGTGTTGCTGCTAACAGGCCACGATTCAATAAGAGGAAAAAGCAACTTCTCAGGATCAATTCTCAGAACTACAACGCCGAAGACTGACGTATCTGTAACATCGGGGTCTTTTAAAGGAACCAGGAGATCAAGATGAAAATAGCTGACCTTCCCGGTCTGGTGAAGGTCGGTTATTATCACCTCTTCTTTACTAATAACACCGGGAAGCATTTTCTGAAGATGTTCACATATAACTGTATCCTGATCCGGGTAAAAAAGTCTTACATTATATTCATTATCAACTAACAGGGCATTTCTGTAATCGTAGTTTTCAACATATGACTCAAGGCTTTTCAGGAGATCAACTTCATTCCTTTTATTGCCTTCTTCAGTCAAAAACCGGGAGAATTGGCGTATATGAGGTATGTTGCCGCTCAGATAAATACCGTCAGATATACGCTCCCGCCGCCATTGGATTATCTGCCTCACCTTAAGATCAGCAATGGCTGAAAGCTGTTCCTTGGTTTCATTCAATAAATGTGTTTCAAGGATTCTGTAATATAAAAATCCTGCTACGATAGAACTTGTGGAAAGGATAACAAAGAGGACAATAAGCGGCCATGGAGTCACGGTTTTTTTTATTGAAGAGCTCATTATTGTACTCGTTTAGACTTGCTTCAACTTATCCGGTATCTTTCAGTATACAGCGTAAATTTAATATTTTCCGGCTGATTTTTATACTTATCTCTGTCAGTAAGATAAATGTGGTCATTTCTTCCTGATAAGAACTGATGCAAGAACTGCTAAAACCAGAATAAAGACTATTACTGCAAGGGATATCAGTATCGGGATCTCGATATGGAAGAATGAAGCAAGCATCTTCATTCCAACAAATGTAAGTACAAATGCCAGGCCTATTTTAAGGTACCGGAAGTAACCCATTACACCTGCGACTGCAAAATAAAGAGATCTCAAACCAAGTATGGCAAAAATGTTTGAAGTATATACAATGAAAGTATCATGACTTATTGCAAGAATAGCAGGAATGGAATCAACGGCAAAAATCAGGTCGGATGACTCAATTACCAGCAATACAAGGAACAATGGTGTAGTATAAGTCCGACGGTTCTGTTTAATAAAAAACTTGCTCCCATGTAATTTATCAGATACAGGCAGGAACTTTCTGAAGAATTTAACCACGGGATTCTTTTCAGGGTCTACCTTAACATCTTTCTTGAAAAGCATTTTTATACCGGTAAAAACCAGGAATCCTCCAAATATTATTACGATCCAGTGAAACCTGTTAATGAGAGCCACTCCGGTAAAAATGAATATTCCCCTCATTATCAGGGCTCCTAAGATACCCCAGAAGAGGATCTTATGCTGATATTCCTCCTTAATTGCAAAATAGCTGAAGATCAGGATAAAAACAAAAATATTGTCAACACTCAGGGAATATTCAATTACATAACCGGTAAGGTATTCAAGCGCTCTTGTTCTCCCGAATTCAAAAAAAACAAAGAGACCAAATAACATAGCCAGTGATATCCATGTCAGACTCCAGTAAAGAGCCTCTTTTAAAGGTATCTTATGTTCTTTTCTGTTAAAAACACCAAGATCAAGAGCAAGCATCATGAAAATAAAAACATGAAACCCGATCCAGAAGAATATACTGACCTCCATTTCTTTTGGCGAATTAGCCAGTAAACTTAAGAAAACTTTTCTACCTTTAAAATCCGTTCCCCATTACAAATAGAAATTGCAGATGAGAATCAAAATTAACCGGCATATCATTATAGTCCTGCTTACAGCAATAATTAATCCTTTATCAGCACAGAAGAATATATCATATGCTGATGTGATTACTTCAGATGATCTCGAAAGCTATATTTCATTCCTTGCCTCACCGCTTCTGAAGGGTAGACTGAATGGAGCACCCGAACTGGAGGTGGCACAGCAGTATATTGTATCACAGGCAAAATTGATGAAGCTGAAACCTATTAACGGCAACAGTTATTATCAATCCTACTCCATTACAAAGAGTTCCATTGATCCTGACAAAACTACAGTGCAGGTGATATCGGATAAAAACGATACTGTTACAATAAAGAAACCTGTTTATCAGCTGGTGCCTGCAGGGCCTTCTGATTTTACACTCGACGGGGAGGTGATTTTTGCTGGTTATGGCCTGAAAATGGATAAATACGGTTATAATGATTTTAAGAACATAAAGCCTGAAGGTAAGATCCTGCTGGTCATGAACAGGGCTCCCACCACAGAGGACGGTAAGAAATTCCTGTTCGAAGATACACAATGGTCCTCGTTCATGAGCATACAGGTTAAACTTACATTTCTTATCTTTTCCAAAGCAAAAGCTGTGCTTTTTGTAATGGATCCGAAATCCGGATTTTCATCCCTTGAAGAACGGTATCCCGGGTATGCCGGAGAACTTAATTCAACAAAAACTCTTAAAGGGGAGAAAACCGGTATCTTTGTTTTGCCGGGAATGCCTAAAATTATTTTCGTCCACAGGTCGGTTGCCGACGAACTTCTGAAAGGAACAGGACACACTCTTGAAGAGCTCCAGAATAAAATTGACACAAGCCTTAAACCTCAGTCGTTTGAGATAAAAGACAAAAAACTGAAATTCTCTGAAGCGGTTAAGGATGAGGATATCCTGCTTAATAATATTGCCGCCTGCATTGAGGGAAGCGATCCTGAACTTAAAAAAGAATATGTCATTTTTTCCTGCCATGTCGATCATATCGGTGAATCAGCCAAAGGCATAAACGCCGGTGCTGATGATAATGCTTCAGGTTGTGCAGCAGTTCTCTCACTGGCCAAAGCATTCCAGAGCCTTAATAAGAAGCCGTTAAGGTCTGCTATATTTCTTTGGGTTTCAGGAGAAGAGATAGGTCTTTTCGGTTCAAAATCCTATGTCGATAATCCGCTGGTACCCCTGGAGAATACGCTTATTGATCTTAATATGGATATGATAGGACGGGTAAAGGGAGTAGCTGACACATCTGCTGATAATCCGATGACCGGACCAACCGGGGTATTTGTCATTACCGGTAATCAAAGCTCAGAACTTATGGCTATTGCCGATGAAATTGATAAAGGCACTATTCTCGATTTCGATTACAGCCTTAGCGGGAGGAAGCATCCTCTTCAACTTTTTGCCCGAAGCGATCATTATAACTTTGTGAGGCATGACATCCCTGTACTCTTCTTTACAACAGGATTACACACCGATTATCACACCCCGGGAGATGTGATTGAAAAAATCGATTTTAAAAAGCTGGAACTTATTACGGAAACAGTTTTTCAGTTAGGTTATGCTGTAGCTAATAGAAAAACAAGACCGGAAGTTGATAATCCTTTTAGTTCATGGTAATATTATTTACCACATAACTAAGATTTATCTGGTATTTACATCGAAGAAGGTCTGAATTGCACTTTCATATTTCCTGTCAATATCAGGTATTCCATTACCATTGGTATCATTCATAGATGTAAGGTATTCCACCAGGGCCAGCCATTCCTTGCCTTCCTGAATTCCCTCCAGGCTCCCGTCAATATCGATAACAGCTGTTTTCATGTCTGTTATAGGATTTCCAAAGGCATCTTTCGGTACTACATTTAAAAGCCCGAAACTCATTTTCTTTATAATGCCCACAGATTCAAGCATATATGAATTTGCTGTTATTGAATACAATTCTTTTTCCTTCCTTGAGAAATTTACTTCTTTAACATCTCCCCCGGGAGATATTATATCTATCTTATTTATCTTTCTCAACATTCCTTTTTCAGGATCAAAATCAACCTTCATCCCTGAATAATAGCAATAATTTCCGGGTGTTGATTTATAGGCAACCTGAAGTATTTCTAGAATACTTTTAAGCTCTCTGCCCGTGACATATACTTTTGCCAGCGGGTATCCGGGAATACCATCATCACCCTGTCCCATTGACATTATATTGAAAATGTCCGGAACAGTCTGGAATCCTGGAACGATCATATCGCGGATCACACCAACTGCAACAATGCTGATATCTGCACCACTCTCTGAATGATTATTGACATAGCTGTATATGGCATCTGCAACCAGTGGACCCAGGTTGCTGTTCTTAATATCACCTTGCTCATCACAAACAAGTGAAAAGCCGGCTTCAACCAGGGGTTCGTTATATTTTATTTTCAGTGGTTCAAGTATCTCTTTTGCAACAGCTTCTTTCTGGTCTTCAATAAGTTTGTTAACTGAAGCGTCTCCTATTATCCTGTCATCGACCGGAATAAGTGAGTAATCGCTAAAACGTACATTGCCATCAGCATATGTAAGGGATAATTTTCCGACAAATTTACCGTATGCACCGGTCTGAACAACAGGAGTGCCATTCACAAGGATAGGCTTATCAAGCCGGGTATGTGTATGACCGCTTATTACTGCATTGATACCTTTGACCTTTTCTGCAAGTTTGACATCTTCCCCGGACCATTCTCCCGATTCCCCGGGAGATACCCCGGAATGTGACAGACAGATAATTATTTCACATCCGTCATCCTGAAGCTCCCTGACCATTTTTTTTGCAGTATGTATCTGGTTTGAAAAAGTTACAGGAGGTGCAAATGCGGCATTATCATCGGCTACCTTGCCAAGCAGTGAAAAAAAGCCGATTTTCAGTCCATCTCTCTCAATTATTAATTTCCTGCCAATAGTATTGGATATAAACAGTTCTTCAAGTGTATCATCCCCGGGATCTTTGCTGTCGAATGCAGCATTGCTTAAAAGTAATGGCGGTATATCTCCTCCTCTGAGGCCAGAATTAACAATATCTGCCAATTTATCCGGTCCGTAATCAAACTCATGGTTACCTATACAAACAGCATCATAACCTATGGTTTTCATTAATCGCAGCTGAAATCCTGTCTTTGTCTCAAGTCCCTGGAAAAGAGTTCCCATAAGGAAATCTCCGCCATCAACGAGAAGGGTTGTCCCTTCGTTCTTTTCCTTTTCATCCCTGATGATGGCTGCAATCCTTGCAAATCCTCCAACAGTCTTGTCATCATTAATTGTCATAGGGGAATATGCTGATTCAGGGGCATAACCCATAAGTCGTGAATGGAGATCGTTAGTATGCAGAATAACTATTTTCTTTTCATTCTGGGCTGCGAGAGGCAAAAGCAAAAACAGAAAAAGCAAAATGGATAAGGTTTTCTTTATACTCATTTTTATAATTATTTATTGGCTAAAAATATAAAAAATTATACTACTTCAGCTACAACGAATGTACTGCCCCCGATAAATATCAAATCGGATTCTGATGCTGTTTTCCTGGCAGCCTTGAGTGCCTTATTAACAGAAGAATAGCTGTTTCCTGAAAGGTCAAATTCCCGTGCTCGTGATTGAAGGATCTTTTCATCAAGTGCTCTGGGTACCGAAGCTCTGGTAAAGTAGTATCTGGCTTTTTTTGGGAAAAGAGGAAGTATAGAGCTTGTATCCTTGTCATTAACAAATCCTATTACCATATGTAATCCGGTATTAGGTACATTACTGATCTGACGAAGTACATACTCCAGTCCCTCCTTATTATGACACGTATCGCAAATTATCAAAGGTTTAGTATTCAGTATCTGCCAGCGCCCTTTAAAGCCGGTATTGATCACAGTATTCCTCAAACCGCTCAAAACAGAGCTCTCAGAAATATCAAATGATCGTTTAACGATCTTAACAGCCTGAAATAGTGTCTGTAGGTTCTTATTCTGGTAATCGCCTCCCAGTGGAATAGTACCTGAAATTTTTTTCTTCGTGGAGAGGTCATAAATTATAAACTGACGTTCTCCGCAAAGACCCGGATGTTCTTCCAGTCGACAATTGAAAAAGCTATCAGCGAAATAGATCTTCGATCCCATCTCCTCGCTCTTCGAAAGGAATATGTCCTTTGTCTCATCCTGGGTTTCGCCGATGATCACCGGAATATCTTTTTTTATTATGCCTGCTTTCTCAAAAGCTATTTTCCCAAGTGTATTACCCAGAAGATCCATGTGATCATGTCCTATATTGGTGATAACAGAGATTATTGGATTAATAATGTTTGTTGAATCAAGCCTCCCTCCCATCCCGGTTTCAATTACAGCCACATCAACGCCGGAGCGGGCAAAATAATCGAAAGCCATAGCAACAGTCATTTCAAAAAAGGAAGGACTTACTTTTTCAATTATGGTCTGGTTTTCTTTCACAAAAGCTGTGACCTCTTTTTGAGGGATCATTTTGCCATTCACCTTGATTCTCTCCCTGAAATCCTTAAGATGGGGAGATGTGTAAAGGCCTGTTTTGTAACCTGCTTCCTGAAGAACCGAAGCGATCATATATGATACAGAACCCTTGCCATTAGTGCCGGCAATATGTATTGTTTTGTATTTAGTGTGAGGATGCTCAAAATGGTCATCCATGGCAATTGTATTGGAAAGGTTGTCTTTATATGCCGGTTTGCCAATCCGGTGATATGCAGGAAGTTGAGAATAAAGATATTCTAATGTTTTACGATAATTCATTGAGACAGATGTTAAGGATTTAGCGTATTGCCATCAGTAGTTTTAGCAAAGGATGGTCTGGCGTTCGGGCATATAATTTTTTCAACTTTAATACTTTAGTCACTCCAAACTCAAAACTACAAATTAACATACTTTCAACATGCCTGCCAATAAATACCATATTTTCGCTATTTTTGCACTCGGCAGAGGTATGAGTGTTTTATTATATTTTATTGACTATAAAGAATTTAGGTATGGCAAAAAAAAAGAATAAGAAATTTTTTATTATAGATACCAATGTGATTCTTCATGATTATAAATGCATTTATAATTTTGAAGAGAATGATGTGATAATTCCGATTGTGGTTCTTGAGGAGCTGGATAAATTCAAAAGGGGGAATGATCTGATTAATTTCCATGCAAGGGAATTCACGAGGGAGCTTGACAGATTATCGGGAGATATGCTTCTTACAGCAAATATCCCACTGGGAAAGAACCGTGGCAACCTGCACATTGAAACAGGCAAGGATTTTTCAGAGAAGGTAAATCAGTCATTCCCCGAAAGAACATCCGATCACAGGATCCTGGCTATTGCAGAATATGTCTGCAATGCAAACAAAACCAAAACCGTCGTTCTGATCACAAAGGATATAAACCTCCGTATGAAGGCTAAGTCTTTGGGTATCATGGCACAGGATTACCAGAACGACAAAGTCGCTAATATTGATGAACTATATAAAGGGATCAAGATACTCGCAGGAGTTGATCAGGGATTGATCAGTAAGCTTTATGAACTTCCTGAGGGAGTAACCTCTGATGAGTTTAATCTTGAACCGGAACTAAAAGGTCATCAGTTTTACATTATGAAGAATAATGGAGCAAGTGCACTTGCTCATTATAATCCGGTCAGTAAGCTGCTTAACAGGGTAATAAAACAAACAACCTATGGTATTGATCCGAGGAATGCTGAACAGACCTTTGCACTGGAAGCTCTTACCAATCCGGATATTCAACTGGTGTCTCTTACCGGCAAGGCAGGAACCGGGAAAACATTGCTGGCTCTTGC
>Ga0307445_10001867_pt1 | contig 11730 bp, 9 predicted proteins | sample SalMarSW160330MG_FD_202147 | JGI IMG/M metagenome (GOLD analysis project Ga0307445, IMG submission 202147) | Salt marsh sediment microbial communities from the Plum Island Ecosystem LTER, Massachusetts, United States - SW1603-30 | ecosystem: Environmental > Aquatic > Marine > Intertidal zone >...
TATTCGCATGATTCTTTTCACCTCTGTAATTTTACTAATCCGTGATGGAAAATTCGCTTTCCAATACTTTTTGCCCGCTTCCTTGATAGGCTTGATGAATAACTTAAAATCCTGGCTTCTTTCCAGAAACTGCTCATTTGTTTCAAGGAGAATGTCTCTTTTAAGCCTAAAATTATAAGGAGCAGCATTAAATTTTGCATTCCCAATGAATTTGATTGCCGTCCAAGGTAGATAGTATAATTGGTCAGGTTCATGAAAATTCCCTTTCGTAAAGATAACTGAACGATTTGTCATGAGAACGTGTGATTCCCAATACTCTCTCTCTTTAATGTCGAATTCAACGTGACATAACGTGCTGTATAAGATCTCTTCTTCTTCCGGGACCAATTCTACCGCTTTTGAATGATCGATAGGAACAAAAAAATGCGACAATTTCATATCTCCATTCTATATTACATTATAGAATCATAATTTCCTTATAATGATCAGCAAATTTCAACTCGAAAAGGAATAAAAGATCTTTATTAAAAAATGGTCTTCATAATTTGAAATATGTTGAGTTTAAATAAATTCTTAAAAATAAAGAGTAGCGCCCGTGAAAAGGGATTTGTGGAAACTAAATTACAAAATGGGGGCGCGGGCTTTTATCAAGTAAATTAAATTGTTTCCCCAAATAAATCAATAATGGAAATTCTATTATTTTTTATTAATGGTTTTAAACTTTTAAAATAAAACGTTTTTTACTTATTTCTTCATAGGTTTTTTTGGGAGAGTGATCCACGAAATGAAATAAGCACACAAAAGTTCCCAAGATCGATCTTTTTATCTCTTTCAGATTCTTCCTAATAACAATAAATAATAAAAAATTGAATTGTGTTAATAAAAATACTCTTGTTCCTGAAGAAAAGTTTATCGTGATCCCTTTATAATTAGTGATCGCAGTGACAAAAAGTGAAAATAACAAGGTTCAAAAACCAAACTCCTACTTATTGTTTATTGTGGCCGAGAATATCGTCACAAAAAAATAATGAAAAGTGATTAAAAAAATGGCAACAAATGAAAGATTATCAAGGATAAAGCGTGAAGTTTATTCTTTAGACAAGGAGATTTCCACATGCGATGCCTGTGATTCCACGGACATCAAACAAACTCGTGAAGGCTATGTTTGCGCAAATTGTGGGTTGGTGCTTTCGAGTTTAGTCTTAGAATATCATCATCCTTATAATGAAACCGTGATTCAACATGCTCCTCGTGGAGGAACTCAAATAGGATTATATAAAGAACGAGTGACTACACCTCAATCTGCTCAACTGCAGAAATGGCAAAAACTTGATTCAGAGCGAGATCGTGAGGAGGATGTGAAAATAAAAGCCCGAAGCGAAATTAAGAGGTTATTGTCAGGTTTGGGGCTTCCTTTATCAGAATCACAGCATATTTTCAAGCAGTTTTGTGCCATTCGAAAAGTGTTGCAAAGTGGGACTAAGTTCAGGAGTCCCGAAAAGTTGGTTCCAATTACCATTTATCTTCATTTCAAGCTCAATTGCAAGGGGATCAATGAACAAGAGCTTCTTGAGATATCAAACATAACGAAAAAAGAATTTAACGCGTTCAAACTTCAAGTTAAAAATTTTATCCCTTATTATTGCAAGCGAAATCGGAAGGATTACATCCTCCAGAAAATCTTGCAAATAACCGAAGAATTTGGAATGGACATGGAATTTTACAATACTGCGAAAAAAATAATGTACTCTTTCTGGGAAGTCATCAAAAATACAAAAGATGACGTGATTGCAGGGGTTGTTTGTAGCATTGTTGCGTTATGTGACAAACAGAAACGATTAAAAGTGAATGCCATCTGTTTTCATCTCGGAATTCAGATGTCCACCATCCAGCGTCAAGTAGAACAAAATGTGTTCAATCACTTGCGAGTGAAAGGATTTAAAAGCCTGGTAAAATCTTCTGAATTGCTCCGTAAAGTGATGATCAAGTTAGGGTTAATTGAAAAAGATGAGAGAATGCCCATTGTTGAATCATTAATAGAGGTAAATTTAGGGTCGGCCCAAAAAGTCTTTAATCCCCTTAAAACTTTTGAATATTACATGCATGTTATAAAAACTACTTCAGGAACATTTATAATTTTAAATAAATCACCAATGCATGATAAAAACGAGTTTTCAGATTTAAAAAAAATCATTCCGTTAGGAACACCAGGGAGCGAGAAGATTACCATTAAGGTGCAGAATTATCATTATCCGAAAGGACCTCCCTTACATTTAACAAGTCATTAAATATTGGTTTCTGCCTGGAGACTGAAATTTTCTACGCTTTTTTCCTTTTTCCTTATCCTTATTTTATTCTGATTTTCTTTTTTTCTCTTTATTTTTTTATGATTAAGATTTGTTATAATCTGCAGGGATAATATCTTGATTAGCGATGTTTAGGACAAATTCTTCTTTTTTCTTTAAATACTTCGGGAATTACCTAGGTTAAATGCAATATTTTTAGGTAGAAAAATGAAAATAACACGAATAATATTTGTTGGTTTGTTACTTACAGTCGTGATTTGCGCGCTCTCATGCACGCTGATCTGTAATGCCTTCAGACAAGAATCGGTCATGACTTTTGATTATACTTCAGTTGACAATCAAGAGGTTACACCAGTAACTTCTGATGCTACCCTTGAATTCTTGAATAATATTTTGACAGAAAAAACAGGGGAATATATGACAAATGGTTATTTCTCAAGTTACTATCAGCCAACACTTCAAGCAACATATCAAGCGCTATCAACATTACAATCCCTAGGAAGGCTTTCACAAATAGACGAAATTGCGGTGGGAGAATATGTATTGAGTCATTATATCCCCGAGAATTGTTGTTTTATTGATGATACTGCTTATAGATACTTGGATGTCGATTTTGACCAGGTATATTACCCACTAACAAGCATGCTTGAAATCACGTGTTATGGAATTCTTTCTCTTCAGATCTTAAATCAATCAGGGTCTCTAAACTCTGAGGATCTCATTTATTATATCTGGAGTTGTTATAATCCCATTAGTTCAGGGTTCATTGGAAGATCATACGATTCGAATTTAGAGCCAAAATATCTAATCTCAACTGCTGACAATACATACTATGCTTTACTCACGTTAGATATTTTACTGAGTGATTGGGAACCTTATCAAAATGAAGCAGAGGATCTAATAGCATATTTAAATTCACTACAAACAGGAAGCGGGGGATTTTATAACGATTTGGAGATGGCATTTGATTCCATTGGCGCATTTGATCCCAACTTGTTCTCCTCGTATTATGCGATAAAGTCATTAGAGGTGCTAGGAATGGAGCAAACCATAGATATTCCGGATTTTCACGAATATTTGAATGCATTATACGATTCAGATAAAAATTATTTCACCATATCCCAAATTTCATTTCCGTTCAATGAAAGCAATATCGTGGCAAGTGCAATTGGATTAGAATTATCAGATATAATGGGATTTACAAACTTTGATAGAACCCAATTAATTTCATTTATATTGGATGGAAGAACCCACTTGGGAGGATGGGTTTCATCTACTACTGTTCCCTATCATGAACTCATTGATACCTTTCAGATCGTGCGATCATTGAAGGGGTCAGGGGAATTGAGTTCACTTGGTTTAGCAGAAAAATCTCAAGTGGCATCTTTCATTTCATATTGTAAATCGGAAGGAGGGTATGCACCCCTTACTAATGATTACCAAGGATTAGGGCAATTGTACTCATTAGTGAGTTCCTATAAGGTAATGAACCGCTTGAATGAACTTCCAATTCAGCAATTATATGATTGGATTGCAGGATCCATAGAATTTTTCGAAATTGTAGATGGTTATGGGTTCTTAGGAAGCACTGGAATGGAAGTTTCCAGATCTTGGTTTCGTTCCTATCCCTTAGAATTTGATACATCTTGCAAGCACGAGATCATTCCTGAAGTGAGGAATTATTATTCTTCAGAATGGATGTTCTATGCACTAGAAATTTTGGATGTATTGTTTAAAATGGATGATCTAAAGGGAGATCTAAACTTGACTACCATGATTCGCGGAGTTGCTTCCACTCAATATTTAGATACTACTCAAAGTCACTTATTCGGAGGCTTTTGCATATCAATTTTGGATACGATGTTTCCTGAAGAATTTCAAGCAAAGAGCGTCATATTCGAAAACTCATATTATGCTTTTCGATCCTTAGAAATTCTAAGCGAGGAAATGAATGCTGGTTCAGTGAGAGATCTTTTATTGGATGAAGAAGCTTTAATAACTCACGTTTCTCGAAACTTGGTAGAAACTTCCACGGACATCTATTTATCACCACTGCATGATAATAGTCCGGAAAAAGCATTGGAAAACACCTATCAAGCAATGTATATTCTTAACGCACTAGGAGAGGCTGATCTGGACCATTCAAAAATTCAACATTTTGTAGAAGCGATTCTTGATTATAGTAATATCAAAAATATTTATTATTCTTATAAAATAACGAAAATGTATGACCTTTCCATTCAATTTGATATCGCCCAAACGCAAGCTCTAATTCAATCAATTTATTCGGATGAATTCAACCAATTTTATCTTACATCCAATAAGGAAACAATTAAACCATGCGTGCTCGGATGGGTATTTGAAATGGCACGCAATGATGAAGTAAGAATAGATATGACTCATGATAACCCAGTGATGCTCGGAGATTATTGTCATTTATCGGTAGCACTGGGAAACTTGGTGTTGGAAAGATTCGGATCTTACGTCACGGTAAAATTTGAATCGGAATTCTCAGGGACAATCGTCATGGATGCTGTTCCAGAGGGCATTCATGAAACATATCTCTACATTCCAACAGATCCGACGTGCTATCCCATAGCATCGGGGCATGTCTCTGTATATGATGGCGTGAATAAGATCGCTACTCAAGAGGTACATATTGACACTACCTATGAACTGATGAAGAGTATATCTTGGAAAAATACTTCTAAGACTTTATCCATTACAATCAACGCGTCTCAAAAATTTGGCACTGGAGAAACTCCCTTGCTTGAAGGTAATGCTTATATCGAGATCTATAAGGATGATGAGTTCTTTAGTACCGAACAATTTTCTCAAAAAGATTTTTTAACCTGGACGATGTTTTCATTAATTTACACGCCAACTAGCTCAAATTCATACCGAATAATGATTTACTTGGATGATGGTTATGCTTCTGAACCGATTTTGATGGGAGAAACGCAAATTACTTTAGTTGGAAATCCAAATCCCCCTGAATTTAACCTTTCTGAGGAAGAGTTTACATGGGCTTTAGGACTTGCATTTGGGTTCACATCAATACCTGGAAGCATCATTTACTTGGCTAGAAGAAAACAAATGAATCGCAAGCTCTAAAAAGATTATAATAAATCCTTTTTTTAGACTCCTTTTTAATTATCATCATATTTCTGAGAGAGATATATTACGCGCAGATCATTTTTTTTTTAAATAATTTCAAACTGTCATAATTTAATGCAAGACGAGACACAATTTTCGGCCATAATCTTAGGATTGAAGAATTTGATTTTAGTACTCAAGAAATTTCACCAACACCCTAATAAATCGCTCAATTTTAGTAAATTAGAGGATCAGTGGGGCATTTCAAGTGAAGATGTGGAATCACTCAGGGATCTCATCCTTCAATTTCAAGATTTATTCATCAATTCATTTGCAGGATATCAATTAGAGAAAAAATGGATGAATGGAAACAAATATTTAACTTTCTGGCCTAGAACTAACGCGAACTGGCACGATGAATTAAAGGAAGTGTGGATCTCTCAAGAAGAAGCAGCTGATGTAAGTGATATTGTAATTTATTTCCAAGAAGTCAAGATTGGCAAGGGATTTGACATTAAGGTTGCCAACTCTCAGTTTACCAAGAAAGTAGTGCAGTTATTTAAGAACCATCCCTACTTTTTTCACTCCCAGGGAAATAGTCTCATCTACCCTTCTGCTTTAGCCTTGAGATTAGGCACGGAGATTGTCACGTTTAAAAAGACTAATAGAACTCTTTCACATTTGACGGTTGATGAATATGAAATCTATATTGAAGGAGGAAGATAGAATGGCCAGGGTGAAAGAATTTAGTGTTCCCTTAAAATTCCTCGAAACAAATAAGATTCAATTTCGAGAGTATCAAGTGGAAATAGCGAAAAAATGCGTCAATACGAATTCATTAGTAGTCATTCCTACGGGATTAGGTAAGACAATCATATCATTGTTAGTGGTGGCAGAAACGCTTCAGAATTACCCCACGGATTCAAAAGTCATTGTTTTAGCACCTACACGTCCTTTAATCGATCAACATCGTGAATCATTTTCTCAATTCCTCGCTATTTCTGATGACAACATGATTACACTCACCGGAAAAAATCCATCAGAAGAAAGACCACGATTATTTGAGGACCATCGAATCTTATTTTATACACCTCAAACCCTAAGAAATGATTTGGTAGCCAAGCATTATGACTTAAAAAATACATGCCTCATAATATTTGATGAGGCCCACCATGCGAGCGGCGATTATCCCTATGGACTTATTTCAGACACTTATCATGACCAGAATCCCGATGGAACCATTTTAGCACTTACAGCATCCCCTGGATCTTCCAAGGAACGAATAGATGAACTATGTCAAATATTACACGTTGATAAAACTAATGTCCACGTGAGAACTCGAAAGGATGATGACGTGAAAAATTACTTACAACCAATGGATATATTCAAGATCGGCGTAGATTTAACGAGTTTAATGGAAGATACTCGGTTAATTATTGATCAATTGGTGGAGGAACGACTTCAGTTTCTCTCGCACATGGGACATCTCGATAAAAAAGGAGAAAATTTGATTAATAAGATTACTCGAAAAGACCTTCTAAAGTTAAATACCGAATTAATCAAGAACACGACTTCGGGTGATAAAAGCATTTACGGTGTAATCTCAGTCAATGCTCAAGGACTCATTCTGTATCACATGCTAGAACTTATTGAGCAACAAGGACTTGATACTCTTCTCATGTATTTAGAAAAATTGATGAAAGAGGCTCGAAAACAAAATAGTTCAAAAGCAAACCGAATATTGGCAGCAGATACCCGAATTCGTCGTATTTACTTCGAATTAAAAAAGCAAGAAGTGGAATATCCTAAGGCATTAATTCATCCTAAATATGCCGTTTTACTTCAGTTACTTAAAGATCAATTAGAAAAAAATCCAGATTCGAGAATTTTGGTTTTCGTGAAATTAAGAGATTCCATTCAGCACATCACTTCACGCTTGGAAAAAGAACCTTCAATCAAGCCCGCTCGTTTCGTGGGGCAGGCAACTAAGTCAAATAAAGATAAAGGGATGAGTCAGAAAAAGCAACTGGAGGTTCTTAAAGCATTCAAGGAAGGTGATTACAACGTTCTTGTCGCAACAAATGTGGCGGAGGAAGGCCTTGATATTGCTGAATGCGATATCGTGGTATTTTACGATATTGTAGCTTCAGAAATTAGATACATCCAAAGAAAGGGACGAACCGCTCGGCAACGGGAAGGAAAAGTTATCTTGTTATATAGCAAGAATACCAACGATGAGATATATTTACGCATTGCGCTTAATAAGATCCAAAAAATGAACGATCATCTCAAGGATTCTCCAGAAAAGAATAAGAAAATAGAATTAAGTAATGATATTAAGGACGAAGATAACGTTAATGGAGTAGATATTAAATCTGAACAAAAGAGAATGAAAGAACAAGGAAGAGACAGTAACCTGCTCCAATCAAAATCTCGCACTCCCAATCAAGAAACATTGCTATCCTACTTTTCTCCTTCCAAGTCAGAGTCTCCAATAATAAGCAAATCTTTTAAAACTCCAGATCCGGAAATAATTATCAGCAAGGACGTTCCAGGGAAATTTGGATTGCGCAAAAAATTACAAAACGATGGTATTATCCTTGGCTTGCAAGAAAATGGGAGAAGAGTTGATCTGTTTTCAGAAATTGCGTTATTCATCATCGATCCACGCACGTTCATTAAAGAAAGCATTTCTATGTCAGAGAAAGACTTGCTACGACTTCGACAAGCAAGAAAACTGGTCTTATTCGTATTTGATTTTGAAGATTTCACCGAACAATTCGAAGGTGAAAAGCGATTACTCAAGCAAAGAATTGCCGAATGGGGTGATGAGAATTGGTTTCGAACCATCTCTATTGACGTGCCTGAAGAATTAGTATTTATTATTAAAAACTTGTATATCCCCCATAAAAAAGGAGGTGAAATGAATGGACGAAGTTAAGTGGAAGCCAGATGAGACGCCCTACTTGGTCTTTGCTTGCGATAAATGCAACCAGTTTAGCTACGTAAAAACAACGCAAAAAACTAAAAAATGCTTGCGCTGTGGTCATTCTCATGAAGTCCAGAGCCTTTTACACAAATCAGAGATCGTGAACGGAATGACAAGTGCACTAAACAGGGTAAAACAATTACAAGAGGAACTTAGTCATCAAGAATTAAAAGGTGGACCTGATTTTACTTCAGAAGGAGGATTTAAGATTACTTCGAGAAATGAAAGAGTTATACCTAATTTACTACCAAAAAACGATAATGAGGATGAACAATTATTTGATTTATTTATTTTGATGTTAAGAGAGATTTCGGAAATGTATAAAACATTTCCAAAATATATCATTGAAATCATGGCTGAAAATAAAAACATTCCGCAATCAGTAATTTCCAGTCTCATTAAACGAGCCTTAAAAGAAGGGCATCTTAAGAGTCACGATGGAGATTATTTTGTAAAACGATCTTAATTGATACCATAATTTTCTTTTTTATTTATATATATCTGCTTGCATTTTCTTTTATGAGTTCACATGGATTAAAATATCGCAAAAATTTATCAGATACGGAGCACGCTGAGAAGATCCCGCCTTTGGATATTGATATCTCAAAAATCATAATCCCCCATTCTGAATTCCTCCACAGAACTAATAATGGAACCTCAATCGATGATTCAAGATATTTGTCACTCTCCTGGAGGGATCCTCTATTCAAGGCATTATTACAAATCGAGTTTGAAAGCGCGTGCCTTGAATATTTATTTAAACAAACGTTTTTTGGGAACAAAAAATAACTTCAATTACTAGCTTTTTTTTCTACTTCTAATAAGGATTTCTGTTATTCTGTTTGTTTAAAAAGATTATGACGAAAGTTAAATGCTTCGGTAAAATTACCTGTACATATTCTATTTATATTCAATTCGACTATTCTATCGAGCGTTTTTTTATCGTTCACATCCCAAGCATGAATTTCAATACCCGCTTTTCGTTAAAGTCGATATGACTTCTTCAAAATCTTTTGACAGATGTGTCTTTCTAATCGCTTTATTTTTCAAGTCTAAAAAGATATCTTGAAAAACCAGATCAACTAAAATTTAGAGCGGAAAAACTTAAAATTAATTTATGTTTGTATTTTGTACTTTTAGAATGCTAAAAAAAGTGGTATAATTTTTTCTGAACATTGAGATTCCATTCCAAAGCAACATAACTCCTGCGACTAGAAAAAGAATACTAATTTGAATACCAGATATAAAGATATCTAATAATTGAGTTGGAGTAACAGCATTAGACGCCAAGATTAAAAAATCAATCAAAGGAAAAAGAAGAATTGCAATTCCAAAAATCGTTGATATTAATCCTAAAACTGTCTTTCCTTTTTGTGTTTTTATAGGACGAATTGTAAAGAAAGCAATCAAACAAAATACAATGAATAATAATATAAAGGCAATAATTGATCCATACCCAATAGAATAAGCAATAATATAACCAGAATGAATCAATCGATACAAACTTACATAGCAACCTACTATTGCTAAAGCCAGCACTGCATAATCTATTTTTTTTTCATTCATATTTTGTGCCTCTTTTTTTAGTGCTTCTTTTTTTGGCATTCGGGAATTATAATTTTTTCTGAACATTGAAATGCCATTCCAAAGCAACAGAGCTCCAGCGGTTAGAAAAAGAAAACTAATTTGGATGAAACTTATAAAGATACTTAATAATTGAGTTGAATTAACAGCATTAGATGCCGAGATTAAAAAATCAATCAAAGGAAAAAGAAGAATTACCATTCCAAAAATCATTGATGTTAATCCTAAAACTGTCTTTCCTTTTTGTGTTTTTATAGGACGAATGGTAAAGAAAGCAAGCAAACAAAATGTAATGAATATTAATATAAAGGCAATAAATGACCCATATCCACCAGAATGAATAAAAGAATAACTAAAAAAATATAATAGATAATAACATATATAACCACCTACTATTGCTAAGGCCAGCACTGCATAGTCTCTTTTTTTCTCATCGGAATTCATATCTTATTGGCTCTTTTTTAATTATATATTATAATACAAATAATAGTATTTAAATATGATGGCATGAACAATTAAAAAGAGCTCAAGAGCACGCTGGGGGTTGATGGCACCATCCGTGGAAACGTCTTGGAAGTGCGCGGAGAACAAAATAGAAGAGTGGAAAAAGCGCTGGTAGACATGGGATTCGATAAAAATAACATTTCTTTTTGTTAAATTAAAGAGAAATTACTCATGCATTTTATAGGGATTAAAAAATATTTAAAAATTAGATAGATACTTTTGATTTGAAATTCATTCTATAATTGATTTTTTTTGATTTAATAATTTTAAATATAATTTGATAAGCGCTCGCTGGGATTGGCAAAATTCGATTTTCTGCAGAGGAGACAACTTATTAAAGGAAGCAATTGAATCCTTGAGAAATGAAAGTGCAGTCAACGCTTCTTTCTTGGAATACCCGAATGATTTTATGACATATTTTGTACTTCCGCTTTCTTCTTGTTTTTCCAAGACTAGGAAATCCTGTATTTTGATTTTCTTCTTTCTTGGAGCGAACAAGGGATCATCAGATTCATCAACATCATTGGGATCATCGGTAATGTAAGACATCTTCTCACCTTGAGGGATTTTTACTGAGTTTTTGATAATTTTTTACATAATTTAATACTTAATCCAGTTTTTCGATGGAGCACGGAGGGGATCTCCTTTTGTACTTGAGTTGACGTGTGGTAACCCACATCAAATAAAATTCGAGCTCTTACCCGAGCTACATTATCCAAACGCATGACTAAATCAAATAATTCTTCTCTCACGCCATAGTGAATCCTAATTTTTAAGGTTTCTGCCATCTCAGCAACCCTAATTAACTTATCCTGTAGATCGCTTCCCGTATCTGCCAGGTGAATGGCAATGATTCCCATAAAAGTGATGATCCTTTCCAAGTTATCTCTCAGATTGTACAAGTCACCCGCCATGATATTATGCTTCTGAATGATGCTGTCTACGGGTTCTTCATCTGTCCATTCCAATAGGGGGTGTAATAATCTATAATCCCTCACTCTCCGTTCAGCACGAAGAATGTCATAGGCTTCCTTTATCATTTCTTGATAAGAGGCTATTTCTAAATTCTCCAATTTAGATCGAATTAGAACCCCTGATACAGGATACAAATATAGTCGTATGATCAACTTTCCAAATTGTGAACATTTTATGGTCCCATTCTCGTTTTTAATTATTAAACCTTTTTCAAACAAGTAATTTAGTATGTATTGGGTCTTTAAACATTGAGGAATAACATCCTCCACGTGTTTC
>Ga0307445_10001869_pt1 | contig 11728 bp, 9 predicted proteins | sample SalMarSW160330MG_FD_202147 | JGI IMG/M metagenome (GOLD analysis project Ga0307445, IMG submission 202147) | Salt marsh sediment microbial communities from the Plum Island Ecosystem LTER, Massachusetts, United States - SW1603-30 | ecosystem: Environmental > Aquatic > Marine > Intertidal zone >...
TCAAGACCCGGTGGAGCAACATCGCCGACTTCGGTCTCCTCATCCGTGACCCTGCGGAAGATGATACTGGAGACGGTCCATACGTACGTTTCCGCAGCCATCGATATTCGGACGAGTATCCGCAGGAGGTGCCTTACCTGGAAATCGTGACCACCGAACAAGAGATACCCACTCTGACCGAATGGGGCATGATCATCTTCGGAGTTGCGCTTCTGGGATTCCTCACATGGACTGTTTTGAGAAGAAGATCGGCTCTGGCAGATCCCGCTTAGAATCTCACGCGAGTTTCCCGGGAAGGGAGCGCAGAGCCAAGTGAAGTGCTGATGAAAGCAGCAAGCAGTGGTCATTCAGGAGCAAGGCAGGCTGCCGTTCTGGCTGAGGAGCCACCGGGCCTCCTTGAGACAGACCATGCCGAAGAAGAGATTTCAAAGAAGTAAACCTCCGAAGCCTGAGGTCGGTAGAGTCGGTCTCTTCAAATCCAAGAAGATGCCCTGGGCCCTACTGAAGATCTATGCATTCTTCGCATGCTCATTAGCGGTTCTCTTTGTCGTGTTGACCAATGGCTTCGTGGCCACCAAGGTGATGCAGCCTTTCACCGCCTTTGTGGCCCTGTTTTCTTCCTTGCTTCTGAACCTGTTCGGCTCTGAGACCTGGACTTCGGGAACCCGGCTGTTGTCTTCCGACTACGGCATCGACGTGGTGTACGGCTGCAACGGTGCCTTCGCCACGGCCATTCTGTTGTCCGGAATCATCGCCTACCCTGCCGGGGCGAAAGCCAAACTGCTGGGATTTGCTATGGGCATTCCGGCTGTGTTCCTGCTGAATCAGCTTCGGGTAACTTCCCTTTTTCTATTGGGCAGAAGCCATCCTGGAATCTTCGACGAGGTACACGTTTATGTCTGGCAACCGATCATCATCATCTTCGCCATCTTTGTTTGGGACTTTTGGGCAAGGCATTTCGTTGGGAAGCCCAGGGTCAACGAGGTTCATCTTTCTGGCTAGGCTGCTTGTTTTCTTTCTCATTTTCTACTTCGCCTGGCACATGCTTACGCCCCTGTACAACCGGGCCCTGGCACCTGCAGCGCTGCTGCTGGTCAAGGCAAGCGAGATCGGCGGCCTGCACCTCACCCGGTCTTTGCAGCCCGAGGGCGAGTATATTTTCGTTCAACACTTAGCCTCCGTGGAGAATCCGGAGTCTGCCGTGAGGATCAAGACCAGGGTGATACATTTCGACCTGGTGCTGCTTTCCGCTCTGATTTGGACGGTGCCCAAGGTGAGCCGGAAGAAGAGGGTGAAGATTCTGCTGGCGGGTTTGGCCATTTTGTTTCCCTTGCACCTGGTGAAGATACTCCTGTTTGTCAAACATGAGTATTCTCTTCATATCCAAATCGACGGTGTGCAGTACTGGTCTCCTTTTCTGCGCAGCACGTACAAGTATCTGGCGGATTTCATCGTGCTGATTGCCAATCAGGTGGTGCCAGTCGTGATTTGGAGCTTACTTTACGTCAACTTATGGTGGCGCAAAAGTCGGATCGCATATGTCAAATCATAGGACGGGATCGGGTGAAAGACAGGCTGCACCGTTCAGCCGAGGACGCGTCCGTCGGGGAACAATCACCTCTGCCCACACGTTCGTTTGATTGGATGTATCCGTTCCCAAATGGCTGAAAGGATCCCGTATGTCGCGAACCAGAAAACTTTTGACTCTTGGTTTCTACGTAATTTGGTGTGGTTTATTCGGTTATGGAGCTTGTCGGGCCACAACCTACATAGTCGGTCCGGAAGAGCAGGCTGTATATGTGGATCAGCGAGATCCGGACATTAACTTCGTCGACAAGAGAGGAGTATTGGTCGCCTCCGAACTGAATGAAAACTGCAGGACGGTGATCCGCTTTGCCCTGGACGACTGGACGCCTGACCCCGACTCCATTGCTTACGCCGAGCTCCAAATGTATCACTATCGTGGTGGAAACTATGAAGGCGTCAGGACATTGGAGGTATACTCGCTGACCGCTGCCTTTGACGAATCCACGGCCACCTGGAACTTCCCCTGGGCCGCGCCGGGAGGCGATTATGACCCTGGCTTTGTGTCTTCGGCGGAGGTCCCCGAGGCATGGGGTAACTGGGTGGGGTGGGACGTCACCGGCATATTGAGGAACAGATGGACCGGCATAGCGGACTTCGGATTGCTTCTGCGTGACCCTATCGAAGATTCTCCGTCACCCGACGGCCCATACGAGCGTTTCCGCAGTCGCAGGTACGAAGACGAAGCTCCTGATGAGCTTCCCCGTCTCTTGGTGCAGATCGGCCGGCCTTCGGGCGACGCCGACCAGGATGGAACGGTGACCCTGGGCGACGCGTTGTATATTCTCAACTACCTCTTTCGGAACGGTTCGGCACCCGATCCGATCGAGGCCGGCGACGCCGATTGCGACCATCAGGTCAACTTAGGCGACGCCCTTCGCATTCTGAACTACCTATTCAAGGGACAATTGGTGCCGGGCTGCCCGGGACCGCCGCAGTGACCGGCTCTTGGCACCGGTCGGCCAAGTGCGGTCATATCGCCGCGCCGAATCAGTAGCTTGCGCCATCGCTGCTGCGCAAGGCGCCGACGGGTCGTGCGAATCGTCACCGGCGCACCTCAAGAGGAAGACGTCAGAGCGGAAATCTGTTTCGATCGCGAAAAAAACCTTGCCTTGGGACCAAGATGGCGTATATTTGGGGAAATCTCCGAGCCTGTCCGCCTAAAGAGCGATCTATGGTGGCAGGCCGATAGGGTTCTGGCGGAAACGCCTTTGCCTCCCGTGCTTGGAAAGGAGATGAGAAGCGCAACATTACCAGGCCACGGAGGCCTGGTTTTTTTGTTTTAGAGAAAGGAGTTCGACCATGCATCTTGCGCTAAAAGCTACGTTTCTCTTTCTGTTGACACTCTGTGCGGCTTCCTCTCCGACCGCGCGTGTCCTTGCTGCGACTTACGTCGTGGGACCGGAGGATAATTCAGTCTATCTCGACCAACGGGAGCCAGACGGCAACTTCGTTTCCGGAAGGGGCCTTCTGGTTGCGTCCGAGGTGAACGAGAACGCCCGGGCGGTAATTCATTTCGACCTGGAGGGGTGGTCTGCCGATTCCATCTCCCAAGCCAAGCTGTGTCTGTATCGCTATCGGGGGGGCTACTACTCGGTCTCGCGGCCCATCCACGTATACCCTCTGACCTCGGCATTCGACGAGTCCACCGCCACCTGGAACTACCCTTGGGCCTCGCCCGGGGGGGACTTCGACAACGGCATCACCGCCTCTGCCGAAGTCCCGGAGCTGCCCAACGAGGTAGTAGCTCTGGTCGAGTGGGACGTTACGGACATGGTCAAGAGCCAATGGAGCAACATCGCCGGTTGCGGGTTTATGCTCAAGGACCCCATCGAGGACTCACCCCCTCCTAATGGGCCGTATGTTCGCTTCCGCAGCCATCGCTATGTAAGTGACGCCCCGCTGGAGCTTCCGTATCTTGAGATCTCGACCGGCCAAACCGGAGTGGAAGAAGCCGGGGAGGACGAAATCGGAGGCGGATTCTCCCTGGGCCAGAATTTCCCGAATCCGTTCAATGACGGGACCGTTCTGCAGTTTGATTTGCCCAAACCGACTCGGGTCATTCTGGCGATCTATAATCTGCGCGGCGAAAAGGTGAAGACGCTGCTGGATGCCGTCAGGGAGGCGGGCAGGCATACGCTCGAATGGGACGGGACAAATCAGGCCGGACAGTCCGTAGCCAGTGGGTTGTATGTTTGTCGCATGCGGACGGCGGAGTTCTCCGACACCAAGAGGCTCCTGTATCTGAAATAGCTGGCAAGAAGCGGCAAGCTTCCATCTTCTATATGATGAAACACCGAACCTATCCACACGAGACCGGCAGGCCTGGAGGCACGATCCTCGGTATCTTGAGAGCCCTGGTTTCAGTCCTTCTGCTTCTCGCAATAGCCTCTGGCTGCTCTCGGCCATTAAAACCAAAATCGGATTTCCTTACCGTAAAGCTGGGCGATATGACCTTCATTCGGTACTTTGATCTCATGGAGAAAGTCGAATTCGAGGGAGAACAGGCTATCCGGTTCTCGGATTTCATCGATTCCGTGATAACGGAGCGCCCGGCCATATACGCCTATCGGGTCGTCGGATCGGACGGGTTCTACGCCCACATGAAGGGAAGTCCGGACAATGTGTGGGAGCACGTGCAAAAGGGTTATCTCAAGCTGTCTAACAGAAGGGCGGCCTTCGACCAAAGCCTCGGGCTCGAGGGGAGGTACTACGTTAAGGACGTGGCCGGCATCGAGTTGCTCCGGAAGATCGAAATCCGGTTTACCGGCGACGACCTCTTCACCTTCTCCTTGATTGCGGAGATGGAGACAACCAGCTATTCCGATCCGCAGGATCCCTTGTATGATGGGAGATCGGGTGTCAGGTTGGCGGATTTCGTCGATACCCTGACCTCCGCTCCGGAAGACTACTCTTACGATTTGGTCTCCGTGACGGGAGAGAAAAGGAGCTTCTCCTGGCCCCAGCTTCAAACCGGATGGTGGATTCCGGACTTGGACCTGACCAAGTTCTATCCCGATCTGGGACCCGATTCGAGGATACCCTATCTGCAAAGCATAGAATTGATCCCAAACCCGAGTGAGCCATGAGGAGACTGCTTTTTCCATTCGCTTTGATTCTGTGTTGTGCTTGGGCTGCCCATGCGGATACCTTCGCCGAAGAGGCGGACTCCACCAAGGGCGATCTGCCGGTTCACTATTTAGGAGAAGTGGTGGTGACGGGCAAGAGAATCGGCCGACCTCCGGCGGCCGTGGCCGAGGTCACGGCAGGCACCATCGAACACCAGGGAGCCACCTCTGCGGGAGAAGCACTATCGGCGGTTTCCGGGGCCTGGGTCTCCACCGGCGAGAAAAACTCCACCGAGATCAAGCTGAGGGGGTTTGATTCCCAACACGTGCTGATCCTGGTGGATGGCCGTCCGGTGAATCTTCCCTACTACGGAGATCTGGATCTCTCCTCTCTGCCCGTGGGCAACATATCCAAGATCAACGTAGTCAAAGGCCCTGCCTCATCGATCTACGGCGCCAACACCATGGGAGGAGTCGTCAATATAGTTACCAAGAGAGTCGCCCAAAAGCCGGTCGGCGACCTGGTCTTCTCCTTTGGGACCGGGGATGCATGGAATTCGGTCTTCAACTACGGCTCCCGGATGGGCCGGCTGGATTACTGGTTCTCCGCCGGAAAGAGCAAATCCGACGGTTTCCGTCTTCCCCGGGACTTCCAACCGGGAAGATGGGAGGATGGGGATTTGAGGGATAACAGCGATTATGACAGGCTCAACCTGGATGGGAAGCTGGACTACAGGTTCTCTTCCTCCACCGACCTTTCGCTTTCTTTGGGCTATTTCGACGGCGACAAGGGGCTTCCCGGCGGCATAAACGAGGAAATGCCCAGATATTGGAGATTCGTGGATTGGAAAAGGCGTTACTTGGACCTGGCCGGAGAAAGCTATCTGGGAGATCGCTGGTATGTGAAGGCCAAGCTGTATTACGACGGCTGCAAGAACCGGCTGATAGATTACGATTCCACGTATCTCTATGAAAACAGGAACTACGACAGCATTCACGATAGCTGGGATTTCGGCGGAAGCCTTCTCTGGACGCTTGATTGGAGGGATGACAACCGAACCACCTGGGGATTGAACCTGAGGCAGGACGGCATCCACAAGAGAATGGACATAGACGAAGAGTGGCTGACCCACAAGACCATCACCACATCGTTTTTCACTCAGCAGCAGATGGAGATCCTGAGATGGGCCTCACTGGACGTGGGACTTGCCTGGAACCTGCTGACCTCCAAGAGCGTGGATGCCAAGAGCTCTCTCGATCCATCCGCGGGAATCTGGCTTGACCTGATCCGGTCCCTGCGGCTGCGCCTGGCCCTGTCGCGCGCCACCAGGTTCCCCACCCTCAGGCATCTTTACGGAAGCGACTCCGGCAATCCCCATCTCAAGCCGGAGAGCGCGGTGAAGCTGGAGGCCGGAATCGAGTTCGACGCCGCTTCCCACTTGCACATCCGGATGGATTTCTTCCGGAGCGAGGTCAAGGACCTCATCGAAAGGATGGAGCGCGGCTATCAGTACGTCAATTTAGATCAAGTGGTAATGCAGGGCATCGAAGTCGGGTTCGACGGCTCCATTCACGAACGATTGCGCTTCGACTTAGAATACGCCTATCTGGATGCCTATGAGGACCGAACCGAATACTGGCTGCCCTACCGTCCCTCTCACAAGGTGGACGGAGACGTTTCTTACCTATTCTCTTTCGGGCTGACCACGTATGCCACCGCGCAATACGTCAGCAGGCGGGTTACTCCTCACCCGGAGAGCGAAATTTTGCCGCACTACTTTGTGGTCAACCTGAGGCTCTCCCAGGAGTTTCTCCATCGCTATCATCCCTTCCTGGAGATCAAGAATGCGCTCGACGAAAACTACGAGGAGGAGAAAGGCTTCCCCATGCCCGGAAGGACACTGATGGGCGGCTTGAAGATTATGCTTTGAGACCTCACCCCCTATCCCCCTCTCCATGAAATGGAGAGGGGGAACACAAGGGGGAGAGGTTTCATGCGCGAGGCGCCGTCCCCGGTTCGGCGGCGCCGCACCTCTTCTTGAGATGCGCCGGGGCGGACATCCCATCCGCCCCGGCGTTTGTTATGTGTCAGGCGAAGGGAAACATGTTCGCTTCCAGTCGCCGGAATGATGGTCCCCCTCCTTTGGGGAGAAGGGCAAGATGGGAGATCTGAGTCCGAATCCGACACAGCTGCGCCCCCTCGTCTTTTTTTACTTCGCCGCTGCGGCGCAACACGTAATAATAATGGTGCCGATCAGTGTACAGTGTTGATAGATGAGGCCCGCCTCACTCAAGCACGGTAAGAATATGGGTAAATTCAGACTGGTATCCGACTATCAGCCCAGGGGCGATCAGCCCAAAGCCATAGCCGAGCTGACCGAGGGAATGCGTCAAGGCAGGAAGTACCAGACTCTCCTCGGGGTCACCGGTTCGGGGAAAACCTTTACCATGGCCAATGTGATCGCCAACACCGGCAAACCCACCATTATCATATCCCACAACAAGACCCTGGCGGCCCAACTATATGGTGAGCTGAAGGGGTTTTTTCCGCAAAACGCGGTGGAGTTCTTCATCAGCTACTATGACTACTATCAACCGGAGGCCTACGTCCCCACCTCGGACACCTATATAGAGAAGGACACTTCCGTCAACGACGACATAGACCGGCTGCGCCTGAGGGCCACCAGCTCGCTTTTGGAGAGAGACGACGTGGTCATAGTAGCAAGCGTCTCCTGCATCTACGGGATCGGTTCGCCGCAGGACTGGAGAGAGCTTCTGACGTTCGTGGAGGTAGGCCAGGAGAAGGAAAGGGATCAGATTCTGAAGGAATTGATCGACATCCACTATTCCCGGAACGACATCGAATTCGCCCGGGGCACTTTCCGGGTGAGGGGCGATACCATAGAAGTTCATCCGGCCTATGAGGAGACCGGCATTCGGATAGAGCTTTTCGGCGATACCGTCGAGAAGATCTCCAGAATAGACACGCTCAAAGGCGAGATTCTGGAGGAGAAGAAAAAGGTGGCCATCTATCCGGCCAAGCACTTCGTCACCACCTATCCCCAGTTGGAAAGGGCCATCAAGGATATAGAGGCCGAGCTGGAGGAGAGGCTCACTTGGTTCAGGTCGCAAGGGAAGCTGCTGGAAGCGCAGAGACTTGAATCGCGTACCCGCTTTGATATCGAGATGATGCGGGAGATAGGATACTGCACCGGAATCGAGAACTACTCCCGCCACCTCTCCGGCAGAGCTCCGGGCGAGCGTCCCAGCGTGCTTCTGGACTTCTTCCCCAAGGATTATCTGATGATAATCGACGAGTCGCACCAGACCGTGCCCCAAATCAGGGGCATGTATGCCGGCGACAGGTCCCGCAAAAAGGTTCTGGTGGAATACGGATTCAGGCTTCCCTCCGCTCTGGACAACCGGCCCTTGTTTTTCGAGGAGTTCGAATCCATGATAAACCAGGTGGTCTTCGTTTCGGCCACTCCGGCGGAGTTCGAGCTGGAAAGATGCAAGGGCGTAATCGTGGAGCAGGTGATCCGGCCCACCGGACTGGTGGACCCCAAGATCATCGTCAGGCCGTCAGCCAATCAGGTAGACGACCTTCTGGAGGAGATCAGAAAAAGAACCCAGAATAAGGAAAGGGTTTTAGTCACCACCCTGACCAAAAGAATGGCCGAGGATTTGGCGGACTACCTGGCCCAAATGAACGTGAAGGTACGCTACCTGCACTCCGAGATCGACGCCATCGACCGGGTGGAGATCTTAAGGGATCTGAGACTGGCTGAGTTCGACGTTCTGGTGGGTATTAACCTTCTCCGGGAGGGCTTGGATTTGCCCGAGGTTTCCCTGGTGGCCATACTGGACGCCGACCGGGAGGGTTTTTTGAGGTCCGAGACTTCGCTGATTCAAACCGCCGGCCGCGCCGCACGAAATAAGGCAGGCGAGGTGGTACTCTATGCGGATGAGATCACCGACTCCATGAAGAGGGCTATGGCTGAAACGGAGAGAAGAAGGAAACTGCAGGAAGAGTATAACCGGGAGCACGGAATTATTCCCCAGAGCATCTACAAATCCCGCGAGGACATACTCAGAACCACGGCCTTCGCCGACTCCAAGACTCCGCCTCCGGAAAAACGAGAGAGCCTGGATTTCCTGGACAAGCTCTCTTTGGACGACAAGATTCGGGAACTGCAGAAGGCCATGAAAAGAGCAGCGGCCGATTTGGAGTTCGAAAAGGCGGCCTATTTCAGGGACGAGTTGTCCAAGCTGCTGCACCAGGCAGATAGAGGCAGCCGCCGATCTAATTTCATAAGAGGAAAGAGAAAATGAAAAAGAGCGGGTTGCTCCTGACGCTTGCCGCCGTCTTGCTGTTGTTTCAAACCGCTTGCGAAAAGAAGACGGTCAACCCCAAGCTGACCCACTGGGATGCGGTCAGGACCATCATCTCCGAAAATCCGGAGATTTTCCAACTGGGCTTTTTCGACACCCAGCCCGACACCTTGTTCTATCGGGAGATAACCAAAAGCGACGCCGACATCGAGGAGGGAATCTTGGTGGAGGAGGATACCGCACATTCCGGTCCGGATCCGTTCTTTCCCAATATCACTTTGACCTGGGGCGACACCTTAAGAGGCAAGTTCCACTATCGCTGGAACGGCAGCTGGCGCGAAAAAGCAATCAAATCCATATCCTTGACCAAAGGCTTCTTCGAACGATGGGGCGACAGCAGCGATCCCTATCTGGGCTGGATTCTGCAGAAGTTCAGCGGCTCGGTGATCAGCTCGGTGCCGACCACCAAGCATCCTTCCATTCTCTATGTGATCTCATCCGGGGTGAACGATACCATCACCGAGCCCAGGCTGTTGGCGCTGGTGAAGAAGACCGAAGTCCGCACGTTCGGAAAGGGCCAACTGGTTACGTTCATCGTGGAGCCCGCCAGCGACACCTCCGACTTCTTCCTTCTTCATGTGGAGGAAGGCCAAGGCTATCAGAAGATACCGTTTATCAACAACGGGGATGAAACCCTATCCGCCAGTTGGACCACCACCAGCGATCCCGATCCAGACAGGCGATATTACCACGCCATCGTGGACATAGTGAGCCGGGAATCGGTAACCGACACCCTGGCGGACTACGACTCCAAGGCTTGGGGCATCATCTATAAAATACAATAGACAAAATAAAAAGCAGGTACCAAGGCAGCCTCTTTCCTCGACAAACGGAGATATCGAACAAAGGGAACGGAAAGCGGCGATTTCTTGAGGCTGAATAAAGCCCGAAGAAAAACCTTGTCAAAGCGAGAGGTTCCATTTAGCTTGGTGCTGGTATTGGCGACTTTGCGGAGGGATTTGGGCATATGAACAAAAAAGAGGGTGACCCCATGCAGATAGATTTGCAGGAACCATATGACCTGATGGACGGAGCCACCGGACAAGTCCTGGAGGTCTCCAAGGAGATCGAGTGGCAACGTAAGATAGCGGCCGACAAGAGCTATCCTTTGGACAGGCGAATTGAAGCCTACGAGGATATAGTCGATTCGGAGGTGGGAGATACCTCCTTGTGGCGGGCGCGCAACATCGAGCGGGAGGTGGGCTTTCGGCAGATCTATCTGAAGTTTGAAGGGAGCAATCCCACCGGCACCCAGAAGGACCGCATAGCCTTCGCCCAGGCCCGGGATGCCATGCGGCGGGGATTCGAGGCCATCACCGTGGCCACCTGCGGGAACTACGGTGTGGCTATGGCTTTGGCTTCGTCCGTAGCCGGGCTGCGGTGCCTGATTCACATTCCGGAGAACTACCAGACCAAGCGCATAAAGGAAATGACCGATCTGGGCGCGGAGATCGTCCGCGTGTCGGGCGACTACGAAAACGCGGTTCAGGTCTCCCAGCAGCAGGCGGAAAAACTGGAATACTACGACGCCAATCCCGGCGGCCACAACACCTCATTGCAGTTGAGCGCCTATGGCGAAATCGCCTATGAGATTTACGACGAGCTGCGCGACTCGCCGCTGGCGGTGGCAGTCCCGGTTTCCAACGGCACCACCCTGGCGGGCATTTTCAAGGGTTTCTTAAGCCTCTACCGTCGGGGCAAAACCTCTCGCATGCCCCACATAGTGGCCGGTTCATCCTTCAAGAAGAATCCCATCGTTCAGGCCTTTCTTCACAACAGCCCCAAATGCGAGGATCTCAGGCCGGAACATATCCACGAGACCAAAATCAACGAGCCCCTCATCAACTGGCATTCCATAGACGGCGACCTGGCCCTAAGCGCCGTACGGCAATCCAAGGGCTGGGCCACGGACGCCTCGGACAAGAGCATGCTGGCCTTCTCCAAGCTGATAAGGGAGAAAGAGGGGATGAACGTCCTGCCCGCCTCCACCGCGGGCTTAATCGCCTTAGTGGAGCAACACCGCAAGGAAGCTTTGCCCGGCGATCGATACGTGGTGATTCTTACCGGCAAAAAATGATGAGCACACTTCCTGAGGGAAATGCCCTGGTCTATTGTCAGGGGGCATTCAACACGCCCAACGGCAAAACCGCGCACGGACTGGTTCGCTTCACCCGGCGGTACCGGGTGCTGTCGGTGATCGACTCCCGCTACACGGGTCAGGATGTCGGCTCTGTGCTGGACGGAAAGCCCGCAGGAATTCCGGTTTACGACTCGGTGCAGGATGCTTTCCAACATGCCCGCGACGCAGGAAAGCCCGCCACCTATCTGGTCGTGGGCTTAGCGCCCGACGGAGGCCGGCTCAGCGCTTCCGCCCGCGAGGACGTCAAAACAGCCATTCAGATGGGCTTGAACGTGGACTGCGGGCTGCACGATTTCCTCTCGGAGGATCCCGAGATCTCCGATCTGGCCGCGAAGAACGGAGTAAGGTTACGTGACGTTCGCAGGACACCGCCCAGAGGCGAGCTTCATTTCTTCAGCGGAAAGATCGAAGAGGTCACTGCGCTGAAGGTAGCGCTTCTGGGAACCGACTCGGCTGTGGGCAAACGCACCACGGCCTGGAAGCTGATCGAAGCGCTTGAAGATTCGGGCGTCTCGGCACAGATGGTAGGAACCGGCCAGACTTC
>Ga0307445_10001873_pt1 | contig 11711 bp, 11 predicted proteins | sample SalMarSW160330MG_FD_202147 | JGI IMG/M metagenome (GOLD analysis project Ga0307445, IMG submission 202147) | Salt marsh sediment microbial communities from the Plum Island Ecosystem LTER, Massachusetts, United States - SW1603-30 | ecosystem: Environmental > Aquatic > Marine > Intertidal zone >...
CCCTGGCGGGCCAACTTTTTTTTAAGGTTTCTTCCATGGGTATTTATCTGCGGCCGGACGGGAAACGCCCTTCCGCTTTGCCGCCTGCCCGGCCGGGCAGGACCAGGTTCAGCATACTAAATGCTTCACCGAAGAAAGCGCCAAAGAAGACTCTGCGCCTAAGACCAATGCGATTTCATCGCCGGGCCGGGCGCAATAATAATATTGTTGAGAATCTTTTCAAGAAACCGCGCATCGAAATCCATAATAAGCATACCCGTCCATAGGATAATACCCCAGCCGGAAGGATGCCCTTGTAACGCCCCCGCTATCGTACCAGGATCCCCCGCGCAGCACTCTGCCCGATCGGGTGGATGGGCCTGTCGGGTTACGCCAAACGGTCTGGCTGAGATAATACTCTGGATCGTACCAGTCATTAACCCATTCCCATACATTGCCCGCCATATCCAAAGCTCCATAGGGCGATGCACCTTCCGGGTAATGCCCGACGGGCGATGTAAAGACATAACCGTCATCCGAACTTTTATCAGCCCATTGCAGCGAAACATTTGTATCGGCGAAATTCAGTAAATTATTGCCCGGTGGTTGATTTCCCCAAGGGTATACCCGACCGTCATTGCTCCGGGCGGCTTTTTCCCATTCCGCTTCGCTGGGCAATCGCCGCCCGGCCCACGCACAATACGCCGAGGCATCATTCCAGCTCATATACGAAACCGGATGCTTTTCCAGTCCGGAAAGGTTGCTCGTAGGACCAGCTGGATGTTTCCAGTCTGCGCCGCTCACTTTCAGCCATTTTCCGGTGGATAGTTCAAGAACATAGCTCCATTCGGCAATTTCCGCATCCGTCTTGTACCGGCTCTCTTTAATAAATGTCTCAAATTGAGAATTATTAACTTCGGTTTGGTCTATCCAGAAAGCATTCACCCAGACGGTATGTTTTGGTTTCTCGGTATCCGGGCCGTCATTTGAACCCATCTGAAAATCTCCCTCCGGTACGTAGACCATTGCCATACCATCGATTAGGGAAATTTGTTGCGATCCAACCTGAATGGGTGTGGAATATGCGCTTTCTTCAGGAAGACATCCGGAAAGCAAGAAAAAACTCAGAAGTAATCCTATGCGCCGTATTTTCACTTTTCCCGTTCCTGTAAAAGAGACGTATTTATATCTATGCCCAACGGCTTGTGTTTGCCGCTGGTGAGCGGGGCAGGCTCAAGCCGATTTGGCGGAAAAGGCGTTGGCATGGAAACTGTCTGAAAAAGCGGCGAGTCCTACCGGCCGGGTGCATGCTGCGTTGAGCCGCCTGTCCTGGTTAGTGCAAACAGGAAATATTACCTCCCCCTATTTATTTTTTTCCATACTAAGTATACTTATCGCTCTTTCCACAGCCTCACTGACCAATTTATCTTTGTCGAATAAAGCGGATTTTAATGGTTCGATCGCACGTCGATCCCGCGTCCTCATCAATGCTTCCGCAGCCGCCACTCGGACATACTTATCCTTATCCCTGAGGGCAATCGTCAGCGGCCCAAAAACATTTGGGTCTTTTATCTCTCCCAATGCCCTTGCGGCCGCCACACGGATGGATTGTTCATTGTCATTCAGCGCATCCAAAAGCGGAATAATCGCTTGCGGGTTGTTCGTCAGCCCCAACGAAACCGCGGATTGCTCCCGCACGGCCCTATTCCCGTTCTTTAACTCCTCAACCATTTGCTCAATATTTGGATAGACTCCTCTTTCGCCCGCCGTATCCGCCGTTTTTTCTTCCTCTCCCACGATATGTTCGCCGGCTTTTTTACTTTTAATCTGAATTGAAGGTTCCACAAATAGTTTTTCGCTTCCGCTATTCAATTCGTGATTATCATTTGCGCTGTGCATAGCGTTCTTCCCGTTATTGGTAATCTTCAGAGAAGATATCATTTTGATATTTTCAGTTTCCATTGCCCCTCTTTCCTTTCCATCTCCGGAGCATTCCACCTGTTCCGCAGACCCCTTGCGCATAAATTTATTTATTACACTTCCAATAATTCGGAGGCAAATGGCAGCAACAATTAATGCAATTCCGCTCCAATAACCCGCCACTGTTAAGACAATCGCAATACCGCACAAAAAAGAAGCCATCCCGTAGGAGAGGCTCTTATACTTCCGACATTTTACAATTGAATCAAGCGATAGAACCAAAGCGAATAGACAAATCAACACCAAAAATAAAAAGTCAAACATCTTTCCACCCATTCACTTTATTCATGATAGTCCGTGTAGAGATTCCAAATACCTTGCGCTCTGTAACAGAATGCGTTCCCCACGGCCTGACGCTCATCCTGCCCCCCCACGCGAAGAGAATTGCGCGCGCGGAGGCCGATGGGCCGCCCGGGCAGAACCAGGTTCAGTATACATTATCCGCCACCGAAGACCATGACGGCAAAGGCTCCGCGTCGGAGGGCAAGTTAACCGCGTCGCCGGTTGGGGCGGGATTAATTATTTTAGCAACTTTGCCAATTGAATATTGTCGCTTTGAAAACCGGATTTTTCATAAATCCGCTTTGCCCGTTCGTTTCCGATAAGCACATGCAATACCAATAGGCGGAATCCCTTATCCTTAGACCAATTTTCCGCCGCCTCCAGTAACAGGCTCCCTACTCCGCGGCCTTCAACATCCTTTTTTACAGCGATATCCGATACATATCCATGCGATTCGTCCGTAAAGAAATCTTTTCGGGTTTGCAGAAGGGCAAAGCCCAATACTTTTTGGTTTTCTTCCGCTATCAATAAAACCGAGTTTTCGGACAATTCAGCAGTAGATTCTTCTATAAGTTTAGTGGTTTTATTTGAAATATCTTCAGCCTTTCTCCATTCCGGCAACGGGAAATCAGAAAAGCGCGGGATAAGCGAAATTATTTCTTTATGATCTGCATTCTGATACTTCCGAATAACAACACTCATTCGTAAAGATACCCTCCATTTCGATTTCGTTGAAACCGCCCAACGGAGGCCCCACCTAACCCGCCCGACGTGACAATCGGAGTGAAACAAACTCAATCAACAAATATCTCGCCGGCCCTGTAATCCCGCTTTCGGCGGCGCACAACGCCGTGTCGGCCGGTCGCATTTGGTGGACACATCTTGTCCGCTCAGAAATAGTGTACACCCGTTTGCATTTCCGACACGGTCCATAATCTGGCCGCAACTTCCGTATCATACGAGCGATCACTCGATCGCGCCTTAATGGGATATCCCCTTAAGCCCAGCCAGCTGCGGGGTCCGAAATACTCGCCCCCCTTCACATCCGGCCCGACAGCCGCATACAGTGTCGGCAATGCGCCCATCTCCGGTGTCTGACCAATGAGGGGAGTGAATATCCGAATCATCCGCCAATGCACTGGAAGATTGGTCGCCGTCCAGCCCGGGTGCGCGGCGGCGGCAAGAGTATCCACCCCGGCGCCTTCCAGCCGCCGCTGCAGTTCATACGTAAAGAGAAGATTGGCAAGTTTGCTTTGCGCATATGCCCTGCCCGGATCGTAGTTCTTTTCCGCATTGAGATCATCAAAATCGATTACGCCAAGATGATGCCCCCAACTGCTAACCGTTACGACACGGGCCCGGGAAGTACTGGTGAGGCGGTTCAGCAAGCGGCCGGTAAGTGCAAAATGCCCCAGGTGGTTAACGCCGAACTGTAATTCAAAACCATCGACCGTCTTCCCGAACGGGGGTCTCATAATCCCTGCGTTGTTGATGAGGATGTCCAATCGGTCATATCGGCTGGTAAATTCGCCGGTAAAGCGCTGTACCGAAGCCAAGTCGGATAGATCAAGCTGTAAAAATTCAGCCTTTGACTCTGGATACTCTTGAGCAATTTGCCGAACAGCGGCACTCCCTTTTTCCCTGTTGCGACAAGCAAGTATCACCGTTGCTTGCTTGCGGGCCAATGCGCGCGCTGCCGCATAGCCAATGCCGCTATTGGCCCCAGTTACAATCGCAATCTTTCCGGTCAGGTCCGGAATATCCCCGGGGCGCCAATTGGATGCCATAATCATTCTCCGGATGTTGAATAGAGGTTAACGGCTTGCGCGCAAGCCGCTTGGCCGAGCGCCCATACCTGTGCTGAATACCGTATTACGCCATCCCAATAATTATTTTTCCTTTTGTTCTGATTCCCACAATAAATATTTGTCTATATCGGATTTTATTTTAGTAATCACAAATGCCACAACTGCGGCGTCATCAATAAATCCCGCACCGGGCAAGAAATCCGGGATGAGGTCTACGATAGACACAAAATATATTATCGCAACCACAACCAACACAATTGAGGACCAGGGGATGTCTTTATATTCACGATTGATATAGGCGCGCAACAATCTAAAGAGAGCTGTCAAATAATTCCATAATTCTTCCAGCGGACCCTTATTTTTTTCCTTTGCGCCAGCTTTTTCCAGCGCCTCCGCCAAGAGGCGTTTGGTCTTTTCTGGCGATCGAATATACGCTTCCGCCTTGCTCCTTGATTTATCGACCACTTCAGAAATTATTGTATCTTTTTCGGTTTGGGGTTTATTTTTCGACATTGTCGCCCTCCACGCAATGGGGTGCCGTATCCATTATTGATTATGAGAACATTTCATTTAAAAGGACCGTCCAACGGCCCGCGGTTCAGCGGTTTGGCGGGGTGTTCCGGACCAGATTCATTATACAAAATCTGTCAACAAAGAGCATTCCGACGAAAACACCCAACCGAAGGACAAGCGAACCCCATCCGCCGGCGGGGCGTGTTGAGTATAGAATGCAGCCTCTTGACTTCTAGTTCCCGTCAATGGCGTACGAGGAATAATCAACCGGCGGTGAAACAGTACACCGCCGGTTGATTATTCCATTGCAGAAGCAGATTCGGAATCCGCCGGAATCGTTTTACGCGATTCAATTCCCAAAGCCGCCGATGGGGTTATTTATTACCGAACAGTTTTCCCGCCATCCCAAGAATATCATCCAGGGAGGAACCGTCATGGTTTGCGTCCAGGAGGGTGTTTATTGCGCCCATAACATCCGGCTGGGATTGTTGCGCTTGTTGCTGTTGACTTCCAAGAAAACTTGACAAGCCCTTCGTATCCAGCCCCTGTTGTTGTTGCTGCGATCCGAGCGCTCCCATGACCAGCGGTGCGGCTATTTGCAGCAGTTGTCCAACCTGGTCGCTCTGCAATCCGGTGTTTTGCGCCAATCCCTGGGCGACCACGGATTGCTGATTGCCCAGAACATGGCCCAAGATACCTGCCCCATTGGCCGCCTGGGGATCCTTTAAATATCCCGCCACATCGTTCAAGATTGAACCATCATGGTCATTGGCCAAGGCTTTATGCAATGCCTGCGCCCCTTCGGGTTTTGACGCATTTTTTGCCAATGCCGCCACGAGCAGCGGCATTCCTATCGCAAGAGCTGTCGATGCGGTTTGTTCGTCTACGCCAACCTTCTTGGCTATTCCAGATAAAACCTTTCCGGATAACTGTTGCATTATGGTCTGTGTCAATACATCCATTGGCGCCTCCTGACGACTCAATCACTTCGCACTCTACGAAGTATTTTCTTGATTTGAGCTGCAAATACTTGAAACAATATTGTGGATACGCTAATAAGCAATCGGCGCGAATAATTCTATCATATTAATTCCCCAATAATCACGTCTCTGTACAATAAAAAGCCCAACGGATTGCCCACCGGGCAGGCGGGTGGATGCGGACTCGCGTTCGAAGGCCAAATCGGCAATAAACGTAGATTGGGGATAAACGAAACCGATTGCTGCCTCAGCACAAAACCGCAGTTTCCGCTTTCCTCATTCCGTTAACCACTGCAGGGCCGCCTCTTGATCAATATAAGTCATATATTCGATATTCCGATTGCGGAGAACAGCTTCAAGAAAAGAAAAGTGTGATTTATGAGCCGGGAGGACAACCACGGCAATTTTTATATCAGGGCGAACCCCAATTTCCCGTAGTTCCACTGGGCGAGAGTAGATTTCGTCTGATTTGCCTGCAACGGAGTGCAGATGGCTATAATCAATTAAGCATCGTTTGGCCTTGTAGTGCATCATCGTCTTCGCAATGCCATCGGCCATTTCACGGGAACCCTTCACGTCCGCCACGCCCGATGTTTGGTAGACAACGATATGTTGCTCTTCAAGATAGGATATTGCCCACTCCATTCGTTCCTCCTTTCCATTTCTTTTTCCAACGCCAAACGAATGCCCACAAATGGTTTTTCGGACGCCCGCCAAAATAGAAATTCTGCTCCCAACGGATGGCCTTTCAGCGGCCCGGCCGGGCAGGATAAGGCTAAGTATACATTATTCCCTCAAAGCAACATCCCGGCGAAACCACTATGCCGAAGGCCAATTCGGCGGAATCGCTTTGCCGGGCGTCATACCCGTTTTGTCCTTCTCGTTTATGCGCATGGCAGCGCTTTCCAAGCGTATTGATGAATACCTTCACCGAGATGATTAAGAAGAATCGCCTCGGATTTACAGATTTACCAGAATTAATATAGCACCCGTCAAGCGTATTCTGAATTACTGCTCTGCCCTATTTTTCAAATGGGGTAAAAGGACGGTTGAGCAGATACCCCTAATGCGCAATCACGGTATGGGAAAATATCTGGAGCGGGCTCCGGATAATCTCACAACTGAACAAACAATAATGGGGCAGCCAAAGAATCAACGCCAGGATGCAAATGATGCTCGAAACGCCATAAAAGATCAGGCGAATATCCGCATGCTCGCGCGAATCGGCCGCAGCGGGTCCTTCCTCGGCTTCCTTCTTCCAAAACGCGAACTCCCGGCAGGGCAGATTCATCGAAACCGCCAGCATGGCGAAATTAATGCACGTGACCGTGAACCATCGGCCGTAGTCATAGGCCGTGAAGTATACGGGCAGGGAAATCAGGAGCGGGATTAAGAAATACCTGCAAAAGAATACGCCCGAATACCGCAGCGCCGACCGCGGGGAAAAGGACTGCGGGGATCGGGACCGGAGAATGGAATACACCGCCTGCCGAACGAGATACCAAAGCGAAATTCCCAGCGTCGGAAGAATCAGAATCCAGGCGCCCCAGTTCATGGAAATAATTTCCCACGTGATGGAGGCGGCTCTCGTCAGCGACCACTGCATGGGAATAAAGGAGCCGGGCAGAGTCGATCCGCTGAGCCTTTCGGGGGGCAACACACAGGAGTCTTCCCGCAGCGCACCGGCATTTGACCATTTTTCGCAGACGCCAAGCAACGTCTGGTAGCTCGGTGTGCCGGCCAGAAACACGGCACCGAACGCAAGCGTCGCCGGGAGATACAGCAACCCGGTCCGCAAAGCGGCCCGCGTGAAGTTGTGCGGGGTTTTCATCCGCAGGACCGCCAGCGTGATCATCCCGTGCAGCGGGACGAACATCAGGAAAATCCCTTCGTGGACCAGAATGGCTGCCGGGAGGAGGATTACGACGACGGGTATCAGCCAGCGCACGTAACGCTCCAGGTTCCCATCCGGAAGCGCGGCGCCGTCTCCGAGCGGAAGCGTTTTTTCGACAACGAGCAGATGCAAAAGCACCGTGACATACCCGAGGATTTCCTTCCGGGCGATGGCGCCGTGGTCATGGAGGTAAAAAAAGAACAGTGAAGGAAGGAACAGCAGCCCGAATAAAATCAATGGATGAAACGTTTTCCAGGACCGCACCAGCAGTCGAACATAACTAAACGCAATGGCCAGAATCAGGATCCAGGAAAACACCGCGATGAATTCTATCGGCGAAACCGCGGCCGGAACCAGCCGCCAAATTTCACCGGACAACCCGCGCCGGATAAATCCCTGGGAATAATCAATCAGCCAGTCGGTATAAGCCCAATAATTCAGACGGGTCCCGAAGGCGTCCTTGGGGAGCCAATAGAGGAACTCGTGAATCCAAGCGGCGGAGAAAACAAACAATAAAAACAAATTGAGAATGCGGCGGGGCCGGGCAAGAAAAGATGTTGCGCGCGCTCCGAGCGCCATTCCTGAAATACGGCGCACGGCATGATCCGCGGATCGGCTGGGGTTTGGATGGTTGTCGTCAATTGCCATCGACTTCTCCATTATTGCTTTTTTCGGAACCGGTCAGGCAATTTACCAACGGACATGGCGCGCACCGGCGCCGAGGGAGCCGCCGGATATTTCCCTGCCATTTTATTCTTTTCACCGTAGGCGACGCAAGGGTACGGCGACCGGCATTACCCGGCGGGGGGCGGGACGAGACAACGCCGCATTACGGTAATTGGTTTTACGCCAAGGGAACGGTTCCAACCGCGGTTAATCCCACCGGTCGGGTGAAGGCTGTTGTACGCGGCGTGTGTACAGGTTATTCTTCCCATCAATTCGCAGAAGGCATACATCGACGAAGAAGATGCTCCCATAAATCTACCCGCTGCCGGATCAGCATCAACCGAAAGTAACAGGGGTGTGCAAAGTTAAAAATCCTGTAATAGCGCAAACGATTGCAGAAACGCCTCCATCTCCGCGGTAAACGTCCCATCGGCCGGAATCCAAACCGAGATTTGGTAGCAGCGATTCTGCACCAGGTAATGTCGGTACATGATCTTCATCTGTCGGCCGCCGGATTCCGCTTCGGCGATCCCTTCCACGCCCGGATACTCCCCCAGGGATACGGCGTGTTCTTCTATCCGCGTGCCGTGAATTTCCTGCAGCCAGCCGTCCCGGGCGCCGCTCAGCAGGCCTTGCGCGGAATTGGAATCGGCGGCCATTCCGGCCGGGTAGTCGAAATAGATGATGCTATAGAAGCTGTTCCCGGCGCCGGCGCCCGAAAACATGTTCAGTAGTAGTCCGCCGGCGGCGTCTACGTGCCGGGTGCTCGCGGCGAACTCGAGACCGGATGGAACCTGGGCCGTAAAGTTGCCCGCCCCGGATTTCAGCACCCCTCCATCCACAGTGAAGGCAAGCGCCGGCCCCGGCCCGGATCCGGATGCCGGCGTATCCGAGGAAGCCTGAGCCGTTGGGTTGGCATAGATCTCCATGATCGGTACGCCATCGTAGCTTAGCCGATATACCGGCTCATGCGTGCTTATCCATTGGGTATCGGGGTGAGGCAAGAAGGATTCACTGCCGGGATTCGCCTGGGTCGATCCGATAGTGGTTTGTCGGTATTGAACGATTATAAAATCGGAAGCGGCGTAGGTGGCATACGTCGGCGGCCCGTACTCGGGGAAAAGATTCGATTGGGCAAACGGCGGAAAGGCGATCTTGATGTCGTCGCGAAGCCGGTCATGGACCTGATAGTAAATCAGGACGTTGTAACTCCACGGGTCGACCCAAACGGTATCCCCCGGCCGGGCGTGTTCGTTCAGGTAGGGTATGGCGGCGGCATAGGATTCGCACCAGTAGGTGGTTTCCAGCCCCAGGCGGGCGGCGCCGGGCAACCCGCCCACGGTTTCGGAATAATACGAAAGCAAATGCGGATAAAGCCGGACCAGGCTGATGCTTTGCGGCAGAAAGAAAAGTATGGCGGCCAGGACGGCCGCCGGCGCCGCCCAGCGCGGCTTCCGGATGCGGTCGGCCACCCGCCGAATTCCGGCCGCGAGCCAACCGAACCCCATGCCTGCCAGCGCCGCCAGGAAGAAAAACGCGGGCATGAACAGGCGGTCGTTGTCGTAGACCATGCTTTTCCCGGTGGTCAGGGCCAGGAGCGGCACCAGGGCGTTGATAAACAGAAGCCCGCCCAAACTGTTGGCTTCGCGCCACTTCCAGCCTGCGCGGACGATGCCTATCCAGTACAGCACGGTAAGCGTCAGCGGTACGACAGCCCACGTCATCACGAAAGGGAAATGCCAGGGAGGAGGCATATAGAGCGTTCCCAGATACCATTGCCCGATCTTCCAATGGTCCACGGTGATCCATTCCAGGTAGTCCATCATCCGGGCGGGAAAATCCGGGTAGAGCCAGGGCCAAACGGCAAACGAGCAGAGGACGCCGATCAGCGTCATGACGACAATGCGGACAAATAAGATCAGTCGCCGTCGGAAGATGAGCGCCCACAGAAATAAAGTGGGCGGCAGGAACATGGCATTGATCTTGGTCGCGAATGCCAATCCCAAAATCAACCCCAGGAAGAGTGTCCATTTCCAACCCAGGTCGTCCTTGGTTTTCCAAAAAAGGAAGGTGACGAAAAATATGCTGCAGGCGGCGGGCACATCCAGGGCGGCCAGGTGGGCGTGGAAGAAAAAGCGCGGCAGGGTGAGCAGCGCCGCCGCCGCGGCCAGTCCGGCCGCCGGACCATACTCGCCGGCGACCAGCAGGTAAAGCAAGCCCAGCATGACACTTACCAGAATCATGTTGCCCAAGCGATGGGCGGTCAGGTCATTGAGGACAAAACGCGCTCCGGACCAGACGATTCCCGACCAGATCTTATCCAGCGGCGGGTGCTCGTGGTTGATCGACCAGCTTTCATTAATACCGTCCGTCGATAAAGCCGCGGCCGGTTGCGCAATCAGTTTGCCCAGCCAGGAGCTGTACGATTCGGAAGCGACGATATAGTCAGGTTCATCCCAGGTAAGGCCGATCTTGGATTCAGTCGCCACGAGCAGCACCAGTGTCAGCGCCATGATGAGACCCGCCTGAATATTTTGGTTTTTCATCCAGCGTGGAATGGGCATGTGCGACTCCTTGGCAACTGAACTATGCAGGCGACTATATGATGATTCGGTTTGCGTCCGCGGAAATTATACATATTTTTTTCGCCAACCCAAACCGATCGAGGATTTCTATGGTCTTTGCCGAGATTTTACAGATCTACTTGGCAGGTATTCTTTATTGTTGGAGTCCACAAAATTCACTCAGCCGAAGGCCAAATCCTTCCGCGCGGGTTGGGCGCATCGGCTCACGGGAAAACCATATCCGCGAAATGGTATAGCTCTCGCCTTCCCGCAATATTACTGCTTTGGATGCAATCCCATTTTCGTCCAAACGTTGTGCAAAACGCTCCGGCGTTTAATTCGTTCGCAACAAAGGGAAACGCGGCTTGATCCCAAGATGGATAGGTATCACTACCGTTGGCTTCAATACCCGCACGGCTTGCACGGCCTGCTTTTCCCCCATGGTCATCGGCAGACGGTATGTTGTGACCGGCATCAAAGCCGCGCCCAATGGAAACCTGCGTCCGAGATCCTGCATGAAGGGCGAATAAAATGTGTCGCCCGCAAAGTAAACCCGCTTGTTTTCACTTTGCAGTACATATCCCATGGCGACAGTCATATGAATCGCGGGGACCGCAGTAATGGTTATTTCCCCGATAGTAATACTCTCCCACACCTTGAGACCCGATACGTTTCGACCGCCCATTAACTTAAATAGCCAACGCGTTGGTTGAGGCACTATCACCGGCGTATGACCAATCAACCGAAGATATTTTCCATCCACATGATCCCAGTGGTTATGTGAAATCAGCACCCCATCTACCGCTGTCAATTCTTGGCGTGACTTTCCGGGAATGCCGAGATGCGCGTAAGCCGGATTTCCCCATTTTCCCCAATATGGGTCTGTGAGGATTTTCTTCCCGCGCCTGCCTCAAGCAGAACGGTGCTGTGCCCAATCATAGAAATACGCGCATTACGTACTCCTTGGTATACGCCCAACCGTACTGCGCCAAGCCGCTTGGCCTTGACGTACTTCATCACCGGAACGCCGGCATCAGCTATAGAT
>Ga0307445_10001878_pt1 | contig 11701 bp, 2 predicted proteins | sample SalMarSW160330MG_FD_202147 | JGI IMG/M metagenome (GOLD analysis project Ga0307445, IMG submission 202147) | Salt marsh sediment microbial communities from the Plum Island Ecosystem LTER, Massachusetts, United States - SW1603-30 | ecosystem: Environmental > Aquatic > Marine > Intertidal zone >...
AACCTCAAGGATGTCATGCGCAACGCGAAGAAGTAAGCTCTTCCGGGGCTTACTCGTTGTCAACATCTCCGTCTATCTATCCCCCCTATCTGGCGCTTGTTTATGGAGTTGGGTAGCTAACCAATCAGTAAGGTTTATGAGTGATGGAGTTAATTAATTAACTATGCAGAACAAAGGGGGGAGGCACTTTCTCGTAGTTGTTGGCCTATTTATTGCAATAGCCTTCCTTGCCTCACAGTCCCTTGCCGCTGTCCAGCAGACGCCTTATACGATGAGCCCCTTTGTGCTGGAATTCCCATTCATGGAGAGCCTCTTCAATGACAGCACGTCTTTCAATGAAAGCGACTATCCTATTGGCGGGGGGAACCTGACATTTTACGTAAGGCTATCGAGGAACGCAACGGTTAATAGCGCTTATTTTGACGTCCAGGGAAAGATAGTCCCCATATATTCGAGGCAGGCAACCCCTGACGGTCTTCAGGGAATGGATATAGGGAACGTGACCAGCAATCCGGGGAATGAGATAGCCACCGGCTCTGATGGCTCAAAGATGCTCCTTCTTAACTCAACATCATACTGGATATGGAACTTTTCAGTCGGGATAGATGATGCATACGATGTTGCGATAGGGAACGTGACAAATGACCCGGGGAATGAGGTTGTCGTGGGCTCTGATGAGCTGTATGTTCTTAACCAGTCAGGGGACCTTGCATGGAGCTTTACTGACGGGGGTTATATATACGATGTTGCGATAGGGAACGTGACAAATGACCCGGGGAATGAGATAGCAGCGGGCTCGAACGACAACTACTTTTATCTGGTCAATTCCTCCGGGGGCCATGTATGGAACTACAGCACGGGTGCTGACGTGAGCGGGGTTTTCATAGAAAACATAACCAACACGGCAGGGAACGAGGTTGTCGTGGGCTCTGATAACGTTTACGTGCTCAATGGAAGCGGCGGGCTTGAATGGAGCTATACCCTCACAGGAGACACTGCGCTCTCTGTTTATGCAGGAAACCTTACAAATGACCCGGGGAATGAGGTTGTCGTGGGAACCGTCAACGGTTATGTTTACGTACTGAACTCGAGCGGTTCCCATGTCTGGAACTTCTCTGCAGGGGATGATGCGTACGATGTTGCGATAGGTGACGTAACGGATGAGATTGATAACGAGGTGGTTGCCGGCTCCAGGAACAATTACATATACACGCTCAACAGCTCCGGGGGGATTGTCTGGACATACCTTGCGTCCGAAGAGATAAGGGGGATAGCGATAGGCAACCTTACCAATGACCCGGGGAATGAGGTTGCTGCTGGCTCAAAGAGCGGCTATATCCATGCTTTCAATTTCGATTACTTTCCATCGAACCTTTCCATAGACGTGGGTGGGAACGGGACGTATGACTGGAACGTGTCAGGGAAGCTGAGGACCACCATCACGACAGGGGACCTTGCCTCTGCATTCAACTATCACCTGCAGAACACCTGCACAGAGAGTCCCTGCAACATAACCGTGATATTCAATTCGGACAATGTTGGGAAATTGAACGTGTCTGACATAAACATCTCCTTCAACTACAACGCCTCGCACGTTGTTTCCGTAACCAACGTGAGTGCCTGGTCGAGAACAGTGGGGGTGTCTGCCAACGAGACCGTGGGAAATTACACCACGAGGATAAGTTATACCGGCTACCCCGAATATTTGCTTAACGTGAGCTACATCAGGATTAATGACGGCGCGACTTCCTGCGATTTCAACGGGACGACGGGAACAGTGGAAACGGTCAACGGGTCGAACGTGTGCAACGTGAACAACTTCACCGTGCCTTTGTCAGGGAGCCTTCCGTCCACGGCAGACCTCTGGGACGACACGATGGATGCCAGCGTCCCCTTCATAATCAACGAGACCGACCTCGGGTTCACTAACGAGACTGACAATTTCTTCTGGAGGAAGAACGCCACGATATGGGACCTTTCAGGGGGGACGGTATTCTACAACATCAGCGCGAACGCGAGCGTTGACGACCCCTCTGTCACAGGGAACGAATTCCTGAACGTCACGTGGGGCGCGTCGGTTTGCAACATAACGCCCGGGAGTGCGACAGCTACCTGCGATTCCGGGAGTCCTGCCTATACGGCCAGCTCATGCGGGGGAGGGACGTTCTACGTGTGTAAGGAGGACACTGACTCCGATGGGGTGGTGGATTTCTTCAGGTGGATACAGCCGAACACGGCGTCAGGGACAAGCTGGATATACCAGGTGGGTGGGGAAACTGATAGTCTGCCTAACCTCTCGGACGCGAACGTGACGCCGAACCAGAGCTACTGGGGGGACTGGTTCAATTACTCTGTCCATGTCAATGACACGGACGGTGACAACGTGAGCGTGAGGATGTGGTATTACCTCGAGAACCAGAGCTCATGGTTCTATTACGAGGAGGAAAACGTGACGCAGAACGGGACCCTCTGGTTCAACACGACCTCAGCACAGGGATGGATCGGGAGCAATTCATACAAGTTCCAGTATGCTGACTTCAACTCCTCCGGGCACCAGATTCATGGCTGGAGGAACACGAGCGTGTCCTCGGGCCCGGAGGTCACGAAGAGAGACCCTCTTGTCATGCACATGTACGGGGATGGCCAGCCGGTCAACAGGAGCTCTGCGATACGGCTGGTTGTCCAGGTAAACGACACGGTCACGGGAACGAACGTGAGCTCGGGCGTCAACGTAACCTTCTGGGTAATGTACAACGACAGTGTATGGGCACCCGGGAACCAGACCGTGACCAATTCCTCCGGACAGTGCTATTATGATTTCACCCCGGACGGTAACTATTCCGTGGGGAACCTGACCTGGAGGGCAGGCGTTTTAAGCGACCCTCTCTATAACGACACGAACTCGAGCGATTTCAACGTGACCGTCGGGGGTTTGGTTAGCATACATTTCACGACGCCGCTTGACAATTACACCATATACAGGAACGGCAGCAACTACATAGAGGCCAGGATTCTGGACCAGTACGGCATGGAGGTCGGGGTGGCCGGATACAACTGCAGCCTTTTCGTTTCAGGTGAATTCATAAATGAGTCGGAGACCAATTCGTCCGGCTACTGCAATTTCACGTGGGAGCCGGACTGCAACACCAGCTTCCAGGTCGGATACCACGTGATGGACATTAACCTTTCTGACGAACCCGTTTCCAACTACTCCATAGAGAACTCTAGCGATAGCATAACCGTGAAGGTGAAGGATGAGCTCGAGATAACCATGTGGAACCCGCCGGCGCTTGCGCTTTACAACAAGGGCGGAAGCGTCCCGCTTAACTCGACCGTCAATGACAGCTGCCTGCAATGCGGGTCAGGATATAACGTGACGTGGTTCGTGAAGTGGAGGGGCTGGTTCTACGTGGACGTCAATGAGACAGCGGGATTTGACAGGAATGATGAGGTCGTTATCATAAACGGCTCCCTGCTACAGGAGAATAACATACAATTCGGACACTGGGAGATATCGAAGACCAGGGTCTATTATGGAGGGAACCTCCTCACGAGCGATGTCCTTCCCTGGAACGACAGCGGAAAGACCAGCCTCAACGAGAGCCAGGTGTATGTCAACAACCTGTCCGAGCTCGTCTTCGTGATTGACCTTCCTGCCAATACCAACAGGACCTTCAGGGTGGAGTTCAATACCACCGCGCCATCGGACCAGAACATATCCTTCATGGAGAACTCCGGTTTCGAGAGCGGCCTGGCTTATCCATGGACCTGCATAAGGTATAACTGCGACCCTGCATTCAAGCCAGCATGCATCTGCGAGATACTGTCAGAGGGGACAGAGGAGAACGGCAGCTATTCCCTCTATCTTTCTGCAGAGAGCTCGGGCCAGGACAACGGCAATATAATGGGGGCGAACATAAGCGTTGCCAGGAACATTACGGTGAATTACATAACAGCCAAGTACAAGGCATGGGGAACGTTCGGTGACGGCTCATACATCAGGATTAATGCAGGAAGCGGCAGCTGCACCCTCACTGCCCCGAATGCATCGCAGGCCGCTGCCCAATGGAGGACACAAACCTGCTACAGCACGGGGTTCAACGGGGCAGAGTTCATGAACGTGACTGTTCATGACCACGGGGACGGCGGCTCTGGCCAGGAGGCATCCCATGTGTACATTGATTATGTCTGCCTTTCTGACTCGTCCGGGAACTGCATCAATCATGACGGCAACCTCCGCGGTGAGATAAGGTCACAGACAGGGATACACGACCAGACCAACGGTACCTGGAACATCGGTGACTACGAGGATGTCGGGTTGAGGACCGTGGTTGCCAACGCCTCTGGCGAGTTCTACGTGACCGGCCTGGAGAACAGGGACGTTCTAATCTATGGGTGGAGCAACCTTTCTGGCATAAACATATCGTCCAACCACTGCACTTACAACGAGTCCGGTTTCATCTGCATGAAGAACGCTACCCTGAACCTGGTATGTAACGTTACGGATTACAACACCTCCCTGCCCGTGTACGGCCATAACGTTTCTTATTTCGATGAAAACGGTGCCTTCATAGGCTCAAACACCACTGGAACGGACGGTCTTGCAGTCTTCAGGTGGGTGAATTCGTCTGATGTCGCTGGGGAACATAACTGGACGTGCAACATAACGGATGACGGGAACGTGTTCTATAACGATACGGAAAACAACGAGCTCTGGATGTCCTTCAACATATCAACGGGCAACACCACGGGCGTCCTTTATCAGCAGCCGCAGGCGACAGAGAGCGCTACGGGCGTCAACACGAGCAACAACCACAGCTTTGTCATGAACATCACTCTGCAGAACACCGGCGGCAGCAGCATGTACAACATAACCATATCGGTAAACGCAACCACTGGCGTCTTTTACAACACACCGACGTGCTCCCCGCTGCTTCCTTCGGCAACCTGCCAGAGGAACATAACAGTCAACGTCACCTACCTTGCAGACCCGGGGAATTATGGCATTGACGTGAACGTCACGTGGCAGAACGCGGACGCCACTCCGGGAAATGTTTCCAACAGCACACCGCTGTATATCGAGAGCAACACGATTCTCGACATTGTCCAGGACGAGATAAACTATACAATAGCGAGGGGAGGCTCGTTCGAGGCCGGGAACCTGACCGTGCATGCGCCAGGGAACACCCAGCTCCTTAACGTCACGTTTACGGAATCGGGCGGGGATGCGGCAAGCATAGTGCAGTGGAGGAGCTATGAGCCGCAGAACCTGACGTCAGTGGCAAAGGGTTCCGTCTCAAACACGACCATATCCCTGTCCGTCCCGGAGGATACGGCGCTCGGAGTCTATACGACGAGTGTCTATGCCAACGCGAGCGATTCGGTCTGCTCGCCCGCATCGGAATGCTGGGACTACCTGACACTCAACGTCAACGTGACTGACCAGGACTGGAGGGTCAACTACGAGAACTTCTCAAAGAGCATAGGTCCGACCCCAGTTAACGGGAGCTTCTACCCGTATCTCATAGTGACCAACAACAAGGATGCATCGTATTCGTTCGTCCTGACGAGGGGAGGGAACCTGACGTATACGAGCCTCAGCAACACGAGCTTCACGCTCACGTCTTACCAGAGCAAGACCATCCTAATATATCACAACACGAGCACCGGGTATGAGGAGGGACCGTACGGGTTCAACATAACGGTAAACTGCACCACCCCGAATGCCGTTCCCAGCGAGATGAACGTTTCCGTGACGCTCACGGTGATAAACCTCTCCGTGACGATAATCTCGCCGAACACGACCAGCCCGGCCGGCCCGCTCAACGCTAGCCAGGCAATCAACATCGTAGTAAATGCATCGCTGAGCGGCAACAATTCCGTCCTTGAGAACAACATAACATGGACTGTTAACGTCGGGGGCAGGAACTGCACAGGCCTCACGTCATCCTACAACAACATCACAGAGCTCTGGTCCCTTTCATGCAATGCGCCCAGCATTACGGGCAATCCCCTCCTCGCTGACCTCAACGTCACGGGCCACTATTCAGAGGGTGGGCTGAACATATCCGACATCCAGGCGAATGCGGTGAGGTACAATGACATAACCCCTCCGGGGATAAACTCCTTCACTCTTGCGGGCACGGATTTTGAAGGCAACATACTGAACGGCAGCGTCAGCGCTATGAACTTCCTGGTCAACATAACGGACAACGATTTCGTGAACACGAGCTGGGCGAGCGTGCTTTATCCCAACGGGACGACCCTGACGTATTACCTGTACAACACCTCGAATGATGACTGGAGGTTCAATTTCACGAACCCCGATCAGGTCGGAGACTACGTGGTTACGGTTTATGCGAATGACAGCGCAGGGAACCAGAACAGCACGGAAATGCCGGACGGTTACTTTGACGTGTACACAACGATACAGTTTCTCGGCTACGTAACAGACAAGAACAACATCACGATGGCAGCCAACTTCTCCCTTTACAGGGTCAGTTCCGGGTGGAAGATACACAGCTTCGCCACGAACTCCTCCTCGAACAATTTCTTCAACTGGACGCTCCACAACAGGGAGTATGACATGATGATTCAGGTGGGGCAGGAGAACATAACCTTCTACAACGCGAGCGCGAGGTATTCCGCGAGGACGCAGCACAACGTCTCAGACCCGCAGAACTGGACAGACCCCCTCGGGTTCGACTGGTTCCCGAACAAGACGTCAACAGGCATATCAAAATTCACGCTTCCCAACACCGCAAAGAACATACTGCTGGGCTTTGCAGTGGACATCAGGAACCTCACGTACACGAGCGCATACGTAACGATAGATTACGAGAGCGCGCTTGCGCCGTGGCTCCAGACCACGACAGACACCTCTGAAAGCAAGTTCGAGGTACTTTACTGCTCAAGCTGGGACTTTTATTCAAGGGTTTGCGGGACCGGGACCACTGACTTCTCATACCTGAACAGGGACCTTAACCCCAACATAAGCGGCTCCAGCTTTTCCTTCCCTGTCTCCGGTTTCTCTGCATACGCGATTGCGCAGGCGTGCACCAATGCGCAGGGCGCGCTGATTGACTGCAGCGGATATGAGCCTCCGGGGGATGATACTCCTGGAGGGAGCCCCGGCGGGAGCAGCAGCAGCGGGACAACAACCGTAACAACAACAGTGACCGATACGTTCCCGTTCACCGTCACGACGGACATAGGAAACGTGAGGGTGCATCCTGGGGAGAACAAGACGTACGCGTTTACGATAAAGAACAAGAGGACGGCAAGCAACATCACGGTGGATCTGGATGTCTACGGGCTTGAAGACCTGGTTATTCCAGAGAGCACGACCGTCTATCTCAATGCCAACCAGACGAAGACAGTCCTTATAACGGTTTCCGTCCCGGAGGGTATGGGAACAGGAACGTATACGGGGGGCATAAAGGCCACTTCCGGGACAAAGGAGCTCGATGTGCCGATAACGATGACAGTGAGCCTTGAGGGAAGCAGGTTCCTTACGATGATACTTGAGATGATAACGAAGACCGTTGACCCCTACGGGACTCTCAGGTTCTCTGTAGAACTCAGGAACACCGGCTTTGCAAAGGAATTCAACGTGACGCTCGTGTACAGCATAAAGAACGCGAACACAGGGGAAACGGTCAGGGAAATGAACGAGACCGTCTTCCTGAAGGATACCGTGGGATTCAGGAAGGCCATTGACATGAGGGGAAATGTCTGGGAGTTCGGTGACTACTACCTGGACGTGTATGCATACTTCGGTGAGGGGAACATGTATTCCGTGAATGAGATAGAGGTCTTCACAGTCACCATCCCCTTCTGGGAATCAGAGATAGGGAGGGTCATGCTCGCGATAATAGTCGCGTCCGCCATAATAGGGTTCGGTTATTTCGGGAGGAAGTGGTACATGAAATGGAGGATAGAGAAGGCAAGGTACATCTTCCCTGTCAACTATGGCAAGATACCGCAGGATATCGGTGACTCGTTCTGGATTGGGAAGATTGCAGAGACCAACAGGAAGGCCTGGTTCAACCCGGATGACCTGACAACCCATGCCATAATGGCCGGCTCAACAGGAGCCGGGAAGTCCGTAGGAGCGTCCGTCTTCGTTGAGGAGGCCCTTGAGAGGAAGATTCCTGTCATCGTTTTCGACCCCACTGCGCAGTGGACGGGATTCGTGAAGGCGGTCAATGACGAGCGGCTCATCAGCAGGTATCCTGAGTTCGGGATGAGCAAGCGGGATGCCAAGGCCTACAAGGGACTAATCTATGAGGTGAATGACCCGCATATGAGAGTGGACCTCAAGAAATACATGATCCCCGGCGAGGTAACGGTCTTCACGATGAACAAACTCAGGGCCGGAGAGTATGACATTGCCGTGCAGAACATAGTGGATTCCATATTCGCCGCTCCATGGGAGGAATCAACGTCCCTGAAGATGATTATAGTCTTTGACGAGGTCCACAGGCTGCTTGAGAAGTACGGAGGGAAAGGTGGCTATGTCTATCTCGAGAAGGCGTGCAGGGAATTCAGGAAGTGGGGGATTGGACTTATAATGTGCTCGCAGGTGCTGGCTGACTTCAAGGAGGTCATAGCAGGTAACGTCCTCACAGACATACAGTTCAACACGAAGTCGATAGTCGACATAAACAAGGCAAAGAGCAAATATGGGGAAGTGTATGCCGAGAGGATATCAAGGCAGGGCGTCGGCGTGGGGATGGTTCAGAACCCCAAGTATAATGAAGGAAAACCGTATTTCATCCAGTTCAGGCCGACGTGGCACAACCCGCACAAGATAAGCGACGAGGAGATGGAAACGTACAAGAAGTTCGAGAGGCAGCTGGACGTGATAGGAAACAAGATAGAGGACATGAAGAGCGCGAACCAGGACGTGTTCGACGTGGAACTGGAGTTCAAGCTCGCGAGCGACAAGCTGAAGAGGGGACAGTTCAGGATGGCGCAAATCTATATAACGTCTCTGCAACAACATTTAGGTATACGCGGTGAGGAAAATGAGCGATGAGAAGGACATATCACCCGAGGAGAACGTGATGAGCCCGGAGGAGTTCGAGGCCATTGAGAAGAAGGAGGGTAGGAAGCCCCCCAGGATAGAAAAGGAAGAGAAAAGGGAAGTCAGGATCAAGAGCGCATCGGACATAGAGAAGCTCGTTCTGAAGACAGAGAAGCTCGAGGGGAAGTTCGATGTGATGACTGCGGAGAGGCAGGCCCTCTCTGACAGGATATCCGTACTCAACGAGGAGATAGGGGAGATAAGGTCGTCTGTCCTCGGGAGGGACAGGGTCTTCACTGACATACAGACGGAGTTCAAGGAGATGAAGGAGTCTGTAAAGGATATATCGCCGAGGAGCATAGCGGCGAACCTGGAGAGGGGCGTGCAGGGAATAGAGGTCAACGCTGTGAAGATAGAGGGTCTCGATGCCAGGACAAAGGAACTCTCCAAGGAGCTGAAGAGTATAAAGACAACGCTCTTCAAGATAAGGGACGTGCAGAACCTGGTCGAAATCATAGAGGGGCTGAAGAAGAAGATTGACATTGTGGAGAAGGACAGGAAATACACCTCGAGGCTTGCCGGGAAGATAGAGGCCATGTTCGCGGAGATGAGCGAGAAGCTCGGGGAGGTCGACAGGTTCAAGGACAAGATAACGCTTAACGAGGACGCCATGCACGAGCTGATGAAGACGGTTGATATGGTTGACATAAAGCTCGACCAGATGGTCAAGAAGGATGACGTCAAGATGGTCGAGGACGAGTTTGCAAAGAAGATTGAGGCCTCCAGGATGGAGTGGGACGACAAGATTTATGACGTGAAGAAGATTGTTGACGAACTGCTCGAGGCCCTGAAGAACGCCGGGGTTAAGGGCATGCTCGAGAAGATGGGCAAGGTGAAGCTGAAGAGGGCCTTCGCCACAAAGAACGAGCTCGATGACATAAGGAGGAGGCTCGGGGACCTGAAGAGCCTGAGTGATGAAATGAAGGATATGAAGATGAGGCAGTTCATGGAGGCAGAGCGCCCGGCCAGGGAGGAACCGAAAGGCCAGAAACCTATACCGAAGGCTCCGGTGAGGGAGGAGGAACCTGCAGGGAAGCCGGGACCCAAACCGGCACCATCGCCCCCACGGGAGGAGGAGATGCCGCCGGAATTGAGGGATGGCATAGAGTCCGTCGGGATGGTTGCGGAGAAGCTCAGCTCCCTGATAGAGCAGGCCGGGGAGGCAGTCAAGGCAGGCCAGACAGAGATAGCCAGGGGGAAGTATCTCGAGGCCCTTTCATTGTACAACCAGCTCAGCCAGACCAGCACCCCAGAGGATGCGGAAAGGTTGTACGCAAGGATAAGGAAGCTCTACAACAGGCTGAGGATATACGGATAGATCAGCTTACGGACGTTAACAACTTGTCTGGGTTGGCTAAGTCGCAAGCTGATACCCCTCGGGGCACAAGTAAGCAACAAGCAGAAATTACACTCGCATTTTTCCGTGCACGCTCTTGTCTCTAATATTGCAATTTGACAAGAGACATCTCTGCTTTCGAGCCAAAGATAGTTTATATTGGGTCTGGGTGTGAAAGGAGATGCAGATTTTTGCAAAAACTAACAGCGTTCAGTAACTATCCGAAAAAGGGTGTTCATCCAAGCAAAGCAAACGGGACTACAAATATTCTTGTGTTTTTTATTTTGCGCTCCTCCAAGGAAGCCGTGTTTATTAAGAATGCGGTTTCTGGGTTGTATGTTTCTATAAAGCTCCTGAAGGAGCGGGTTATTTTCGGGGTGGTTTTTGATTCCACAGGCGTTTTCTCGTTTATAATAAAATCGACCTCTGCTTTGGCTGTTGTTCTCCAGTAATTTACTTTTTTATCCTTCATTTTGTTTAGCAAATAATTCTCTAAAAGTTTGCCATATTCCTCGTCACCAGGGTCAAACCTTCCTGCAATAGCGTTTCTTAGGCCCGTATCGATGAAATATACTTTTGGGTTTTTTCTTAATTCTGTTGTCAGATTTTTATGGAAAGGTCTTATGCTCTTGATGATATATGTCTCCTCGAGGATTGAAAGTATCTCCTTGACTTCCTTATCATAGAGGGAAATTGCAGAAGAGATTTCGTTATAATTTATCATGGCAGCGTTCAGAGAACAAAGATACCTGATCAGATCTGATATTCTCTGCTTATATTTAGAACCGTAAATCTTAACGATATCTTTCTCGACGTAAGTCTGGAACAGATTCTTTAACAGGAACTTCTTTTTTTCAAGGTCTTCCTCCAGAACCACGGCAGGGTATCCCCCAAAAACGACATACTCTTTTAGCAGCCTGTTCAGTTCATCAAGAAAGATTATATTCTCCTTCTTTATGCTTGTAGCATCAAAGCTAACCTTCTTGGAGATGTAATATTTATGCATGCTCTTGTCTCTGGCCTGTAGGAACTCATTGAAGGAAAATGGATGCATCTCGAACAACAAAACGCGTCCAACCAGATAGCTTCCAATGTTGTTCATGTCCATGGTTGAAGAGCCTGTAATTATTATCTTTGTGTTGCTCACGGTGTCGTATATCAGCTTTAGCAGTTTTCCAGCGTTCCTGATATACTGGACCTCATCCAGGAGGAAGAAATTCTTTCCATTGCTCAATCTAGAAACCACGTAATCCTTTGGGTTTTTTTCGAATTTTTCT
>Ga0307445_10001879_pt1 | contig 11700 bp, 9 predicted proteins | sample SalMarSW160330MG_FD_202147 | JGI IMG/M metagenome (GOLD analysis project Ga0307445, IMG submission 202147) | Salt marsh sediment microbial communities from the Plum Island Ecosystem LTER, Massachusetts, United States - SW1603-30 | ecosystem: Environmental > Aquatic > Marine > Intertidal zone >...
GTGGCGGTGGATCTGGAAAGCAGAACCTGGTCAGGATCCCTCAGCACCCGGTCCGGGTCCTCCCTCCAGAAGGGATATCCCGAAGAAATTCAGAACATTGCTGTCGGCAGCTACGACATTCCCCTCGTTAAAGCTATTTTCCCCGAAACGGAAGGTGATTTCCCCCGGGAATTTCATGATCCTTGTACAGGCCTCGACTTCCGGGAAATCCTGCAGCATTGCCGGTCCCACCGAATGCGGAATGATCGGGTACCTGACCTGGGAATTGGGATAGATCCTGTTCAGGGCCACACGGTAGATAGCCTTTCCATGGTCAATGAAGCCAGGATGCTTTCGGTAAATCTAACCTGAATTGGTTTCAGAAAGCTCATTGCATTCTCGATCTGGGAATAACTGCAAGCAGCACGGAAAATAACAGAGAGGCATAAAACAACTTTAATATCGATGGGAATTCTCATGCTTTATTTTATGTAATCAACCAAGGCTTTGTGAAATTATGAATTGTTGAAAACTGTCTAACCAGCAATCTCAATCTTCACTGCAGAAACTGACGCTTTGGGGAAGACCCATTTCATTGTTTTTGGAACTTCTCTTTCAACAGGCTTCAGAGGATCCGGTTCTTTCTGATATACTTCGAAATCCGGATCCCCGGAAATTTCAAAAACCTTTGCACTCACAATAGTTTCCCCCGGAATGCTGAATTTAGTTTTAACCGGATGTTCCCTGCTTGTATTTACAACATGTAGAAATATCGTATTATCAGTCCGGCTTGCCGTGATGTCTAAATAAGCAGGAGTCTGTAGAACTTTTATCGATCTGTCGCCGGTATGTTCCCGGTAAAGGCTCATGATTTTTGCAACAGGCATCATAAATGCATTTCCATAACGCATCGGATTTGGTATCATTATGGCATTGACCTGCCAGATGTTCCCGCAAAAATCTGCAAGCGTGGCGATTTTAAGGACATCACCATGGCGTTCATGTACATTCATCAAGCGCGCGTATGAAACTCCTGCAGCCCAGGATGAAAGCACTTCACAGCGGTTTCTTCCTTTAAGGCTGAAGTGACATTCCGTTAATGCCAGGGGCATATCGGTCCCGGCAGTTTCTTCCCGCATGCGGACAATTTTTTCTGCATGCGGTTGATATGCCCGCATCAGGTAATCCCATGTTTTAGCGGGATCTTTACGATATTCCATTCCGCGAAGCGGCGATTCAGGATCATCGGAAGGATCGAACATATGATGAAATGCTATGTAATCTAAATGTTCTCCGGCGTTTTCTATCATAGATTTTGCCCAGTAGGGTTGTCCATCGCCGTTTCGCTGCATGTCTCCCCAGCCGATTAATCGAATGGATGGATCGGCCTGTCTCATTTTTTGTGCAAATTCAATGGTTTTCCGGATTGCAGTCTCCAGATCAAATTTCCCGGTACCATAGGATGTTTCATTACCCAATTGCCAGTATTTTACAGGTTTTGGGAAAGGAGAACCCTGCGACAGCCTTTCTTTATTAAGCGGATTGTTGCAATAGTCCACCCACTCAGCCGCTTCATCTGCATCTGCGTAACGACTCCTGCCGAAAAAATCCTGCATGTATTTTTTCAGGCCTTCCGACTCAAAATTCACGCAAAACAGGGGTTCGGCACCGATGTTGTTGCAGTACTCAATGAACTCGGCAGTACCAATTTGATTTGATTCAAATCCACCCCATAAAATATTCTGCATGGGAACTCTTTTATCCCGGGGACCGGTGGCTTCCCGCCACCTGTAATAGGAAGCAAATATTCCTCCCCAACGCATCATGGTTGGGGCCAATTCTCTGGATATATCAATAAAATCCTTTCTCCAATTCATGCTGTTCCAGTCCCACGCCGCTTCCACCGAGCAATCAGCCGTTCCAAGAGGCTCCATGAACTGCATATATAAATACGGAGATAAATCAAAAACAGGATGTGGATCAACGATCAGATCCGATACCTCCTCCGATAGGGTGGCAGCAACCATTGGTTTGGTTAAAAATGGCATGCATGCCCCTGCTATACTGCTGCGCTTAATAAATGATCTTCGTGTTAAATGCTTCATTTTAAAGAGGATTTAGTAATTATACGTTTCTATATCTAGCCTCCATCAGGTCTGTATCTCCTGCTCACTATCGCTGCATAATATGTAATAATCAGGAATGCGATGGTGGGCACCCAGTAGGCAAATTTGATACTGCCCGACTGGTCTGACACAATTCCCTGGATTTGTGTCAGAAACGCAGCTCCGGCAATGGCCATGATCATGCCTGCTCCCCCGATCTTTGTGTCCTCCCCCAATCCGACAATTCCCAGTCCATAGATGGTCGGGAACATCAGAGACATGCAGCCGGAAACGGCCACCAGGGCGTACACGCCGATATACCCCTGTGCATAGATGGCGATCAGGCAGCATACCACTGCAATCAATGCCATTACCGTCAGAAGGTTTCGGGGTTTTATATACTTCATCAGCCAGGTACATATAAACCGGCCCAGCACAAAAGCAATCAGAGACATGATATAGTAGGTGGCCCCGGCCTGCTCGGCTGTTCTAGGCAGAAGTAGATCCATCCCGATCCAGTCAAAGAAACTGTAAAATCCTGCAGCCACAGGTTCGACTTTTCTCAGAGCCTCAATGATCCCTCCTGTCGTAACGGGTTTTCCCAGTTGTGCGATGACGGCATCGAACTGAAGCTGCTGCATGGTATACCTGATGATGAAAGACCAGACCGCGATCTGGGCCCCCACATACAGAAACTGGGCCAGTACTCCCCACACATAGTTACGGTTTCGTATCAGCCGGCGAAATGTACCTGCGAAATCCAGCCTTTTGTCATCTTCCTTCAGGTTGGGCATCCTGGTGAAATATATCGCCAGCAGCAGTCCAACCATCACCAGCCCCAGCACTACATAGGTCATTGTAACCGCTTTCAGTTCCACCCCCTGGATCTCGACCAGTCTCTCTGCCGGCATCAGGGATCTTTCCGAGGCTGTCATCGTGTTTAACCGGGACAGCACAAAAACCTGGCTTATTACCACACCGGTAATCGCACCGAAGGGATTGAATGACTGGGACAGGTTCAGGCGCCGGGTAGCGGTCTTCTCTTGTCCGAAGGCCAGTATGTATGAATTGGCAGAGGTTTCAAGGACGGACAGCCCGGTAAATAGAATTACAATGGCAGCCAGGTACATCATGAAACTGAGATTGATGCTTCCTTCTGAGGTCAGCATGGCCGGGTAGAACAGAAATGCACCGAATGCATAAAGACCCAACCCGAGCATGATCCCTGACTTATAGGTGGTCCTCTTGATGAATAAAGCCCCAGGAATAGCGAAACAACCATACCCCAGGAGGTAACATGAAACCTGTATCCACGCAGTCTTCGTATCGGTCAGGCTCATAATGCGCTTGAATGCAGCAAGCATGGTATCTGTCAGATTATTGGGTATGGCCCATGCAAAGAACAATGAAGTAAGCAGAATGAAAGGGAAGAGCGCACCTTCGGGAACCAGCCTTTGTTTTTCCATGTCTTGGTTAGTGAGACAATTGTGTATAAAAACGATTATTGAAACTTACCGGCAATTTCTTCGAGATCCAGATCAAACAACCCTGAAACGATCCTGGCCAGTGCAGATTCATCTCCCTGGAAATGTATAATCCTCTGGGTGTGCTTCATGGATTCACCGGGCAACAGCTCCATACCCGGGGAAGAGGTCTCGATTTCATAAAACGGTCCCATGACGGAGCCATCTTCCACCGGACCGTCATTGTATGAATTAATGACATCCCCGTTATAAGAATCTTCCTGAGGGCCCCATTTCGAATTCACATACAGATGAGGATTGGAAGGTATGCTGCACCACAACAATGTAAGTACCTTCCGTTCAGAATCATAACTGCCGCATAAGGATTTGGTCCTGCCGTATGGAACTCCAATCTTGCTGCGGTATTTACCATCAATTTTGAAAAAGATTGTTCCATCCTCCACAATAAGCCGGTCCGGGGGTACCTTCCCAAAATAATCATCGTTCACAATTGTTCCTTCCCCATCCTGATCATAGGGGATAAATACGGTGGTCGCCTCTGTAGGATTGAACATGCTCAGCATCCATATGGAAAGCAATCCCCTTTCCCGGGTCCACGGAAAATTACCCCGGTTCCGGATGATATTATCAGACTGGTAGGCAACACCGTTCAATCCGGGAGGTATATCAATATTCAGGATGCTCGATACGGAATCCATGGGTAAAAGGGAAACCTTCCTTTCAATTCCCAGCTTAAATTCTGTACCCGAGGCATTGCGCAGAATGGTGTTTCTGGTAAAAGTTATTCTCTGTAATCCCCGTTCCTTTATTTCAAACGTATCCGTATCGATAACACCGGGAACCTTCCAGTTGGAAAATATTTGTTCTTCCCCCTGTTTGAAATAGATCGAGAACGGACCTCCTTCCGGACCCAGCCACAGGCGTTCCTCTCCACCGAAAGGATTGAATTGATCGCTTAATTCCCCGGAACGGATCAGATCATAATTTATCCACCCGAAGCTTGTACCCCCTTTCCCGGAGGCCGTACTCGTCATCACACGGCCCTGGAAGGAGGGAACAACCAGAATGGATGCTTCTGATTCAGGATCACTCAGTTCAAGGGTTTCAATATTGTTCCCGGAAAAAAAGGCCACGTCATACCCGTAGGTGCCTGAAGAATAATCATTCACATCTTCTTTCATGATACGATTTTTATGTTTTACTGACGGGGTGCATGCGTAGAGACAGAGAAGCACGATAAGTGCCGGCAGCGTTGATTTGATTACTTCTCGATTTTTCATCATCCTGATCTTTAGCAGATTCATGCATATACGGGCCCCAGGTTCCGGCAGGCCGGATAATCGGATCCTTCCGGATCCATGCCAAATGCCCCCCAGGCACTTGGTCTGAAAATCTGTTCTTCCTGCAGATTATGCATGCATACCGGGATTCGCAGCATGGATGCAAGGGTAAGCAGATCGGCCCCGATATGCCCGTAGGATATGGCTCCATGGTTTGCGCCCCAGTTGGCCATTACGGAATATACATCCCTGAAGGGCCCTTTGCCGTTTAACCTGGGTACAAACCATGTCGCGGGCCAGGTGGGATCGGTCCTCCTGTCCAGCACATGATGTACCCGCTCCGGCATTTCAATCGTCCAGCCTTCTGCCAGCTGCAGGACAGGGCCCAATCCTTTTGCAAGGTTCACCCTGCTCATGGTTACCGGCATCTGGCCGGCAGTCCTGAACTGGGAAGAAAATCCCCCTCCTCTGAAATATCCAAGATTTGCCGGACACCAGCGCATGTTTTCAAGGCATTTTTCTGCTTCTGCGGAAGTAATTTCCAAGAAGGGTTTCATCACAGGATTGCCCCTGGCATCTTTTTGCTGAGCGGTGGCATCCAGGGTGGCCGAACCCGAATTAATCAGATGGATGAATCCGTTGGCGGCAATCCCGGTCGGTTTTTCCCCGGTCACTCTTTTGACAGACTCCGGGTTCCAACAGGTCCGGACATCGGCAAAGATCTGGGCAGTGCCAGAAAGTAAGTGCCCGAAAAGCATTGCAACTGCATTCAGGCTGTCATTCTCGGTTGCAAAAACGAAGGCCTCCCGGATCCCGTTCCAGTCAAAGGATGAATTCAGGATTACCTCGGCAAAATCGCCATTGGGATAAAAATCAGTCCACTGGCGCTGACCCTGGAAACCGCCGGCAATTGCATTTCTGCCTTTTGCCTCTTTTCCAAATCCGATCTCCGTAAGTTTTTGATGACCGATCATAAGGTCACGGAAGATGGGGGTCATTTTCAAAACGATCTCCCACTCCCGGTCTTTTCGTTCACGGCCGGAGGGCTGATTATTCAGATCCTCTCCTTCCCGGCAATGCGTCTTTACCCATGCCAGGGCTCTCTTATACTTTTCCCGGACATCCTCAGGTATTGAATGATCGCCCGCGTCCTGGACATGCCTGCCGTAAATGCTGAAAGCCGGAAGTCCTTTCTGAGCATACCCGGCAAGTGCAGCTGCCAGGTAAACGGCTCCAGGTCTTTCGGTGCCGTTGAATCCCCAGATGACTTTGGGTGTAAGGGGGTCGGTATCCATGACTTCAGTGCCATAGCACCAACAAGGCGTCACGGTGAGCGAAACGCCCACTCCTGCTGCTTCGAACTGATCGGCACATCCTGCTGCATCAGCCACACAGCCAATCATAGTATCTGAAATAACACATTCAACCTTCTCTCCGGATGAAAACCGCATTTTTTTCTCGATGAGCCTTGCTGCTGCACGGGCGAGGTCCATCGTCTAGCCTTCCATTGATTCCCTGATACCACCTTCACGGCCGTCAATGACCGGGCCTATCCCTACTTTGGGTAACCGTCCGATTAATCTGTGTGCCATATGATAACTTTATTATATCCCAATGATCAGTTAATTTCAAGGTCATCCTTACCGGGCAAAGCCGGGAAGGTTGAATGGGGCTCGGTCTGGTACCAGAAAGCTACCGAAGAAATATCGTCCTGCAGCGGCAGGTAGCGGTGATCGCTCCTCCATCCCAGGGCCTGTATCGTAATTCTTAAATCTTTCTCAAATCTGACCGGATCAGGTATGTGCCAGCGATAGAGCCCGAATCTCATCTGGGACCGGTATTGACCGTCCGGTCTGATCACCTGGGGTAAACCCGAATACGCAGTCGTGAATTCCCGGTAACCGTATTCATCCCCCTGGTTGTTCTCCGGATCCCTGACATGGAAATTGTAAGAACCGCAGAAGTAATCCTCGGTACCCGTGCCGCAGATCGTCGGGAATTCCTTATCCCCGTCAATATAGAATTTGATCTCTCCTTCTCCCCACCAGCCATTGTTGTTAACGCCCCAGGCCATGTAGGTACCCACATACTGTCCTTTCCCCCTGATCCCATCGACGATTGTATATACATCCTTATAGGGCAGGGGATTGACCCTCCTGAACTGGGCATGAAAATAAGCAGCATCATCCGGAATATCGGTGAGGGTATAATCAATCTGATAAAAGAGCTTCACGGGCTTGTTATCGATATTGGTCATGGTGATCCTGCATTTCTTGCGGAACGGCATTACCCAGTAACAATTATATGCACTTCCCGGGTTGACGCAAACGGCCTGGGAGTTGACATGGGCATAATCACCCCAGCCGTTGGCAAAGAAATCCCCGATGGGACATTCGACAGACGGCGATGGCTCATCATCCCAGTATATCCTTATAATGCTGAACCTCCTGTTGCCCTTTGCTGTCATCCAGATGTGCTGGATGGCGCCGGGTCCCTCAATCTCCGCCATCACAAAAGTGGAATTCCCTTCTATGTAAACATAGGGATTCACTTTCCATCCCTGACCCAGATCGCGGGCGGCCTCGGCAGCGCTCCCTTCTTCCAGTGCAGCCATGCCCCCCTTACCTTTCTCACCGGTAAAATTCTCCGGGCTGATGGATCTGGTTTTGGCGTCAGAAAGCATGAAGAGGTTTCCCATATTCATGTGAAGCCCGTTGAACTCAGGCTGTGCGTTTGCAACCATCACGAACAAGGAAATCAGAGCCAGTAAAATCAAAAATCTTTTCATCATGCTGATATTTTATCTTATACATAAAACGAGTAACTTTCAATTTGTAAAATTCCAGGGAAAGATGGGCATCTTAATGCATTTACCGCAACGGCGGAATCCGGCATCGATTGTGGCCCCTCAACGTATTTGAACGCTCCCATTATTAACGGTTTCTCCCAGTACCAACTGAAGAGTTTCACCTGCATTTGCCTTTCCTTGTATGGATATTTGTTCAGTAAATGCGCCATCCACAAAAATTGCAGGTGCAGCAGGTCCGGAAAGATACAGTGCCTCGACATCGACGACTCCGGCATTGAAAAAGGCCAGAACCGGGGATTCTGCCGTTACCAGTTCCAGTGATTTCATGACAATTCGCCGGGCGTCCGCGCAAACCAGACCCTTTTCACTCTCCATGACCAGATCCTCCAGGTACATGTTTTCCAGGTTCATCTCGGGCAACCCCTGCAAATAAATGGCCTGTTTTGCTCCTTTGCATGTTATGTTCCGTATGTAAATATCCTTAAACTGCGGAGTTTCTTCCGTGACCTCGTGTAGCTCCTGGTAATTCTTCCCGACCCGGTTCCGGGCAAACAATTCATTTACCGAAAGGCCGCCGTAGTAGAGATTGAATGAGATGGCAATGGATTGTATGTCAATCATGTCAACATGGGAAATGTAGATCTTTTCCACCACACCTCCACGTCCTCGCCTGCTTTTAAAGCGCAAGCCCGCATCGGTACCGATAAAGGTGCAGTTTGAAACATGTACGTTCTTTACACCGCCCGACATTTCGCTCCCCACGGTCACCCCTCCGTGAGCATGAAAGACAACACAGTTTTTCACAATCAGATTCTCGGTGGGAATGCCCCTGTCACGCCCCTCCTGGTCTTTCCCCGACTTAATACAGATGGCATCATCCCCCACATCAAAGGTACAATTGTGAACCACGCTGTTTTTACATGATTCGATGTCAATGCCATCCCCGTTCTCTGAGTAATACGGGTTTCGCACATCAATGTTTCTGACCGTCAGGTTTTCGCACATCAGGGGATGAATGCACCATGCGGGCGAATTCTGGAATACCGGTCCATCCAGCAGGATGTTGTTAGAGTTTATCAGACTTACCATTACCGGGCGATAAAAATCCTTGGCCTCCAGGTAGTCCTTCAGGTTGTCCGAAGACCAGCCCCCACGTAAGGCCTTGCTACTCTCTCCTTTCCGGTAACTCTCCGAGGGATACCACTCCTTGCCGTTTTCGCTGACAACTCCTCCCGAATTCAACAGCTCCTCCCATTTACTGTCCGTTATCTTCTCTCTTTGCACCTTCCGCCAGGCTTCACCGGATCCATCATAAATCCCTTCTCCTGTGAAAGCAACATTCTCCAGGTTTCTGACCGTGATGGGGGACAGGCAGCGTGGTGCTTTCCTTCCTTCATAGTAGGATTCTATCAAAGGATACAGATTTTTGTTCTTGCTGAATATGACCAATGCGCCCTCTTCCGCATGCATATCGATGTTGCTTTTAAGTATGATGGGACCTGTCAGCCAGATTCCTCTTGGGATTATCACACGACCTCCCCCATGCTCGTTCACTTTCTGGATGGCCTTGCTGAAGGCCTCCGTATTGAGGGTCTGCCCGTCACTGACCGCTCCAAATTCCGTGATGGAAACGGTAAAGTCGGGGAACTCAGGCAATAGGATTGCCGGCATCTCAAATTCAATCCCTTCATAAATTTCATCATAGACATGAATTTCTTTTAACCTCTCACTGCAACCGGTCATCAACAGGATAGCAAATAGCCCGGATCTTTGAAATAGTGCGGTCATTTTTTTCATGGGGTTTTAAAAATTCGGATCTACAACACTTTGGTCAGAGCTTTAAATGTTATTAAACGTAACATTATCAGATTCGTGGCCTGATGTTATCTTCCCCAATGCGGGTCTTACAAGACCAAAGAAATGAGCAGATAACAAAGTAAGAAACCCAGAATGGTCAGTCCCATGATCAGGATGGTCATGACCCTAATTCTATGCTTTGGTTTCAATGGATATTCTCTAATTAGTACCTCTCAGAGGTAGTTAAACCATAATGGAACAGTAAATACCGGTAGAAAGGCCAATCGTATTAAAAGCCTTCTGTCTGTTATCCTGATTTTTCAAGTCAGTAATGAAATGGCCATCCCTTTACCACAGAGATGGCCATTTCTCATCCTGCTTGCATAATCAACTAAAACAGCTACTACTTAATTGATAACTTAGTGGTTAATCCCGCGTTGTTATAATTCGTTTTGATCTGAAGTATGTACATGCCAGGATCGAGATCTCCTAGGTAAAGCGAGAATTCATGTATGCCCGGAACATGGTATCCCAATTTCTCAACCCTGACTCTTTCTCCGATAACATTGTAAATGATCAGCTCAACATCGGTTCCTGAAACGATATCATACCTGACTGTAGTCATTTCGCTGACAGGATTGGGGTAGGTTGATACAAGTGGGACCATGTGCTGTATGCCTTCTTTATTTTCGATGCCGAGAGGGGCCCAGTCTTCCGGGAGATCCCCCGATTTCAGGGCTGCAATCAGGACTTCTGCCTCTCCAGTATTGTTCCAGCTCTCCTTCATGGACGGGAACCAGTTCAAATCACCCAGCGGGTAATTGTTTACACCGCCTGTATATAATTCAGCATCCGTATACGACAGGTCCGGCAGCGGGGGCCAGTCTGCCTGAACCAGGTTGGTGGCGGTATTGGTCCTCCATATCGGTTGGGCAGAACCGCCGTTGGGATCTCCGGGTTTTGCGTTGGTTACGATAAAATCAATCCAATCAGGCACTATATCCTGGTTGTTCGCAAAATCAGGAGCCTTATCGTACCAGGTACCTTCATTGAAATAGGGATAAGCTGCGTCATCATTAAACATGGCCTGGGTCCGGCTGTTCATTTTAATCATCTGGCTGGCCCATTCCTCATTGATCGAGTCAGGGATTGGAGCCAAATCATCATTGAACATATCCGTGAAGCGGCTGTCCCACCAGGCATTGTTCTTATCCACCAGGATCTTCCGGTCGGCATCAGAAGCAACGGGATAGGTTCCGTACCAATAGCTATCGATCCAGGAAGATTCAAGTGTATCTACATTGATGATTCCCTTCGGCAGTTTGTCTTCATCTTCATAGAAGGGATAGAAACCAGGATAATCCGGTACCAAACCTGTATTCATAAAGATATTGTTTGTTACCACATGCTCTGCCTGTGAAAAGAATAGAAAGGGATTGTTAGTGGCATTCACAACCGTGTTGTGGTTAAAATATACAAAACTCGGTCCGACGTTCGGACGGGCGATCATGAAGTTTCCGGAATTCAGGATGGTATTGTTTTCGAACCAAACCGTATCCGCCGGCTCGTCCCCATCAACGATATTCCCTTTCTCCAGGCTTGCTTCGCGCCCTATGTTCATGATCAGGCAATCGGTCACCTTAATGGTAACATGGGCCGCAAAATTTGATAGCCAGGTCCAGTTGCTCAATTCAACCACACAATTCTTGAACTCGGTTCTGCAGTTGTCGGCTACAGCCCGGAACAATTGCCTGTCCTCCGTGTCGTTTATAACACCCAGGAGAAGATACTGATTCTCCATATAGAAGGTTCCGCCTCTCAGATTGTAAAAGCCCTTAAGAAAGGTTCCCGTAGGATCCAGGGATTTGAAATGCACCGGAGGCATATCGGTTCCCGGTGGAGCCACAATCCTTACATTTCCTACGGTAGCATCAATGACTGACGGGCGATCATAAATATAAGCCTGCCCCCGAAGGGTTTCATAGACCCGGTTGGGATTGGCCCGGTCTCCGTTCGCAAGTGTATCGCCCATTATTGCGTAGAACAGGGTATTCAAATAGCCCGGTGCCATACTCGAGGGTTTTACCACCACGGTGTCCCCTTTTTCCTCGAGGATCACATCGGACCATTGCTGGGGTATCGGTGCCTGTGCAAAGAGTTTACCCGCCAGGCATGCAATAGTCAGGATAAAACCAGCAAATTGTAAATTGTATCTCATTGTGTTAGTTATTAATTATTAATTTAAA
>Ga0307445_10001881_pt1 | contig 11692 bp, 14 predicted proteins | sample SalMarSW160330MG_FD_202147 | JGI IMG/M metagenome (GOLD analysis project Ga0307445, IMG submission 202147) | Salt marsh sediment microbial communities from the Plum Island Ecosystem LTER, Massachusetts, United States - SW1603-30 | ecosystem: Environmental > Aquatic > Marine > Intertidal zone >...
TCTGGGGCCGAATCGTTTGTCTTGTTCATATTTGCTCACTGCCCGGTCAAGGTACTCCTGCAGCGAGCGTTGGTCGATCATCCAGAAGTGTCCGAACTTGACCGCCCGGATGACCTGCCGGCGAGCCAGCCTGCGCAGGTACTGCTCGGAGTATCTGGAGTACCGCACCGCTCTGGCGATGCTGATGAAATTCTCCACCGGCTGGCTCAAGTTAGACTGCGTGTCTGTCATGAGCATGCTCTATCCTTTCTTCATCGCTCAACCCAACGCAAAACGAGCCACGCGGTAGAAAGCCGTGTGGTGGCGTGATTGAGCAGGATGACTATAATGAAGAAACTTGGGGTGAAGCTTGGTCTCAGGGAGTGCGAGGTCATGGCTGCACCCCCTTGACAAGTAAGCGGATTACGACGTGATAGACTGGGATCCTAGGTGCCCAGACATAGCTGTGGGGGTCAAAAAATAGATCAGGCGCCGATTCGGTCGTCAAGCAGCTTGCCGATAATCATGATGCAAGCCTCCCAGCACCGGATACCTGACTATCTGATGGTCACTTCCCCTGATTCGGTAGATATCCTCTTTAAGGGGAACCGGGATCTTCTGCTCAAGCCCCTGGTGAGGGCGGGCAGAGTTAAAGTAGGTGACGTATTCATCAATGAGGCGATGCAGATGTCGCTCGCTCAGAATCAACATGTGATCCAGACACTCCCGCCGAACACTGCCAATGAAACGCTCACAAATCGCATTGGCTTTAGGTGCACGCACCGGCGTTCTGATGACCTTGATCCCCCTCCCTTTGGCGACCTGTGTGAAACACTGGCCGTACTTACTGTCGTTGTCTCGGATCAGAAAGCGGGGACCCGCATCGTACGGCGTGACTTCCCGAATCTGTTGGGCGACCCAGAAATCGCTGGGTGAGCGCGTTACGCCAAAGTGTACGATCCGGCGCGAGCTTAACTCCACGATGAAGTAGACGAATATGGCCCGAAAGAAAATGTCGAATATCTGCACAAAATCGCAGGCCCAGGTTTCGCCAGCATGATTAGCAAGGAAGGTCGCCCAAGACTGCCCTTTATTGAGGGGTGGCAATCCTTTTCGGACCCGCCGCATGTACTTCTTGACAGTTCCTTTGCTGACCTTAATCCCCAGCTTCAAGAGCTCTCCCTGGATGCGTTTGGTGCGCCAGGTCCGATTGTTGATGGCCATTTCCTCAATCAAGGCAATGGTCTCAGCCGCCAGAGGTGGTCGCCCCCGTCTGCCCTGCGATTTCATGCGCCAGAACAACTTGAAGCCCTGCCGGTGCCAGCCAATGAGCGTGTCTGGCTTCACCAACAGCAAGGCTTCGCGCCAGGCTTGAATCCGGCTTGAGAGCAGGACCAGGATCTGGCGGTCACGCTGGGTCAGTTTCGGGCGCTTCACCTGCCGTTCCAGAACAATCAACTGCTGACGCAGGAACATGTTCTCCGCAATCAACTCTTCCTTGCTTCGACTCAGGTCGGCAATGGTCCCCATGACCTGACTTCTTGGACGTGGTTTGGTTCTTTGTTTGAGCCAGGATTCCAGGCAAGCGGCGCTCTGTCGCCAGGCGTGTTGCAGCCTGCGATACATCTTCTCCAATATCAATTGTGGTCTGACCTTTGAGGCGTGAAATGCCGTCAGGATGCGTCTAGATACGATGCAGTATTCTACCTGATTTCAGGGGTTATTTAGAGCAGATTGATTTTTTGACCCCCACAAGTTCGACCGCCTGGAGGATCTCCAGCTTCTCCACTTCCTCGATCACCGCTCGAACGCTCATCCTGGCCGGGTCGTTCTTGAGCATCAATAAGAGACACCAGTTTCGGGTTTTTCATCAAATTCCCGAAAATCCAGAAGATTGTTCAATGACCAAGCTTGCCACCCCGCCTCAATTTATCTTCATCTGGCAGAAGTGTACTTAGATGGCAATCAACAGAGTCTTGGCAATCAACATGTAGATTAGCAGGCCAGATGCATCAACAACCGTGGAGATCATCGGTGCTGATACTACGGCGGGATCGATGTTTAACCGACGTGCCATCAAGGGAATTACAGCACCGACCGTATTCGACCACATGCAAACCGCCAGCACCGTCAGCCCCACTACCGAAGCAAAGCGGAAATCCACCTGACCCCACACCAACGCATATACGATACCAGCCGCACCCAGAATCCCCCCCAACAACAACCCGGAAAGCAGTTCGCGCGCCATCACTTTCAACGTGTCGCGCAGTTGGATATGTCTCAGCGCAACGCCCCGAATCACCGTACTAACTATCTGCGCACCGGTGTTCCCGCCCGTACCAATGAGCAGCGGAATAAAGAAAGATAACGTTACAATCATTTCCAGTTCTGTCGCAAAAGTGCGCAGTACTGATCCGGTTAGCGTCTGCCCCAGAAACAGAATGAGCAGCCACCCAATTCGCGCTTTGACGAAACGCAAGATCGGTACTGTGAAATAGGGCTGATCCATCAGGCCACTATCCCCAACAGCCGCGTAACGCATGATATCTTCGGTATCCTCATGGGTCAACACATCAATAATGTCGTCTACCGTAATAATTCCCAATAGACGGCCCGCTTCTGACACGACAGGCAGCACCAGAAAATCATAGCGTGCGACGAGTAGCGCCGCATCTTCCTGGTCAGTTTCCGGGGTCACCGTGATCAGATCGGTGACCATGATATCTTGAACAGGTGTTTGTCGGTCGCTGGTCGTAATGATTTCTCGCAGTGAAACAATACCCAGCAATGTACCATTATCATCAAGGATATAAAGGTCCGTCAGGGTCTCTACTTCCGAATCGACCTGCCGCAGATAGTCCAGCACCTCTTCAACTCGCATCTGCCGGGGTAGACGAACGAACTTCTCCGTCATCAAACGTCCGGCACTATCTGGTGGATAGCCGATGAGATCACGCACTTCTCGCGCCTCGGCTGGGCGCATGGCAGCTAGCAGCGTTTCCTGACGCCACGGCACATGGCCCAGAATATCGGCGACTTCGTCCATCGGCATGGCGTTTAGGTAGGGAGCGATGTCCTCATCAGTCAGTTCACGAAATATCTGCCGCGTAGCTTCGCGCCCCAATTCGTGCAGAACCACTGCACCTTGGTCAAGCTCTAGCTTCAGGAATAGCTTCCATATCTGCTTGGCCGATAGCCGTTCCAGAACATCAGCAATATCAGCCGGATGCGCTTGTTTAAATATTTGATCCAGCGAGATATCCGGTTGATTTTGTAACACACTCCGGATTTGTTCTTCTAAGGTCTGCACGTTGGTATCAAAAACGGTTGTCATCTGATCTCCATTCGCTCCGCTTGACAAGTATCCTCTGCCCATCAACAAGTCATTTTGACTGACAGTGCTCTTCTCGTAAAGAATACCGTTGGCAGACTCAATTCGGCCCACATTCGCCAGGGTGCTGATGTCATTTTTTATACTGGACTGGACTTTCGCCTACAACAATATTGAGCTACCTTTGAGCAGGTAAGAAGCTGACGTAGACTAAGCAAGCCAACCCTTGCCCCAAGGAGGTGCTATGCTCAAGTCCATCGCTCAACCATCTCCGGAACTGCAGGCTTTCATCCAGTCGCTCGACCTGCCGCTCAATCAAGCTCAACAGAAACACGTTACCCAGGTGGCCGATGCTCTGGTGACCACCGAGGGGCGAAAAACCCTGTCGTCATTGTATCGAGCCATCACGGGCGATCCGTGTCCCAAAGCTGCGGCAGATACCTTCCGCGTTGCTCCCTGGCGAGCCGATGACCTGCGTATTCCGCTGCGAGAAGAGCTGATACAGGACGCCCTGGCTCGGCGAGAGGCCGCTCATCAGAAGCCGGTCATCTTCTTGAGCCTGGACGACAGCCTGACCGACAAGGACAAGGGCTCGAGACGTTTACAAGCGGTGGACTGGCACTTCGACCACATCAAGGCGCTGCCCAACCAGCCTGCCTTTGCCAAGGGCTTCGTCTACGTCATGCTGCGGCTGACGGTCGGCGAGGTAAGCTTCACCGTTGACCTGCAGCTCTATCTGCGAGCCAGCACCGTGCGGCGCTTGAACAAGGACCGAGAGCCAGGCAATCATCTAATTTTCCGCAGCAAGATTGAAGTCGCTCAACAGATGTTGGCAGCAGTCGCTCCCTTCATCCCAACTGACTGCCGGGTGTATGTCTTGTTCGATAGTTGGTATGCTGCCGCTTCGCTGATGAAGTGGTGCCGGGCACAGGGTTGGCACCTCATCTGCCGGCTGAAGTCCAACCGGCTGCTCAACGGTGTGCAGGTTCGTCACCACAACCAGCGTCTGAAGCACCGGCGGTACACCCGGGTGCGTGTCACCGCTGCGGACGAGGAGCGCCCAAGACCTACCTGGTTCGTTCCTTCACGGGCAAGCTGTCGAGCTTGTCCGATGAAGTCCGCGTATTCATATCCAAGAGGCACAGCAGGGATACAAGGCCACGCTACTTCTGCTCGACCAACCTCTCCCTGAGCGCCAGACAGGCGCTGAATATGTATCATGAACGCTGGGGCTGTGAGGTGGCCAACTGGTACATCGCTGAGAAGCTGGGCTGGGCCGACTGCCGGTTGTGGCATGTTGAGTCAGTTGAGAAGTATCTGGTCGTGCTCTGGTTGGCATTGGCATATCTAGAGGTTCGCAAAGCCAATACCTATGCTGCTCACAATCTGGCGGATGTCATCCGCTTACATCGCCAGGAGCATGCCAGAGCCTTGCTGGAAGAAGCCTGTCACCTCGTACTTCGCACTGGTGACCTTCAGCAAGTCTTCACCAGATACTTCCTGGCAGCTGCCTGAGCCAGGCTGATTGACTCAGCATGACCGCGTTGCTGCTCTCCCTGGTGGAGGGTTGTTTCAGGCTGACAGCCTGAAACGAGATTGATAGCAGACAGCTTTGCTTTTAACTCAAGATTCCTGAAACTACAGTAAGAGAGAGTGCTTAAACGCCCGTTCCTCCTCATCTGGTGGATCGGTCACGACCAGGCTGGCGAGGGCCAACAGGCTGTGAGCGGGCAGGGCCTGGTAGATCGACTCGAACAGGGTCTCTTCGAATTGGCGAACGGCGGAGCGCACTGCCCGGTCGAGGCGATCCGGTGTGGGCGGCTCGATGTGCAAGCTGTGAAGGCGCTGATAGGCCAGGTTCTTGAGGGCAGCGATGTCATGATCATGCCCCATGACCGGCTGCTCGGTTAGCCACCCAGTCAACTCCTCTATGTCGGCGACCGTCGCCTCATGATAACCCAGTCGTTCGCGGATCGCCCGGCGGTGGCGTTCCGCTGTCCGGCCCGTCCAATCATAGCGGTTGAACGCTTCAACGGGTACATGAACCTGCTGAGCAATATATGCCACGACAGCCGGAGGGATCTCTTCCGGGCGGCTGGGAAAGCGGCCCTGATACTGAAACACTTTGAGCATGACCGTCAGACCGAGCAGATTATGCACTACTGTACCACTCACCCACTCGCGTTCCCCGGTTGTCATCCCAAATGCCTCGACCAGCTCAGCCCGTGTCCATTCCCATTGCATGATAGCCCCTATCAGTAGTCGATGTGAATGGCTTCCATTGCTGCCGCCCGGTCCTGCTCGCTGGGCAGACTGTAACGACGCGTGGTTTCCAACCGCCGGTGACCGGCGATCTCGGCGACCAACACGATGTCGTGACCGGCCCGAACCAGGTTTGTCAGGCAGGTGTGCCGCAAGGTGTGTGCCGACAGCTTGATACCCGCTTCTTTCGCCAACCTGCGCGCGACGACATCAATGGATCGGGTCGAGAGCCGCTCGCCATAGCGGTTGATGAAATAGGCCGAGGTTCCGATGCCTTCTGTTTCCATTCGCTGCCTGCGGCGTTGCTTCCAGTTCTGCTGCGCCTGGCGTGCGGCGGCATTCAGCGGCACTTCGCGGTAGGTATCCCCTTTACCGCTGCGCACAATGACCTTACCCTTCCGGGCGGAGACCAGCACATCATCCACGTCCAACGCGGCGCATTCACCCACGCGTAGTCCAGTATAGAAAAGCAGGAGGGCGATGGCCTGATCGCGGGTGGAGCCGCAGCGTTCGACGGCTCTGAGGAAATCCTTTTGCTCCTCTGGAGAGAGGGCTTGGGGAGCCTGCTGAGGCAGGTCTTCGCGCTTCACGTCGGCGGCCCCCAACTGCAAGAAGCGGTAGAAGTGGTCGATGGCGGCCAGCGCCAGGTTGATGGTCGAGGGTCTGCGCTTCTTCTGCACTTTGAGGAAGGTTTTGTAGTCACGCACGGTGTAATCCCGTGCATGCTCGTCAACCAGCGGGTCGCCGTACCGGGGGGGATAATTGACCAGATAGCGGCAGAACTGGCGGACCTGCGTGCCATAGGTCCGGCGGGTGTTGGCCGACAGGGGCTGGCGGTCCAGCCACTCGGCATAGCCATCAAAGACCTGGGTGGGGGAAGTCTTCCGGGGCATCCTGGGGTCACTCCTTGTTATCAGAATCAGAAAGTGAACTCAAGTATACACTATATTACGTATTATCAGAATCGTACAAGCAGACTCGATTCTGATAACCACTCTTATCAAAACCTGTTTTTGCAGTGTTCGCCACTGCTTGAAGTGACTAAATGGTCTTTTGTTAGTCTAAACTAGTATCAGACCATAGTTCAAAGAGACACAAGTGACGCTCTCCGAACTCTCTGATGCTGAATTGGTTACGCTTTGTCGCCAGCGCCTTCCCGGTGATACGCGCCCCTTTGAGATTCTGGCAAATCGCTATGAGAGCCAGGTCCGCGCCACCTGTTACCGCATCTTGGGCGACTGGGCGGAAGCGGAAGACCAAACTCAGGAGGTCTTTATTCGGGTTTGGCGTGGACTGCCAGAATTTGAAGGTCGCTCTTCGTTCTCAACATGGTTGTTCCAGATAGCAGTTAATGTCAGCCGAAGCGCCCTTGCCAAGCGAGGTCGCCGCCCACAGATTGCGGAAAGCCCGGTAGATGATTACGAAAGCCTGATGGCTTCATCTACCTCACCTGAACAAATGGTCCTGGCGCAATCAGACCGTGATGTGTTGGCCGATGCCCTGGCCAGGCTGAGAGAGGACGAGCGCCTGGTGTTAACCCTGCGCGAAGCTTATGAGATGAGCTACCAAGACATAGCCGATCATCTGTCTATTGGTTTGAGCGCAGCCAAAATGCGCGTGGTTCGCGCAAGGATGGCGCTGCGTCACGCTTATGAACAACTGGTTGAAGGAGATAATCCCAATGAGCCATCTCAGTGATACAGAAATCGAATCGTTGCTGTCAGGTCAATTGTCTCCCAGCGATGAAGATGCTATTTGGGCACATATTGAGAGCTGCGATACATGCCTGGATCGGTTTGAGCGGAGAACCGACCAGACTGTATTGTCCCTACAAACAGGTGATGAACCACAGCGTTCTCCACTATTTCATCGCCGCTTGATGCAGCGCATCAACCGTGAGCAGACAGGCCAGGCTCTGGCCCATTTTATTCTGGTTGGCTTTTCTGGGTTGGCGTCTTTCATCTGGCAGTCCGTAACTTCTTTTACGAAAAAGGTTCATTAGTGCCATCTCATCTCCGTTGAAGGAGGACCTCATGGGTGAAATTAGCACTTTACTCGCAGAAATCCTGGCACAGTTATTAACCCAAATAACAGATTTCGCACCACGATTACTCTCAGCCTTGCTGCTGCTCTTAGTCGGTTTTGGGGTCGGCTGGTTGATCGCCGCTCTACTACGGCGTGTCCTGAAACAGCTTGCCTTCGAAAACCTGATGGAACGCACCGGGCTTGCAGATGCGCTGTCTGCTGCAGGTTTTGGCGTTGACGCATCGACCATTTTGTCACGCCTGATTTTCTGGCTCCTCTTTCTCGGTTTTCTGCTCTCAGCCATCGATGCATTAGGTCTACAAGCCGCAGCCGCAGCTATGCGCTCATTGGTTGCTTTTTCCCCAAATCTGATTGGATCAGTCCTGATCGTGATTGGCGGCGCATTACTGGCCCGTTTTACCGGGCAAACCGTGCAGGCTATTGCAGCACGGGCCGGACTTGAGATGGCTGGCGGCCTTGGCCAGGCAGTCCGTTACTTCTTGCTGGCTCTGACCTTCGTATTGGCAGTCGGACAATTGGGCCTCAAAGTGGATTTTCTTGGGGATGCGCTGATTAATCTCGTGATAGTCCTGGTGGCTGTTCTAGGGCTGGCTTTGGCACTGGGAGGGCGAGATATCGTTACCAACCTGCTGGCTGGTTTCTATGTGCGGGAGATTTACACCCTGGGTGATACGATCCAGATCGGTGACCACAGTGGCAACCTGGAGGCCATCGACACCTTGAAGGCCACCATCCGAACAGAGGAAGGCGACATCTCCGTTCCCAATTCGCTGCTCATAAACGAAGTGACGGTCGCGCAGAAATAACTGGGTGAGTTGACAAGTCTTGTGTGACTTTTTCCTGGAACGCGAGTCTTAAGAGGTAGAGACAAATCATTCTCAGGAGGAGGCTTACAATGCAAGACTTTATTCGACAGTTGCTGGACCAGATAACTCAGGCTCTAGGTGGCGGAATCACAAATTTCGCATTTGCTCTTCTCATTCTCCTTGTCGGTTGGTTAATAGCCTTGGTGGCGGCGGCTGCCGTACGCGGCACCCTCACTCGGACCAAGCTGCATGAGCGCATCGCTGAATGGACCGGTGCAGACTCGGATCAGGCTTCCCAGATCGGAAAATGGGTAGGCCGCGGAGTCTTCTGGCTGATCATGCTGTTTGTGCTTGTCGGCTTTTTCCAGGCGCTGCAATTGACAGCGGCGACGCAGCCCATCAATGCCCTGCTGGGTGAGCTCTTTGCGTTTGTGCCGCAACTTCTAGGCGCGGCGGTCATCCTGCTGGCGGCCTGGCTGATCGCTAGCGTCGTCCGCTTCTTTATCAAGCGTGTCCTCAACATGACCAAGCTAGATGAACGGTTGAGCACACAGGCTGGTCTTGATACAAGCGACCAGGTCTCCCTCAGTGATACCCTTGCCAATGTCATCTACTGGTTTATCTTGCTGCTCTTCCTGCCCGCTGTGCTCGGTGCGCTCGAGATGCAGGGCCTATTGGAGCCAATCCAGGGTTTGGTCGACCAGCTTCTGGCCTATTTGCCGAATATCCTGGGTGCCGGGCTATTGCTGCTGGTTGGCTGGTTCCTCGCACGCATTGTGCGCCAGGTGGTCACGAACCTGCTCACCGCTGCAGGCGCGGATCAGTTGGGTGAGCGCGTGGGACTACAAACCGCCTTTGGCGAGCAAACCCTTTCCTCAGTGATTGGCACTGTAGTCTACGCCCTCGTGCTGATCCCGGCGCTCATCGCCGCCCTGAACGCACTCCAGATTGAGGCCATTTCCGAGCCGGCAACGCGGATGCTCGGCGCTATCCTATCGGCTGTCCCGGTCGTCTTCGGCGCAGCGATTGTTCTGATCATTGCCTATTTTGTCGGGCGGTTGGTCGCCTCCCTAGTTACCAGTGTCCTCACAAGCATTGGCTTTAACCGGGTGCTGGCCTGGGTTGGATTGGGTAAGGAACCCGGCGAAGGGCAGCGAACCCCCTCTGAAATCGTCGGCTATCTGGTCTTGATTGCCATCATGCTCTTCTCGGCTGTCGAAGCTGCCAACCTGCTTGGCTTCACCATCGTTGCCGACCTTACCGCGGAATTCATTAGCTTCGCGGGTCAAGTTGCTCTGGCAGTTGTGGTATTCACACTGGGGCTCTATCTGGCAAACCTGGCCCGCACTGTGATCCGCTCAACCGCTAGCGCTCAATCGGGCTTCATTGCCCAGGCTGCCTGGCTAGCTGTCGTTATCTTTGCCGCTGCGTTGGCCCTTCGCCAAACGGGTATCGCTAACGACATTATCAATTTGGCCTTTGGTCTGACTTTGGGTGGGATAGTGGTGGCTGCGGCTCTGGCCTTTGGTCTTGGCAGTCGTGAGATTGCAGCCCGTGAAGTCGAAGGACTTCTCAATTCCATTCGTGCCGACAGAACGAATACCAGTGAGTAACTGGCCATCTGAGAGAAACACTGTGTACTAACCGCTTCAGGCTGAAGGAAGGAGGGAGCAACGGCTCTATTGGGATCTTGTTGCTCCCTCATTATTTGCTTCTGCTACTATATGGTAATCGAGTCCTGGAAGTTCATGTCAGACAGGTGGGGTACTTCATCTAAGAATGACGGATAAATCGACAATGAACCAAAAGCAGATGAGAGATTGAATTGTCGTAGTGATCAGCTAAAATCCAGGCCTTTGTGACCGATAATGCACCTTCAAGGCCTGGAAGATGTCGACAGCCAACCTCATTGAACATGCAGCACTGCTCCTCATTACATGCCTGGTGGGTTACCTGGTGTGGCAACGCCATCAGAAACGATTGAACAAGTTGTGGGAAGATGCCAAAAGGCCCAGGCGCAAACCCCGGAAGTGGAAGGCAAAGACGCCAAATGATTGCCCGGCCTGCCAATCGGGGCTACAAGTAGCAATCAGATCCATCCGACGAGACGTGAAGCCCTGGCGTGAGTGCAAAAGCAGTCGTGGGCGCAAGAAACGCGTCAAGACCCAGGGCCATGCCTGTCCCAACCCGGACTGCCGGTACTTCAGCGTAACCGATGAATCGGTTCATGCCTTGGTGGGGAATGGGAAACGCGGAAAAGACCGTCATATCCAGACCCTCAGATGCCAATGCTGCCTCACCAGTTTCAGCACACGCCGCAACACCCCACTCTATCATCTGAAAACACATCCTGACCGGGTTGAGATGTGTCTCTGGCTACTGGCGGAAGGCATGGGCATCTCTGTGTTAGTGCGGTTCACAGGACATATCGATGCCACCCTTTCTCGATGGCTGACCCGCGCAGGCTTACACAGTGAGAACCTGCACACCCTGTTGTTCGTTCAACTGGATATGGCGTACCTGCAGCTTGATGAATTGTATGCGCCGGTCGCGGGCAACAAACGCAAGAGTTGGTTGTGGGTGGCGATTGAGCCGGTCACCAAGATCATCCTGGCTGTGCACCTGGGAGGGCGGACGAAAGAGGATGCATACTGTTTTGTGCATGACCTCAAGCTGCGCCTGGCTGAGAACTGCATCCCTGCTTTCACTTCCGATGGACTACGAGCCTACTTCTTCGCCATCACCGCTCATTTTGGGGACTGGGCAGGTGGCACCTGGGTGGTGAGTAATCTGTTGGCCTACGGGCAACTGGTCAAGCGCCGCAACAAGAGGAGAGGCGATGGCAAACCATTCACCATCACGCGGATGAAATGTGGTCAGCGCTGGCAGCTCTTCCAAACCTTGCGGGAACTGGGCTTCAGGGAGACCATCCAGACCGCTTTCATTGAACGGGTCAATCTCACCATCCGGCAAGGAATCGCCCCGCTCAGCCGCCGCACCTGGTCACTCGCCAAGTCCCAGGAGAGTTTACTGATCCACGTTCACTGGTGGAGAGGCTTTTACCACTTTGCTCGCACACATCAGTCGTTGCGTCTGAAAGTGCCGGGTCTGAAGCGTCGCTATCGGGAGCGAACGCCCGCCATGGCCGCAGGCTTCACCGACCACATCTGGACCGTCGGTGAGTTGCTGAGCCTGCCGCTCGTATTCGAGGGAGGTGCTTGCTAACATCCGGTGCCTGCTTGAACAGCAGTGATTTTGATTCAAATTA
>Ga0307445_10001885_pt1 | contig 11687 bp, 7 predicted proteins | sample SalMarSW160330MG_FD_202147 | JGI IMG/M metagenome (GOLD analysis project Ga0307445, IMG submission 202147) | Salt marsh sediment microbial communities from the Plum Island Ecosystem LTER, Massachusetts, United States - SW1603-30 | ecosystem: Environmental > Aquatic > Marine > Intertidal zone >...
CCGGGCGATTTCCTCTCCCGTGGCCGGATTGCGCGTGGTGAAGGTCTTACCCGAACCGGCATTGACGAACCGGCCGTCAATCCACATCTTGAACGACTGCATCTCTAGCTCTCCTCTTTAATAGACATTCCGGCTGGCATGATTTATAATAATACATCCGGCACGGCTAATACAAAAACCAGCGAGGCAGATTTTGCAGGCAGGCAACCCGGCTACCACGACGGCTAAAAAACTCCGCTTGACCTGCAACGGCCGTGAAATCGAGGTTGAAGCCGGCATCACGGTGCTGGAGGCCGCCCGCCAGGCCGGTATCTACATCCCCACCCTCTGCCACCACCCCGACCTGGAGCCCTACGGCGGCTGCCGCCTCTGCATCGTGGAGATTGAGGGCATGCGCGGCCTGCCCACCGCCTGCACCACCCCCGCCGCCGACGGCATGGTCGTCCACACCGAGTCGGAGGCCATCAACCGGGTGCGCCGCACCTCGCTGGAGATGCTGCTGAGCACCCACCCCTGCGACTGCCTGACCTGCCACCGCCGCCGGCGCTGCGGCCCCAACGACATCTGCCTGCGGCACGTCGCCGTCACCGACCGCTGCGTCACCTGCCCCGTCAACGAAAACTGCGAGCTACAAGAGGTGGTGGACTACCTGGGCCTGCACGAGCTTAGCGTCCCCCGCGACCGGACGCCGCGTCCCGTGGATAACTCCAACCCCTTCTTCGACCTCGACCGCAACCGCTGCATCCTCTGCGCCCGCTGCGTGCGCTCCTGCCAGGAGATAACCTGCGTCGGCGCCATTGACATGGCCTACCGGGGCTACAACATGGAGGTCAGCACCTTCGGCGACGCCGACCTGCTCGACTCCATCTGCCGCTCCTGCGGCGAGTGCATGGTGCGCTGCCCGGTGGGCGCCCTGACGCTCAAGGAGCTCCCCCGCCCCGAAAAGGAAGTCCAGACCACCTGCCCCTACTGCGCCGTCGGCTGCCAGATGTACCTCGGCGTCAAGGACAATCGGATTGTCGGCGTGCACGGCGACCCGGAGGGCGCTTCTAATGAAGGCCGCCTCTGCGTCAAGGGACGCTTCGGCATAGCCGACTTCGTCAACCACGAGACAAGGTTAAAGACTCCCCTCATCAAGCGCAACGGTAAGTTCGAGGAAGCATCCTGGGACGAGGCATTAGACCTGGTGGCCTCCAGGCTGGCGACCTATAAGCCCGAAGAGGTGGGCGTGGTCTCCTCGGCGCGCTCTACCAACGAAGCCAACTACGTCATGCAGAAGTTCGGGAGGGTGGCGCTGGGGACGAATAACGTCGACCACTGCGCCCGTCTCTGACATGCCCCTACGGTGGCCGGTCTGGCCACGACCTTCGGCTCCGGGGCGATGACCAACAGCATCGAGGATTTCGCCGACGCTCACTGTATCTTCGCTATCGGCACCAACACCACCGAGGCCCACCCGGTGCTGGCGATGAAGGTGCGCCAGGCGGTGCGCCAGGGGGCCAAGCTCATCGTCGTCAACCCGATGGAGGTGGACTTCGTTAGAGATGCCGACCTCTGGCTCCGGCTGGCATCGGGTACTGATGTTGCCCTGATGATGGGCATGTGCCGCGTTATCCTGGAGAACGGCTGGCACGACGCCAAGTTCGTGGCCGAGCGTTGCGAGAACTTCGAGGCATTCAAGGAAGAGCTCCAGAACTACCCGCTGGACTGGGTGGCCGGGACGACCGGCGTGCCGGCTGACCTTATCGTGGCAGCGGCCAAGATGTACGCTACCAATACCCCTTCGACCATCCTTTACGCCATGGGCCTCTGCGAGCACTCCCACGGCACCGATAACGTCATGGCGACGGGCAACCTGGCCATGCTGACGGGCAACGTGGGTAAGCCGGGGTCGGGTGTGAACCCGCTTCGCGGCCAGAACAACGTCCAGGGGGCCTGCGACATGGGGGCCCTGCCCAACGTCTATCCCGGTTATCAGGCGGTGACCAACGATGCCGTGAGGGAGAAGTTCGAATCTGCCTGGGGCGTGCCCCTGAACCCGCGCGCCGGCATGAAGCTGACCGAGATGCTGCCGGCCGCCCGCGAGGGCACTTTCAAGGCAATGTACATCATGGGCGAGAACCCGGTGCTGACCGACCCCGACTCCAACCACGTTATCGAGTCTCTGAATAGCCTGGACTTCCTCGTCTTTCAGGATATCTTCCTCAACGAATCTGCCGAGCTGGCCGACGTCGTCCTGCCGGCGGCTTCCTTCGCCGAGAAGGAGGGCACCTTCACCAATACCGAGCGGCGCGTCCAACGCGTGCGTAAGGCCATCGAGCCTATCGGGAAGAGTAAGCCGGACTGGTGGATTACCGCCGAAATCGCCAAACGCATGGGCAAAAAGGGCTTTGAGTATACCTCGGCTTCGGAAATCATGGACGAAATCGCCGGCCTGACCCCCTCTTACGGCGGCATCTCCTTCAAGCGCCTCGACGAGGGCAGCCTCCAGTGGCCCTGCACCTCCGAAGACCACCCCGGCACCTGCATCATGCATGAAGAAGTATTTTCCCGCCCCAACGGCAAGGGCTACTTCGTGCCCATAGAGTTCCGCCCGCCCGTCCAGCCCCTCAGCGAGGCATACCCCCTCCTCCTCATGACCGGCCGCCGCCTCTACCACTACCACGCCACCATGACGCGGAAAGTGCCGGGGTTGAATGTCCTCATGCCGGAAGAAGTGGCCGAGATTAACCCGCAGGACGCCGCCCCCCTGGATATTGAAGACGGCGACATGGTCAAAGTAACCTCCCAGCAGGGCGAGGTCGAGGCGCGCGCCCGCGTCACCGAGGTCGTGCCGGCGGGCATGGTCGCCATGGCCTTCCACTTCGCCGAGTGCCCCACCAACCGCCTCATCAGCTCCCGCCCGGAGACCCTCGACCCCGTTACCCAGACCCCGGCCTACAAGACCTGCCCGGTGCGAGTCGCCAAGCTGGGCCGGCCGGTCGCCAAAGCGGTCTGAAAAATTCGCACCTCCCACAACGCCACGACCTTTATGCACTAAGGAGTTAACATGGATAACGACCTGATGGAGCGGGTGCATCCCGAGCTGCGGGGGCCGCTCCGCATGCTGCTGGAGATGCCCGCTATGGATTTGAACGATATTCAGGCCATCCGCGCCAACCCGGAAGCGATGCCGGTCATGGAAATCCAGCTCCCCGGAATTGACACCATCGTGACCGAAAGGCGCCGGGTGCCCGGCCCGTCTGGCTCGCCCCCGGTGCCCGTCCAGATATACTACCCGCCCGACCCTTCCGGCCCGCTGCCGGCGCTGCTCTGGATACACGGTGGAGGTTATGTCCTGGGCAACGCGGAGATGGACGCCCCGACGGCCAAACGCTTCGCCCTGCTGGCCTCCTGCGTCGTGGTGAGTGTCGATTACCGCCTGGCGCCCGAAAACCCGTACCCGGCACCAATAGAAGACTGCTACGCGGCGCTGACCTGGCTGGCTTCACATGCCACCGAGCTCGGCGTTGACCCGGCCAACATCGCCATCGGCGGGGCCAGCGCCGGCGGGGGACTGACCGCCGGCCTGGCGCTGCTGGCGCGCGACCGCGGCGAGATTGACCCCGTTTTTCAGCTATTGATTTATCCGATGATTGACGACTGTAACGTGCAGCCGGCCAGCGCAACGCTCCGCGACGCCCCCTTGTGGACGCGCGAGAGCAATCTCATCGGCTGGCGGTCGTATCTGGGACACGAGCCGGGGGGCGAGGGGGTATCGTGCTATGCCGCCGCCTGCCGGGCCGCGGACGTGAAAGGCCTCCCTCCCGCCTATATCGCCGTCGGCGAGCTGGACCTGTTTTTGAAAGAAAACGCGGCCTACGCGCAAAGGCTGGCGGAGGCGGGTGTTTTAACCGAGTTACACGTCTATCCGGGCGCCTTCCACGCCTTCGACAGCATCGCCCCGGACAGCGACATCGCCAAACGCTTCACCAGCGATTACATCACCGCCCTCAAGCAGGCGTTTCGCGGGCGATAGACAGTAAGCCCCTCGCCTGATTATCAGCTATCGGGCGGGGCCTCGGCGGCAATGGTCAGCGACAATGTTTGGGTGACCCTGGTAAAACCGTCGTCTACCTCTACCGTGAAGGCGTAAGTGCCGGGGGTCTCCGGCGTCCCGGCGATGGTGCCCATGGCGGCCAGTTCCAGGCCATCGGGCAGGCTGCCGTCGGTTACCGACCATATAAAGTAGAGGGTATCGCCCCAGGCTTCAAGGGTTTTCTGATAGTAAACGCCGACCTCCCCATCGGGCAGCGTCTCGGTCGTCACCGAGAGCTTAAAGTGCACCCGCAGGTAACAGTCCTGTGTCCAGTAGTGATAGCCGCTGTCCACTTTCAGGCTGAAGCTCGCCATGCCGGCCAGCTCGGGAGTCCCCGATATCACGCCGGTCGCGCCGTCCAGGCTCAGGCCCCGGGGCAAATTCCCGTCGGTCATGGTCCAGGTGTTGCCCTGCTGACTGCCGTATGTCTCCAGCCGGTAGGAATAGTACACGCCGGCTTCACACTCGGGCAGCGAGGTGGCGGTGCGTATCAGCACCGAGCCTTTCCCCTGGGCCGATACCACCTCGTTGAGGGCCGTGGCCACCATCTCCTGGGTCAGCAGGCTCTCCACGCTGTAGTCGGGGTCTTTCTCCAGCTCGGCGGAGCATCTATCCAGCCAGTCGTTAACGAGCGTGTTTTTCTGGTTGTCGGTCAGCTCCCGGTCATCGTCCTTTTCCAGCGCGTTGCACAGCCAGTAGCCGCCCCTGGTACTAACCCCGCCATCGCCCAGCGGCGCGCTGATTTCGTTGAGCGGCAGGTCGAGGAGCGTCCTGAGGCCGCCGGCAAGGTCACTATCCGCTAACCAGCCCAGCTCGGCCCCGTTTTCGGCGGCGCCTTCCAGCTGCGATACCTGTTTGGCCAGCTCGTTGATTTCCGTGCCGTCATGCAGCTGGTCGATGACAGCATCGGCCTCCGCCTCGCTTCCCACCAGAATTCCCTCAAGGTGTATTTCGGCTTCAGCCGTGTCGGTAGCCTCGGTCTTCTCCACAACTCTGACGACCCAGTAGCCATACTGCTTGGTGACGCTGTCGTCGTACACCGGGTCGCTCAAAACGCCGGTATCCAGGCCGGCCAGGATATCGCCGAAGCTGGTACTGCCCACGGTCAGGTCGGCCTCCCGCGCCGTAACCCACCCCAGGTCGCCGTCGGCCAGGCTAGTGACCTCGGTCTTGGTAACCTCGCCGGCTACCTGGTCGAATAGCTCTCCCGCCTGCACCCTGGCCCTGGCGGCCTGCGCGGCGCTCTCGCTCTCCAGCAGCATGGCCAGCACGCGGTACTGGGGCTGGGTCGACGGAACCTGTTCGTCGACCAGATTCTGGGCCATCAGGATGGCGATTTGCTCGTCCGTGACCGGCAGGTCCAGCTCTTTAAGCTGGTCTTTGATTTCATCGCGCGCGATGACGACGCCGAAGGCCGCCGAGCCCTGCTTGATGGTCTCGTTCTGGATGATTTGCTGCTCCACGTAGGCGGCTAACTGCTCAATCTCCTGTTCCCCGTACTTGGAATAGTCGGTCAGGTAGGCCGGCGACACCTTGCCGTAGTATATCTCGAGCGTATTGATGTAATAGCGCAGGTCAAAAGTAACGTCGTTGACCCTAATTGCCGCCTGTTGGTACGGTTTGGCTTGAGAGTTGTAATACAGCCACCCGCCCACGCTGGCGGCGGCCACGATGACCACGGCGATGGCCGATATGAAAATGAGGCGACGGCGTTTGCGGCGCGCGTCCGGCTGGCTCCCGGTCAAGGCGACCGGCTGATTACTTCGCAATTTCTTCGGCATTGGCTGGCTCCATGATTAGCTGCTGATATTATGCACCGCTGATAATCAAGGATTTATTAACATCGGGGGGTTAGTCGCGATTGGCGCGCCCCGGCGGGCGAGACCTTTCCCCGGATTGAAGGCACAGGACGAGGATACCACAAAAGCCCGTCATGAGTAAAATTCCGGCCGCCCTCAAGTAAAGGCGTGGCGAAGACGCTGCCCAGCTGGGCTATCTTTTCCCCCAGCGTCATCCTGGCGATGAGGTCCCGAACCCTGTCCTCCGTGCTCCGGGTGCTATCGCGGCAAATATCTACCGGTCTCCCCCGATTACTTTTTACGGCTCCGGTGCACCTGGCGGACGAAGCCGTCGTCCAGGCCCAGGGCCCGGTAGACGATTTCGTAAGCGGCCACGGCGTCGTGGGCCGCCTGGGCCTGCCTTAATGCCTTATCGTCAATCCTGGCGGCGATGGAGTCGATGAACTCCCACTGGTAGATACTGCGCCGGACGGCCTCAATCTGGTCCTCGGTGTAGGGGAAAAGGTCGAAACCCACCCTTTCGCCGTTCTGGCCGTAGCCGCACCGCCGCAGCGCCAGCGCCAGCTCCAGCGTCTGCATGAAGAACGAGGCCCCCACCATGTTGTCGTCGTCAAAGTTGCCCCAGCCGGAATTGCCGTGCTGGTGCCCCAGCAGGCCCTCGCCGGCCAAAAGCGTCGCGTATTCGCCCAGGGGCTCTCCGTTCATGATAAGGTGCTGCCAGTCCATGTTTATCTTGAGGTTATCCACGGGGACGCCTTTTTCCTTTACCTTGTTAATGACGAACATCGTCATGCCGATATCCCGCATCAGTATCCGCATGGCCGGCTCCGAGTTCTTGTGCTCCAGGAGCACCACCACGCCGCGCTCGTTGGCCCAGGCTACGGCGTCGGCGATGGCATCGATAAAATAGTCCCAGACCTCTTTATAGGGAATCTGGAAGGGATAGTTGTAGCCCTCGCCGCCCGGCCAGATAATAAACTTGGCGCCGATGGCCGCGGCCAGCTCAATGCCCCGCCGGGTTACCGCTCGGGCTTCCTTTCTCAGCCTGGCGTCCGGGTTGATGAACGAGCCGAGGGCGTACTTGGGGTTATTGAAAAGACCCAGGCCGACACAATACAAGTCCGCCGGCGCCAGGGCTTCCCTGACCCTGTCGACATTATCTTCGTTGACCTCGCCCGGGTAGTGAAACTCGTAGCCGTCGACCAGCTCCCCCAGACCGTCAACGACCCGCCGTACCTTGGCGGGCATATCCTCCTCGACGGCGCCCGGGTGGTAGCCGGCGGGCATGAAACGGGTGGCGTTGGCCCCGAAAGACCAGATGCCGACGCTGTTTTTAACCCTGTCCATAAAACAATTCCCCTCTTTCTCCAGGAGTAATCCGTGGTGACGCGCCAAATACTAGGTCTGCCGTCTCACTTCCAGACCGGCCTGGGCCAGAAACTCGGGGATGTTCCTGACCGCATCTCTATCCCATTCTTTCACGTCTTCCGAAAGCGCCGACCAGGCCAAGAGAGAGGGGCTGAGCTTTTTAGCCGCATCTTTAGGGCCGGGTTTCCAGCCATCAAGGAGCCGCTCAGCGTTCCAGCGGCCGTGCTCCATCTCGGACATAAGCTCGATTTCCTCTCTGGTGAAGGTCATTCTGACCATGTCGCGGCCGGTGACTTTAGCCACGCTACAGCCAATCCGGTGCAGTTTGTTGTTGATGTCGTCGGCCTGCTGGCGGTTCGATTCCCGGAGATATTCGGGTAGCTGTTCCCACGGGGCGCCCGACGGGTCTTCCGTAATGGAGACCCTGGTCTTCCCGGCGCGGTAGTTTTCGTGAATTGCCCGGGCGATTTTCTCTCTGATTTCGGGCTCAAGCTGTGATGGAGTGCCACCGACGAAGGCGGCAATGGTCATGCGGTCATCGGGCAGGCAGAGCAATGTCTTCACGGTTGCCCAATCGTTATCTTTAATAAGTTTATCCGCCTCGCGGCCGCTGTTTTCCAGGACGGCCACCGGCACTCCCAGAGCCAGCGCCACCCGGTACTCGGCGGCGGAGATAGGCCCTCCGTTGATGCCCAGGACTTTTACCCTGGACAGAGGCAGGCCGGCAAGGATGATATCCGTCCAGTATTGCAGGGATTCCCGGGGACTGAAGTCGCTGCCGGCAGTATGGTAGATAATATCGTAGCGGTTATCCTTGCGGGCGCCGGAAGGCAGGTTGCGGGGTAGATAGCCGATAGTCTTCACGGCATCGGGGTATGCCTTGCCTATCTCGCCGGCCAGGCCGCTAATCCCGGCGGTCGTCCCGCCCGAGATAACGGTGCCGTGGAAGTTCCAGAACCCGTCCCGCATTACCTGGCGATAATCGTCTATGGTGTTTTCAACACTGGTGTCGGCGCCGCCGGTAAGGATGATTATGGGGGCGGTAAGCGGCTGGTAATCTCTTGAGGCCAGTCCTTGTAACCCTTTTAGCGCGGCCATCCCGGCTTTATCCTGGGGGAACTTCGCCGCCAGACCGAGCGACAGGAACCGGCTAACCCATTCAAATCCCGGCAGTTTATCTTTAACGACGGCGAGCCTCTCCAGGGATGCCAGTGATGTCTCCAGCATGAATGAGGCGGTGGAAAGCTGGACGGCCCTGGCATAGGCCGCCAGGCTCTGGTAGGGCTGGCCGAGGAGCAGGTAGAACTGGCCCATGTCATAGAACGCCCAGGGTAAATTCATGCCGACGTCCGCCTGGTCGCGGCAGCGATTGATAGCGTCTTTAATGTATCCGGAGAATATGGAAACAATGGAAATGTCTTTGAAGTGCCTGATTTCGCACTCCAGGTAGTTGCCCAGGGGGTACGGGTCCGAGGTATCCACCTCGAAGGCCTGGCGATAAAGCGTTCTGGCCTTTTCTTCATCGGTGCCCTTACAGGTACCCGCCAGCGAGGAAATGGCGTCCGTGTCTTGCGGGTCGGCGGCGATGGCGGCTTCCAGGTAGCCTTGCCCCTCTTTATATTCCTTACCGTGCGGTTTGTCCTTATGCATCTTACAGATAGCCACACCCAGGTCTCTTAAAACGGGTGGATGCCCCGAGCCGGCATGTTTGGAAAGGATATCTGCCGCCGTTTTCCAATCGCCCAGCGCTATCGCCAGCTTGCCGATGCGCGCTGCCAGCCCGGTATTTTCCGGGTCGGCATCCAGGACGACTTTTAGGTTCTGGATTCCTTCCCGCATCTGCTCTTCGGACATATAGGCGCCGTAGCTGGCGGCGTACCTTTTAAGGCCGTCTTCAACCCTGGCAAACGATTTATCGGCGTCTTCAAGAATGGCCGCCAGAGCCGCCATCTCCCGCTCCCACTTTTGAGGAATCTTAAAAGCGCCCTTGTAGGCCCTGTCGTGGGTAAAAACTCCCCAGGCATGTTCGAGGATTGTTTTTACCTGTACCTCGGCTTTCTTGCCGAAGACTGCTTCGGGTATCTTTACATTTATGCCCTCCGCGGGGAAGACGCCGCGCCTGAACTGGATAATATAGTGAACGCCCCGGTAGCCGAACTCGGTAGGTTTTAGCCGCTGGCTGACATCAACGCTGTTTTCGCTATCTATTTCAAAATTGCTCTTGAGGAAATCGGAAATAATTTCAACTTCGGTGCGGGTGGGGACGATAATTCTGCCTCCGCACAGGTCGGTCATCCGGTTAACCGGGTCGGCATAGCGGCCAACCCGTTTCTTGAGGATGGCCTTTTCCCCGAAGCTGGCGACGGACTTGGGGCGGGTCTGCACGATAGCCAGCGGCACGTACTTCTTGGCCGCCTTTTCCAGCACCTTTAGCAGTACCTGGGCATATGTCTCGTAATCCGGCAGGACCTGCCGGAACTGATTGATTTGTTCCTTAAGCCACGCCTGCTCCGCTGGCTCGTTAGTCTTAGCCATGGGGGGAAACCTCCAATCCCGTGCTGCTACACCGCAACTATTTCTCCTCCCGGCTGTAAGCTGCTAAAAAGGGACGGAACTGCGCCGCTATATCAACACTGCCGAGGTCTTTACGGTCAATCCAGATGAAATCGTCGTGCTCGTCGCTGAGACGCACCTCCCCCGATATGAGATGTCCCTCGAATATCAGGTACGCAACTCGCTTGGTCGGCGATTCGGACTCGGTGGCGCCGAGCACGCGCTGCAGGGAAATGGTTAAGCCTCCCTCCTCGCTGACCTCCCGCAGCAGCCCTTCCTCAAGGCTCTCGCCGACGTCCACCTTGCCGCCGGGCAGGTCCCACTTCCCGGGATTCCCCTTGGAGCTCATCGAACGCTTGAGCAGCAGGCAGCGCCCCGCTTTGTCGCGGATGATTACCTTGGCGGACAAAGAGTACGGCTTGGGCGGCATAGCTCCCTCCTGTGTCCCCTACGGGCCGGCTTCGGTGTATTGCACCGTGCCCAGAATCTGGGAGTACTGAAGATAGGGGGTCATATCAAGCCAGTAACCCAGGTTGACTTTGGCTTCGATTACTTCGGCGGTAACCGTGTAGTCACCCGATTCGGCATCCGTCGGAAACTGCAGGGGTACGGTGCGGTCTATATCCACACTTTCTCCTTGCTTGGTAGGAAATTCCTCTATATCAATCGTAAAGTCAGGATTCAGTATTACCATCGCGTTGGTGTCCGCGTGTTCGGCAACCACCTGGTATTTGATACTGAGCTCCAGATTTGACAGCGGTACGTCTTTGGCGCAAGCTACCTCTCCCGTAACGGTGGAATAAAAGACTTCATCCCCGCTGATTTCGCTTTTATCGAAATTAGCCAGGTCATAGTCGAACGTGAAATACTCGGCAAGGTCCATGCCTGAAAGCATCGGGAGTTCGAGGGCTGTTCCCCCCGGTGTTTCCGTGGCTGTCCCCTCCGGCGTTGTGGGCAACGGTGTCTCCGTTGCTGTCACTAGCGGTGTTTCGGGGGTTTCCGTCGGCTCGCCCAGTCCTAAGAGCACGAGCGGAACCGCTACCGCTGCGACCAGAGAGCCGCCACCGATGACTCCCCAGAACCAGCGGGGTCTGGCTCTTTTCTTTCCTGGCAAAGACGGCTTACCTGCGATCGCTGCTTCCTCGCCCTCACGTTCGATAAGCCGGCTTTTCACGGCTATAACGGCCGCCTCCCGCGCCTGCTCCGTCTCCTCGGCTTCCCGCTTGGCTCGCTTGAGTACTTTGGCCTCATGTTTGGCCTGCCGTAAGGACGCTTCTTCAGCCTCTTTCTTGGCTTTTAGAGCTGCTTCCCGCGCCTTGCGGGCTTCCTCGGCCTCATGTTCGGCCCGCTGTCGCGCCGCTTCTGCCTCCGCTTTCGCCTTTTTCGCCTCTTCCTGGGCCTTGCGCGCCTCCGCTACTTCACGCTTGGCCATCTCCTGGGCGGCTTCGGCTTCCTTCCTGGTCTGCTCTTTAGCCGCTTCCTCCGCCTCTTTTTGGGCGCGTATAGCCACCGCTTGCGCTTTCTGCGATTCTTTAGCCTCGCGCTCAGCCCGCTGTCGCGCTGCCTCGGCTTCCTGCTTGGCTTTCTTTTGGGTAGCCTCTTCCGCTTCTCTCCTGGCCTTATCGACTGTCTCCTGAGCGAGCAGCTCTTTCACCGTGGTGACCAGTTTTTGGATGTGCTTATCTATCGGCGGCTTGAGAGCATCCAACCAGTGATGGGCGCCGATATAGTATTCCAGCGACGTGGAAAGCTTTACATCTTCGGTCCAGAATACAACAATGGACTTACCGCGGTCGGCTACCCGGCTTACTTCCCTCCTCACCTGGGGCGAGATGTTGGAGTCGGCCGTTAATACCAGGATGAGGAGATGGGTATCATTAGTTGCTTCA
>Ga0307445_10001886_pt1 | contig 11686 bp, 3 predicted proteins | sample SalMarSW160330MG_FD_202147 | JGI IMG/M metagenome (GOLD analysis project Ga0307445, IMG submission 202147) | Salt marsh sediment microbial communities from the Plum Island Ecosystem LTER, Massachusetts, United States - SW1603-30 | ecosystem: Environmental > Aquatic > Marine > Intertidal zone >...
TTCCGGGAGAGCTGTTTTTCGAAGATGGAGTTGGCATTGGCTACCCAAGTTACGTTTCCCGCCTCGCCGCCGGTCCAGTTGTCAGAATAAGAATTCTGGGTCAGCGTCAGACCCAGGTCCATGGATTTCTGCCAAGCCTGGTCTGCACTGGATGACCTCGCCAGCAGAAGACCCGTTACCAAAACCAAGAGCATTACGGTGCGTTTTTCCATTTCCTGCCGCCTTTCCAAATCGAGCGAGTTTCCCACGTCCATCAATCAACCCAGAAACTTGCCTTTGTCAAGCATTCGGCCGGAAAAATGGGCTTGCCAAAATGCTCTCAATCGTTAAATTCCCTTGAAGTATGGCTCAGGAGGCCCAAATCAATTTCCTGATGCGAGAATGTAAGCTCATCGTTTAAGGAGGTCAACGTGCTTCGACTGAGAGTGAGTTTGGCCATCGCTGTGATTTCGGTGTTACTTCTTGTATTCGACCTGGCCGGCGCTGAGGAGACGCGTATCCTGCGGTTTCCGGACATCCACCAGGACAAGATCGTATTCGTGCATGCGGGAGACCTATGGCTGGTCCACTCGCAGGGAGGTATCGCCAGAAGGCTCACCTCTGATAAGGGCTTGGAGCTTTTCCCCAAGTTCTCTCCGGACGGGAAGCTGATTGCCTTCACCGGACAATACGACGGGAATACCGACGTTTACGTGATTCCCGCCGAAGGCGGCGAGCCCAAAAGGCTGACCTATCGCCCGGGTTTCGAGAACCTGGCCGAAAGACACGGATTTGACGACATGGTCCTGGATTGGCATCCAGGCGGTGACAAGATACTCTTCCGCTCGTGGAGGCAAAGCTACAACAGCTGGTTCGAGACCCTTTTCCTGATCGGGAAGGAGGGAGGATTCCCGGAGAGTCTGCCTCTTCCGGAGGCCGGACTTACCTGCTTTTCTCCCGATGGATCGAAGATAGCCTACAATCGCATTTTCAGGAACTTTCGCACCTGGAAGCGATACAAAGGCGGCCTGGCGCAGGATATCTGGATCTACGACTTCGGCAAGAACACCGTGCAGAGAGTGACCGACTATGAGGGGACGGACACCTCGCCCATGTGGTACCAGGACAGAATCTACTTCGTTTCCGACCGGGACCGCACGGCCAACATCTTCTGCTACGATCTTGGAACCGGACAGACCAGAAAGATCACCGACCATGCGGAGTTCGACGTAAAGTGGCCCAGCCTGGGACCGGAATCCATAGTCTACGAGAACGGCGGCTATCTTTACGTTCTCGATCTGAAGACGGAAAAATCCAAGCGAATCTCAGTCGAGATAGCGGACGATCAGGTCATAGCTCGCACCGAGTTCATCTCGGCTAAGGATTACATCTCGGATTTCGGCATCTCGCCGGGAGGGGAGAGGGCCGTGTTCGAAGCCCGGGGAGATGTTTTCACAGTGCCCGTTGAGAAAGGAAATACCCGGAATTTGAGCAATACCAGCGGCAGCCGGGAGAAAAACCCCACATGGTCGCCGGATGGAAAGTACATCGCTTATATGTCTGATAGAAGCGGGGAGGATGAGCTTTACGTCATCCCGGAAGACGGGAAAGGCGAGGAGATCAGGATCACGCGGGAAGGGCACTGCTGGCGTTTCGCACCGGTGTGGTCGCCCGACAGCAAGAAGCTGCTGTTCGCCGACAAGAACCTCAAGCTCTACTACGTCAACATAGAGGATAAAAAGGTGATCCTGGTCGACAGCACCAAGAATTGGGAAATCCGCGATTACACATGGTCTCCGGACAGCAGGTGGATCGCTTACGCCAAGCCGGCCAAGAACAACATGAGCTCCGTGTTCCTCTACTCGCTGGACGGCAGGGAGATTTATCGGGTAACCGACGATTTCACCGACGAGTCGGAGCCGTTTTTCGATCCCCAGGGAAGATACCTGTACTTTTTTTCCAAGCGCGACTTCAATGCCCAGCTGGACCAGTTCGATCCCAGCTACACCTACAGCCAGATGAGCAGAATTTACGTGGTAACGCTGCAGGCCGACAGCCTGTCCCCCTTGGCGCCGGAGAGCGATGAGGCCGAGTCGCCGCATGAGAAATGGCAGAAGGAAAAGAAGGAAAGGGAGGAGAAGGAGAAGGAAAAGCCGCATGAGGTTGGAAAGATCCAAGTGGACGTCCAGGGAATAGGAGAACGACTGGTGGCTTTTCCCATCGATCCCGGCAATCTATCCGGGCTGAGAGCCGGGAAGGAGACGGTGCTCTACCTGTCATTCCCTGATCGGACGCTTACCGGCGGGAAGCCCGGCCCCTCGGGGACGTTGCATCTCTTCGACCTAAATGAGAGAAAAGATCAGGTTCTGCTTTCTGCCGTGGATGGCTATGACCTCTCCGCCGACGGACGAAAGCTCATCTATAAAAGCGGGAAGCAATACGGCATTGTGGATGCCAAACCAGGCGAGGTCAAGGCGGGCGAGGGCGCTCTGACGCTGGACCGGATGGAGATGAAGCTCAATCGAAAGGAGGAGTGGGCTCAGATATTCAACGAGGTGTGGAGGCGGGAGCGCGATTTCTTTTACGCCCCCAACATGAACGGCGTGGACTGGGACCTGATGCGTAGCCGCTATGCGGAAATGCTCCCGTCCGTGGCGCACAGGACGGACCTGACCTATATACTGGGAGAGATGATCGGCGAGCTTTGTTGTTCTCACACCTATATAGCCGGGGGAGACATGCCCCGGACGAATCTGGTGAAGACCGGGCTTTTGGGCATCGACTGGGAGCCGGATACCGTGTCTGGGTTTTACCGCATCGGCAAGATTTATCCGGGACAGAACTGGAGCGAGGATTTGCGCTCTCCGCTCACCGAGCCGGGAATCGACGCGCGAGAGGGCGACTTCATACTGGCCGTGGACGGAGGGGTGCTTCGTTATCCTGCCAATCCCTACAGCCTCTTTGAGAACAAGGCCGACCGGACGGTGACCTTGAAGCTGAACTCCAAACCTTCGCTTGATGGTGCACGGGAAGTCACGGTGAGACCCATTTCAAACGAATACGAACTGAGATATCGGTACTGGGTCGAGAGCAATCGGCGCAAGGTGGACCAGGCTACAGGCGGCAGGGTGGGTTACATCTTCATTCCGGATATGGGAGGAGGCGGGTTGAACGAATTCTCCGAGTCGTTCTTCCCCCAGTTTAACAAGGAGGGACTGATCATCGACGTGCGATACAACGGCGGAGGGTTCGTCTCGGAGATGATCCTGGAGAAGCTGCGCCGTCAGGTTGTGGGGATGGGCTGCTCCCGCAACGGTGCGGATTACACCTATCCCGAAAGAACCTTCTATGGATACATGGCGTGCATAGCCAACCAGTACTCGGCCTCCGACGGCGATAATTTTCCTTACTACTTCCGGGAGTACGGTCTGGGCCCGGTGATCGGCATGCGCACCTGGGGCGGAGTGATAGGGATTCGTGGCTTTCCGAGCTTGGTGGACGGAGGTTACGTCACCGTTCCCGAATTCGCGCCTTTCAGCATGCAAGGCCAGTGGGTGATGGAAAATCACGGGGTGGACCCGGACATCCAGGTGGATAACCCACCGGATGAAGTGATTCGGGGGCGCGATCCCCAATTGGAGAGGGCCATCCAGGTGATCATGAAGGAATTGGAGGAGAAGCCGAAGAAATTACCGCCCAGGCCCGCCTATCCAGTGAGGTAAAGAAATCGACTCTGCGTTGGTGATAGACGATCCGTCCGTCACTTTCGCCTTTAACGTCACGGACGGGGGCGTCCGTGACGAACAGGAGAGCTTTCTCATTGGTAATAAACGCGTCGTCCGTTACCCCACCTTTCCCTTTTGCGGTACGGACGAGGGCGTCCGTGACAAACGGAAGACTTCTATCCTTGATCTCACGAGGGGCTGCTGGTTGGAGAAGAAAGGCAACTTTCTCCGGACAAAAGAAGTATATCAGAGGTGATGCGAGCTGTCTGGGGGAATTTGTCTTGACAGCAGGTATAGGTCAGACTATCTTCGAAACCGCATGCTTTCTTTGGCCGTGACAATCACCCATCGGAACCTACGTTCCTTCCCAAAACCAAATCAACCTTTCACCGACAGGAGTGCACTCATGCGGATTTTCAAAGCATTAGTGACGGCCCCGGTGTTGTTTTTTATTCTCTTCAGCCTGGGTCAGGGAGAGGAGACCCGTCTTCTGCGTTTCCCCGACATACATCAGGACAGAATCGTCTTCGTTTATGGGGGAGACCTGTGGACGGTCTCATCCCAAGGCGGAGTGGCCCGAAGACTCACCTCCTTCGACGGATACGAGGCCTTCCCCAAGTTCTCGCCCGACGGCAAACAGGTGGCTTTCACCGCGGCCTACGACGGGAACGGCGACGTTTACGTCATTCCCAGCGAGGGCGGCGAGCCTACGCGGCTGACCTACCGCCCCGCCACGGGACAGCCCACCGGCGGTCTGGCCTTCGACGATTGGGTGGTGGATTGGTTTCCCAACGGCAAGGAGATTCTGTTCCGCTCGGCCCGAGAGGCCTTTCCCACTTCCAAGCTTTATCGCATCGGCATCCAGGGCGGATTCCCGGAAGCGCTCAAGCTGCCCGAAGCCGGGCTGGCATCCTTCTCGCCGGACGGGACCAAGCTGGCTTACAACCGAAAATCCAGAGAATTCCGAACCTGGAAGCGCTATTACGGGGGGATGGCCCAGGATATCTGGATCTACGATCTGAAGACCGACGCCGTGGAGAGAATCACCGATTGGAAGGGAACGGACAACATGCCCATGTGGTACGGCGACAAGATATATTTCACCTCGGACCGTGACCACACCCTGAATATATACGCCTATGATCTGAAGACCAAAGATGTGCGTCAGATCACCAATCATGACGACTATGACGTGAAGTGGCCCAGCCTGGGTCCGGGAGCGATAGTCTACGAAAACGGCGGATACCTGTACGTTCTGGATTTGGCCACGGAGAAGACCAAGAAGATAAGCGTGGAGGTTCCGGCGGAGAACATATTTGTCCGGCCGAATTGGGAGAGGGTGAGCGATCTGGTCCTGGACTTCTCTCTCTCGCCTTCCGCCAAGCGGGCGCTGTTCACCGCCCGGGGCGAGGTTTTCACCGTGCCCGAGAAGAAGGGAGAGATTCGCAATCTGACTCAAACTCCCGCCATACGCGAGATAATGGCCGCCTGGTCGCCGGACGGCAAATGGATAGCCTATCTTTCGGATCGAACCGGCGAATACGAGTTGTACGTCAGACCTCAAGACGGCAGCGGCGAAGAGCAGCGCATTACCTTCGACGGCGAGTGTTACCGCTTCGGCCCCCGCTGGTCGCCCGACAGCAAGAAGCTGCTTTATTCCGACAAGAAACTGCGGCTCTTTTACGTGGACATCGACAAGAAGCAGCCGGTGTTGGTTGACCGAGCGGAGGTTTCCGAGATTTACGACTACGTCTGGTCGTCCGACAGCAAGTGGATTGCCTACTCCAAGAACAATCCGGCCTACTTCGCCTCCATCTTCCTCTACTCCCTGGATAAGGGCCAGGTACATCAGATCACCACCGATCTGACCGACGACTTCAATCCATCCTTCGACCCGGAAGGAAAGTATCTGTATTTCATTTCCGCCCGCACCTTCGATCCGATCTTCGGCGACTTCGAACGCTCGGACTTCGTCTATCGCAATACCCGGAACGTGTACTTAGTCACCCTGCAGGCGGACAGCCTCTCTCCCTTCGCTCCGGAAAGCGACGAGGAGGAGGTGAAGAAGGACGAGGAAAAGAAGGACGAGGAAAAGAGCGACAAGGACAAGAAGAAGGACGAGGACAAGGATAAAGACAAAGACAAGGAGAAGTCCAAAGACGTCAAAATCGACCTGGAGGGCATCCAGCAGCGCATCGTGGGGATCCCCATACAATCCGGTAACTACGGCGGTCTGGCAGCCGCCAAGGGCCAGGTGTTTTACCTGGCCACACCTGCCGTAAGAAGCCCGGGAGGCGAAGGGGGAAGCCAAAACGAGCTCCACATATACGACATGAAGGAGAAAGAAGAAAGCACCATCCTCTCCGGACTGGACAACTACGATATCTCTTCCGACGGCGAGAAGATCATCTACAAAAGCGGGGGTACCTACGGAATAATCGATGCCCAAAAGGGAAGCAACAAGGTGGGCGACGGCAAGCTGGCCACCTCGGATATGGAAATGAAGGTGGATCCGCAAGGGGAGTGGAAGCAAATGTTCGACGAGGCCTGGCGGCTGGAGAGGGATTTCTTCTACGATCCCAACATGCACGGCGTGGACTGGAAAGGCATGAAGGAGAAATACGGGCAGCTTCTTCCCTATGTGGCCCACAGGTTTGATCTGACCTACCTGATCGGGGAGTTGATAGGAGAGCTGACCACCTCTCACACGTACGTGGGGGGAGGCAAGATGCCCAGAACCGAGCCGGTGAACATAGGGCTTCTGGGAGCGGATTTCGAGCCGGATGCGAAGAGCGGCTTTTATCGATTCAAGAAGATCTACCAGGGCGAGAACTGGGAGGATGACCGGCGGGCTCCGCTGACCGAGCCGGGAGTGGTGGTGAAGGAAGGGGATTACTTGATTGCGGTCGACGGGGAAGAGGTGAGATACCCGGACAATCCCTACCAGTTCTTCGAGAAGACCGTGGGCAAGCAGGTGAAGCTCAAAGTGAACGATAAGCCGTCCAGTACCGACTCCCGGGAGATAACGGTCAAGCCCACGGGGTCGGAGTACATGCTCAGATATTTGGACTGGGTGGAGACCAACCGCAAGAAGGTGGATGAAGCCACCGACGGGAAAGTGGGATACGTGCACGTGCCCAATACCAGCCTCTGGGGAGTAAACGAATTCTCCCGCTCCTTCTTCCCGCAAACCCAGAAGGAAGGACTGATAGTGGACGTTCGGTTCAACGGAGGCGGGATGATTCCGGACATGTTCATGGAGCATCTTCAGAGGAAGGTCTTGAGCCTGTGGTCCCGTCGGGAAGGACTTTTGGGGCGAACGCCCAGCGTGGCCCTATACGGATACATGGCCTGCATAACCAACGAGTATGCCGGATCGGGAGGAGATGCCTTCCCTTATTACTTCCGGGAATTGAAGCTGGGACCGCTCATCGGCACCCGCACCTGGGGAGGACTGGTGGGAATCTCGCGGGGAGTTCCGCTGATGGACGGAGGCTATGTCACCGTGCCGGAGTTCGCCTTCATCAATCTACAAGGACAATGGGACGTGGAGAATCATGGCGTGGACCCGGACATCGAGGTGGACAACCGGCCGGATTTGGTGATTAAAGGCCACGATCCTCAATTAGAGGCGGCCATCGAAGAGTTGATGAAAGAGATAAAGGCAGCGCCCAGGGAGTTGCCCGAGAGGCCGAAATATCCTATTAAGCGGTAGACTTAGGGGATGAATTGATGCAGACCCAACTCGGCCGAAAAACGGGTGGCTGCAGGATAGACTCAACCTGCAGCCACGAGAGTCTCTTGAAAAAGGGTGGGGGAGACGTAAGTCTCTCCTGCCCTATTTTATTATCACGAATTTTCCCACTTGTTCTTCTCCGGTATCGGTATTCTCCACGCTGAAGAGATAGATGCCGGAGACCACAGCCTGGGTGTTGCGGGAGATCAAGTCCCACTCGGCATAGGTGGCCTCGGAATCCCCTATCTGCTTTTCGTGGTAGAGTGTCTGAACCAAATCCCCGTCCAAGGTGTAAATGCGGATGTTGCAGCGGGGGGGCACGTTGATGAACCGGATGCGCTTGCCGTAGTTGCCTCCCGTCTCATACTGGTTGTCCGCATAAGCTCCGTCGATGCGATAGGGATTGGGATAAACCTCCACCTTCAAGTCCTCATTCTCCACCGTCTGCCAGTCATCCACCGGATAAACCATGCTGGCACTCACCAGCCGCGAAGCCTCCAAGGGAGCCAGCCCGGTCTGAGCATCACCCACGTCAAACGCCGTCACCGAAAAATACACCGGCTGGGCCGGAAATACGTCCATCTGGTACTGGTAGTCCCAGTAACGATCCGAGGTGTCTGTCACCAATCCCCGATCCACGCTGTCCCGATAATCGGGATAGGCCAGAATGGGATCGAAGCCCATGTTCCAGTCCTGAGCCACAAAATAAAGAGAATCGTAGGATGCAATCTCGATGGAGTCGTAGGTCACCGCATGCCCGCTGACCACGTCCACCGAGTCGGACAGCCGAATGTAAAAAGGCTGACTTAGGCCCTCGATCACAAAAGGATGGCCCTTGGTCCAGACGGTGGGATCGCTCCCCACCGGCTGCACCCCCTGCTCGTCCAGCCAGCTTTCAAGTGAATCCAAACTCACCGAAGCCGCCTCCCAGTCCCAAGGCCGCTCCAACTTGGTCCGGTTCAGCTTGTAGATCTTGTAGTCCAGCTTGTCGTAGGAACCCAACAAAGCATAATCGTCCACCGCTCCCGAACGGCTCATGTAAACCCGATATCCCTCAAAGTCTATCCGGTTGTTGAACGAATCCCGGGACCTCTCCGTGACCTTCCCGTTCCACTCCACCTTCACCTTCCCCTTGTGGGTCTCAAAATGCAAAATGGGCGAGGGCGGAGGCGGGGGACCCTTGAAGTCCGGAACGCCGTCCCCGCAAGCCTTATCCGGATCGTTCAGGTCCGGATTGTCGTATACCTTGGCCGCCCAAATGGCGTTGGTCTCGAAATCCGTGAAATCCAGTTGGGAATAATACTTCTCCGGATCAGTCATATTGGGATCCTTGATCAGACTCTTGGGATCCACGTGGAAATCCGATCCGGCCACATAGGCGATGGTGATGATCAGGGATTCTCCGGGAGCGATCTGATCGAACGGGCCAAAGGACAGAAGATATCGGGTATCGTAACCATTGGCCAAATCGGCGCACTCCGGGCTGGGATCCAGCCACCTTTCGTCCGGATGGGTCTCGGGCCATTTGCAGGCGAAGATCTGATCGTAGTCGAACTCCCCGTTGGACATGATGAAGTATTTGGAGCAGTCGCCCCCCGGAGTGCCCAGCACGTTGTCCGGAAAGGTGGCCTTACCCGGCTCGTAGCAGTTGTCCTGAGCCCACCGGGTCTGGCTCTCCTGCTTCCAGGGACCCCAGTCCTTGGGATAGCCGCCCTGGTTGGAAATAAACCAGTTGAAGGAGTATTGCAGTCCCTTCTTGGGCGACCTTACCACTCGCGTGCCGGTCACCCCGATGGGGCTTTTCTCGGTGAAGATGGGCTGCTTGTTGGAGCCGTCGTTATCCGCAATCCAGGCCAAGTTGACCGTATCCGAGCAGTCCCCTCTGGCCGCCGTGACCAGGTGCCGAAATCCGCAGATGTCATCCTGGGCCCCGAACTCCCCGTATGGATCCTCATCCTTGTACCCCACGTCCGCGTCGATGTACAGACCCATGTACATGTCTTTGATTTTCCTTACGCCGATGTTCTTGACGAACAGATCGATGAGCACGAAATCCTCGGCATATTCATAGCTCCAGGAGTAACTCTGTTGCGTTATCTGCAAGCCCAGCGGAAAGTGCTTGCGGTTGTCCCACTGATCCCGTGGCTCCGGCGACAGAGGAATGTCTGCGGAAGTATCGTAATACGTCGCAATTATGTCCTGCTCGGAAATGGCGTCCGGGGAATAACAGGATGCGTTGGGCCGGGTGCTTCTTTCCCGGATGGCGCCCGCGTCGCCGGCATCCGGCCAGAACTCGTAGATCCAGAACCAGCCATCGCAGCCCACGCTGGTATAGGGGAAGTCGTCCACCAGGGCCCCTATCCACAAGCCCCCCTGAAAAAGGTATTCCAGGCCGGAATTGGGAGGATACTCGCAGGAAGGCGCAGGCACCTCCTTGTCCGGATTGGGGTTAAAGCAGCCGCCGACGGATTCCGACAGGTCCCGCGTCTGGCTTCCGAAGAAACCCCAGTTGGTGACGCAGAGATTCATCAGGCCCACCCGATGCACTCTTTGTTGCGCATTGGGCAATGCCTGGGTCAGCTTGCCCGCACGAACCACATCCGTCTTCCGGTCCTGCGCCCGGTCGCGCCGCAAGTTCGTCGCATTCGCCGGGGAGACTTGCAGCCAGCAAAGCATGAGCCCCGCCAGCAGCAGGAATTTCGCAGCCAGCTTGGTTTCTTTCATGATATCTCCTTTTTCCAATGTCCCGCTTATTCTCAAACCTTCAAGAACCTGTCGTGTCTTCAGGCATTCCCCTTCCGGGCTCCGGTGGTCCGTGCCGCCGGGCTTAGAAGTTGACCGACAATCCCAGCCGGATGTTTCTGCCCGCGCTGTAATAAAGCGGGTTCTGGTCGATCTCCCGACCCTCATATACCACCCTGGCATTGAAGGCCTCGTCGAAGTAGTTCTGGCCGGTATCCCCCCTGCCCGTCGCGCCGTAGACGCTCTCCACGTTCCTTTGGTCGAAGAGATTGAGCACCCATATCAGGAACGAGTAGTTGAGCTTCCAGACCGTGAAATCCTTGTTGAATCTCAAATCAACGTTGCTATAAGGCGGCATCCGCTCCGAGTTGGGCAGGGGCTCCTCGTTTTGGCCCAGATGCAGCCCCGGGTAACTGGCCTCCGGGCTGAAAGCGAATCCGCTGTTGTACTGCCACACCATGTTCACGCCCCACTTGTCCGGCAACTCGAAACCGAACAGCTTGGGATGCTCGTCTTCCGGCACCCTTAAGTCCAGATTCAGGGTGATCTGATGTCTCACGTCCCAATCTAAGGGGTACTCCTGAATTGGTATTTCGCCGGCCTGGAACCGGGCATAGTAGTTGGACGCCTCGGAGGAGCTCTTGCCGTAAGCGAAGGCGTACTGGTAATTGACGTATCCGGAGATGTAACCTCCGTAACGCTTGCTGAACTCGGCCTCCAGACCCCGAGCCCTTCCGTAATCCGTGTTGGCCCAGTAGTCGAACTCCTTGGGTCCGATCTTCAGCACGTCCGTGTTCATCTGTCCGAAGTAGTCTTTGTAGAAGCCGGAGATGGTCATCTTGTAGCTGGAGGAGATGGCGTAATCCACGCCCACCTCGTACTGGATCTGCTTCATGTAATCCAGGTTGTAATTACCGTACTGAGCCACGCCGGTCTGGGTTTTCTGCATGTACATCCAGTGCAACTCGGGCAATTGATAGAAGTGCCCGTAGTTGAAATAGACTTTGGCCTTGTCGGTAATGGGATAGGATACTCCCAGCCGGGGCGAGAGCTTGGACCTGGTGTCCACGGGCGTCTCCTCGGTGGGAGTCTCCTCCGCCTTCAGGCCCCGGATGTCGCCCGACTGAACGAAGAAGTCGTAGCGGAACCCCAAATTGGCAATCATGGCGCCGTATTCGATCTTATCCCGCATGTAGTAAGCTCCCCGAATGGGCCGGCGGGTGTAAAAGTCGCGGAAGGATCCCCGATCGGGCCAGGGGCCGTTGTCCGGCGGACCATCATAGGGATAGTAGGGATAGCGTAAGTCTGCGAAGGTGAGCCTCATCCTCTCCACCATCACGCCGCTTCTTATCTGATGCTCCTTGCTCACCTGGCTGGTGAAATCCAGCTTGAAGGTGAGCATGGTGGACTGCCGGTACTGATAATAGCATCTCCTCTCGTTGCCTCGATCGTAGAAACCATCCACCCCGTCCCACTTGCCGTTCTGGTTGGAGTCGACATAATA
>Ga0307445_10001888_pt1 | contig 11684 bp, 8 predicted proteins | sample SalMarSW160330MG_FD_202147 | JGI IMG/M metagenome (GOLD analysis project Ga0307445, IMG submission 202147) | Salt marsh sediment microbial communities from the Plum Island Ecosystem LTER, Massachusetts, United States - SW1603-30 | ecosystem: Environmental > Aquatic > Marine > Intertidal zone >...
ACCCCGATGTTCTTGACAAACAGATCGATGAGCACGAAATCCTCGGCGTATTCATAGCTCCAGGAGTAACTCTGCTGGGTGATCTGCAGGCCCAGGGGGAAATGCTTGCGGTTGTCCCACTGATCCCGGTCATCCGGCGACAAGGGAATGTCCGCGGAAGTATCGGTGTAGACCGCGATTATGTCCTGCTCGGAGATGGCGTCCGGGGAATAACAGGAGGCGTTGGGCCGGGTGCTTCTTTCCCGGATGGCGCCCGCGTCGCCGGCGTCCGGCCAGAACTCGTAGATCCAGAACCAGCCGTCGCAAGCCACGCTGGTATAGGGATAGTCGTCCACCAGCGCCCCTATCCACAAGCCCCCTTGAAAGAGATACTCCAGGCCGGAATTAGGGGGATACTCGCAGGAGGGTGCGGCCACCTCCTTGTCGGGATTGGGGTTGAAGCAGCCGCCGACGGATTCCGTCAGGTCCCGCGTCTGGCTCCCGAAGAAACCCCAGTTGGTGACGCAGAGGTTCATCAGCCCCACCCGATGCACCCTTTGCTGTGCATTGGGCAGCGTCTGGGTCAGCTTGCCCGCACGAACCATATCCCCCCCCGTCTTCTGCTTCTGCGCCTGGTCGCGCCGCAAGTTTCTTGCATCTGCCTGGGGAACCAGCAGCCAGCAAAGCATGATCCCCGCCAGCAGCAACTTTGCAGCCAGCTTGGCTTCTTTCATGATCTCTCCTTTTTCCGATGTCCTGCTCATTCTAAACTCTCAAGAGCACTTTATCTCTAAAAGCGGGTCCCATTCGGGCTCTAAGCCCTCCGGGCTTAGAAGTTGAGCGACAATCCCAGCCGGATGTTTCTGCCCGCGCTGTAATAAAGCGGGTTCTGGTCGATCTCCCGGCCCTCGGATACCACGTTGGCATTGAAAGCCTCGTCGAAGTAATCTTGCGCGGTGTCCGCCCGGCCCGTCGCACCGTACACGCTTTCCACGTTCCTTTGGTCGAAGAGGTTCATCACCCATATCAGGAAGGAGTAGTTGAGCTTCCAGATGGTGAAATCCTTGTTGAATCTCAAATCCACGTTGCTGTAAGGCGGCATCCGCTCCGAGTTGGGCAGGGGCTCCTCGTTCTGGCCCAGATGCAGCCCCGGGTAATTGGCCGCCGGGGTAAAGGCGAATCCGCTGTTGTACTGCCACACCATGTTCACCCCCCACTTGTCCGGCAACTCGAAACCGAACAGCTTGGGATGCTCGTCTTCCGGCACCCTCAGGTCCAGATTAAGGGTGATCTGATGTCTCACGTCCCAATCCAAGGGGTACTCCTGAATGGGTATTTCACCGGCCTGGAACCGGGCGTAGTAGTTGGACGCCTCCGAGGAACTCTTGCCGTAAGCGAAGGCGTACTGATAGTTGACGTATCCGGAGATGTAACCTCCGTAACGCTTGCTGAACTCGGCCTCCAGACCTCGAGCCCTCCCGTAATCCGTATTGGCCCAATAGTCGAACTCCTTGGGTCCGATCTTCAGCACCTCCGTGTTCATCTGCCCGAAGTAGTCCTTATAGAAGCCGGAGAGGGTCATCTTGTAGTTGGAGGAGATGGCGTAATCCACTCCCAATTCGTACTGGATCTGCTTCATGTAATCCAGGTTGTAATTGCCGTACTGAGCCACGCCGGTCTGCGTCTTCTGCATGTACATCCAGTGCAGCTCGGGCAATTGATAGAAATGTCCGTAGTTGAAATAGACCTTGGCCTTGTCGGTGATGGGATAGGATACTCCCAGCCGGGGCGAGAGCTTGGACCTGGTGTCCACGGGCGTCTCGTCGGTGGGAGTGTCCTCCGCCTTCAGGCCCCGGATGTCGCCCGACTGAATGAAGAAGTCGTAGCGCAGCCCCAGATTGGCTATCATGGCACCATACTCGATCTTGTCCCGCACGTAATAAGCTCCCCGAATGGGCCGGCGGGTGTAGAAATCGCGGAAGGATCCCCGATCGGGCCAGGGGCCGTCGTCCGCCGGGCCGTCGTAGGGATAGTAAGGATAACGCAAATCCGCGAAGGTGAGCTTCATCCTCTCCATCATCAAACCGGTTCTGATCTGATGCTCCTTGCTCACCTGGCTGGTGAAATCCAGCTTGAAGGTGAGCATGGTGGACTGCCGGTGATGATAGTAGCATCTTCTCTCGTTTCCTCGATCGTAGAAACCGTCCACCCCGTCCCATTTGCCGTTCTGGTTGGAGTCGACGTAATACTCTCCCGGGTCCCAGGTGCCGTTGGCATAATCGAAGCTGCCGTTGTGGTTTCGGTCCAAGTAAGGCACTCCCGGAGTCCAGGGATCGTTGGGCTTGTCATATTTTCCATTGGAATTGCTGTCGGTGAATTTTTCGTCGGAATCCCATATCCCGTTCTTGTTGAGATCGACGAATGGCTCGCCCAAATTCACGTCGCCGTCCTCGTAGGCTTCGGCGAAATCAATTCCCGTGGTACCCCAGGCCTCGGGCTGTTTCCACTCGTCGAACTTGCCGTCGGGAGCCCCCACCCCGTCGTTGGGATCGCTGGGATCGTCGTTATCCCAGTCGAAAGCCTCCGCGTTGTTCCATCTTCCCTCTCCCGGAAGATCCTGCAGATTGGCATCGAAGCCGTCATAGGGATCATACTCCCCATTGCCGTCGTAATCGTAAAACGGCTCGCCCGGATCCCAGACACCGTTTTTGCCCTTGTTGGTATCCTGAAAAGGCTCGCCCAGATCGTATTGGCCGTTTTGGTTGACATCCAGATAGGGTTCGGCATCATCCCACTTGCCGTTGAAGTTGGCGTCCTGACTGGGGGTAAAGCGCTCCCAGTAGGTGACCAACGTGAAATCCCCGGGGGTCTTGCCGCCGCCGGCCGAGGTCGGGTCGCCCGGCCTCTGGAAATAACTGGTGTAGTAACGGCTCACCTGAAGCTCGTAAAAGGAGCTCTTGCTGAGGTTGTGCGTAAAAAGCAGGCTGGCCGAGTTGCTGTGCGACTCGATCTGGGGTATGGTGGAAGGGGTGTAGCGGTATTGCCAGATGTTCACCGCTCCCCTGGTCTCCTGAAGAGGATCCCCGCCGGAGGGATCGAAGTATAAGGAATAACGCTCCCAGCTCTGCTTGTGCGAGAAAACCAGTTTCTTGTCGGCCGAAGCCCGGTAGGTCAGCTTGAGAACCGTGGAGTAGTCGTTGCTCATCCTCTCCGGAATGTCGAATCCCAACACCCGATCCACCCGGAACTGCTTCTCGGAATTGGGCGTGGCATAGCTGTTGACGTCGTAGAAGGTGTTGGTCTTATAAGTGATGGCGCTGAAGTAGTAGGCCAGTTTCTCCCCTAAGAATTTTATCCCCAGGGCCGGAAGGAACTTGGTGGTGAGGAAGGGATCCGGGCCGTTTAAGCTGAACTCCAACCGGTCGCTGTTTCGCGAGTAGTCGTTCAATTGGGGACTGCCCAGATCGTCCGTGATGAACTCCACCAGCCCGGAGGTGGTCTTGCTGGAACCCTCCTTGGTAACCAAGTGGATCACCGCCGACTGCACGTTGCCGTATTCGGCGTCGAATCCTCCCTTCATCACCGAGATCTCCTCGATGTTGGAGGAGGCCACGTCCAAGCCGCCGGAAACCCTCCCCAAACCTCCCAACAGGTCCCGGGTTTCCACGCCGTCGACGATGTACAGCGCCTCGCCCGCTCTTCCACCCCGGATGTGAAGCTCGTTGCCCTTGGTCACGAATCCCACCTGGGTGGCCAGTATCTGGGAAATCTCTTTGACCGGCATGTTCTTGATGTCGTCGGTGGAGATGGTTCTAACGTTGGCGGTGACGCCTTTGTCGATCAACTCCCGTTTCCCCTTGACCACCACTCCCTCCACCTCCACGGCGGAAGCCTTCAGCCTGAAGTTGACCTCGCTGGTGCGATCGGAACTGACCTGCACGCCCTCCACCGTCACGGAGATGTAGCCGATTAAGGAGGCGGTCACCGAATAGGTTTCGGGAGGAATGTTGATGATGAAATAGGACCCGTCGGGGCCGGCCATGTTGCCCATGGTGGTCCCTTCAATCCGCACCGAGGCGCCGGGAAGCTCCTGGCCGGTTTCGGCGTCGGTCACCCTTCCCGATATCTTTCCGGTTACACCCGCGAAAGCAGGAGCGCTGAAAGCCACCAGAAACGTCAGCCCCAGAACGCAGATGCCCACCTTCTGCAAAAAGTGCAGCATGTGATTCACTCCTTTCTTCCTTATTTCCTTTCACTCTCGACTGGTATTCGCACGGAGAAGTCAATCCCAGCCTTCTGCCGTGCAGCCCAATGTAGTCAACTAATAACGCAACTTGACCTGGTGTTGTCAAGAGTTTTTTTTGCCGGGCATTTAACAACTAAAGCGCAGATCACCTCCTGAAAACTGTGGATTAGTGTGACGTGAATTGACGATTCGTTTTCTTCCGCCGGGGCCTCGGCCCACCGACATCCTCATACCCACATCAACAGCATCTACCCTGGTTTAACTACATCGAAACTATGCCAAGGCCTAAACTAAGCTAACAAAATCCATACCGAAAATCAGAGCACCAAGGCTTTTTCCGGGTCCTGCCATTTAACGGATTTACAACGAGTTACCTATCACTCGGCCGGAGAGCGGATTTCGATTGATTGCACTGCCGGTGTGATTTCGCAGAAATCTGCGACGGAAAAAGCTGCTTCATCTTCTACTGCACTGGGAATTAGGGGCTTACGCAATTCGCAAGATTAGGCGAATCCGGTGGCTTCCCGGACGTGGTTTGTAACCGCGAATTCGGTTTGGTCGATCAAGGTGTGACCCGCTCACCGACGGAGATTCCATCCGTCGGACCCGTATTTCCGTCGACTCAAGTCCCGCGCCGTCTGGACCTCGCTTTGCCGAAGGGTCGACTCCTCCAGCCGGCAATCAAAGCATCGCTCGAAGCCCTGCTTCATAGCCCCAGCCATCTCCTCGGCCGAGACCTCCCGTCCCAAAACGCTCCCCAGATGCGTCGACTTCTCCGAGAGACTCTGCTGAAGCTGCCGGGTGAAGTCATCCTCCGGAAGGAAGAAGGCCAGTCCACAAGCGCTTTCCCCCGTGGGAATGGAGCCGTGTTGGATGAAGCTGTGTATGATCTCTTCCCCGCGGCGCAAGGAAAATCTTCGCTGCGCGCTGCCCACCAGCTTCTTCCCCTTCACGGTGAGTTCGTACCTGGAATTGGTGAGGAAGCAAGGTGTGCGCCGGCCGGCGTTAACGGGGAGGGGTTTGGTTTCGGCCCAGGGCCTGACCCAATCGGCTTCCACTCCCAGGATCCGCAATGATTCCAGCAGGGCCAAACTCAACTTGCGATAGGTCTCCCCTATGTCGTCTCCCAGCTCGGGGAAACGGGAGGATGAAGCGCAGACGCTGTAGGTGATTTCCTGGTGATGCAGGACCGCCCGGCCTCCGGTGATTCGTCTGACCAAATCCACGCCCTGCCGCTCGCATTTTCGAACGTCCACCGCTTTGAGCGCACATTGGGAATATCCGATGGACACGGCAGGGGGATTCCACCCATACAGGCGCACCACGGGAGGAGAGAGCTCCTGCCGGCAGGAGAAAAGCAGCGCTTCGTCCAAGGCCATGTTGAAATAGCCGTCGTTTGCCCCGGAGAGAATCAGGCGCCAGGCATCCATGTTTCGGAATTATCGAAAAAGACAAGTCTTAACTGCGATTCTTCAGCTCCTGGAGGATGGAGTCCATGTTCTCCAGGGCCATCCGGGCGGCTCTCTGTTCCGCCTCCTTCTTGTTCTTGCCCGCCCCCTGGCCCACGCTTCGTCCTTTGACCGACACCGCGATGGTAAACCTCTTATGATGATCCGGACCCTTTTCCTCCAGCACCTCGTATCGCGGCAGTCCCAGGCCCAGGGCCTGCAGGTACTCCAGAAGCTCCCCCTTGTAATTGTGCAGGGTCTGGTCGGCGGTGATTTCCACGTGTCTTTTGAGTATGTGGTTTTCGATCATGGCCTGGGCCGGGGCCAAGCCGCCGTCTAAGAAGACCGCGCCGATGACCGCCTCGTATGCATCCGAGACTATGGAGTCTCTTTCCCGGCCTCCGGATCTCTCCTCATCCTCGCTTAAGTTGAGGAAGCTGCCCAGCGAAATGCGCTTGGCCATGCGGCTTAAGTTGGCCTCGCTGACTAAGGTCGATTTGAGTTTGGTCAGGTCACCTTCGCTTTTTTCCGGAAAGCGCTCGAACAGGAATCGGCTGGTGACCATTCCCAAAACCGAATCTCCCAGGAACTCCAGCCTTTCGTTGGCCCGTAAACCCTCATTTTCCGGGCTGTGAATGTACGACCTGTGGGTGAGCGCCCGCTCCAGGAGACCGGAATCGACAAACCGGTATCCCAGCTTCCCCTCCAGCCGGCGGTACTTGCCGGACCGCTTCCCGGTTAGAAGCCCCCGGAGGAATTTGGGCGTCAAGCGTGGCATGAGCGGTGAAAGTGAATGACGACGCAAGCCCGCAATCCGGATGGAATCAGGCTGTCACAGGTTCTTTGAATTCCGGCGGTTGCGAATACCTGCCGCCCCTTGGCCCAAGGCGAGGAGTTAACCTCGCCCGGAGCTGATCGGACCCGAATTTCGAGCCGTTTGTGTTTTCGGCGTTTCCGTTTGACCACTCGAAGGAGTCTGCCCATCCGGGCGAAACCTGTTTTGGGCGATACCGGAAACTGGGGTTCCCCGGGTCGACCAGGCAGGTGCCCCTGAGGGATCATTCTCGGAGATCCGGTTTCCTTACGGCGATACAGATGTTATGGCCGCCGAATCCGAAGGAGTTGCTTATGGCCACCTTGAGGTCCGCCGAGCGCATTTGGTTGGGCACGTAATCTAAGTCGCAGGCCGGATCCGGGAACTCGTAGTTGATGGTGGGATGCAGCACTCCTTCTTGTATGGACATGATAGTGGCAATCAGCTCCACCGCCCCCCCGGCTCCCAGCAGATGTCCGATCATGGACTTGGTGGAACTGACCGGAATCTTCCCGGCTCTCTCTCCGAACAAGGTTTTGATGGCCTGGGTCTCGGTGGCGTCGTTTAAGTCGGTGGAAGTTCCGTGGGCGTTGATGTAATCCACTGAATCGGGCGTCAATCCGGCATCTTCCAGCGCCAGTCGCATGGCCCTGACCGCTCCCTCGCCTCCCGGAGCCGGGGCAGTTATATGGTAGGCGTCGGCCGTGCATCCCACACCGGCGATCTCGGCCAAGATCTTAGCTCCTCTGTTTTGGGCATGTTCCAGGTTCTCCAGGATCAGTATCCCCGATCCTTCGGCCATCACAAAGCCGTCCCTCTCCTTGTCGAAAGGACGGGAGGCTTTTTCGGGCTGTTGATTGCGCGTGGAGAGGGCCCGGGCGGAACAGAATCCGGCCAAAGCTGCCGGGGTGATGGATGCCTCGGATCCGCCGGTGATCATCAGCTCCGCCTCTCCCCGTCGGATTATTTTGAAAGCGTCGCCGATGGCATGGGAGCCCGAGGAACAGGCGGACACGGTGGCGTAGTTGGGGCCCTTGAAATTAAACCGCATGGAAATCAAACCGGCGCACAGGTCGATGATCATCATGGGAATGAAAAAGGGACTGACCCGGTCGGGCCCCTGGTTCAACAGAATGGCATGTTGTTTCTCGAAGGTCTCTATCCCTCCGATTCCGCTCCCCACCACCACCCCCGCCCTCTCGGGTTTGAAGGATTCCGAGTTCAATCCCGACTGATCGAAGGCCTGCTGGGCGCCTGCCACGGCATACTGCTGGACCGGGTCCATCCTCCGGGCTTCCTTCTTCTCCATGCAGCGGGAGGGGTCGAATCCCTTCACCTCTCCCACGATCTGTGATGCGAACCCGGAGGGATCAAACCGGCTCACCCGGGTGATGCCGGAGACCCCGGCCTTGGCATGGGTCCAGAACTCCGCCAGGGTATTGCCGATGGGGCTGATGACCCCCATGCCCGTCACCACCACTCGATGGGAGGGAACAACAGAAACGTTCATGAAAAACCTCTCAGCTCTATTCTTTGGGAGCGTGGGCCTCTATGTAATCGATGGCCTGTCCCAAGGTTGTGATCTTCTCCGCCTCCTCGTCCGGGATCTCGAACTTGACTTCGGGCTGGCTGAATTCCTCCTCCAGCGCCATGATCAGTTCCACCGTATCCAGCGAATCGGCTCCCAGATCGTCGATGAATTTCGCCTCTCTGGTGACCTGGCCCTCTTCCACCCCCAATTGTTCCACTACGATCTTCTTAACTCTATCCTCGACTGACATGCCTTGCTCCTCCTTTGGGTTTTTATAAGGTCGAGTGCTTTGTATCTTCTTTCGCTTAGTCGTGCTTGCGCAGCGAATTCAACTCCCGGACGGGCGGTCCTCCTGACCGGGAACAACTTTCACATCAGGAATCCCCCGTCCACCTGAATCACCTGCCCGGTGATGTAATCCGCCTGATCCGAGACCAAAAACGCCACCAAGTTGGCCACCTCTTCCGGCCGCCCCGGCCTTTTCAAAGGGATCAGATTCAGGAAAGCGTCTTTGGCGGATTGGGGAAGGTTTTCGGTCATGGCGGTTTCGATGTAACCCGGAGCGATGGCATTCACCGTTATTCCTCGCCCGGACAGCTCCTTGGCCGCGGTTTTGGTCAAGCCGATCAGCCCGGCCTTGGAGGCGGCATAAGCCGACTGTCCCACGTTCCCCATCAGCCCGATCACCGACGTGATGTTCACTATCCTTCCGGACCTTTGTTTGATCATCACCCGGCCGGCGCTCTTGATCAGGTTGAAAGCGCCTTTCAAGTTGACCTTCATGATCTGGTCCCAATCCTGGTCGGCCGTCCGGATGAGCAGGTTGTCTTTTGAGATTCCGGCGTTGTTCACCAGGATATCCAGCGTGGAGAATCTTTCCAGCACGCGTTTGACCGCCTCCTCGCCCTGCAGGGGATCCGACACGTCCAGCTCCAAAGCCATGACCGCCGGTCCGTCGGCTTTCAACTCCTCTGCCGCCGATTCGGCCGCTCCCCGGTTGATGTCCGCAAGCGCCAGATTGGCACCCTCCCGGGCCAGCCTCCGGGCTATGGCCTTGCCGATTCCCTGTGCGCCACCGGTGACTAAAGCCGTTTTGTTCTTCAGATTCATCAGCATGCAATCGGAGCGACGATGGGGTTAGAAGAATTCTCAAATGGCTCCCGCTTTTACCATCTGAGAGAACTTCTCCAGGTCCGAGAGCTTGTCTATTCCCACCGCCTTGGTGTCCTGGAAGGACCTTTTGAGCAGTCCCTGCAACACTTTACCCGGACCTATCTCCGCGAAGTTTCTAACTCCCTGCTGGTAGATATGCTGCATGGACTGATGCCACAGAACGGGCTTGGTTATCTGTTCTATCAAAAGCTCTTTTATCTCGGAAGGCTCGGTTGCCGGCTGGGCGCTGACGTTGGCCACCACCGGAACCTGGGGCTTGTTGACCTCCAACTTTTCCACCACAGCGGCGAATCCTTCCTGGGCCGGCCGCATCAACTCCGAGTGAAAGGCTCCGGCCACGTCCAAAAGCATGGCTCTTTTGGCTCCCCGTTCCTTGGCCAGCTGGGCGCCCCTTTCCACCGCGGCTTTCTGGCCGGAGATGGCGATCTGGTCAGGGGAGTTGAAGTTCGCCGGTTGAATCACGCCGAGCTGAGAAGCCTCCCGGCAGATGGATAGAACCTCTTTCTCGGAAAGCCCGATCAGCGCCGCCATGGTTCCCTGGCTTCGGTCGCAGGCCTCCTGCATCAGCCGGCTGCGGTTTTTCACCGCCTCCAAACCGTCCTCGAAGGACAGCGATCCCGCTGCCACCAGGGCGGAGTACTCTCCCAGGCTGTGCCCGGCACAGAATGCCGGTGATACTTCATGCTCCTGCAACAGGCTCCACAGCGCCACGCTGTGCACGAAGATGGCCGGCTGGGTATGCCGGGTCTTCACCAGCAACTCGGCCGGTCCCTCGAAACATATTTTGGCCAGATCGAAGCCCAGGATATGTTCTGCTTTTAAGTAAAGCTCTCTTACCTGCGGATGGGCCTGGTAGGCGTCCTGGGCCATTCCCACGTACTGCGCCCCCTGGCCGGGGAATATGAATGCGATCTTATCCATAAACTATGAATGATGAGTCCTGTCGATTTTGTCTTTTCATGATCTGGAAACCACCCCAGACCGGTCCCTACCACTTGACCACGGCCGAGCCCCAGGTGAATCCGGCTCCGAAGGCCACCATAACCGTCTTGGATCCCGGCTTTATCACTCCTCTTTTCCTGGCCTCGTCCAGGGCGATGGGAACCGACGCCGCCGAGGTGTTTCCGTAGCGGTCGATGTTGACGTACACCTTGTCCATGGGGACTTTCAGCCTCTTGGCCAGCGCCTCGATGATCCTGATATTGGCCTGGTGCGGTATCAGCAGGTCGATGTCCTCCGAGCTAAGCCCTGTCTCCTGGATGATGTGCCTGGCGGCCGAGTCCATGGCCCGCACCGCGGATTTGAACACCTCGTTTCCCTGCATGCTGATGTAATGCTGCTTCAGATCGAAATTCTCCTTGGTCAGCGGGGTCTTGCCTCCGCCCACTGGAACATGAAGCAGGTTGGCCAGAGAGCCGTCCCCGGACAGGAAGGTGCCCAGAATTCCCTTCTCCTCCGTGGTGGCCGACACCACCGCCGCTCCCGCACCATCTCCGAAAAGCACGCAGGTATTGCGATCTTCCCAGTTGACTATCTTGGAGAGGGTCTCCACCCCGATCACCAGCACGTTTTTATACTGGCCGATGCCGATGAATGCGGAGGCAATGGACAGGCCGTAGATGAATCCGGAGCAGGCCGCTACAATGTCCAATACCGCGGCGTTTTTCGCCCCCAGCTTGTCCTGCAGAACGCAGGCGGTGGAAGGGAGGATATAATCCGGGGTCACGGTTCCCAGAAGTATCAAATCGACCTGCTCGGGAACCAGACCGGCTTCCTCAAGCGCCAGTCGGGATGCCCCCAGGGCCAGATCGGATGCCCCGGTGCCGTTTTCCGATATCCTTCTTTCCTTTATACCGGTGCGGGAGGTGATCCACTCGTCGGAAGTCTCCACCATCTTCTCCAAATCCAGGTTGGTCAGAATCCGGGAGGGCGCAAACGAGCCCGTGCCGGCGATGGCGGCGTTTATTCTTTTAGGCATTTCAGCTCTTTTCTTTCTTGAAACGCGCCGATGATGCGCTGGTTTACTTTCTGTTCCACCATCCGGGTGGCCAGCCTTAAAGCATTCTTGATGGCTTTGGGGGAAGAGGACCCGTGGCAGATGATGCACACCCCGTTCACTCCCAAAAGCGGCGCTCCTCCGTATTCGGCGTAGTCCAACACCTTCCTCAAATCCCGGATGGACACTTTTACCAGAAAAGCCCCCAGCCTGAAAAGCAGGCTCTCCTTCACTCTTTTCTTCACCAGGGCGGTGAGGAATCCGTCGATGCTCTCGGCGAACTTGAGCACGATGTTCCCCACGAAGCCGTCGCATACCACCACGTCGCAGGTGCCCCGCAGAACGTCCCGTCCCTCCACGTTGCCGATGAAGTTCAGAAAGCGATCCTCGCTTAAGAGCTTATGAGCCCCCTGGGTGACCTCGTTTCCCTTGGTGCTCTCCTCCCCGATGGACAACAGACCGATGCGGGGATTCGGCTTTTGGAAAACCAAGTCGGT
>Ga0307445_10001889_pt1 | contig 11681 bp, 8 predicted proteins | sample SalMarSW160330MG_FD_202147 | JGI IMG/M metagenome (GOLD analysis project Ga0307445, IMG submission 202147) | Salt marsh sediment microbial communities from the Plum Island Ecosystem LTER, Massachusetts, United States - SW1603-30 | ecosystem: Environmental > Aquatic > Marine > Intertidal zone >...
GGAACCCTGATCAACATGGAATGGTTTTACCGCCATGCCGCCTACCTGATCGCACTCGGCGTGTGGGCACTTGAGGCCGCCATGCCCCCGGGCAGATGGGCCCCGCGCATTCCCTCTCCGGGGGCGGCGCGCATCGCAACCGGGATCCTGGCCGCGCTGCTGGCATACCCGTTCGTGGGCCGCGCTTCCGGCGCGCTCCTGCATACACCGCCGGCGGCGCGCAACATCTACGAAATGCAATACCAGATGGCGATGTTCCTCAACGGTTATCATCCCGAAAGCCCGGTGGCGGCCAATGACATCGGCGCTGTTTCTTTCTACAACGATTTCCCGCTCCTGGATCTTTACGGCCTGGCGTCGATGGACGTTGCGCGCGCAAAACTCGGCGGGACGTATGATACACAGATGATCGAATGGATGGTCCGGGAAAGCGGCGCGGAGGTGGTCGTTGTCTACGATTACTGGTTCGACCGCTACGGCGGTCTGCCGCCATCCTGGATCAAGGTCGGCGAGTGGCATTTTACGGATTGCTACGTGTGCGGCGGGGATGTTGTCTCTTTTTATGCTCCGGATCCCGCGCAGGCGGATGCTCTGCGCGCGCAATTGGCAGAGTTCGCGGGCAGCCTGCCCGAGCGGGTGAAGTTCATCCCGGTGACCGAGATCGGCACAGCGGAGGATTCACATGGCGGTTGAAAAAGGGATACGCGGACCGGGATGGCGGACGCAATGGCCGCTGTGGATGGCCTGGGGCTTGTTCCTGATCCTCCTGGGGTTCACCCTCTCAACCCAGGTACTTTCCGGAAAGGTTCTGCTTCCGGAAGAGGATGCATACCAGAGGTTAACCGTCGCGAAAAATCTTGCCGACCGGTTCGCCTGGGAAATTGTCCCGGGAGAGTTTTCTTCGGCGTTCGGCACACTGCTTTGGCCGTTTCTGCTTGCCCCATTTTTCCTTTTGCTCGGTGCCAACGCGCTTTGGCCGATCCTCCTCAATGCGATCCTTTCGCTTGTCCTGATCGCGCTGGCATATCGCGCCATCCATGGGGTGATTCCCTCTCCGGCCGCTCAGGCGGTACTGCTGGGGGTCATGGTCGTCGGTATGCCGCTCGTTCCGCTGGCGGCGGCGGGGATGGAACACGTACTGTTCCTTGTGCTGATGGTCATCTTTCTTGAACAGTGGGCGCGCCGGATGCAATCCTCTCCGAAGCCGGGCTTGGCACCGATGGCCGTGACGGCCTTCCTGCTGGCTTCGACCCGCTACGAAGGAATGCTTCTGGTCGCAATCGCCGCCTTCTTCCTTCTCCTGAAAAGAGATTTCCTCGCGGCCGTTGTGATTCCCGTCGCGGCGGCAATCCCGCTTGCGGTTTTCGGTCTTTTTTCCTGGCGGGCGGGATGGCTGCCGGTCCCCGCCTCAGTGTATCTGCGCCGCGCGGAATTGATCCCGTCCGATCTTTCGCAATGGCCGTCCGTTGTGTTCCGTTCGCTGGATGTCCTCGGGGTCAATCCCGAATTGCGCGCCGTGGTCCTTCTCCTGACGCTGCTCCCGGCCTGGCTGGGGATCATCGGCCGGCTAAAATCCGTCCGCGAGCGGGAGTTCCACGCTCCAGCACTTGCCTTCCTGATCATCCTGGCGTACCTCACACTGGTCGGGAACCTCGGTTACCGCTACGATGCCTGGCTGGTGATGCTCGGCGCTTGGGCGATCCTGCCGGCGCTCGGGAAAATCCTCCCTCCGGATTTCCGCGAATTACGGAAGGATACGGCGGTTCTGTTTGCGGGCGGGGCGCTGGCCATCCTGCTCGTTTTCCCGCTGATCAATCGCGGTGTTCAAGGCGCCATACAATTCGCCCAATCCATGGACCGGACGAAATGGGTCGTATGGCTGGCTTCCGACTGGGTCGCCGAGTGCGCCTCCGGGCCGATCGCGACCGACGCCCCGGGGACGGTGGTTTTTCTGACCGGCAGTGATGCGGTCGTTGATTTAAGCGGTTTCGTAACCCCGGGTGCATTCCGGGAACGCCGCAGGGGAAATTTATCCGCGGAGTGGATGCGCGCGGAAGTGGAACGCTCGGGCGCATCCGCGGTGATCCTTTTCCTGCCGCTCGCGCAACTGGAGGCGGAGAAAATCTGGATTCAAGCGGAGGGAAGGGTTACAGACGGTTGCCCGAATTGCGGGGGCGTGAAAATATTTTTTCAGGTATTGAAGGATCGGGAGGTCATTCGATGCACAGATACCTTCATGGTGAATCTGTTGTTCGAATAATCCGATTCTCTGCCGAAGACGGGGGTTCTGGATGAGCGGATTGCCGGCTCTTATCCGCCGGAACGCCTTTCTGCTTGCGGCGCTCGCGATCGGAAGCGCGGCGGCGCTCGTGTATTTCCTTTTAATTCTGCGCCAGACCGGCGGGCGTTTCATCTATAACCTTGACGATGCCTACATCCACCTGGCTATCGCCAAGCATATCGTGCGCGATGGAGTTTACGGCGTCACCCCGTTCGCATTTTCCTCGTCCTCCAGCTCGATCCTGTGGCCGATTCTCCTGGCCGGAGTAATACAGCTGCTCGGCAACCGCGAGATCCTCCCGTTCCTGATCAACCTGGCGGTTGGGGGGATCCTCATCGTCGCGCTGTACAACGAATGGGCCGGCGGCGGAAAAAACTCCCGCTGGGCGTTCGGGATGCTGATCGGGTGGATGGTGTTCCTGCCGCTCGGGCCGGTCCTCTTCAACGGTATGGAGACGATGCTGCAGGCGCTCTCGGCGGTTGCTTTTTCCGCCGCCGCTGTGCGAGATCTATCCCGAGACGGAAAGGGCCGGCTGCTATCCTTGTGCCTGCTGGCCGCGCTCTGTACCGCCGTCCGCTATGAAGGCTGTTTCATCGCCGCCGCGGTTTGCCTGCTGATGGTATTGCGCGGCCGATGGAAGGCGGCGGCGATGGTCGGCCTATCCGCCGCGCTTCCGGTTGTGCTGTACGGCCTGTTTTCCGTTAGCCAGGGGTGGTCGTTCCTGCCCAACTCGCTCCTGATCAAACACAGCGGTGTGACATGGACCGATCCGGTTTCGCTTTGGAACATGGCCGTGCGGCCGTTCCAACCCATCACCGATATCGATCTCGTCCATTTGCCGGTGTGGCAATCGCTGGCGGTCGTGCTGTTGTTAATGCTGCTTGTGCGGGCGAGGGCGAACGGGCGGATGGCGTTCTGGGATGCCCGAATTCTGCCCGCGGTTCTCTTCCTGTTGATCGCAGTAATGCATTCGATGTGGATCACCGTTGAAATGTTCTTCCGTTATCAGGCGTATCTCAATGCGCTGGGGATCTGGGCGATCGGCTGCCTGGGCGCGCCAGCCGTCGAATGGAAGGCGTTCCGTTACAATATCGTCGCGGCCGCGGCGGGAATCGCCGCCGCCGTTCTGGCGGCGATTCCGCTCGGCGTGTTAGGTTTCCAGGCGTTGTGGAAGACGCCGGTCGCATCCCGCAACATCTGGCAGCAGCAATACCAGATGGGCCTCTTCCTGAACGAGTATTATCCGCAGACAGTCGTCGCGGCCAATGATATCGGCGCGATCGATTACCTGGCGGACCTGCATCTGGTGGATTTGTTCGGTCTGGCTTCGCGCGAAGTTCTGCGGGCGAAACTCGGCGGGGAATGGCAGCGCGATCTGGCCGGCGCGCTGGATACGATCACCTCGGCCGAGGGCGCGCGGATCGCGGTCATATACGATAGTTGGTTTGGATACAATCCGGCCAGCGGGAAGGCATCCGTCCCCCCGGGGTGGGTGCGGGTGGCCGATTGGACCATTCCCGGGAACGTCGTGTGCGGGGGCGCGACCGTGACGTGGTATGCGCTGCTGCAGGAGGAGGCCAGGCCGCTCCGGTCGGCACTTGTTGCCTTCTCGGAAAAACTGCCGACAGATGTGGTTGTGCGGTTTTATGATTCCCCTTGAGCCAGTCGCCGGACTTTATCGTTAAAATTGTCGGATGAGAAGGATGATTCTGGGATGAAAAAACCGTTCCCTTGGGCGACGATCCTCGATAGGGGATGGATCCTGACGGTCACCCTCGCCGGCAGCCTGCTGCTTTACTCCGGCTGGAGGGAAATGAGTCCCTATAACAGCCCGGATATCCTTGCTTATTATGGCAACGTGATCGACCTCGTTCGGCAAGGCATCATCCCTCATCGCGGACAGGGCCTCTCCTTTTCGGGATGGGGCTCGCCGGGAACCTCTTTACTGATGGTGCCGGGCGTGCTGTTGATGTCCGATCCGCGGCTGGTGGAAGTTCCCGGGGCGGTGTTCCTCCACTTCGGCACATTGCTCCTTCTGTTTCTCATTGTCCGGGATTGGTTCGGACGCGGTCCGGCTTGGGCGGCTGTCGCCCTGGCGGGTTTCCTCCCGATCGTCGGTCCCGCGCTGTGGACGAACGGCCATCCGTTTTTCGTAGTTGGGATGCTCTACTGTCTTTTGTGTTGGGCGCGCGACCGTTCGCCGTTTTGGTTTTCCGCTGCGCTGCTTCCGGCCGGCCTCGGTATTGTGATGGCGTTCCTCGCCTTGGTGCGGCTCCCGCGGGCATTAACGGAGATCGAACGATCGTGGAGGGTTAATTGGCTGTGGCCGTTGAAAGCCATCGCGATTGTCGTCACTGTGGAATCGCTGATTCGATGGTGGAAAAGCCCACGCGCGGTTTCCGCCGGTATGATCCTTTTAGCGATGGTGTTATTCTTTCCATACCGGTTGGATGCACCAAGGGCGGATGCCATGCTTCGAGACGGTTTTGGAGGGCGCGAGAGTGGGCAGGTCCGGGCGATGGAGTGGACCGCCGGACAATCCGGACGGGATCCGGGGCGGTTGTTTGTGATCAGTGTTCCGCGATACAACGGCGTAATAGATTCCGCACGGGTCTGGGGCCGGCTGGAATTCGGATTGAAGTCTGTGTTTGAAACTCCGAATGCCGCGGTCTCCGATGTGAATCCGGCGGACGATTTCCGGATCTTGGAATTCACCGGCGCGGACCGGGACCAACATCCGCAAAACTGCCCGTGGGATGGATACGGCCTGGTGTGGAAAAGCCGGAGGTTTGCGATATGCCGGAGCAGGTCATGAATGCGGTTGCCGGCCGGCTTCGGATTACGCTCCCGACCGGCATCTTCCCGCCGGACATCGGCGGTCCGGCTTCGTATGTTCCCCGGATTGCGGATGCCCTGGCCGCGCGCGGCCACTCCGTTGACGTGCTTACGCTGGCGGACGATCCCGCCGGCGAGGGCAAATATGCATTTCCGGTCCGGCGAATCCGCCGTGGGATGCCTCGCATCCCACGCATGATCCGGACTATTTCCATCCTCGCGGCGTCCGCGCGGAAGGCAGACCTGATCTACGCCAACGGGTTGTTTATTGAGGCGGCGTTTGCCGCGATGCTTGCGCGTCGGCCACTGGCGATGAAGATCGTCGGCGATTGGGCGTGGGAGCGGGCGTGCAACCGCGGAGAAAAAATCTTATCCGTAGAAGAGTTCCAGGCGCACCAACAGTCTCCGCGCTCCGAGCTGGTGAAACGGCTCCGCACCTGGGTCACCCGCCGAGCGGATGTGATCATCACGCCCAGCCGGTACCTAAGGACGGTCGTTGCCGGGTGGGGGATCTCCGCGGAGAAGATCGAAGTGGTCTACAACGCGCTCGAAACCCCGCCGGAGACGGATTCCGCACGTTTCCCACCCTTTGCCGGGATTACCCTGGTTACCGTCGCGCGTCTGGTGCCTTGGAAGGGGGTCGACGGCTTGTTGGAATTGATCGCCGGTAGAAAGGATTGGCGTCTGTTTGTGATTGGAGACGGCCCTGAACGGGGGAATCTGGAATCGCTGGCGGTCCGGCTGGGCGCCTCCGAACGGTCGATTTTCACCGGAGGTCTTCCGCGCGAGCAGGTGTTTGCCTACTTGAAATCGGCGGACGTTTTTATATTGAACAGCCTATATGAGGGGCTGCCGCACATCATCCTCGAAGCGTTCGCGGCCGGGATTCCCGTCGTCGCCACTTCAGCGGGCGGCACGAAGGAAGTAGTGGAGGATGGCGTCAATGGGCTTTGGGTTCCGCCGGGGCGGGAGGATCTGCTGTCGGCGGCCGTCGGCCGCCTGGTTTCAGAACCGGATCGGAAAGCGGCGCTGATCGCAGGCGGGCGGCGCACATTGCAGAAACGCTTCCGATGGGAGACATTGGTGGCGGAGACTGAGGCGGTGCTGAAGAACGCCGTCCTGAAGAAAGGGGCGAGCCGGTGAATGTACTGATGATCGGCCTGGGCGATGCCGGTTTGGACCACCCCGGAAGCGAGCCGGTTCGTCGCCACTTGGAGTATGCGCGCCGCGCCAGCGGCCATATTGACCTGGTGGTGGACTCCCCGTCCGGCGGGATTACCGAGTTCGGCGCGCTGACCGTGCATCGGACCGGAACCGGCCGGATCCGTTTTCCGCTTGCGGCGTATCGGCTGGCACGGGCTGCGGCGGAGAAATATCCGCCGGACCTGATCACAACACAGGATCCGTTCGCCACCGCGCTGGCCGGCTTGTGGCTGCGCCGGGCGTTGCGCCGCCCGCTGCTTGTCCAGAATCATTCCTGTTTCCTCTTCAATCCACATTGGATCGCCGAGCGGCCGGTTCTGTTCCGCGCCTATCATGTCTTGGCGCGCTATACTCTCCCGCGGGCGGACGCCTGGCGGGTGGTTAACACCGCTGAACGGGAAATCTACCGCCGGAAGCTCGGATTGCCCGGCGAACGGGTGCGCGTGCTCCCCGTTCCGTGCGACTTGGCGGCTTTTGTAAAACGCCGCGCTGCAGATGCCGATATGGAAATCCGCAACCGCTGGCGACTGCCGCCCGGCGCACCCGTGATTGTCTGGGCGGGGCGCCCGGTGCGGTTCAAGCGACTCCCCCTTTTATTCCAAGCCTTTGCGGGCATCCGCGAGCAGTTTCCCGGAGCCCGGTTGGTCATCGCCGGCCGGAAAAACCTAGCGCAGGAGAATCTGGACCGTGCCATTCGGAAATATCATCTGGAAGATGCCGTAACCTGGACCGGCGAACTTATGCTCACCGATCTGGCGGATGTGTATAGGCTCGCGGACGTTTTTTTATACGCCTCGATTTACGAGGGCTTCGGCCGGGTGCTGGTGGAGGCGGGTGCCGCCGGATTGCCGGTCGTCACGACCGCGACGGCCGGCGCGCGGGATATCATCGAGGAGAACCGGACGGGATTTCTCGTTCCCATCGAGGATGCTTCCGCACTTGCGCGGCGTGCGTGCGATCTGCTCTCGGATCCGGAGTTGCGCCGGCGATTGGGAACTGCGGCTCAGGAGCACATACCGGTTAAATTCTCTCCGGAAAAATTATTTGACGGGATCGTCGCGCAGTGGCGGGATACGGCCGGCGCGGGGGTGAGGCCGTGATGAAAACCACAAACCGGCCGAGGAAAAAAGTGCGGGGTGTCATTGTGAGGAACCGAAGGGAGCGAAGAAATGATACGCTACTCGTTTCTCCACCGCCGGTAGACCGCCGTATCCGGCTGCTCTACCTGCTTCCCCGCTACGACGCGGATTCACCGGAGCACGTTTATCACCTGTACGGTTTCCTGAAAAAACTCCAAAATCGCATTCCAATAGAAGTGTATGTGGAGCGGGTTTCGGGCGGGCTGCCGCGGGATGTGCCCATGCGCCCGCTGTGGATCCGCATTCCGGCCCTGAGGCTGGTCGAGGAATGTGCGCGCTTTTTCCTGGCCCGCCTTCGGGGGATCCGGACTTTCTACGTTCATTATTCCTACACCGGCGTCATCGCCGCATCGATCGTGGCCCGGTTGTTGGGCGGCCGGGTATTTTATTGGAGCTGCAGCCTGTATAAGGAATTCCGTCCGAGTGCCGATGCCCCACGCGGCGAGCGATTGCGGCAACGGATCAATGAATGGCTGCTCGAGTTCTCGGTGCGCGCCTGCACGCATCTGGTGACGGGGACTCCGCGCGTGGCGGATTATTACATCCGGCATGTCGGCCTCGCTCCCGCAAAAGTACGACTGCTTCCGAATTTCACCGATGTGAACCGCTTTCGTAGCATGACGCGGCGGGAGGCGCGGAAAAAATTAGGACTGCCTCCCGGACGGAAGGTTGTCCTCTTTCTGCACCGCGTGGCTCCGCGCAAAGGGGCGCACTTCCTTCCGGAGATTGCACACGGGATTATGAAGGAAGCCGGCCCGGTGATATTCCTGGTTGCCGGGGGAGGGCCGTACCTTGAGGAACTCCGTCGCCGCGTCGACGGGGAAAACCTCAGTGCGCATTTCGATTTCCGGGGATGGGTGCCGAATAAGGATGTCCCGGATTACTTCCGCGCTGCTGACCTCTACCTGATGCCGTCGGAGGAGGAAGGATTTCCGCGCGTGCTGCTGGAGGCAATGGCGGCGGGTTGCCCGTTCATCGCATTCGATGTGGGCGGCGTGCGGGATATTATCCCGATAAGCATGATCGGCTGCATAGCGGAGCGGCGCAACGTACGCGCGTTTACACGGAAATGCGTTGTCGCATTGCGGGATACCCGTTTGCGCAAAGCCTGGGGCAAAGCCGGCAAGGAACAGGCGGTTATCTTCTCGGAAGACCGCGTCCTGGAAGCTTTCCTCCGCATGATCGATGGCCAGGCGCTGGAATGGGATGCGTTCCTGGCTTCCCGGGAGCCCGGGCTATGACCGGGGCGACCCGCAACCGGATCGCCTGGGCCGGAGTGTGGAGCCGGGCGCATAACAACTCCCGTTATGAGGAGCTGCTTCCGCGCCTAACAAATGTGGATCGGTATTACGTCGATCTGCATCCCTGGTGGCCGATCCGCGGGCTGCGGCGGCGGATAGAACTGCCGTTGTTGACGATCCGGCTGGGGTTGCGGTATCCGCTGATGCTGTGCACCGATTGGAGAAAAATCGGATGGATCCGGAGCCGGGTGGTGCTTGACCACGACGATCCGTTGTTCGAACCGGCGGAGCTCCGCGCGCTTAATGCTCCCAACGTGGCCGCGGTGGTGGTCACCAGCGAAACGGTGAAAGCAGCATTCCTGGAGCTGGGGGTGCGTTCTCCGGTGCATGTTATCCCGCAGGGAGTCGCGGCCGCACCCGTAGATGAAAAACGGGTGAAAGCCATCCGGAACGAATGGAAACGCTCGGCCCGGGAAATTGTGGCGGGATATCACCAGCCGCATTTCGAGTTTTCCGATGAACTGCCTTCCGGCGCGCAACAAATGTATGCGGTGGATCGGCTGTTCGACATCATGGGGCGCGCGCGGAAGAAGGAGCCGCAGCTGGTCCTCTGGCTGGTGGGCGAACCGAGCGCTAAGGTAAGGAGGTTTGCGGGACGGAATTCCTGGGTCCGGCTGCTTGGATATAAAGAGCGGTCCGAATTGATGGACTATGTCGCCGCCTTCGACATCGGGCTTTATCCACGCCGGTTGGATCTGATGGGCCGCACCAGCATCAAGGTGCTGGAGTATATGGCCTGCGGCGTGCCGGTGGTCGGATTCAATGTTGAGGAAATGCGCGCGGTAATGGACGGCAAAGCGGGGATCGCCGTGGAGACAGCCCAGGCTTTCGCCGCCGGGCTGGTGGCGCTTGCCCGGGATCCGCGTCAACGTTCGCGGCTGGGGCGGAATGGGAGGAAGACCGCGGCGGTGTTCGATTGGGACGCGCTGGCCGAAAAGTATCGTGCCTTGCTTGACCAATTTTTTCTTGAGGATAGGAAAAGATGACCAAGAAAAGCTTGGCGATCCCTGGTGGGAAATCGGTCTTGGATATGCCGATGTCCCCCTCACGACGAAGGGGAATATGTTGGTTGTGAAGAATTGGCAGGTACCGGCGCTCTACTCTTCCCTCGAGAGGCTTTTTTACTTCATACGGAGATGACAATTTGGATGCCTTGAAAAGTATAAAAAAGAAAGTGCTGTTTCTATCCGGCTCCCGGTTTCCGACAGGGAAAGCATATGGATATCAAATTGCTAAGGAGTGCGAAAGCATCGCAAGCCTTGGAGTGGATGTTACGCTGATTTTTCCAGAATTGGCCCCGCGCCAAGCGCGGAATATGGATCTTCCGCGACAACCGGATCTGTTTGCTCATTTTCCTGTGAAGAGAAATTTCCGCGCGGAGGCGACCCCCGTCTACCCAATCCTGGATCTGTTTTATTCCGATGTCTCTCCCGCATGGTCAGTGGTAAAGATCCTGGCGTTTGCAGTGGCCTCCATCAGGTTGGTGGACCGCTGGAGGGACAAAAATGGGGTGATGATCTGGACGCAGGACTTTTTTGTCGTCTTGGCACAATGTATCCGCGGTATCCGGCGAGAAGACATCCTGGTGTATGAATGCCACGGTCTCTCGAGCAAACTTTTACGGGTTTTCGCGCCAATCATTCGGCGGCTGAAGAAAATCATTGTGACGACGTCGGGGTTACGCAGGGAATTCGTCCGCATCGGAATACCGGAGGAGGCTATTCTCGTGCTCCCCAACGCCGTATCGCTCGAAGAATTCTCGATTGATGAGAACCAGGAAAATTGCCGGCGTCATCTCGGGCTTCCGCAAGACCGGCCGATCATAGGCTATGTGGGCGTGTTTGTCACTTACGGGGTCGAGAAGGGCATCCCCACTCTTGTGCGCAGTTTGGCTTTTTTACAGAACCGATATGCGCCGCCGCTGTTGGTATGCGTTGGAGGCCCCGTATCATTTGCAGAGGAGTATTACCGGATCGCCGATTCGGTGAAGGTTCCGCGGGAGATGCTCCGGATTGTGGATTTTCAACCTCGGGCAGAGGTGGCACGGTGGATGAAAGCTTGCGACATCTGTACTATCCCGTTCCCGCGTAACAAGAATTTTATGGAATATGCCTCGCCAATGAAATTATTCGAGTATATGGCGGCAGGGGTACCCGTAATAGCCTCGGATTTCCCGGTCATCCGAGATGTCTTGGAGGATGGAAAAAACGGGTTGCTGGTGCCTGCGGATGATCCAAAGGCGTGGGCGGATGGGATGGCAAAAATACTTGATAATCCCGATCTGGCCGAGCGGTTGGCACGCGGCGGACGGGAAACCGTCGCAGGCAATACTTGGGAAAACCGTGCGGCTCGCGCTTATCTCTTCATGGCAGGCGGTTTGGAATCGAAGGAACATGGCCGGTAGTTATTCAATGCGGATCCTGCACCTGCTTAAGGCTTCCGGCATTGCCGGCGCGGAGACCCATCTGCTGGCGCTGCTGCCGGCTTTGCGCGGGTTCGGCGTGGAATCCTCGGTGGTTCTGCTTGAGGACCCGCGGCGCCCGCAGCACGACTTGCGCAACCGGTTTGAATCGGAAGGCATTCCCGTTTTCTCCCTGCCCATCCGCTGGCACCTCGACCCGACGCTTCCTTCCCGGCTGGACGATCTACTCCGCCGCGCGCCGTTCGATGTTCTGCATGCGCACCTGCCGCATGGAGAAGTGTATGGGGAGTTGGCGATGCGGAAGTTTCCCGCGCGGCCGCTGATCGTCTCCCGCCACAACGACGACCGCTTCCGCCGCTGGCCGCTGCTGCGGCCGGTGTTTGCCCCGTCCCTGCGGCGCGCCGGCCGTATCATCGCGATCTCACAGGCCATGCGGCGGTTTCTCATAGCGGTGGAAAAAGCAGACCCGGGTAAGATTGACGTCGTTCCGTACGGGATGG
>Ga0307445_10001890_pt1 | contig 11677 bp, 10 predicted proteins | sample SalMarSW160330MG_FD_202147 | JGI IMG/M metagenome (GOLD analysis project Ga0307445, IMG submission 202147) | Salt marsh sediment microbial communities from the Plum Island Ecosystem LTER, Massachusetts, United States - SW1603-30 | ecosystem: Environmental > Aquatic > Marine > Intertidal zone >...
CTGGCTCTTGGGACGGAGGTCGATTCCCCATCGCCTGTCTGCAAGAGCATGTGCCGGGCACCTGCCCTCGGGTCAGTGCCGGCTCGCGCGCCGGCCAGCCCGGTAGATCGGGGCATAGACCTCGCGGTCAAAGACCACGCAGCCGGTGCAGCCCCCATCGCGCATGATCTGCGTGCAGCGACTGCAGGTGATGCAGCACTTTTTCGGATCGAGCGCACCCTCGACGAGCAGGTCCCGGACGAAATCGGGGTAGGCGAACGCCCCACGCCCCACGCCCACCAGGTCGGCATCGCCGCGCCGCACCGTGGCCGCCGCCGCGTGGGCCAGGAACTGACGCAGCCAGGTATACCCGGAACCGATGACGACCATCCCTGGCACGGCGCGCTTGATCTGGCGCGCCACGTCGACGATCCGGCCGACGCCAAAAAGTGGGTGCTCGTCGGGCACCTTGCCGCCGGACACCGGGATGTCGTAGGGGCGGTTGATGTGCGGAGTGAAATAGGGGTTGCCGGCGGTGATGTTGATCAGGCGCATGCCGCGCTCGTACAACCCGCGCACGAAACGGATGGGCTCGCTCAGATCGGGCACCTGGGGGTTGTCCTCGCTCACCCCCCAGCCCCACGGATAGGGATGCCCGTCGTAGCCGTTGAGGCGCATGGTGACCATCAGGTCCGGTACCTCGGCCTGGATCTGCTCCACGATCTCGTAATGCAGCCGGGTACGGTTCTCGAACGAGCCGCCATAGCGGCCGGGCCGCGTGTGCGCCGCCAGCAGCTCAGAAAGCAGGTAGCGATGGCAGGACTTGCAGTCCACCGCATCGAAACCGATCTCGTAGGCCAGGCGCGCGGCCTCGACAAAGCGATCGCGCAGCCGCTCCAGCTCGTCGTCGGTAACGAGCGGATGGTCCTCGGGGATGCCCATCGCCGCGTCGAGCACGCCATCGTGGTGGGCCAGCACGGGTGCCGGGACGCCGTCCGGCTTGCTGTAGCGCCCGGAGAAGGTGAGCTGCAGCACGGTCAGTGGGCGAAAACTCGCCCCACTCGCCTCGCGTGCCAGGGAGAGGGAATGGGCGAGCAGCTCCTTCAGAGCTGGCGCGGTCTGCGCGGTGATCGTAAGCTGGCGCGGGTTGGCGCGCCCGGCGTGCTCGATCGCCGTGGCCTCGTACCACAATAGCCCGGCACCACCGCGCGCAAAGCGCTCGTAGCGACGGATCGTCAACTCGGCCGGCCGCCCGTCACGCTCGCCATCGCAGCCTTCCATGGGTTGGATGGCCAAAGCGTTGGGGATCTCGCGCCCATCCACCTGGACGGGCTGTGCCAGTGGAGAGAAATCGTCATCGAAAGCCAGGTCGACGCCCAGGGAGACGGCATCCGCCCGGATCACGTCGACGTCGCGATAGTGAAACCGCTCGTGCTTGCTCACACCTCGTCCCTCTCTACGCCCGCACCCGTAAGCCGTGCGTGGAGCGCCTCTACCAGCGCCCGATAGCGCTGCTGAAAGGCCCGATCGTCGACGCGCGGCGTGGTCATGATCAGGGCATCCTCGTGATTATCGTGATAGTATCCGTTGCGCAGCCCGACCTGAACGAAACCATACTTACGGTAGAGTCCCTGCGCAACGTGGTTGCTGGCCCGTACTTCGAGCGTCACCTCGCCTGCACCGCGCAGGATCGCGGTCTCGATCAGGATCACGAGCATCCACTCGCCCAGGCGCCGCCCGCGCCACGCCGGGTCGACGGCCAGGGTGCTGATATGGCCTTCGTCGAGGATCAGCCAGAACCCACCATAGGCGACCACGCGTGCCTGGGCCCCGGCGTCGCTCCCCGTGCGGAGCACGAGATAGTTCGAAAGGTCGTTCTTGTTGAGCTCGTAGCGGTAGGCCGAAGCGGGCCAGGGCGCAGGAAAGGAGGCCTTTTCAATCGGCATCACCTGGCGGACGTCGCTCGAGCGCATCCAGTCGGCCGTATAGGGCAGGTCCGGATCGGCAAACGGGAAGGCAGCCGGTAGGGTAATACGTGCCATCTAGGACAGCTCAGGATGGATATAGATCGGAGACAGGGCCTCAAGGTCGTCCGACTCGCCGCGCGCAAAGCGGCGCCAGGCGAGCTCGGCCACGCAGGAGGGCCGGCGCATGGACTGCGAGGGGATGGCGAACTGGAGCTCCTCGTCTGTGTGGTCGGCGATATAGTCGATCTCGCGCTGCGAGAACTCGCCCGTGATCAGGCAGCGGCGGTTGATTAGCTCGACAAAGCCCTCCACCGTGGTCAGGTGGATGTCGCCGTGCTGGCGCCAGCGCCCGCGGCGCCGCGCGTAATAGGCCACGCAAAAGCGGCCTCGCCCGGCCTGGATCCCTGCCCAGATCGGCCGACGCTGCTCGGCATGCTGGAAGGCCATAGCGTCGAGCGTGGGCACGCCCAGGACGGGGATGTCGCGCGCGCTGGCCAGGCCCTTGGCCACGCTGAGCCCGATGCGCAGCCCGGTAAAAGAGCCAGGGCCAATGGTGACCGCCACGGCCGAGATATCGGCTGCGTCCATACGCTGCTGGGCAACCATGCGCACCAACTGCGGCATCAACTCCACAGAGTGGTTACGATAGGACCGCCAGGACGATGCACTGAGCACGGTCTCGCCATCGAACAGCGCGAGCCCGGCGAACCGCGTGGCGGTGTCGATTGCGACCAGCAGAGGCCTGTCGCTCATCGGTCAGATCCCAAAGGCGCTCAAACGGAACTGCTGTAACAAGAGCCGGTAACGCTCCCCATAGCTGCGAAAGGTCAGTCCCCGCTTGGACTCGTCGAGGTGGCGCAGCCGCACCAGAAGGTACTCGTGGGGCCACAGCTCCTGCACCCGCTCCGCCCACTCGATGGCACACACGCCATCACCGTACAAATAGTCGTCCAGCCCAAAGGTATAGGCGGCCTTGACGTCGACGATGCGGTACAGGTCGATATGGTAGAGGGCGAGCGCATCGCCCACGTACTCGTTGACCAGGGTAAAGGTCGGGCTGGTAACCTGCTGCGGGATCCCCATACCCCGGGCGATGCCCTGCACCATGCACGTCTTGCCGGTACCCAGCTCGCCGACCAGGCAGATTACCTCCCCGCCGGCAACAAGCTGTCCCAGGCGCGCCCCCAGGCGCCGGGTCTGTTGTGCGCTGTGGCTGACAAAGTCGAGCGTGTGCACATCCAAGATGGGTGACACGATTGCCTCCCGGATACACATAGATTCCATTATACACCAATCTAGCCAAGATAACCAAACTTTGTTAAGGTGAGATGCCCGGCACACTCCTAACCTTCCCGAAAGCTTGTGTCACCGAGATAGGTGCGGGCCGAGCTGGCTATGCACCATGGCACACCTCTCCGGCACGCCATAGAGCTTTCGGGAAGGTCGGCAGCGGGCGTAGGGCAATCGACGGGCAGTCGACGCGCCACTCACCTTGACGGATCTGGGGCCCTGCGGTACAATACATAATGTAGCCCCCCACCGTAGACCCAGATGCACAGGTAGAGGAAACACCCATGGCCAAGCTGATCATCGATGGCGGAGTGCCCCTGAACGGCGAAATCACGCCTAGCGGCAACAAGAACGCTGCGCTACCCATTCTCGCCGCATCCCTGCTCACCGACGAGCGGATCGTGCTGCACAACGTGCCGCACATCCGCGACGTGCTGAACATGCTCGAGATCCTGGGAGCACTCGGGGTAGAGGTAGAGGCGCTCGGACAGAACGATTGGGCACTGTGTGCGCGCGAGGTACGTAGCACCGATCTCGACCCAGCCCTATGCCAGGAGATCCGGGCCTCGATCTTGTTCGCCGGGCCCATGCTCACACGCCGCCGGGCAATCGTGCTGCCGCCCCCAGGCGGCGACGTGATCGGGCGGCGCCGCGTCGACACGCACATCCAATCGCTGCGCGCGCTGGGCGCGACGATCCAGATCAACGGCGGCTATGAGATGCGGACCAACGGGCTGCGCGGGGCGTCGATCTTTCTCGACGAACCGAGTGTGACCGGCACCGAGAACGCGCTCATGGCGGCCAGCATGGCCAAGGGGACGACTGTCCTGCGCAACTCGGCATGTGAGCCACACGTCCAAGAGCTGGCTCACTTTCTCAACGCGATGGGCGCCCAGATCGAGGGCATCGGCAGCAACCAGATGACCATCCACGGCGTGGACAAGCTGCACGGCACGGAATGGACGATTGGGCCCGATCACATCGAGGTAGGCAGCCTGATCGGGCTGGCAGCGGTGACCGGCGGCCAGTTACGCATCCTGGGTGCTTGCCCCACGCACATGCACATGACGCGCCTCGCGCTGGAGCGCCTGGGAGTCCGCGCTGAATGCGAGGGCGAGGACATTATCGTGCCCGGCAACCAGTCGCTGCGCATTCGTCCCGATTTCGACGGCGCGATACCCAAGATCGACGACGGCCCGTGGCCGCAGTTCCCAACCGACATGATGAGCATCGCCCTGGTCGTGGCCACGCAATCCGAGGGCACAGTGCTGATCTGGGAAAAGATGTTCGAGAACCGCATGTTCTTTGTGGACCGTCTGATCGCACTCGGGGCACGGATCGTGCTCTGCGACCCGCACCGGGCCGTGGTGGTCGGTCCGGCCAGGCTGCGCGGCGGCCCGATGTACAGCCCGGACATCCGCGCCGGGATGGCGCTGCTGATTGCCGCCCTTTGTGCCGAGGGACGCAGCGAGATCAGCAACATCGAGCAGATCGATCGCGGCTACGAATGCATCGACGAAAAGCTGCGAAAGCTAGGGGCGAGGGTCAGGCGCATCAACGACGACGGCGAGGCGTGCGCGAACAACCGCGCATGAAAAGGCCGGAACGCACTTTGCGTTCCGGCCCGTCCATCTAGTCAGAGGATTCACGCTGGCGAAGCAGCCACATCACCAGCAGGACCACCAGGCCAACCCCCAATGCCGCCCCGATCAGTGCCAGGATCGCGCGCTGGCGATCCTCTGCCACCTCCGGCAGCGACAGCATCGGCACGGGCTCTTCGGGCGGGGGTTCGGCGGGCAGTTCTTCCCGTGGCACATCTCTGAAGCGATCCCCCTCCTCGATCAACATCACCGGTATATCGTCGCGAATCGGGTACTTGCGGTCGCAGTCGCGGCAGATCAGCCAGTTCCCCTCGTGGATCAACATGCCGGGGTTGGGACGGTCCTCGCGCACACAACTGGGACAACGCAGAATCTCGAGCAGCTCCTGGCTAACCACCTTATCCTCCTTGCTCGTGAGCGTCAAGTAGATTGGTATTCGGTGCACGCTGGCCCTGTGCCTGGCGTAGCAGGATCGCCTTGAATATCTCAGCGGCGATAGACGGCACCAGCATCAAGGGAACCACGACGAGCCAGTCCATGAAATCGAGCGGCACGTTGCCAAAGATCGTCTCGTTGAGCCCGGGGATATATACCGTTGCCAGCAGGACGAGGAACGATCCGAGTACGGCCCACTGCATCCACTTGTTGCTGAACACGCCGATGCTAAAGATCGAGTAGCGCTCTGAACGTGCCGTGTAAGCACGAAAGAGCTCAGAAGCAGAGAGAGCGACAAAAGCCATCGTCTCTGCATGATTCAAGGCTACCTGTCGAGCCGATCCGCTGGCCATCCAGTAGCCAAAGCGATCGAGGCCGATCAGAAATGCCGCCAGCACCGCACCGGCGATGGCAAAAGTCTGCACCACCGTGCCCCAGATCATCTCGCCATTGATAATCGGCTCGTTCACCGGGCGCGGCTTCAGATCCATAATGTCGGGATCGCCCTTTTCCATGCCGAGCGCCAGCGCAGGCGCGCCATCGGTGACCAGGTTCAGGATCAGCAGTTGTATCGCGGTCAGCGGCAGCGGCAGATTGGCGATCATGGACACAAAGAGGATCACGATCTCGCCCATGTTGCAGGAAAGCAAATAGTAGACAAACTTGCGGATGTTCGAGTAGATCACCCGCCCTTCCTCGACCGCATCCACGATCGAGGCATAGTTATCGTCGGTCAAGACCATATCCGCCGTCTCTTTCGAGACGTCGGTCCCGGTGATGCCCATCGCCACGCCGATGCTGGCCCGCTTGAGTGCAGGGGCATCGTTAACGCCGTCGCCGGTCATGGCGACGATGTGCCCACGCTGCTTGTGTGCGTCGACGATCCGCACCTTGTGCTCGGGCGAAACGCGGGCATAAACGACCACGTCATCGACCATCCCGGCCAAGTCCTCGTCGCTGATCTGGTCGAGGTCAGCGCCCGAAAGGACGCGCCCTTCGGTCGAGTCGTCGCGCCGCAGCAGCTCCAGCTCCTTGGCGATCGCCACCGCAGTGTCCTCATAGTCGCCCGTGACCATCGCCGTCTTGATCCCGGCGTGATTGGCCTTGGCAATCGCAGGCCGCACCTCGGGACGCGCCGGATCGATCATGCCCGCCAGCCCGACAAAGACCATGTCGCGCTCGATCTTTTCTGCCGTCGGGTCCACCGGCTTGGCCTGGAGCGGGCGGTAGGCGACGCCGAGCACGCGCAGTGCGTTGGAGGCCAACTCGTGGTTCACCTCCAGGATCCGTTCCCGCCGGTCGTCGGTAAGCGGAAAGACCTCGCCATCGACAAAGACGCGGTCACACAGGCCCACCATGATGTCGGGCGCACCCTTGATGTATGCCTCGTAGGCGTCGTCGCCGACGCGGTGGATGGTCGTCATACGCTTGCGCCGCGCATCAAACGGCACCTCGTCCACACGGGGGTAGCGCTGCTCCAGATCTCGCTTCCACAGCCCGGCCTTGCCCGCCATCACGACCAGCGCCCCCTCTGTGGGATCGCCGACCATGCGCCAGCTATCGCCATCGTCGGCGTCCTCGGCGCGTTCGATCGTGGCGTCGTTGCACAGCGCCGCAGCCAGGCCCAACTTGGCCAGGCCAGGGTAGCCCTCGGGGGTGACGCTGTTCCCATCCTCGCTAAAGGTCCCTTCCGGCGCATAGCCGCGCCCAGAGACCTGAATCAAAGTGTCGTCGGCATAAGCCGTCACCACCGTCATCTGGTTCTGGGTCAGCGTGCCCGTCTTGTCCGAACAGATCGCCGTTGCTGAACCCAGCGTTTCCACGGCAGGAAGGCGGCGAATCAGCGCGTGGCGCCGGACCATCTCTTGCATGCCAAGCGCAAGCGCGATCGTCACCACTGCCGGCAAACCTTCCGGCACGGCGGCGATGGCCAGGCTCACGGCAACCATGAACATCTCGACCAGAGTGTCGACCGATTGGCTCAAGTAGACGCCAACACCCGCCGTAAAGATCAGCCCCAGGTTGGTGTCACGCACGATGCCGATCACACCGACCGCGCCGCACACAGCGAGCGCGGCAATGCCCAGCCATTTGCCGAGCTGCTCGAGCTTGACCTGCAGGGGCGTAGGCTCTTCCTCAGTCGACTGGATCATCTCGGCGATCTTGCCGATCTCGGTCTGCATGCCGGTCGCTACGACCAGGCCGCGCCCACGCCCGTAGGTGACGATGGTGCTCATGTAGGCACAGTTCAGGCGGTCACCGATCCCGACCGGCGGATCGATGGTCTGCTCGGCGTTCTTTTCCACAGGCACCGATTCGCCGGTCAGCGACGCCTCCTCGACGCGCAGGTTGGCACTGCTTGTCAGGCGCACGTCGGCCGGCACATAGTTGCCGGTCTCTAGTACCACGACGTCGCCGGGCGCCAGGTCAGCAGCGGGAACGATCTGCTGTCGCCCGTCGCGGACCACGGTCGCGTTGGGCGCAGCCATCTTTTTCAGCGCCGCCAGCGCCTGTTCAGCCCGTCCCTCCTGTACCAGGCCCATGATCGAGTTGAGGACCACGATCGCCATGATCGCGATCGCGTCCACAAAGTCGGTGAACTGGCCCGACTGCCGGTACTCGTTCCAGCCAATGATCGCCGACACGATGGCGGAAGCGATCAGGATCAGCACCAGGAACTGGTTGAGCTGATCCCAGAGGCGCGAGAGAAAGCCTGGGCGCGCTCGTTCGGCCAGCGCGTTGGGCCCCACTGCCTCTAGCCGCCTCGCCGCCTCTGCAGAGGACAATCCCTGCGAAAGGCTCGCATCCAGTTGCCTAGCCGCTTCTTCAGCGGTCAGTGCGTACCAGTCTCTTTCGTGGCTGGTTTCTGTCACGTACTTGATCCTCCAAACCTGTGCCGAAAAGGCAGACGACAGCCTGCCTATGCCAGACTGCATAGAAGAGATAACGAGAATGTATTATACCACAAGTCGCTCGGGACGCAACATCGATTTTGCGTGGGCAACACGGCCGCTACATTGTGATCGCGAACGCGCCTTGTTCGCCCGCTCGCAATGACAATATCAAGGGACCCGGCAACACCCGTGCACGAACGACCAGATTATGGGAGGACAGTAGCGTCCGAGGAGAATGATGGGATCACGGCGACCTGGTCACCTGCTCCAGGAAGTAGCTGAGCCCGATGCAGATCACACCGACGATCATAGTCTTGATCCCCGAGAGGATCCAGTTCCGCTGGGAGATACGTCCCAGGTAGATGCCCAGCCCAAAGAGCGCCAGCATCGCCATGCCGATGGAGGCATAGTAGGCATAGGCAACCGAGGGCAGCAAGGGCGCAAAGAAGAAGGGTGCCACTACCAGCAGCGCCGAGAGAAAGGGCGAAAGCCCATCTACGGCAGCCACCAGCCACACGGCAGCGCGCGACGCCTTGCCGATCTTGGTGTCACGCAGCTCGGTGAGCGTAAACTGCTCGAGCTCCCCAACCGCGTGGGATCGCTCTGCCGATTCGGTCAGGTAGGCGCCCCACCCGCCCGAGATGCCGATCGCCAATGCGGTGGACAGGCCGGTGACCAGGACGACGGTCGCTTCCTGCACCCCGACGACAAAGTTGCCCATCACCACGCCGATCATGGTCAACACGCCGTCGAACGAGTTGTTGGCAAAGGCCCGGCGCGCAATCTTCCCAGCTTCTGAGATCTTGTTGTATTCACGCCACTGCTCGAGTCGCATCCGCAGCGGAGTCATCAACTAGTACCTTCCTTTACTATCCTTGATAGGGGTCTTGCGGTGTACTCGCATCATCGATGATGATCTTGCCGGCAACCACTTCGTCGATCGAGTGGACAGCACCGCCATTGTCCGAGATGATCTCCATGATCGACTCGAACTGGATATCGCTGCCTTCGATCGTGATCTTGGCATTCTCGACCTTGCGATCCATCTCGTAGATGCTGATGTTGACCGCTTCGATGCCATCGAGTTCGCTCAGGCTTTGGGCAAGCTCGATAATCGATGGATCGTGTGGTTTGAGTGTATCCAGTACAAGGCGTCGGATCCTACCCATCATCCCCTTCTCCTCTATAAACAAAACAGCAGAGGTAGCAGTACCCCTCAGATCTGACAGGTACTGCTACCTCTGCCACACGCGAATGATAACTTTGGCCGGAACAAGAGTCCGGGTCTTGCTCTTCCATGACCACCGCTTTTGCGAGTGCACCCTATGTGCATACTATACCAGCATCGCCCTCACTTGTCAAGCAAGCGATCGCTTGGCTCGACGTCGCTCCTGTATCCCTGCGCGAGGGCTCGATGCTTACCCATCAGACCGCAAGGTGGCGCTTTCTACCTCCTGGCTGCAGCGGTCTCGACGGCTAAGGCTCGGCGAGTACCAGATGAGCGACGACCTGACCGGCTCGGGCGTGGCGCGCCGTGACCTGCACCGTACTCCCAGACGGGGCGCGAACTACCCACTCGACCTTGGCCCGATCGTCGGTCCCGTCGTCGTCGTTGGGCGTCGCCGTCTTGTAGGCGCGGCCCTCGAGCTGGACCAGCTCTTCGCGCGGCTTGCCGGCCTCCAGCGTCGCACCTTCTGGCAGCTCGATCTCGCAGATCACGCCGCGCACCAGCTTTTTCTCGATCGCCACCTTGGTCACATAGCTGGGCAGCCAGCCCGTATTGTGGACCACCAGGCGCACGCGGTAAGCTCCCTCGCCGAGCGGCTTGGCAGTGGCTTCATAGAGCTCGAGCCGCGGCGAGATCAGCGACTGCCAGACCAGCCAATCGGCAAAGGGCGTAATCTCTTTTTCCAGGAACTGGGGTGGCGGGTTGCGGAAAGCGTAGAGCGCGTCCCAGCCACCGAGCTCGACCTTGCCCAACTGCGGGTGGTTGTAGGGGTACCAGTCGATGTAACCCTTGCCCTCCAGCACGTCGTCGCTCCATTTCAGCATCTTTAGGTCGTCCTCGATCGGGTGCTCGCGGTCCCACTCGATGAACTTGAAATCTTCCACCCCGGCCTGGCGCTGCGGGCACCAGATCTCGACCGTCCAGGCAAAGAGGCCCATGTGGTCGTACATCCAGGTGTCGAATCCGCCGGTGATCACCTGGTTGGGATGATAGCGAAAGCCGTGATAGACCGATACAGCCGGGTAGCCGGTCAGCGCGGTGCCCTTTTCGCCGATCTTTTCGTAGGTCCACAGGTCTTCGGCGGGAAACTTTTCATCGGGCCGGTCGTCGTAGGGCCGCAGCAGAGCACCGCTGTAGGTGTGAAAGGCGACACCCCCGCAGATATTGGGATGGTCGGCAATGAAATGGGCTAGGTTGCGCACCTCGGGCTCCGACGTGGGATAGGGTCCGGCGCCCTTTTGCTCGTATTCTTGGCGCCAAGTAAAGGGAAAGTTGCGGTTCAGGTCGAGGCGTTCCTTCCGGGGCTGGATCTGGATCGTCACCCCGTCATAGTCCTCGATCCGGCCTTCTGGCAGGAGGCGGTAGTAAGTGCTGCCCGTCTCGGCTGGATCGCGCCGCACCATCAGCCGCGGCTCTTCCGGGCAGACCTTCCACGCCCCGTTCGGATCGGGGACGCGCATGCTGAGCATGCGCCCATCCCCATCCATATCCTGCCTGACCAGGCCGCCAATCGGCTCCTCGTCGTGTGGATAGGGACGGGTGCTGGAGCGAATGATCTTGGGCTCGTCGGCCAGCGCCCACTCGGCGCCATCGGGGTTGACGCGCGGACAGACGTAAAAGGCCCGCGTATCGAGGCAGCGGGTCACGTCCGCGTCCTGGCCGTACCCAGTCACCAGGCGGTGGATCAAATACAGGCACGCGGTCGAGGGTGACACTTCGCTAGCGTGGATGTTGCCGTCGACCCACATGGTGGGCTTGTCCACGTCCTGCCCCGTCTCAAAGCAGGTCACCGTGGCCAGCCAGACCTCTCGCCCCTCATAGCTCTGGCCAATGCTCTCGAGGCGCACCAGATGCGGGTGCTCCTCGGCAAAGCCCTTTAGGATCCGGGTCAGGTCGTCGTAACGATAGTAGGTGTCGAAGGTGAGGTCAGGCATGGCTCCCCCTTGAGCGATCGGGATGGACGGCGCACACTCATGCGTCGTCGCCCGGCTAGACGGCGGTCCAAGGTATGATAGCGTAGGATCGAGATGGTGTCAATCTGGAACAGGTGCATGTATATCCGCAGATGCCTGGTAGGAATCGGTGCACGGATTGGCGCAGATTGTAGGTAAACAGTATCTCTATGACGAGATCAGGGCAATGCCGGTCAGGATGGCGAGCAGGATGGGCTGGTGCACCAGGTAGATGAGCAGCGAATGCCGGCCCAGGAAGGAGAGCTGGCGGACCACGGGGGCGCTGGACCAGTCGGGCAGGGCAAAGCGGCGCCTGCCGCGCGGATAGAGG
>Ga0307445_10001891_pt1 | contig 11675 bp, 11 predicted proteins | sample SalMarSW160330MG_FD_202147 | JGI IMG/M metagenome (GOLD analysis project Ga0307445, IMG submission 202147) | Salt marsh sediment microbial communities from the Plum Island Ecosystem LTER, Massachusetts, United States - SW1603-30 | ecosystem: Environmental > Aquatic > Marine > Intertidal zone >...
CCGCAGCAGACGAGGACCTGGCGCAGGCCGCTGGCATTATTTTTCGTCCGGCGCGGGGTCGTGGTGCTTTTCGTCTTGCGTGCCGTCATGTCAGTGCCCCCCGCGGTGGCCGAAGATGGCGGCGACTTTCTTGGGGTTCATGTTGCCGTAAATCTGGTTGTTCACCGCCAGGTTGGGGGCCAGGGCGCAGACGCCGATGCAGGCCACCGTCTCCAGGGTGTACTCCATGTCCTCGGTCGTCTCGTCTTCCTCCAGGCCGAGATGCTGCTTGACCAGCTTCAGTATAGATTGGCCGCCGCGCACGTGGCAGGCGGTGCCCCGGCAGACCCGCACGATGTTGCGGCCGCGCGGGGCGGTGTAGAGCTGGGAATAGAAGGTGACCACCCCCTGCACCTGGCTGGGGAAGATCCCCAGGGCGGCGGCGATGACGGGGACGGCCTCCGGGGGGATGTAGCCGTACCTGGCCTGCACCTCCTGGAGGAGGGGTATCAGCGGCCAGCGGCGGCCGCGGCGGGCGGCGGCCATCTTCTCAATCTGTTTTAAATTGACCTCAGGAGACTTTTTCCTGGCGTTTTTGACGGGCATGAGCGGGCGTCCTTTCCAGCCTCACGGCGCACGACTTGAGCGCCGGGGCGCGGGTCTGCGGGTCGAGGGCGGCATCGAAAAGCTCGTACACGGGGCTTTCCGGGAAAGAGACGGGCATAAAGACCTGGCCGGGCGATAGCGTCGGGCTGAGGAGCACCGGAGCTGTCAGCTCCCCGTGTGCCGAGGTAATTTTGACGCTGTCGCCGTCGCCGAGGCCGAGTTCTCCGGCGTCGGCGGGGTTGATTTCCAGGCTTGCCCCGGGGCAGAACTGGCTGAGCCGGGCCGAGCGCGCGCTGCGCGTGCCGCTGCCGAAGCGGAAGCGCGTCGAGCCGGCCAGCAGGGTGAAGGGGTATTTTGTATTCCTATCCGGCGGGGGGTTAAAGGCCACCGGGGAGAAACGCCCGAAGCCGCTGGGAAAGAGACCCTTGTAGAGGCGGCGCGTCCCCGGCGGGCTGGCGGCATCTGCCGCGCCGTTGGCTTCGGCCTCGCTGTCCGGCGGCTGGCCGTAGAACGGCACCACCGCCTCGATTTCCTCCATCACCGCCGCCGGGGAGGCGTAGGGCATCGGGGCGCCCAGCGCCGCCGCCAGCCGCAGGATAATCTCGCCGTCGGGCAGGCTCTCGCCGACGGGGGCAACGGCCGGATGCAGCCGCTGTACCCGCCCCTCGAAATTGGTGAAAGTGCCGTCCTTCTCGGCGAAGCTGGCGGCGGGCAAAATGACGTCGGCCAGGCGGGCCGTATCCGTGGGGAAGATATCGGCCACCGCCAGAAAGTCGAGGGCGGCCAGCGCTTCCTTAACCTGGTTTGGCTGGGGGAAGCCGGCCACCGGGTTCTCGCCCACGATGAGCATCCCCCTGACCTTGCCTTCCTTGGCGGCGGCCAGCATCTCCGGGGCAGACAAGCCTCTGGCGGCGGGCAGCGGGCCGCCCCAGCGGGCGGCGAACTTATCGCGGCTGCCGGCCTCGTCGACGCCCTCGTAGCCGGGCAGGAAGCCGGGCAGGGCGCCCATGTCGCAGGCCCCGCTGGCGTTGGCGTCGCGCTGGAGGGCGAAGATGCCGCCGTGTCGGCCGGTATTGCCGGTGAGCATGGCCAGGTTGGCGATGGCGATGACGGCGCCGGTGCCGCCGGCGACCTGGGTAACGCCGTTGCCGTAGACGATGGCGGCCTCCTCCGCCCCGCCGAGGAGGCGGGCGGCCAGCTGGATATCCTGGCGCGGCACGCCGGTAAGCGCCTCGACGCGGGCGGGGGTAAATTCCCGGAGGCTTTCCGTCCAGGGGTTGAAATTGTCCGTCATGCGGGTGACGAACTCGATGTCAAATTCCCTGGCGTCGGTGATGACCCGGGCCAGCCCGTTGAGCAGGGCGACGTCGGTGCCCGCTTTGGGCCGCAGCCAGAGGCGGGCGAAGGCGGCTAGCGCGGTGCGGCGCGGGTCGACGGTTATAAGCTGCGCCCCCCGGAAGCGGGCGGCCCGCTTGATGGCGTAGGCCACCGCCGGGGCGGATACCTCCGGGTCAGCGCCGACGACCAGAATGACCCCGGCCCGCTCCAGTCCCTCCAGCGAGCCGGTGGTGCCGGCGTAGCCGATGGAGGCCCCCAGGCCGGTGCGGCTGGCGGCGCTGTAGAGGCGGCTGGCGTTATCAATATTGTTCGTCCCCAGGATGCCCCGCGCCAGCCGTTGCAGGAGATAGTTTTCCTCGTTGGTGCCGCGGGCCGCGCCGAAGCAGGCCAGGGCGTCGGGGCCGTGCGCCTGCTTGATTTTTTGCATGGCGGCGGCCACCCGCTCTAACGCGTCCTCCCAGGTCGTTTCCTCAAAATCGCCGTTTACTTTAATCAGGGGGGCGCGCAGGCGCTGGGGGCTGTGGATAAAGTCCAGCCCGTAGCTGCCGCGGACGCAGGCCGTCCCCCGGTTGACCTTGCCGGTGGGCGACGGCCTCGCCTGCACCACCCGCCCTCCCTCGATGCCCAGATTAAGCTCGCAGCCGCAGCCGCAGTAAGGGCAGACGGTGGTGACCTCGGTGGCGGGCGTGCCGGAATAGGCGCGGTCTTTGTCCATGATGGCGCCGGTGGGGCAGATGGCGACGCACGTCCCGCAGAAGGTGCACTCCGATTTTTCCAGCGGCGTGTCGCCCAAAGTGGCCACCCTGGCCTGGGGGCCGCGGTTCATGTAGTCGATCGCCCCCTCGACGACCATCTCCTGGTCGGCCCGCAGGCACTTGCCGCAGAGGATGCACTTGGAGAGGTCGCGCTCGATGAAGGGGTTGACCTCCTCGATGACGTCGGTCATGGGGAGGCGCTGGAACTCGATGAAGCCGACGCCCATCTCGGCGGCCAGCTTGTGCAGCTGGCAGCGGTTGCCCTTATCGCAGATGAGGCAGGCGTCCGGGTGGCTGGCCAGCAGCAGCTTGAGAATCTGGCGGCGGTGGGCCTCGACGCGGGGCGAGCGGGTGTTGATGGTCATGCCGGAGGCAATGGGGGTGACGCAGGCGGCGTGCAGGGCGCCGTTGCGCTCGTCCTCCACCAGGCAGAGGCGGCAGGCCCCGGTGGGGGCCAGATTGGGGTCGTCGCAGAGGGTGGGGATGTAGACGCCCGACTCCCGGGCTAGCTCCAGAATGGTGGTGCCGGTGTAGCCGGATACCGCCACGCCGTTAAGAGTGATGGTGACGGCTTCCACTCAGGCGGACTCCTTTCCCGCCCCTTCGGCCTGACCGCTGAGCGATTCTATCCACGACTGGTCGCCGCGCGCCACCGACCTTATGCCGGTGAGCAGCCGGGAGCTGGCGGCGGCCTTGGGGATAAAGCCCACCGCCCCCACCTGCCGGCTGGCCAGCACGTTCTCTTCGTCGTCGTACTGGGTGAGCATCAGTACCTTGGACGACGGGCATTTCTGGCAGATGGCCCGGGCGGCGTCCAGCCCGTTCATCACCGGCATGACGATGTCCATGACGACCACGTCCGGGATGAGCTCCTTTGTCTTGGCCACGGCCTCCTGGCCGTTAACCGCCTCGCCGACGACCTGCATGTCGCGCTGCAGGGTCAGCACCGAGCGGATGCCGTCGCGGACGACGGCGTGGTCGTCGACGATGAGCACCCGTATCTTCTTGGTAGCCCGGTCCAGCAGTTTCTGGATGCGGGGCACCAGGGACGAAGTCTTTACCGGCTTGGCCAGAAAATCCTCGGCGTCGCACTGCATGCCCTCGTACATCTTCCACCCCTTGAGTAATTGTTTCTCCGGCGGGGCGTTGATGACCATGATGGGCAGGTTACTAAACCCCAGCGTCTGCTTGAGCCACTTGTGAAAGAGGAAGGCGTCGCCGCGGGGCATGATAACGCCTAGCACAATCATGTCCGGCTCGTTGGCGCGCACCGCTTTCTCGGCCGCCTCACGGTCGACGGCGGCAAAGACGGTGTACTTCTCTTTCTCCAGTGTGCTGGTGAGAGCCGTTACAAATTCGGGCTCGTCGTCCACAATGAGTATCTTGGAGCCTTTTTCCACAGCGCACCTCCTCTCGCTGGCAGCGCTTACATGTCTTATGATAAGCGCCTTTTGGGGAGAGGGGGAACGGGGCGTTTCCCCCGATGGTGGCCGGGGAAAACCCCCGAATCCGGCCGGATTTGGCCTTTGGGAGAGGTGGGGACGAACTACGGGATAAGCAGCTGATGATGCAGGGTGGCCTGGGTGGGAATAGATAACTCAGACGGGGAGGTGGGGCGTGGCTTACAGGCTACTCGAAAACGCCCTTGGCGCGCAGGCTGTCAATCTCTTCCTGGGCCATGCCCAGAATCTCTTTACAAATATAATCGGTATGCTCGCCGAGCAGCAGCGGGCGGTTGACGGCCGCCGGGGCGTCGGAGAGCTTGATGGGGGCGGGGTGGTAGTAGCGCAGTTGGCCCATGCAGGGGTGGTCCAGCTCGCGGTAGAAATTATAGTAGTTCATCTGGGCGTCTTCGTCGATGTCCTTGGCGTCGGCGACGACCCCGGCGCCCACCCCGGCCTTTTGCAGCATGACCTCAATGGCCTCGGGCGGGTAGTTGACCGTCCATGCCTCCACCTTTTTATCCAGTGTGTCGCTGGCCTTGACGCGCCCGGCGGCGGTGGCGTATTTCTTGTCTTTGGCCCAGGCCGGACTGCCGATGACCCTGACGAAACTCTGCCACTCATCATCAGTCATCACGGCGATGGCCACCCAGCGGTCGTCGCCCTTACATCTATAGATACCGTGCGGGGCGGCGTAGTCGCACTTATTTCCTCTAAGTGCCAGCTCGCGGCCGTTGGCCTGGTAATCGAGGATGAGGGGGGTCATGTAGTTTAAGCCCGCCTCAATCTGGGCGTGGTCGATGTACTGCCCCTTGCCGGTACGCTTTCGGTAGTCCAGCGCCGCCATGATGGCCAGTGAGGCGTACATTGGCGAGAGCTGGTCGGTGTAATAGGTGGAGGGGGGCACCGGGGGCCGGTCGGGGTAGCCGACCATCGTGTCCATCATCGTCACGGCGGTCAGGATGCTGCCGAAGCCGGGCTGGTCGGCCATGGGGCCGGTGTGCCCGTAGCCGCAGGTGCGGAACATGATGATTTCCGGGTTGACCTTCCGGAGTCCCTCGTAGTCCAGCCCTAACTTATCCATGACGCCGGTGGGGAAACCCTCGGCGACGACGTCGGCCCAGGCCACCAGTTTCTTGAATACCTCGATGGCCTCCGGCTGCTTGAAGTTGAGGGCGATGCCGTACTCCGGGGCGGTGTGGGTGATGGAGAAGAAGGCGCTGCGCTCCAGCCCCAGCGGCTCGCCGGGCTTGGCGGTGGGGGCGTAGGGGGCGAAGAGGCGCACCGGGTCGGGGCGGGTGGCCGTCTCCACGCGGACGGTGGTGGCCCCGTAGTGGCTCAGGTAGTTGCAGGTATAGACGCCCACGCCCGCCCAGCAGAGCTGAATTAGCTTGACGCCTTCAAAGGGCTTTGGGGTCACTTTATAACATCCCCCCGGCTTAGCTTGGGAGTATTATTGTTCTGATGACGGCACCGTTATATTATTCTCTTCCTTTTCAGGCTCTTGAGTTCATCGGACGATAGACCTAATTCCCGGTAAACCTCGGCGTTGTGCTCGCCGATGAGGGGCGCCCGGTGCCGCGTGCCCACGTAGCCCTGGGTGGTCATCACGGCGCCGCCGGGATACTTGAGACTCACGCCCAGCTCCGGGTGCTCGATTGCCTTCCAGAAGCCCCGCGCCGTAAGCTGCGGGTACTTGAGGGCGTCGGCGGCGTTGTTGCACGGCCCCAGCTGGAAGCGGTTTTCCGTGGCCAGCTTGAGGAGCTCGTCCTTGGTGTGGTTGCGGAAAAACTTGCCCAGGACGTCCAGCAGCTCTTCGGCCTGTGCCCGGCTCATGTCCCCCCAGCTCTTTTTGTCCCAGGCCCAGTCTTTAAACGTGCCGGTGGCGATGCCGTCGTTGGCGATGAACTGCATCATGCTCAGGTTGTTCTTGGCGGCGGAGGGGTTTAAGAGCAGGTTGAGGGCGATGTCGCCGTCCTGGCACTCCCAGAGCAGGGGGTTGTAAAAGGTCGAGCCGTCTTTAAGCGTCACCGCCGCCCGCGCCCGCCCGTGGCGGCCGGGAATCTCGCCGAAGAGGGCGTACGGCCCCTCGATTTCCGCCGAGCAGACGATGTCCAGCGCCTGCTGGGTGATGGCCTCGACGTGCTGGCCGCGCCCGGTAAGGGCGCGCTGGCTTAAGGCAATCATCGTGCCGCAGGCCCCGTTCATGGCCCCCAGCGTGTGGGTGTGCTCGTAGCTTACCGTCAGCGGGGCGCGGTCTTCGTAGCCGGCGGTATAGACCATGCCTCCCCGCGCCCGCACCACGATGTCCGGGTCTTTATAGTCGCGGTAGGGGCCCTCCTGCCCGAAGCCGGTCATGGAGGTGAGGATGATGCCGGGGTTGACGGCGCTCAAATCTTTGTAGCCCAGGGCAAGCCCGTCCAGGTAGCCGGGGGCGTAAGACTCCAGCACGGCGTCGGCGGTCTTGACGAGCCGGAGGAATATCTCCCGGCCCTCGGGCTTGGCGATGTCCAGGGTGATGCCCTGCTTGTTGGCGTTAAAGGCGAACCACCAGAGGTTTTTCTCCGGGTCGGGGTCGTCGTGGTAGAACGGGCCGCGCGAGCGCGAGGGGTCGCCGCCGGGCGGCTCAATCTTGATGACCTCGGCGCCGAAGTCGCCCAGGGCGCGCCCGCAGATGAAGGCCCGCTCGGTGGTGAGGTCGAGGATGCGGTAACAGCTCAGCATAAGGCTCCCCCCGGATGGCTAAAGAGAAACGGCTAAGGTGGCTCGCCGTGCGAGTATGGCTATAGGTAATTATAGTATGGAGGGGTAAGGGAGGGCAAATGGTGGGGGTACGCTATATCCCCAAGCTTGCCTTAATGGCTTCATTTACCCCGGCCATTTTAGCCTCGGATAATTTCCCGCATTTATCACCCAGACGGATCTTATCTATGGTCATGATTGCCGCCAGGTTTACCGTGCTGTCTTTCGGCAGGCCGCTTTCCCCGGCCGTAATCCTCACCGTAAAAGGGTAGGGCTTATTTATGGCCGTCGTTAATGCGGCGACGATAGTAGTGGGGCTGTATCTATTACCGGTATCGTTCTGAATAACAAGAGCGGGCCTTAACCCGCTCTGCTCGCTGCCTCTGACCGGATTCCAGTTCACCCAGTAAATCTCACCACGTTTTATCTCTTGCTTCATAGTCTATTTCCATTCCGGTAAAACTTCGTGAACAATTTCGGAAGCTAAGTCTGCGAACTGTTTATTCTCTTTCGCCATAGCCTGGTAGCCTTCGGCCATTTCCGCAACTCTATAGCTCTCGGCGGTCGCCCGCAGGCAGGCAGAAATAACCTTGCTGCGGCTCAATTTCTTTTTTCGGGCAACCTCGTCCGTAAAAGAAACCAGTTCCTCCGGCAGGCTGATAGTGAGTTTGGCTGTTTTCCCCATCTTGTCTTACCTCATGGTATGATAAAAAACCCTTACCTGTTAAGTATACTACCATTATACCCGTTTGACAATCCCCCGCCTCTAACTTAAAATTAGCTAGGTTGCATTTTCCCAAGTCCAGCGGGGCGTAGCGCAGCTTGGTAGCGCGTCTGAATGGGGTTCAGAAGGTCCCCGGTTCAAATCCGGGCGCCCCGACCATATCCCCTCTCGCCGGTTGAACCCGGCGCCTTAATCTGCCAAAATATAGACCGGAATAGCAACACGGGGGTGTTTTCGTGCCCGAGCTTACCAAAACGCGGCCAGAGATTATCGCCAAAGCCGGCGAGCTGTCGGTGGCCTACGAGGCCAAGTACCGGGGCTGCGCCCAATCCACCTTCCTGGCCATCGTCGACTCCCTGCGCTGGGGCGGCTTCGAAATCATCCCCGAAGACATGGAAGACAGACTTTTCCCCGGCATATCGCTCTTTGCCGGGGGGGTCAACAGCACCAGCGACGGCACCTGCGGGGCCGTTATCGCCGCGATACTGGCCATCGGCATGGCGGTGAGCGTCATCCAGGGGGTCGAGGGCAGGGACACGCGTATCCTCCCCTACGCCGCCGAGAGCGTCCAGGAGGCCATCCTGGACAAGTTCAACGCTAAATACGGCTCGCAGCTCTGCCGGGACGTGCAGCGGGGGCGCTACGGCAAGTCGTGGGATTTGAAGCGGCCCGACATGCTGGAGGAGTTCCTGGGGATGTCGGAGGGCTGCGCCATCAAGGAGACCGCCGTCATGGCGGTGGAGTTTATCCTGGACGAGCTGGAAATGGCCGCTTAGACGTTGGGATAAACGGGGCGCATGCGCTATAATAGTTGCGGCATTTGAACGAATAAAATAAAAAGGAGGAGCATATGTCACCGGTATTAAAGGGTAAGGTAGCCGTCATCACGGGGGCCAGCCGCGGCCTGGGCAAGGCCTTCGCCGTGCGGTTCGCCGAAGAAGGAGCCGACCTGCTCCTGTCCACCACCAACCCGGATAGGGCCAAAGGCACCGTCGACGAGCTCAAGGCCAAGGGCGGCAAGGTGGCCGTCGTCCAGGCCGACATCTCCAAGGTGGACGAACCTCAGAAAATCGCCGATGCCGTGATGAAAGAATACGGCAAGGTGGATATTCTCGTCAATAACGCCGCCGTCTGGGGCGGACTCAACATCACGCCCTGGGACGCCTGGAGCATCAAGGACTGGGACCGCATCTTCGACGTCAACGTCCGCGGCACCTGGCTGGTATGCCGGGCCATCGCGCCCATCATGGCCAAGGCGGGCAAGGGTAAAATCATCAATATCGCCTCCAACATCGCCAGAGTCCCCGCAGCGCAGCTTTTCCTGCCCTATTCCAGCAGTAAAGGGGCGGTCTATATCCTGACCCAGGCCCTGGCTCACGCCCTGGGCGAATCGGGTATCAACGTCAACGCCATTGCCCCCGGCTACACGGCCTCCGAGGCCAGCCTGAACCAGCAGGGGAGCGACAAGATATTCGAGATTGCCACCGGCGAGCAGTCTATGCACCGGCGCGGCCAGCCGGCGGACATGGTGGGAGCGGCGGTGTTCCTGGCCTCCGACGATTCCAACTTCATCACCGGGCAGACCTACTACATCGACGGCGGCACGGTGATGCTCTAGGGATTGCCCGGAGCCCCAACTGAAGAAGTAATTAAGCCTGCGCCGCTGTCTCAGCGGCGCAGGACGGTATAGGGGCAGGATTCGCTCAGGTTGCAGCGGGCGCAGACCTCGGCCTGGCTCCAGGTGGCCATCTCCGGCCCCAGCGCCACCACCAGCGAGGTAGACTTGCGCGGCACCATGACGCCGGAGGCGGTCAGGCTCACGCCGATACGTGCCGCACCGGCCAGCTTCAGGATATTGCCCTGCTCGGTAATGGCCAGGCCCGGCATGCCCGGGCTGAGCGGGCTGCCCGCCCCGTAGCCCCGCGTCCGGGCCTCCTGAGCAATGCCGTGGCAGACCTCAACGGCCAGCTGGTCGACGGCGGCGCTGCCGATGCCGTCCAGCAGCGTGGCCGCTAGCGCCTCGCCGCCCTGGCTCAGCTCCGTCACCCGTTCCTCCAGCCCCGGGCCGATGCTAACGACGATGACGGCCAGCTCTCTGGCCCCCGGAAAGGTTGCCGGCAGCAGCCCGCCGGCCACGGCGCCTCCCCCCTTAAGCCCCACCCGCTCCGCCTCCATGGCGGTAATGGGATAAATCTGGTAGCTGGCCGCCGGTGCCAGCCGCCCGGCGCCGCGGATTTCACTCAGCAGCGCCTCCGTCCGGGCGGCTATCCGGGGGCGGGCCTTGGCGTAGCCCCGGAAACCCTCGCGGCGCAGTATCTCGGCGGGCTTTATCTCCAGGGGTACATCACGGATAACGGGCATGACGGGTTACCTCGCATCAGCATCGGGCATAACTAAAAGGGGGTGCGCCCCGGAAAATATCCGGGCGGCTCACCCCCTTCAGGTTCTCTTCAGCGGCGCGGCGTGTCTATCAGTAGGCGCCGTATTCCAGGGTGGCCTCGACCATGGCCCGGACGTTCTCCGGCTGGGCCTCGTCGAAGAAGGAGCCGTTGCTCACGATGTAGCCGCCGCCGTCGGCGCAGGCGTCGATGAGCCGCTTGACCTCCGCCTTGACCTTGGCGGGCGTGCCCAGGCTGAGCAGGGCCGAGGGCATGTTGCCGGCCAGGCAGGCCACCTTGCCCAGGGTCTTCTTGGCCTTGGCCATATCCAGCTGGTCGCACATCCACATGGTGGTGCCTTTGGGCAGGTCGCTGACGACCTCCAGGCGCGAGTTGTAGCCGCCTTCGGCCGCCGGGAAGGGGACGACCCCCTCTTCAATCAGGCCCATCATGACCTTCCTCAGGCTGGGCCAGTAGAACTTTTTATACTGCTCGTCGGAGAGGAAGCCGTCGGCGCCCTTGTGCAGGGGTATAAAGATGAAGGGATTGCCGGCCCCCTTGGCCGTGTTGACGCCCATTTTAATCATCAGGGGCGTTATCACATCTATGGCCTTGAGGAGCTTATCGGGCTGGCGGTACATGTCCATGATGATGCCCCGGGTGCCCCGCAGGGTATCGCCGACGAAATCGAAGGGGGCCTTGGTGAAGCCGGCCACGATGACGGGGTAGCCCAGCGCCGTTATCTCGGCGCCGAAGGCACCCATGGCCTGGGCCCATTTGAGGGCCTCTTCGCCGGCCTTCATTATGGTCTTCAGGGCCTCCTGTACCGGGGGCAGGCCGTAGGGGACGAAGTTGCCGGCCACGCCGTACATCTCCACGATGCCGGTGGCGACGGGGAGCGCCTGCAAAGGCTCCATGACCTTGAAGGCGCGCGGCAGGTAGACCCGGTTGAAGTAGTTGGAGGGGTCTTCAATCAGGTCGTCGTATTCGTCCGCCATCATGTACTCGCCCTCGTTGGCCTGGTAGGAGTGCTCCTTGGAGACGCCGTGCCCCGGCCAGGAGTACAGCTTATAGTCCATCAGTTCAAAGAACCGGCCCGGGCCGGGTACGGCCGCGCCGAGGTTCCCGTCGGGCTTGAAATCCACGATGAACTTCTTGAAGGCCGCGTTGTTCTTCTCGAAGTCGTACATGGCGTCGTAGGGCGTTATGCCCGCATAAGTGGTGGGCCAGAAACTGGGGAAAAGGCACAGCGGCACCCTGTCCGCCAGCTTCTTCATCTGTACGGCATCTTTTATCCGGGTGGCCCTGGCTTTGTAGTCCTTTTCGGCCTGGGGGCTGGCGTACTGGGCGCCCTCCGGCGAAATCCACTTGGCGAAGAGCTCTTCTTGTTTTTCTTCCCGCGTCATAGCTTCTCCTTTCCTTTACGTAGGGTGGGTTGAGGTTATTACTTGGCCGACCATTTCCTGGCGAGGGCCACGCCGGCCACGGCGTCCTTGCCGTAGGCGTCGGCGCCGGTGTATTTCAGTACCTCGTCGCTAATCTGGCCGCCGCCAATCATAATCTTGATCTTGTCCCTGAGGCCGGCCTTCTTGATGGCGCCCACGGTATCCTTCATGGCGTCGTAGGCCAGGGTGAGGAACCCGCTCAGGCCGACGATGGGCGCGCCGCTGGACTTGATGGCATCGACGAACTTCTGCACGGGTACGTCCAC
>Ga0307445_10001897_pt1 | contig 11665 bp, 11 predicted proteins | sample SalMarSW160330MG_FD_202147 | JGI IMG/M metagenome (GOLD analysis project Ga0307445, IMG submission 202147) | Salt marsh sediment microbial communities from the Plum Island Ecosystem LTER, Massachusetts, United States - SW1603-30 | ecosystem: Environmental > Aquatic > Marine > Intertidal zone >...
TCTCATCTCTCATCTCTCATCTCTCATCTCTCATCTCTCATCTCTCATCTCTCATCTCTACTTTATTCCCATTTTCTTCGCAATGGCAGCCGGCACCGCTTTCTTGTTCAGCATTATATTTGTTGTGCGCAGGGCAACGAATGGTTTTGACACAAAAATGAAACCATCATATTTACCTGTTATGCCCCATGAATTTTTTACCTTGTAGAAGGTGTTCCCTGCCTGGTCTGTTGCAAGTCCCATTATCTGCATCCCGTGATCGTCAGTAGTGGTGTAGTTGTCAAATTCCTTCTGTCTCATTTCCTGTGTGATCACTTTTTCGGTCTGGGGACCGCTGAAGGCTTTTGCAGTTTCTTCTTCTGTCATATCGTTCCAGTTCTTTTCCGGGATAATAGCAACACCCTCCTTCATTGAGAATCCTTTATCGCTCATATCACTGGCCCATGCCACTGTATATCCGTTAGCCACAGCATTATCGATAACCTGCATGAATTCATCGAGAGGCAGGTTATAGAACAATCCGGCAGCCCAGTTGTCTGGCAGTTCCAGGACAAATGGTTCATAGAATGAATGATGAGTGAATGATGTCAGACAAAAATAATCATCAGGATTAATGCCCAGCTCCTTCATGAAACTGACAGGTGTGTATGTTTTTCCGTCATAACTGAATGTAGCCGGTATTTCACCGAGGTAAGCATCGAGGATACCATTAAATCCGGATATCCATGCAGTTGTAAGCTTAGAACTTTTAAGCAGTCCATCCATGAAGCCCTTAAGAACAGCGCCCAATTCCCGATGGTTATGCTCCGTCTCCCCGTAATTCAGTCCTGGATAGGCAGCATCGGGAAGCAAACCAACTTCACGGCTTCCTTCGATCAGGTCTCCGTATTCTCCGCCTCCTGAAAAATTGGAGCTGCCATGCATCCTGGTGTACATCTCAGCCTTTTTCTCATAGGTATGCCTTACGATATACATTTCCGAAAGATCATAAGGCTCTTTTCCCATACGCAGGAGCTCGGATTCGAAGACAGCGATCCCCGAGAAGCACCAGCATGTGGATGATGAACTCTGGTTCTTCACCGGCGAGCAGGCAATCTCTTTTTTCATTGTAAAGATATATCCACTGTCCTGGCTGTTAGCAAGTGTGCTGACAAGCAGCAACAGAATGATAAGTCTGAAAATCTTGTTCATAGTATTTTATATTTTGTTAATTACTGAAATCCGATGGGCATGTTCAGTGACCCTGGGGCAGCTGCATTCAGATTAAGGAATAACTGTGATGCAAGCATTGCATATCCCGGTACAAGGACACTTTTACCCGGAAATTCTCTTTTTGATAGTTTTTTATATTATTAATTTTATTTCAGCTAAGATAATAAAAAAGGTTTACTGGAAATTAGACAAAGTGTGATTACCTTATAATTTAACAAGACCACATGATTTAATAAATCGAATATAATATTTTCATGTAGAAATATGGAATCATTTATTTCTGTGCATCATAATCAATAAATAGTGAAATTGACAAATAGATGAACAGAATTACAGTAATTTGTTTAGCAAATATTTTAATGATAAAGTAAAATGAGATCTCACAGTACTATCCAAAAACTTCACTTTAAGGGATTAATGCTTATCCTGGCACTCTTCTTTACTGGCTGTTTTATACAGGGTCAGGATTTTTCCGACAGGCTGTATCCTTATCTGTTTGATTTAATGCCTGAAGTACCATCACCTTTTTTATTGAATGATAGTATCGAAACCATCCTGGCCCTTACAAAAAATGATCAGTACGGTATTATACCGGTAACAGTAGAAAATGGAGAACCCCTGTTATACAGTTATAAAGTGGGTACAGTAATGGGCAAGGACCAGCAGCTGCAGGTTGGTGGCGGTGACTTTCCGTCTCTTGCAAAAACCGGACTTCACTCTGAAGAACAACTTGATAATAAAGTACTTATCACAGGAATCCCTGTAGATGTAATTAATTGCACAGGGCGGCCCAATGCATATTCATCAGCTGGTTTTATGGCTGATGATGAGGATATTATTTCAGTACTGAAGGGAGATAACCGGCTGGTGCAAAAAATGGGACTGACACATCCACAGATGGCGAAGCCGCTGTTTCATATCTGGAACCTCATCCTGAAAGAGACGGAGCTTGGAAACTGGGCACGGTTTTATGATAATATAAAATGTATTTATTACAATGATAATGTACTGAATTTTTCGGCAAGCGGAAGCAAAGGATGGCAGATCTCAATATTCTTTGATGAGGTGCAGGGCAGGTATAATATCCATATTGACAGAGAGTTGACTGCTAAGGAGAATAATTACATTGATTCTAAATATTCATACCTGAATGGTGAGGATAAAGCAATGCTGAAAAGAAAGCTCACCAACCTGGATTTCAGCGAGATGAATCCATATTACATTATGAGATATGGATTTTATGAGGGTCATACTGAATACAGATGTGATCCCATGGCCATAGCTCTTATTTTTGGATTAAAAAGCCTTGAAGAAATAGATATTGCATTTGAAGGGAGATTATTTGAAATTCTGATGCGGCATTATATTTTTGAAGAGTAGAGAGATAAATTTTTTACCGTGGTTAATTTTCCCCCGGAAAGAAAAACCGTCAATATTTCCCCAATAATATATCTTTGCCGTTGATAAATATTATAATTAGTACATACCATGATTTACGAAAACATCCTTCAAACCATCGGGAATACCGCTATGGTGAGAATTAACAAGCTGAATCCAAATAGAAATGTTACAATTTACGCCAAGATTGAAGGTAATAATCCGACAGGAAGCATAAAGGACAGGATAGCCTTGAAGATGATTGAGCAGGCTGAAGCGGAGGGTTCCCTGATAAAAGGAAAAACAATAATTGAACCGACATCGGGAAACACAGGAATAGGATTGGCAATGATAGGAGTGGTGAAAGGGTATGATGTTGAGATTGTTATGAGCAGCGCAGTATCTGCCGAGAGAATAAAAATGATCAGTTCTTTCGGTGCAAAAGTCACCTTAACCGATGCTGAACTGGGAACTGATGGTGCAATAAATAAAGCAAGAGAGCTCATTGCAGCAAATCCGGAAAAATATTTTATGCCGGATCAGTTCTCAAATAAATATAACAAGATTGCACACTATAAAACTACAGGTGAGGAGATCTGGAAACAGACAAACGGGAAGGTTGACTATTTTGTCTCTGCAATAGGGACTTCAGGCACTATTATGGGAGTTGGGAAGGCCCTCAGGGAAAACAATCCCGGGATAAAAATTGTCTGTGCCCACCCGGTAAAGGGCCATTACATACAGGGATTGAAAAACATGGAAGAGGCGATAGTGCCGTCAATATATGATCCTTCGGCAATTGATGAAACAATTATGGTTGAAACAGAAGCCGCATTTGGAATGGCAAGCCAGATCGTAAGGGAAGAGGGGATCTTTGTCGGGATGAGCAGCGGAGCTGCCATGCATGCTGCAATAAAGATTGCTGAAAAAATTGAGTCAGGAGTGATAGTGATTATCTTCCCCGACAGGGGTGAAAAATACCTGACAACAGGGTTGTTCAACGATAAGTAGTAGTATCTTTAAAGAATTACATCATGGAAATTAAAAACCAACTTTATTCTTCATCTTACATGTTGAAGGATGGCGATCGCATTATAGCATTAATATTCAATTAATTATATATATTTATAAAACTTTATTTAATCGCCCTTTCCATGATTATAGTATATTTGGGAGATGAAAAACGATAAAATTACAAGTCAGAGACGTAAAGTTGTTGTGGTAGGAGCAGGGTCGGTAGGTGCTACCTATTGTTATGCTCTTGCACAGAGCGGTCTGGCCGATGAGATTTTCCTTATTGACAGAAATGAAGAGCTCGCACGCGGACAGATTCTCGACCTGGTTCATGGCCTGCCGTTTTTCCCGACGGTTAATATAGAAGCAGGGACAGAAGATGATTATGCTGATGCACAGCTTGTTGTGATAACAGCAGGATCGGCACAGCGTCCCGGGGAAACAAGACTACAGCTTCTGCATAAGAATGCTGAGATTGTTGGAGGTATTGCTGAGAATATTTCACATCAGGGATGTCAGGGAGTGATGCTTATTGTTACAAATCCTGTCGATGTTCTTACCTATGTTGCTCTTAAGCGATCGGGGTGGGAAAGAAACAGGATAATAGGATCAGGCACTGTTCTCGATAGTGCCAGGTTACGTTATCTGATTGGTAATCATTGTGGTGTCGACGTACATAATGTACATGCCTATGTCCTTGGGGAACATGGCGACAGTGAATTCGCCGCATGGTCAATGACTAATGTGGCAGGTATAAAGATTATTGATTACTGCCCTATTTGTAACAAATGTTCCAACTGGAAAGCAGAACGCAGCAAGATTGAACAACAGGTGCGTGAAGCTGCATACCAGATAATAAATGCGAAAGGTTCTACCCATTTTGCAGTGGGGATGTCACTCTTAAAGATCACTGCTTCAATACTCCGGAAACAAAACAGCGTGCTTAGTGTTTCTGTCATGCTAAACGGTGAGTTTGGATTAAAAGATGTCTGCCTCAGCGTTCCATGTGTGGTCTCCGATGGCGGTATTGAAAAGATCATTTCCAGCCCTCTTGATCCTGAAGAGACAGTGTTGCTTAAACGTTCCGCGGTTGTCATAAAAAAAGCAATTGATTCATTATCATAATAAACAACCCTCCGGACTGAGACAATATTCTTTTCTTTTTATAAATTTGACTTACAACAAATTTCAAATTATCATGAAAATTAACAACAATGAAGAAATATTCGCCGCTGAAGTAAAAATGGAAGGAGCGAAGAATGTGAAAATGAAAATGCTCATAGGTCCCGGTGACGAATCAGAAAATATTTTTATGAGGCATTTTATTATTGCTCCGGGCGGTAATACGCCTTTTCATCAGCACAACTATGAACATGTCATCAAAATTGAGAGTAACAGGGGAATTGCCGTGGATGAAAACGGAAATGAGCAAGAGGTAAAAAAGGGCCAGAGTCTTTTCGTGAAACCAAATGAGAAGCATCAGTTCAGGAATCCCTTCGGCGAAGATTTTGAATTTACATGTATTATCCCCAATCCTGATAAACAATAGACCTTCGGACTTCGCGCGACAACGCAGGAGGGCAAAGTGGTAGCCGGTCTTTCAATACTTATTGACTTTCAGATAATTATTGTTATCTTTATAAGAAATAAGCTATCCGGGGTTATAATATTATTAAAAATCATTTAAACAGGTTAAATCATTATATTCTTAACACAACCAGGCTTACGAGCTCGTTGTTTTTATTTTAAAACATCATTATTTATAAACTTATAAAAAGAAAGGAAATTAAAATGAACTATTTGTATGTAGTAATTCCTGTAGTATTGATATTTCTTGCAGGAATAAGAATTGTACGTCCGACTGAACGAGGTTTAATTGAGAGGCTTGGAAAGTACCATAATTTTGCCAATCCCGGATTTCACTGGATTATTCCAATCATCGATAGAATATTTGTGATAAATGTAACCGAACAGATGGTAGATGCAGAGCCACAGGAAATAATCACTAACGATAATCTGAATGCCAGTGTTGATGCTCAGGTTTATTTCAGGGTAAAATCAGATGAAGATAGCGTAAAAGGATCAACGTATGATGTTAATAACTATAGATGGCAGATTGTTAATCTTGCCCGCACTACACTTCGTAATATAATCGGCACACTTACTTTAAAATCTGCCAACAGCGAACGGGGGAAAATTAACACAGAGCTTCTTAATACCCTTGATAAAGAAACTAAAGGTTGGGGAATTGAAATTATCCGTACCGAATTAAAACAAATTGACCCCCCTACGGATGTTCAGGAAACCATGAATAAAGTGGTTAAAGCTGAAAATGAAAAAATTGCCGCAATAGATTCGGCTACTGCTGCCGAAACAGTCGCCGATGGGATAAAGAGGGGAAAGATAAAAGAAGCTGAAGGTTATAAACAGGCTAAAATATTGCACGCTGAAGGAGAAGCTGAAGCCATTAAACTGGTAAATGAAGCGGCAGATAAATATTTTGTTGGTAATGCTCAATTATTACGTAAGCTGGAGGCTCTTGAAGCATCACTCGGGGATAATGCTAAAATTGTTATTCCGACAGGAACCGAATTGGTAAATATTATTGGAGAGATGGCAGGAATAATTCCATTGGAAAGAAAGAAAAAGACAGCTACTAACTCAAACAACCTGAAGTAATTCATTGTTCTTTAAGATAAGTTAAGAGATTTCGTCGTCTCGCCTTCGGCGGTCTCTCGCTTCGTGAGGTCTGTCCGCCATCCGGCTGACGTCAGTTCTGCCGGCGCAGAACGTCTGTTGCGGGGTAAACTCCGTGACATGAAAGTGCGGATTTACCGGTGGCTCAACGATGGCACAAGGCAGCAGGAATTATTTCAGTGATTATAAATTCTCTTTCGTATGTGGTTTATATATTCTTTCTCTTGTAACTTTATGTCAATTAAAATGCAATAAAGAAGATTTTATAAACTAATTCAGAATAGAGGAGGAGATATATCATGAATCTAAAAGCAAAAGAGATCTTATTGGGAGTAATAGCATGTTTGTTACTCCTTATTTATTTTTTTACGCTGGGGAATATTCTCCTTTCAGTGTTGAAGTGGGATCCGGAAGCCGGAAATTATATCCCGGGAGTTAATTTAGTTTGGGTTGTAAATCTGCTTGGCGGGCTTGTTGCCGGAGTTGTAATCGGGAACCTGGCGCTGGCTGACCGTGGTTCGACACCGCTTTCACAGGTGAAGGTTCTTTCGGAGGATTACGGAAAAAGACTTATGCAGACGATAGTCTGGATATACATTGTAGTCTGGCTGCTGATAGGGTTAAGCTCTTTCTATGTAGGGGTGATCAGGTATCCGGATGTTTCCGGTACGCTGAATGAGATCGGGAAATCGTGGCTGGGGATCCTTGTAGGAGCCGCCTATGCCTGGTTTGGTATAAAGAAACCTGCAACGAATAGTTAATATCATACACCAAATCCCGAACTGACAGGATTCCTCCGATTTTGTGGATTTTCCCTGATATATTCTCTGATACGGGATAATTCTCTATTATTCCTAATGATATGATCATAATATCTCGAATGCCATGCAAATGGATATCCATTTTTTTTAATTATGATTGTGTATATCCTTTTATATTAAAAATTTTTATGTAACCTGTAGTATCTCGATATATCTTTCAACTAATAGATAAAAGGAATTTTATTAACATGAAAAAAACTGGAGTATGCTGTTAATATGCTTAAACAATAATTTGTTTTAATTTAGCGGTTCAACGGATTTTGACATGCAACCTTTACTTTACCGATAATATTCCGCTATTCGCCGAATAATTTTATATAAGAACCATATGAGTTGTACCTTAGTTTTATTTTTTAAGAACAAACCAATGAAAAAGATTTTATTATCAGTAATTGTAGTCCTGTTCATTATTCCGGTAGTGGCACAGGAAAGTGCCAGCCTCAGGATGAACCTGGAGAAGAATAAACTCTATCGCTTAAAATCTGTTTCCGAACAAACAATCACTCAAACAGTAAACGGCAACCAGCAGACCGTGGAAACGAAAGTAGAATATACGTTTTCAGTGAAAATGCTTGATCAGACTCCGGATTTTATGGTAACCGAGGTACATTTTGATACTATTATTACGAATACCAATACTATGGGTAAACTCTCAAGTATCAATTCAGCAGTTGAAGGTGATATGACATCATCAGAGACGTCCGATATTATGTCATGCATAATGAACAGGTTGAGTAAGAATGCTCTTTTTGTGAAAATTGATTTTACCGGTAAACCTGTCGAGATAGTAAACGGTAAGATGCTTTCTGACATTATTCTGAAGGATACTGCATCCATTACCCTGGCAGAACCGGTGGCCTCTGCCTTGAAAACCCAGATAGCCGGTACGGTGAGCGACAACACGCTGAAGACTATGATCGGCGGTTTCACAAGACACCTCCCGGGCAAACAGGTCTCTGTTGGTGATAAATGGGAGATTCCCGAACAGATAAATTCAGGCGGAATGCTCCTTTCCATAATCACTGCCTATCGCCTGAACGGATTGACCGGCAATAATGCCAGAATAACTGTTGAATCAAGCATCAGGGCAGCAGAGAATGCACCTTCCATACAGTCAGCCGGTGCAACAGTCACTTATGATAATCTTTCCGGGTTAAGCAAATCAGAAATGATGATAGATACGAATACCGGCTTACTGGTTGAAGATAATGCCAAAACACGCATATCGGGAACCCTGGGGATAAGCGGACCCGGATTCAGCATGCAGATGCCCATGGATATCAATGGAGAAACAAAGATAACAGCACTAGAGTAATGCAGAATATTAAGCCATGAAGAGAATAAGAATATTTTTTGTCATATTACTGCTATCTGCCTCTGTAGCCATCCAGGCACAGAACATCAAGGGATTTGTTTACTACGAACAGGATAAAACACCCGTGCAGTTTGCTTCTGTTGCCCTGCTTCAGATACCTGATTCAGCAATGATTACGGGAGTCATATCCCTTACTGACGGGGGTTACCTTCTCGAAGGGATAAAACCGGGGAATTATTTTGTCAGGGCAAGCTTTGTAGGGTACAGACCTGCAGGGAAGGCAGTTACCATAAGTGAGGGAGATAAAGAAATTGTTGTTGACACCATATACCTGGCAGAAATAACAACGGCCCTGAACGAGGTAATGGTAGTCGGTGAACGTCTTAAGGGTAAGGAAATGGTTGACCGCACTGTATATAACATCCCGGAAGCCGTAACTAAATCGACAAGCAATGGGTATGACCTCCTCAAGAAAATACCCCAGGTAACTGTCGATTTCCAGAACAATATCACTCTTAACGGCAGCAGTAATTTTATAATCCAGGTGGATGGAAGACAACGCGACAGTGAGTTTCTTGCCAGGCTTCTTCCTTCCGATATCCAGAGTATTGAGATAATAAGCAATCCATCAGGGAAATACGAAGGCAATATCGACGGGGTATTAAACATCATCCTGAAAAAAGAAGCAAGGTACGGGGTGAGCGGTAACATACTTGAAGCCCTGAAGCCCTTCCACAAAGTTACCAGCGTAACCCAGGGAAGTATTGATTATGCATTAGGTAAAGTAACCTTCTATGCAACAGGTTCTTATATAACTCAGGCTCTTAATATCAGCTCCATCACTGACAGCAGGTTCACAACAATTGATTCGACAACCTATACTTACGGCGATGGAAATATAAAAGTATCCCTGGGATCCGTGAATGCCGGTATGGATTATTATATGAACGACAGGAACAATCTTAGCTTCAACGTCAGCTATAAACCGATATACCAGAATGTGGATGTCCCAAATACAACGACCCTGTTTAAAAGTGATAATCCGCTGAATACGCTTACTTCGCAAACAACTAATAAGCTTGAAAGCGATGAGATGGCATTTTCACTTTTTTATAAAAAGACATTCAAAAAGCCTGTCGAGGAGTTTACAGCTGAGGCTACCTATTACATTTTCAATTCTGTTTCAGGTAACTTTTTCACAAATACCCGCTACCCGTATGGAAGTGATGTGATCCTCGATACCTATTCAAGGGTGGAAGACGATCTGAACGACCGGAATTACTTTTTAACAAAACTGGATTATGTATATCCTGTCGGCATGAATGCCAAGATAGAAGCAGGGTATCACTTCTATTACCAGCAAATGGGTTACGATTTTAAAATAGATAAGCAGGAAGAAAGTAACCTGTTTGAGTATGGGGAGTTCAGGAATTCAGCTTATGCCGGGATTGCCATGAATCTGAAAAAATTCGGCTTCCAGGCTTCCCTGAGGATTGAGAACAGCCATATTGTTGCTGATTCTGTCACACATCCGGATTATTCCTGTATCCTTCCTGCAGCCAATCTGCAGTATAAATTCTCAGCATCGCATAATATAAAGCTGACTTATAACCGGAGGATCAACCGGCCGGGGATCTATGAAATGAATCCATACTGGAGAGTTGGCCAGTCGTATGATATTACCCAGGGTAACCCTGACCTCAGACCTGATTACCGCGACCGACTGCAGCTTACCTATACATGGAATTTTGGCAGCAACTATTTCTCACCATATATTTATGATGAGTATTTCTCCGACAGGGTAAGCAGCCGCTTCAGTATAATCCGCTCTCCGATCACAGGTGAACTGACAACGATTACGAAGCCGTTCAACCTGCTCAGCGGTTATGAATATGGCGGAGGTGTCAATGCCATGCTATGGTATATAAATCTCAGTGCAAGGATTTACGACGGCCATTACGAAGAATATGCTGAGGGGACCTTTACGATACCTGCCAGGGATTATTTCTCCTATACGATTAACAGTACTGCATTTGTTAATCTTGATAAGAAAAAAAAGACTACAATATTTGCATACCTGCAGTATAACGGAGTGAATATCAATGCACAGTCGAAGTCATACACCCTTCCTCTGTATGGTTTTGGCGGCCAGTGGCAACCAAAGAACCATACTATAGGTATATTCTGGCTGCTTCCGTTCGCGAAGGAAATAGATTACCAGAAAGTTGAAACCGAGACGGCTGCATATACCTCAACCAATACCACCGGTATTGATTTTGCTGGCTGGTTTCAGTTCCAGTATTCCTTTAGGTTCAATAAGGGCAGGAATATCAAGAAGCTCGATCACAAGGTAGTGGTTGAAAGCGACAGCAAGGGTCAGGCTATTGGGAATTAATTTCATCAATAATCAAACCCTTGACTGTATTTTTTAATCCAATTGTTCGGATTTTCCCTGATATATTTTCTAATGCGGGATAATTCGCTGTTGGATCTGATTATATGGTCATAGAATCGGGGTTGCCATTTGAAATCGGGATCAAAACGATGGATTTTTTTTGAAACGGCCGATTTGTATGAACCGACAATTGTACCCAATGAACCGGGTTTGGGTGAAATACGTGGTTTTTGTCCCGGATTGTTGGATTTTAATTCCGAGATCATTAATTGATTGGGATTTTGATTGATGGGTCGTAGAATCGACGCATGCGTCGATTCTACAATAATATTTGAATCGGAATTTGTTTTAATTGATATTATTCCATGTATGTGATCGGGCATTATAATAAATTCATCCAATTCGATGTTTGGACAATGATCAGGGATTGCAATCCATAAATCCCGGGCAATGATACCCAATGCAGATAATACCATTTTCCCGTTTTCAATTTTCCCGAAATAAGGCATCATATTTTTTGTACAAATCGTAATAAAATATTTTCCGGGCAATGTATAATCATATCCCTTGAGCCGTTTCGATCCAATACGGTATTTATTCATGTAAAGGGCACACATATCCAAAATGCAGCGAACAAATGCAAGATAGGAAATTTATATAAATCAATCATCGATTCCACCCCTTCACCCATTCTCGCCCTCCTTCGTCCTCCGTAGCCTTGGCGAAGGAGGCACGCCCTTCGCTCCTTAGGCCGCATATCCCGAACCGCCAGCCGTCTTCAACTGATTTTAATAAGTAGATCAGGTTTGCCAGATTATGCACACTTTAATTATT
>Ga0307445_10001899_pt1 | contig 11662 bp, 8 predicted proteins | sample SalMarSW160330MG_FD_202147 | JGI IMG/M metagenome (GOLD analysis project Ga0307445, IMG submission 202147) | Salt marsh sediment microbial communities from the Plum Island Ecosystem LTER, Massachusetts, United States - SW1603-30 | ecosystem: Environmental > Aquatic > Marine > Intertidal zone >...
TATCTTTTTATGTATCGGTTTTACGTGGATTTGATCCTTCGGAGATTGATTTTATTCATCAAATGAAAAAGCGACTCATTTAAGTTTTGTGCTCCGGATGTCAATAAAATCTGAAATAAATTTTGTCCTGTTTTATGCAACGAATCTCTTTCAGAATAATAAAAATTTCTCTTCTCCTATTATCATTTACATTCCTGTTTAATAACCAAACATTAGCACAGTTCTACTACTTCGGCAGAAATAAAGTTCAGTACGAAAAATTTGACTGGAAAATTCTTAGAACTGAACACTTCGATATTTACTACTACGGTGAGATGGGGAATGTAGCTGAAATAGGTGCAAATTACGCTGAAGAAATGTATAATGAACTGAAAGTTAAAATGGATCATCTCGTTACGCGTAGGGTTCCACTTATTTTTTACAACACAACTATAGATTTTCAACAGACTAATACAACTCCCGGTTTAATACCTGAAGGTGTGGGAGGGTTTTTTGAATTTCTGAAAGGAAGAGTTGTACTTCCCAGCGATGGTTCATTAGCAGATTTCAGACATGTAATACGACACGAGTTAGTGCATGTTTTTATGACAAATAAGGTTTACAGGATATTGAAAGATCATAGAATACCGACCAACAAAATGCCTCCTCTATGGTTTGTTGAAGGACTGGCCGAATATTATTCGACAGATTGGGATGCTCAGGCTGAAATGGTAATGAGAGATGCAGTACTAAACAATTATTTTGTTGGACTTGCTGATATATACAGTATTTTCGGTTCCTTCCTGATGTATAAAGAAGGACAGAGTTTTTTAGAATTTGCTGCAGAAAAATATGGGAAAGAAAAAATAGCTTTACTTTTAGATAATTTTTGGATGTATTCATATTTCAATCAAGTGCTTGAAACAACATTCAAACAATCTTTTGAACAGATTGATGCTGAATGGAATTATTGGTTAAGAAAAAAATATTATCCTTTGATGAAGTCAAGTTATCCGACTCAATTTGGTTCTTACAAAGTGACAAAAGACGGTTTTAATTTTAGCCCTGTATATTTAAAATTTCAGAACAGGCATTTCTTATATTTTCTGGCAAACAGAGACGGCTATTCCTCTTTATATCGTGTAGAAATTTCTCCTGAATATATTCCTATTAACTCCCCGGAATTAGTACTTCGCGGTGAGCAAAAGGAAGAATTTGAATCTTTTCATCTTTTTCAGTCTTCTATTGATATTTCAAAAGATGGTTTGCTGGTTTTCAATACTAAAAAAGGAGGAAATGATGCAATTCACTTTTATAGTGTTCATGAAGCAAGAGTAGTTAAAACTTACGAGAATCATGATCTTGTTTTCATTTCTTCTCCAAAGTTTTCATCTGATGGAAAACGAATCGTATTTAGTGCTGTTGATCGTAAGGGATTTAATGATATTTATATTTATGATTTAGTCGATGATAAAATTTATAGAATTACCAACGATTATTATAACGATAAAGATCCCTGTTTTGGTCTTACCGATCAGCAAGTAATCTTTAGTTCAGATAGAACTGGTGGAAAGTTTGAAAAAAAATATAATTTATTTTCGATCAACCTCAACAATTATGAAATTGATTATATAAGTTATCTGAATGCAAATAATCATTCTCCAATACTTTCTCCTGATAAAAGCACGCTTTTATTTACTTCTGATTTAAATGGTGTTGATAATCTTTATGAAATACCTGTAACCAATGGAGGTTTTAGTAATAGTGTAAACAAAATATCTGAATTTATTTCCAGCGTGTTCAGTCCCGTTTATATCGATTCGAACCATATAACATTTTCAGGATTCGAAAATTTTTCATTTAATTTGTACATATTTGATCGGCAAAATGCACTTAAAGATTCTATATATTCAATTGCAATGAAAATCGATGAGCCTTTGGATATATGGAAAGCAAGTATTACAAATCTTCCATCAGAAAGAAAAGAGGCTGAATACGAGAAGGAATATTCTCTGGATTTTGCACAGGGTGTCGTGGCTACCGATCCTATTTTTGGAACACGAGGCGGTGCTGTTCTCTCATTAAGCGATTTGCTGGGGGATGACAGGTACACTATTTTGCTTTATAATAACGCGACCGCTCAAAGCGAGATACTTAGCAGCTTTAATGTTATTTTGCAAAAAATGAATTTTGCCGGCAGAGTGAATTATGGTTACGGAATATTTCATCTGAGTGGACCTGTTTATGATTATGGTGATGTAGATGAATACTACTATGAAAGAAGCTTTGGCGGCACTTTTCTTTTAAGTTATCCGATTTCAAAATTTCAACGTCTGGAAGCAACCGCAACCATCAGAAATTCTAATAAAGAAGTGATACCAAATGTCGTTGAAAGAGAAGCTCTCCTGTTTACTAATACTCTTGGCTGGGTAATGGATAATTCTATTTGGGGACCTACCGGACCGGTTGCCGGTACGCGTGCATTGGTATATTTAGGGTATACCAGCGATATAAAATATAGTAACGTAAATTATTTTTCAGTTATAGGTGATTACAGGTATTATCAAAGATTTGCACTGACAACTCTTATTGCATTCAGGGCAGCGTTATTTTATAATGAAGGTAAAGAGGCACGTCTGTATTTTGTCGGTGGTAGCTGGGATTTAAGGGGCTGGCCAAGGTTTGGAATAAGAGGAGAAAAAATCTGGCTCACATCGCTTGAATTTCGTTTTCCTTTAATTGATCAACTGGCAGTCAAGTTTCCTTTTTTCAGACTTGGATTTTTCGGAATCAGGGGTGCAATATTTTATGATATGGGCGGTGCATGGAATGATGAATACATAACTACGCTTGGTTCAACTGGCTTTGGTTTCCGATTTAATTTATTTGGTGTATTAACTCTTCGCTATGATATAGGAAAAAGAATCGAAAAAGATTTTTCAAGATTTCAAGACGGATTGTTTTATCAATTCTTTTTTGGATGGGACTTTTGATTTATAGAGTTTTATTTATATCATTTTTATTATTGATAGCGGGCTGCGCAAGGTCAGTCATTAAATATGCAACTAAGTTTGATGAAGATCCTTATCAGATGTTTGGTAAAATACCTTCACGAGATTTTTATTTACCTGATAACGTTTCGGATTCTTTGGAACTGAAATGGGAATCGGATATGTATGGAAGTTTCCCAAATTCATCTGTTTCAATTTACGACGACCTCGTATTTGTAAATGATCTATCCGGCAGGATTTTTTGTTATAGATTTGATGACGGAAAGCAGGTTGGTAACCTTAAATATAGCGGTGGAAGTGTTTATTCCACTCCTATTCCATACCGAAGCAAAGTTATTTTTCCGGTTGCTGAAGAAAACGAAAATCTGACTGAATTGATAATATATGATTACAAAGAAGGTAAAGAGCTAAATGATATTGAAATACCCGGCAGAGTTTTAACTCAAATGATTTCTAGCGGCGATGATATTCTATTTAACACAGAAATTGGTTCAGGTTTCCGATACAGTTCTTCAGGGAATAAAATCTGGGAGACACATACGCGCAAACCAACTCGCTGTTCTCCGGCAATGGTAAATGATTTGTTCATTTTTGGAAATGATGATGGTGAAATTATAGCTCTTAATGCAACGACAGGCGATTCTGTCTATGTGCAAAATATTGGTGGTTTATTTTATTCCGGTTTAACAATTTCAGGTAATACTATCTATGCTGGAAATGATGATGGGAATATATATGCGCTCAATGTTAAAGATGGAAAAATTATATGGCAATTTGATACTGGCAGCAAAATAATTATGAATCCTGCTGTTGATGAAAATAATGTCTATGTCGGAAACTTAGCTGGTGTCATCTTTTCATTAGATAAAAACAGTGGTGATAAAAATTGGAGCACAAGTTTTAGCGGTGTTTTGAATTCCACACCCCTGGTCACAAATAATTTAATAATTCTACCTGATGTTCTTTTTTCTTTACACTTTCTGGATAAGCAAACAGGTAAAGTTATTAAATCGATTCCGCTTGATGGAAGGGCTAAACTTTCACCTGTAATTCATAAAAATATTTTATTTATCGGATTTGATGATGGGATAATAAGAGCCTATGAATTTATTGACTAAAATAACTTTAATTCTAACATTTACTTTTTGCAATAATTTTTTATTCGGACAGGATTGCAAAGCTACAGTATCAATAAAAACCGACGTCAATGAAGCAAAACTTTTTGTAGATGATGCTTATGCGGGTACGGGAAATAATTTCATAACAGAATTGGATTCGGGCAGACATGTAATTTATATTACAGAAAATTTTTGGAAGTGGAATTCTAAATCAATCAGAGATACAATTAACATATTTGACTGTAGTGATATAAATCTAAATTATTATTTAAATGATCAAAAAATTCTCGATACCGAACCTCAGGATGTTTATGTATTCAAAGGAGATTCTCTTATCGGTTTTACGCCGCTTTTACTTGATTTACAAAAAGGTAAATACACACTTGAAAAACCAGATTACACGCAAAAAACTATTAACTTTCAGGAAATTGTTTCCGGAGAGAAGCCAGAACTTCAGTTTGTAGGTCAGGAAAAAGGTAAAAGTTTTTGCGAAACAACATTATTTAAAGTTCTTGTTGGTACGGCTCTTGCCCTTGGCGCAACAACAGCATATTATAAACTGGAAGCGGACAAAAAATTTGATCAGTACCAGATAACCGGCAACCCGGAATTATTAGATCAGACAAACCGATATGATTTAATAAGCGGAGTAACCTTTGTTGCTATGCAAATAAACTTTGGCTTAATTTTATATTTATTCCTCTCCGATTAATTCCAACCAATTCGCTAAATTAGAAAAGTGTAACTAAAAATTAATCGATGATTACTGTTCTAGAATCAATTAATCTGTCTGCTCAATATTTAGCCCAAAAGGGTATTGAATCCTCTCGTATTAATGCGGAGCTTCTGCTTGCAGATATACTGGGTTGCAAACGGTTGGATCTATATCTTTCATTTGACAAACCACTCGGTAACCAGGAAATAGAAAAATACCGCGATTATATAAGAAGAAGAGGAAATTTTGAGCCTCTTCAATATGTTACTAGTAAGGTTGATTTTTATGGAATAGAATTAAGAGTGAACTCTTCGGTATTAATTCCACGACCGGAAACTGAGCTGCTGGTTGAAAATATTTTAAAGGTGTTATCCAGGGATAAAGAATCAACAATTCTGGATATCGGATGCGGAAGCGGAAACATAACAATAGCTCTGGCAGTGAATTTAGCTTTTTCAAAATTTATTTGTACGGATACGAGTAATGATGCTTTGAATGTTGCGAAAGAAAATGCTGAAAAATATTTTGTAGCAGGCAGGATTAAATTTGAGAAGCACAATATTTTAAAAGAAGAATTAAATAACTTTCCGCAGTTTGATATCATAGTTTCAAATCCTCCGTATGTTTCCAGAGAAGATTTTAAATCTCTTCAAAAGGAGATTAGAGAATTTGAACCGAAATCAGCAGTAACTGATGAGAGAGATGGCTATACTTTTTTCAGAGAGATATCAAGGAAATCGTTGAATAAACTTAAAGAAGGAGGTAGACTATTTTTTGAAATAGGCGAGGGGCAGAGTGAAGGTGTGACAGAGATAATGAAAGAAAACAATTTTAAAAATATTACAGTAATTAAAGATTACCAGAATATTGATCGGATCATTTTTGGAGAAGCAGGTTGAAAGCAATTGTCCAGAGGGTTAAATCAGCATCTGTCAAGATTCCTGTTGAGAACTATGTAGCAAAAATCAGTAAAGGACTTTTAATTCTTCTTGGAATTAAAACAGGCGACACAGAAAATGATGTTCTTTTTGTTGCTGATAAGTGCTGTAACCTAAGAATTTTTGAGGATGATGAAGATAAAATGAATAAATCAGTCAAAGATGTTTCCGGTGAAATCCTTATTATCTCTCAATTTACAATTTACGGTGAAACCTCAAAAGGTAACAGACCAAGTTTTATTGAAGCAGCCAGACCGGAAGAAGCTGTACCTTTGTACAATAAGTTTATTTCAAGAGTTAAAATGAATCTTGGTGAAGAAAAAGTTAAGGCAGGTATTTTTGGTGCAATGATGGATATAGAGCTTATAAATTATGGTCCGGTGACAGTTATTGTTGAATCTAAAAAAATAAGTAATGAATGAGGATTTCTGGTTGAAGCGATGCATAACATTTTAATGGTATTTCTAGATGGAGTTGGAATTGGGAAGAAGGATGCGTTGATTAATCCCTTCTTCAAATATGGATTTAAAGCTTTTGAAAATATATTTAAAAATATCCCGTCACTCAACAACCAATTTTTAACAAACGGGACTCATTTTCTTTTTCCTACTGATGCTACACTTGGAGTCGAAGGATTACCGCAAAGTGGAACCGGGCAAGCATCATTATTTTGTGGTTTTAATGCTCCGAAGTTTGTCGGCAAACATTTTGGACCATATCCATACTCAACTACAATTCCGATTCTACAAAAAGAAAGTATACTGATTTATTTTAAGGAGAAGTATAACAGCAGTTTTTTTGCAAATGCATACCCGAAAGCTTTTTTCGATTATATAAATTCAGGCAGATCTCGACTAAGTGTCACAACACTAACCTGCAAGCTTACCGGAATTAAGTTGAACCATGTAACTGAAGTAAGAACCGGTAAAGCTTTAACCGCTGAACTGACAAATGAAAGATGGAACCAGAGGCTGGGTTACAGACTTAAAGTTATAAAACCAAAGACAGCTGCACGCAGGCTATTAAAAATTGCAAAAAAGTATAAATTTACTTTATACGAATACTATTTAAGTGATCATCTTGGGCATTTAAGATTAGCGAACGAGTTCGAAAAGCTGTTTGCTGAGATGGATGAATTTTTATTTACGTTGTTAAATGAGGTTGATTCTCAACAAATGACGCTGGTAATTTGTTCAGATCACGGTAATCTTGAAGATCTATCCATAAAAACGCATACAAGAAATCCTGCACTTACTATAACTGCAGGAAAAGCAGCGAAAGCAATTGCCGAGTCTGTTAAGGATATCACTCAGGTCAAAGAAGCAATTATTAAATCTTGCATATGAAAGATTATCCTGTAATAAAAGTTACTATTCTATTTATTATCGGCATTTTATCAGCGCATTTTTTCTATGTAAATATAATACTGGTAAGTGCGCTTTTCATTGCCGGTGTGGTTCTAATAATTTTCAAAAAAAGTTTCAGCGATAATTTTTACTACTCGTTTTTAGTCTTTCTAGTTTCTGGAATTTTAGTTTTTTCAATTGGTAACCTTTTAGCGAAAGAAAATAAAATTTCGTTTGCCCCGTTTCTGACTAACATTGATAAAGTTAAAAATACAACGGCTATTGGGGAAATTGCCAAAATCGATCTTATAAAAAGCAATGAGCTTATTCTCTATTTGAATGCTGATTCCATTTACTCAGAAGAATTTTACATCAAAGATAAAATTCAATTGCTTTGCAAAATTAAGGCTGATAACAAATCCTTATTTGAATTATATGACGAATTAAAACCGGGCAACTATTTGAAACTGACCGGGTACTATTATAAGGGCAGGGAAGAGCGAAATCCGGGCGAGTTTGACTATGATGCTTATTTGAAATCAAAAGATATTTTAGGAATCCTTAGTATAAATGATACTTCCTCAATCAAGGTTATTAATCAACAAACAGATTTCTTCAAGAATCTAATTCATCAAACACGGAAAAAAATTGATTGGCAAATAAAAAAATATCAATCTCCTGAAACTGCTTCTTTGTTGCGAGGTTTGCTGCTTGCAGATAGGGGAGAAATTAATTATCAGACCAAGCAGCAATTCATTAATGCAGGGGTGGTACATGTTCTCGCAGTTTCTGGATTACATGTTGGGTATATTATTTTGATTTTTTTATTTCTTTTTGGAAGATTTAATTTATTCCTCCGTTCGATATTAACAATCGTTGGTCTGCTTTGTTTTATGTTCATTACGGGAGTTCCGCCTTCAGTATTTAGAGCGACGGTGATGGCAATAGTTATTATTGTAGCCTATCTTTCCAACCGAAGCACAAATCTATTTAATTCAATTTCAATTGCGGCATTAATAATATTAATTATCAATCCTAATGAAATTTGTAATCCTGGTTTTCAACTTTCATTTGCTGCAGTTCTTTCTATTGCTCTTGTCTATCCTTTCCTTGAAAAACATATAGCAAGCTGGAATATTCAAAGCAGAACATTAAAATTTTTTATTGTGCTTGCGGGAGTATCTTTAAGTGCGCAAATAGGAACTCTCCCTTTCACTTTAATGTATTTCAATAAATTTTCAATCATTGCTTTGTTTACCAATCTTATTGTAATTCCAACGATTGGCTTCATAATCGCTACGGCAGTTGTAACTTTAGCATTATCTTCATTTTTACCAGTAATTGCAATTTACTTTGCCACAGCTAATAATTTGATTACAAAATGGACTTTAAGCTTGATAAAATTCTCAGGTGAATTAAGTTTTTCGCATGTCAATATTTACAGTTACACACTTACTGATTTAATTTTATTTTACCTGATGCTTGCAATTCTACTTTATTATTTACCTCGATTCAAAAACATAATTGTAAAAGTTGCTCTATTCGGTCTGGTTGCAGCTAATGTAATTCTTTATTCCTCAATTGATAGTATCAATCTTCTTCCTGAAAATTATCTAAGTGTGTTTATGATTGATGTAGGGCAGGGAGATTCATTTCTTATCCGATTCCCGAATGGAAAAACTGCGTTAGTTGATGCCGGAAATACAACAATCGCCTTTGATAATGGTGAAAGAGTGGTAATTCCTTTACTTAAATATTTAGGAATTGAAAAAATAAACTATGGTTTAGTATCTCATATAGATGCTGATCATTACGGCGGATTTGTTGCTTTGGTCCTTGATGGTTTAATCGGTGAAATTTATAAACCAACACTTGATACTTCATTAAGCAAAGATAAAAGATTTGAAGAATTCCTTATGGAAAGAAAAATTCCGGTTAATTATTATTCAGAACGGAAAATGGAAATTGGGGACGCAGCTCTGTACTTTTTATACGATAAAAAAATTGAAAACATTGCTGGGAAATCAACCAATAACCACAGTGGGATCTTCAAATTGGTTTATGGAGAGACCAGCTTTTTATTTACCGGAGATGTAGAGAAAAACGTAGAAAAAATTTATGCTGAAAAGTATAAGAAATTTCTGGATTCAGATGTACTAAAAGCGGGTCATCACGGAAGTAAAACCAGCTCCTCGGAGGTATTCTTAAGTTACGTAATCCCGAAATACAGTTTGATTAGCGCCGGATTTAAAAATAAATTTGGTCATCCTGCTTCTGAAGTTATGCAAAGACTTGAAAAGTACGGCTCAACTATTTACAGAACCGATTTGCAAAAGGCTGTGCTTTTAAGATCTGACGGAAAGCGGATTAACGTTATAAATTGGTGAGTAAATAAATCATTTTAAATAAATAAAGAATAAAACTATGGATAAAAATAAAATTGAAGTAGGTATTATAATGGGGAGTGATTCTGATCTTCCTATAATGGAAGATGCTGTTAAAGTTCTTCAGGAATTTGGTATCGGGTATGAAGTAAAAATATTATCTGCTCATCGTACACCGGATCAGCATTCTGAATATTCAAAATCAGCAGTTGACAGGGGTTTAAAGATAATAATAGCGGCAGCAGGTGGGGCAGCACATTTGCCGGGAGTGACGGCTGCTCATACAACATTGCCAGTAATTGGAGTTCCGATAAAAGGAAAATCTCTGGAAGGAATGGATTCTTTGTTATCTATTGTACAAATGCCGCCGGGTGTGCCAGTAGCAACGGTTTCCATTAATGGTGCTAAGAATGCTGCATTACTTGCTGTAAGCATAATAGCCATTGGAAACTCCGAAATTAAGACTAAACTGGTTCAATACAAGAAAAAAATGGAGAAGGACTCCCTGGCTAAAAATGAGAAAATAAAATTATGAAGAATTTTTAGTTTTTGGTACGAAAATTAGGGCGGAATCAAACCTCCTGATGAATAAAATTTAATGTTGCAAATACTTGCTTTAAAACATAAAATTCCTTAATGTAACGGTAATAATTTTTGTGTGCATAACATTTCAATGATTTTTATCTTCTCTAATAAATTAAACTATGAATTTCACTTTACGCGTGTATTCTCTGTTCTACATCTAATCAACATATCATCAATAAATTATCGGAGGTCTATCTTATGAAAAAACTAACACAACTTTTTTTGGTTCTTTTTCTTTTGGTTGCTTCGTGTGGTTACTTGATGGCTCAGAATTTTGCGCCATATGGTTTAGCACCAAATACTTTTAACGGAAAGCAGCCGCAATACACAGAGGCTTCTAATCCTCTTGCCAATACCGGATACGGCACTGATGCAATTGGTGCAGGCTACCCATTTATTTCAATGCCAATACCTGCAGGGACACCCTGGACTGTTTTGAGTGCTAGTAATGCAGTCTGGTTGGCTGGAGGTGATATCGATGGAAATACAGGTTTATACTATGGTTGTAGCTATGTCGGTTTAGCTTCGAGTAATTTGGTAAACGTTGATTTAACAACTGGTGCATATACAAATGTTGCAGCAATTACAGGAATTGCTTCTTATCCTGTTGCACTGGCATATAATGATGTTACCAACACCTGGTATTTTGGTGAAACTGACGGTTCTACTTCATCGCTGTATACTTTGGACATCGGCACAGGTGTTGCAACCCTTGTTGGTGTTATATTTTCTGGTCAGCTGATTGGTATGGCAATAGATTGTAACGGTATGGCTTATGGAATGGAGATGAATACAGATCAGCTTTATTCTATAGATCTGAGCACCGGTGTAGGTACTGCTATCGGCTATATGGGTTATGATTGTATATATGCCCAGGACTGTGACTTTGATGCAACAACAGGCATATTATACCTCGCTGCTTATGATGGGTCAAGTTCTACGGCATCTTTGAGGACTTGCGATGTAAATACAGGTGGAACAACTATAATAACAACCTGGCCCGGTTCAGAAGTTACCGGTTTTGCTATTGATAATACTTGTGGTCCTCCTTGCCCTGTAGATCCACCAACAAATCCAAATCCGTCAGATGGTACAACTGGTGTTGATATAAACTTGACTCAACTCTCCTGGACTAATGGTGCCGGTGCGACACAAATAGATGTCTGGTTCGATGGAGCAATAGTTTATTCAGGTGCGCCCGTTACCTCCTGGACTATTACACCCACACCCCTTGCGTATAATACAACGTATCATTGGAGAGTAGATGGTAAAAATGATACTTGTACAACTTATGGTCCAAGCTGGGCATTTACAACGATGCAGAATCCTAATTTAGTTGAGTGGTGTGATTATTTTACCGACCTGAGCAACTGGACCGCTGTTGGACCATTAGGACAGGCAAACTGGTCAGCAAGTAGCACAAGTACTGCCGGCGGAACACCTCCGGAAATGTATATGTCCTGGTCTCCATCATTTGTTGGCCTGAGCACAGTGAGGTCAGAAGTTATAACTGATTTCCCGAACAATGTATCAGTGGATTATTTTTTCAGGTTCTACTTAGATTATTATGCTAGTCCAAGCGGTGT
>Ga0307445_10001901_pt1 | contig 11644 bp, 12 predicted proteins | sample SalMarSW160330MG_FD_202147 | JGI IMG/M metagenome (GOLD analysis project Ga0307445, IMG submission 202147) | Salt marsh sediment microbial communities from the Plum Island Ecosystem LTER, Massachusetts, United States - SW1603-30 | ecosystem: Environmental > Aquatic > Marine > Intertidal zone >...
ACCGTATCCCCCCTTACCCCGCCCAACCGGATACTGCACGAGCCTCCCATCGGAAATCAAATCCATTGCACGCGATGGATACCATTGTGCAATCGCCTTCTTCATCATGCCTTCGCAGACGAAAAGCCTGTGGGCATGGCCGCCGTTTATTCTCCCGGCTTTCTTCCACTCCCTCTTTCGGGTCGACAAAGCCTTCCGTTTTTCGGTTTTTCCTGCGCAATTGACATCTGTAATTCATCGGACGGCGGAAGAATTCTTCTGTAATTTACCCGTGTCTATTCTGGGATTTCGCCAATTCGATATATTTTTCAGATTCTATGTAAGTGATAATTTTATTAACGGTCTGTTCCACCACTTTTTTTTCCGAACCACTCATGAATTCCTTTATATCACGACTTGTTTCAACATGTGGATTATTATGAAATCTATCTGGGATAATATCTTTTGCAAGAATAGTTGCTGTTTTCAGTGCCTGAATAATTTCTTTCTCCTCATCTCCTCTGACACCCACTACTTTTCCATCAAATATCAAGGCTCCGGGAGGCCGGGATTCGGAAAAGTTCATGGGGTCTGAGAACTGCGGAATTAATATTGTATGCCGAACACCGTCGCCATCTTTTAAAGAAAGCGATAACGATCCGCCATCCATTGCCATTGCGCAACTAATAATCGTAAATCGAGCAGGCATCTTTCATTTCCTTGTTATTGAAAAAATGATTCGGTCTTCACTACTCTCCGTCCAACGGTTTCACCTCAGCAGCCGCCCCCTTTGTGCAACCTTCATTTTAACCCATAAGCCAAAATCACATTTACTGATTTGCGTCCGGCGGTGCGCCGACCCATCGCATGTATGTTTGGTTTGAAGACCGGCGCTTGGGTTTTTCGGCTTCGCATAGGGTTTGCCGCGGTGCGTTCATTTCCACGCCTATATATATGGTTTGCCGGGCCATTTCTTGCTGTAATCCAATCCTTATGGTCTTATATTTTCTCAACGGATTCCCGGACTTCCATTCTACGAAGAGTCGATGCGTAACGAGCGCGATGGTGGATTTCCACTTCATTACTTCGCCGGATCCAATGGTCAAACCTCAAAACCCGAATATCGTCTTCCCCTCCCTACCGTCCGGTCTATTCTTTCGGATTGCGATTAATAAGAATAATCCCTTTCCTCGGGATAGAGCAAAGGGGCTAGACGGCTATCTGGTCAAACGAAAAAGGACGCCCCTTCTTGTTTATTACTTGGTCGACGGATTCCATCGATGGATTGGACGGGGGCTATTCAGCACCTATCTCTCGCCATTCTTTGGATAAAAGCGATAACATTATCAAATCTACGTAACCCTGTTCCTCCAATTCATATTGCCGCAACAGCCCCTCTTGTTTGTATCCTGATTTTTCCAATAACTTCAAACAGGGGATATTCCTCGGATCGGCAACCGCCTCGATACGGTTTAACTTCATATCTGTAAAACCAAATTTGTTTACAAACCTTATTGCGCTTTTCATTATTCCTTTTCGCCAATATTCTTTCTTCAATTTAAAACCGATTTCGGCCCGATTATGTGATATTTTATAATTATGCAACCCGATATCTCCAATATATTCTGGGCTTTCCTTTAGCGAAATTATCCATCGTATTCCGGTATTATTTCTATATATATTTTGGAACCAATTAATTTCCTTCCGCGCTTCTTCCATGGAATGATGGGCCGACATACCATAGTATTGCATCACGGCCAAATCGGTTGAAATTTGGAATATTGCTTCTGCATCGTGAAGGCTTGGTCTCCGAAGATGCACTTTGCTTAATTCCGTATCAGGAAACCGTCTTTTCGTTCCCATTTTTACTCCTTAGGGCGTGGAACACCCAGCGACCGGGCGCTACAATACCGCCCAAAATTCCGTTGGACCGCAGACCGGTCGGGGCTCTTTACAATTATTTAATATATGCATACATGAGCTGATCCATTACTTTTCCGTCTTTAATAGCGCTCTTTCTCAAACGACCCTCCAGTTGATACCCGGATTTCTCCAGTACTCTATGCGATGCTTTATTGGATTCAAAGGGTACAGCGTAAACCCGTAATAAATTGTGTTGCGCGATGGCATATTTGGTAACAGCCTTAAGTGCTTCCGTTACTATTCCTTTGCCCCAGAAAGGTTCGCCTAACCAATATCCCACCTCTGCGGATAAGCGTTCAATATCAGAATGCAACGTATAACCGATTCCGCCTGCCGCAAACCCCTCTGCGCAAATAGCATACATGGTCTCCGGATTAGCCTGTATGGCTCTTTCTATGAATATTTTGGCGTTATCCAATTTATATGGATTTGGAAATCCATCGCGAAGGTTTTGCCAAATCTTTCGATTATTGGCGTATAACGCCAGCGATTCTGCATCTTCCAAGCGGTACGACCGAACGACGCAATGTTCCAACGTTATTATCACAAGCATCTCCTCTTTGGCCGACCAGTACTCTGCACTCGGTCGATTGGCCGGTTGTTCTAGACGATCCCCAATATACTTTTTCGCCGCCGAAACGATTATTCCGTAATGTATCCGGTCAATGGTCCATTTGGCAGGAGTGCCCGATTGGGCTCAAAGCAGTTACCCATTCGATCATTTCGATTGATCGTTTTTATATCTCGGGAATCGTTTTTGGATTATTTCAACGATTCGTTTTGAGTCTTTCTCATCGAGAATAGACCCGAAACGATACGTTTGTAATCCTCCCCCAAAAGATCGTCCGCTATTTACAGCAATTCTACCGCGTGTATAACTCCAGAACGCCGAGCTTCTTCGCGTCCAGAATGACTGCAACAGATCATTTTGTCTTGAGGCGTATATTTCCGAAATACCTGCCGCCGATAATTTGAGGGTAACTCCGAAACCATGCATCTGATGTCGAATATGAATGTACTCATCCGTAATGGTAATAATCTCCCGTCCGGTCAATTGCCATAGAATTTCTATGTATGAGAATATTATCAGAATGAATAAAATCACAAATGGCAATATTACGGCTGCCGGTGTTTCCCTATATAACGCCTTCGCCATCCCGCTGGTGAATAAAATAATAATTATTGGACACAAAAGACATCCGCTTGCCAATACGCCAATGATTAAGCTTAAGATTTGATACCATTGTTTTCGATACGGCATGATTATGGAAATAACGTCTTCCGCTTCATCAATCTGGTAACGCGTTGATATGTCAAGCATAATGTAATGCTCCGCTCCGAGTAACGCTTCCCATGCGCACGGCCTAATGTCTTGGCGCTTAACCGAATAGAAGACTTTGTAAGACTATATTTATTATACTTTTTTACCGCCCAAGCTAAATTTTCTAAAAATACAAGGGGGAAGGCCCATTCGACCGCAGCGACGGGTTAACCAATTTCCACAATTCTTCCAAAATTTCTACACATTTTTCAACCATTATCTGCTTAATCATCCAGTCAGACCCATGGAGAAAAATGAATGTTGAAATCCAATGTTGAAAAACCAGCAAAGCCGGGATCAATTTTTATTATGTATGGAATATTGAAAGGGTATGTTAACTATCCGAGCATAATCGTTGTGAGATCGTTAATTAAATCAAGATGTATCAGGAATACGCTAAACAGGAACTTACCCGATGACGTAAAACAAATCCTTTCAATGACCTTAGGAATTTATTTAATATTAATGGAATACCTTGACCGGGAGACAGCGCTTGCGCTCGTGAAGGTCATAATTATTCCCATGGGTTTGATCAACCAAATGGCATTATTCCGATACGTGGAAGAGCCCAATCATACGATGGTAAATTTAATCCATCAGGCCAAGCGATTTAAAGCGGAAGGTCCAATGCGATTAAATAAATACTCCATAAACGCGCAAACTGAAAACAGGTATTCGTTTTCAGTTCACAATTGTGTATTTTTAAGGCCGTTTACCGACAACGGCTGTCCGGAATTAAGCGCCATTTACTGCTCGGTTGATCATGCCGTATACAATCTTTATTCCCCCGGAAAGATAGTATTTTCACGCGGCGGCCGGAGTAGAATCATCGCGGAAGGAAACACATCATGCGACTTTATCTGTGAGGCTATCGCGTAAATAAATCTCCACTAACTGCCTGCGTGTCAGCCGTTTGACCGGATGGGCAGGAGTAGATTCATCATGTATATTTCACCGGCGCGGTTCATTCCAGGGTCAACTCCAAGCCGAAGGCTGCGCCTCACGCGAGGCAATTATCCATATATTCCTCCACAATATCTTATTGTCCACCGGTTCCGATCAGGCTTTGCTCCTCTCGCACAGTGCATTCCAGAGCGCTTCCGCCTGCTCCGCAATCGTGACCTCGGATCCTCCCGTTGGCCTGACAATCATCAGCCGGCCTGCCGGACGATACAGGTAGAGCACGATGCTCCCAAGATCGAAGAACTGTTTTTGGCCGGCGAATTCGGCGGAGTCGGAAAGCTGGAAGTACCGGCGGGGGGCGGGGTTGTTTAACTCGGCCCAGATTTCCACGGCCGCCTTCCCCTTTACGTTGATTTTTTGACCGTTCCCGCCTTCGATCGTAAGAAATGCCGACTCGGGCCGGTTGGGATAAGTGACCAGGTTATAAATGAAGCCCGTTTCCGCATCGAGTATGTTCCCTATATCCTGCGGCCGGATGGGCTCGGCCGGCGAAACGGGACTTTTTAAGAACCGCGTGGGATCGACCGGGATGACCATTTGTACACCTCCTGAGAAGGATTGAAAAGACGCGACCGGTATGTACCGGTATCTATTGTACATTGTCGGAATGGAAAGGTGGTACTGGAGGATGCCTGCTTGCGGCGGTATTTTTGAACCACACAGCCCGCCCTGGCCCTGAAGTTTTTCTTGTCCAACGACCGGCGCGTGAGCCGCCTGGCCGGCTACGCTGGGCCGGGTTCAGTCTACACCACCCTCCTGTGAAGCGCAAACTAGCGATGACGACAAGCCGAAGGTCTGGTCGGCTTCAGGGCTTTGCTATGGGCAAATTTATATATTTTCTTCGTATGCTCAAGAAATTATTATGCGAATCTGTCCTGGTCGACAGACAAGGGAAAAGCGCCTGCCCGCATGGCGCTGCAGGCATAGGGGATAAGCTTGCAGGAACCCAATAGCCCATGCTACCGTACGCTGTTCGGCGTACGGTAGCGTGGGCTTGCATTAATCAGTGTTAGGCAAAGCGAATGTAATCAATTTCAATATCTGTTCCACTCGTGGAAAGGGGATAAATTTGAATCTCTGTAATCAGGCCATCCCATCCGGCAATCTTTGACATATCAAATGAATACGTATGAAATTCCCCATCGCCGATAAGACCAACTCGCAAAGAAAGGCCAACTCTCTTCGACCTGGATTCATCGATGCCACCGCTTGATTCTGAGCCGCAGTAGACTTGGGCTTTATCGGAGATACCCGGGCCAACTTTCATATTGACTTCAATGATTTGGATTAACCTCATAGTCATTCCAGGCTAATAATCAAGTAAATACCCTGTAAAATCGGAAGGGGCTCCCAGCCAAGCTTCCAAATTGACATCATAGAGAGGATGACGGGAAATTATCTGCCAAAACATCAAATAAAAAAAACACAATATTGCAGAAAAAGCGCTTAACGGCTTGTCGCTCAGCTGCTTGGCCGGGCTGCGCAGGACTAGGGGCAATATACAATATCTTTCATCGAAGAACATGCCAACCCAAACAATAAGCCAAGGACCAATACGGCCGCAGCGTAGGGTTGGGCGTGCTTAGAAGTAATACTCTCGATCGGAGTAATAATTCCTAATTTGAATTTTTTCTTATATGATTGCGTAAGTGATAAGACCACAGGCCATAACCATTAATATCAATGCAAATATAAAGAAACCATCAGCAATTCTTTCCATGCGCTGTTTTCTCTGTTCTTCTACCGATCTCATTGCTGCGTATGCGAACAAACAAGCTGCGAGAAACATTAACGAATCTAATGCCAGAAAATCGTCAATTAAGGTACTTACATTCTGGCTGGAAATTACAACGCGAATGATTCCGATAACTGTGAGACATACACCGACCATCGCCGCAGAAACGGAGAATATATGTATGGAGATGCCCGCTTGCTTGCTTTCATTATTATTGGACAATGTAGCACCTCTCCTTCTATTGACCCATCGGCATGCGATTGAGCCGCTTGACCGGCTGCGTAAGACCAGGTTCATTATCCTTGTACTTTCACCAAAGAGTATACCAACGAAAAGACCAGACCGCGGGCCAAATGGTACGGTAGGGGACATAGGTAAGACCTTGTGGCACACTCCAAACAGCCCCTTGGAAGTGCCCTATGCCCTGGAAGGAAACGTCACCTATGGACCAGAACGCTCAATTCATCGCCGATCTTTTAAATGATCGGTTCTCGTTTATTGAGCTTTGCGAGCATTATGAGATATCCCCCCAAGACTGGATACAAATGGGTTGAACGATACGTCGAAGATGGCCCAGCGCCCTCGAAGACCTTCCCAGAAAACCTCACCACATGAAATGGACGAGTGTATAGATAATCTACATACCCATCACCAAGAGTGTAAAGTCCCCATTTTATGCGTCAATTGAAAGTCGATATTTATGCGTGTGATTTTGCATAATTACACGACCCAGAGCCTCGTGGGGCCGGATTCTATTGTGATCAATCAACCATTCTTCGACAATCGTTCTTATCTCCTCAAGGTGGGTACACCAATAGGCATCCAAAACTTGATGCTTATTTTCCGCAGCAGCTACGCTTTGCACACAAGAATCGCTTGAAGGGATTGTGAAGGTAGGGATTTATCATTTAATAAACCCAAAAGCACGGGCAATTGCCGGAGTTTTCGGGTGGGGGTTAAGGACTACGCCAATCGTAAAACTTGGTAATTAGTCCGGAAATCTATGAAGTTATGCTTAGTCTACAATCTTTCCCGGGCTTATGTATTTCAATATTCATCAGGGAAAAATGTTTGCATTTCTTCATTGCTCAAGCCAAAGAAATCCTGTAAGTGGTTTTTCTCTATTTCCGGCTTTTCGATAATAATTTGCCGCATAATTGCCACATGATCTTCCCAAGAAGCATAATTTACTGGTTTGGGCCACCGCTCCAGTTGCCTTGGCATTTCAGATTCAATTTCCGCAATCATAGCATCATAAATGGGTAGTAATCGTTCGGGATTAAAATAGGTATTTATATACAATGCGTAACGTTTTATAAATTCTCCTTTAAAGGCATCATTCTTCATCAAATTCACATGCAGCGTTGTATCTATCCAATCATCTACACCCATGCCATTTGGATCAAATATTTGAGAGATATTATTCCATGTATATGTCTCCATAAATAGCGCCCAGTCCATATCGTAAAGTATCCAGCGCCATTTTCCGCCATTTTGATCGCGCCAATACTTGATATTCCCAGAATCTGTATTTCCAAAATAACACTGAATAATTAGATAATCAATAAAATTATCAATATCTATTTGCGAAGCCACATACTCATAATATTCCCGAACTCGCATATCATGATTTGAAACATATTCAATCAAATCCATATAGGCTGTATTACTGCCAGCCATAACAAAGCCATTCCAAACAAGGATATCCACTTTTTTCGGATCCACACCATGATGACTTGCTAAATAATCTTCATTCACTTTTTCGCGAATGTTATAAAGCCCCCAATATTCTCCGTTGATATATACCACGCAAGGTCTCGAATCCATAACGTCAATATCAATCACATCTTTTACAACTTTGTGAATAAATGCATCTCGTATCTTGGTCATATATGAATCTTGTCCAGAGGTCCGCAGTAAGAAATGCTTGAAAGAAGTCACTTCATTTCCATCAAAAAGTGGATAATTGATTTCTGCCGTGCCGTACTCCTTTCTCAAGTGAAAAGCAAATGATTTTTGCGGATCTATTTGACTATAGCCTCCAAATATTTCAAATCCAGCATCAAAAGACAATGCCAACAAACCATCTGTTTCATAAAACTCCACATGCACAGGCACCTCAATATCCTGAAGCGGATTTGAATAAATGCCTTCGCTTCCAAATAAATACTCAGGCTCAGTAGATAATGCACAAATGGGCAAATCATGCTCAACACCAACAGTGTACGTTTGAGTTGTCACTATTGAAGGGAGTTGTCCATCCGCAATTGCAATCGCCCGAACCGTCTTGGATGAATCCAATAATATTGGCATTGCATAAAGAATATCCGAAGATGTAGGCGATGACCCATCCAATGTAAAATATATCCTCGCCCCTTCTTCTGCAGTGAGCATTAACAACCGTCCAGTGGAAATTTCGCCGCCATTAAGTGAGAATACAACAGGTTCTGAATAACTCTTTTCATAAGTCGTAGAATTGGTTTCCCCTGGTGTTGGTTTTTCAAAATACACTCTTTCCCCATTTTCATTCAAACCACTGGACACGTTTTTTCCAAGAAAGCCCGTCTCAAATACCTGCGGCTCATCGCAATCGATATCGCAAAGATACAGCGTCTCTCCAGAGGCGCTTATAGAAAATGGCACATAATTACTTGTACCATCTGCATCAAATTCTGCATCCGCAAATAATACGGCAAAACCATTCGCAGGAAGAACATAATCCGAAAATACAAATTTTGCTTCCTGTTCCGAACCTTTGCTGAGAGAATATCCTTTTAGATTAATATCCCGGTCTGTGTTATTCTTAAGCTCAATCCAATCATAATAGTTGCCATTGGCATCAGCTAAAAATGATTCATTCCTTGCCATCACCTCATTGATACTGACATCCCACACCGTGCTTGAGGGTTTCAACTCTTCCATAAAACCATGTGTGCTGTTTTCATTTCCTGGCGTAGGTTCAGAAAAATAAACCCATTTCCCACTCTTGAGACCTCTTGAAATATCCTTTAATAAAGGATCGATAGTTAATTCAACCAATACTTCACTATATTGATTGGATATCACCAGCGTCTCATATTTAGATAAACGGAAATTAGTATGCACATTTTCTGTTACCTTATCTTTTCCAGAAGCATAAATAACCAAATAAGCCCTTGGCTCAATTACTATATTGGGAAACGCCCATTTTCGAAGATTAGTTTGATCGTCTGTAAAATAAAGTTGCGCCAACGAAAATGGCTTATCACTATTATTATATAATTCAACCCAATCAATAAAATCGCCATCCTCATCATAGAGCACAGATTGATTATCCGTCATATATTCAGTAATCATCAAAGGAGATTCTATATAAACCTTAAAATCCGATGCCCTTTGTCCATCCATGCCATTATTTTCATTGGGTGTTGGATGATTAAAATAAAGCCATTCTCCTTCTTCATTCATCCCATAGGATATGTCACTATCCAACGGCGGGATTGTGATTTTTGAAATCAACGTACCTAGAGCCGATGTAAAATAAAGTGTTTCGCCAAGTTTGGCATTTAATTTAAAATTCGTATGCAAATTTCCGGAGCTATCAACTTCGTTCAAGCCCGAAGCATAAACAATCATATATTCTTGCGGTTCCATCTCAATTTCCGGAAACACCCACATCATAGGATCATCCATATTTGTTGATAGTCCCGCATCCTTAAGGTTAATGACCTCATCACCCGAATTATAAAATTCTATCCAATCCGAACTAAGACCAAACCCATCCAAGATCGTCAAGGTGTTTGATGACATCACTTCAGTGATAATAACTTTTGTCTGTTTTTGGAAATACGTATTTCTATTTTTTATCTCCAATTGGTTGAGTTCTATTTCAACTGTAATTCTCTTTTCAATTGCGCTCATTGCAAATATGAATCCGGTAATTAATCCAAATCCAATAATTACAATACGAATCTTGGCAAAAAGGGAAACTGAATTATCCATTGAGTACTCCTAAACAGCAAAATCCCCATCATAACCAAGGAGCGCAACTGAAGCAACGTTATTAATTCCCCCAATTTTATTTACGAGACCAGCGGTCTTTTTTCTTTCCCTGATCTCAACTGTCAATTCATAATTTTCACCATTGAATACTTTTGATTTCAATCGATATCTTTTTGCTTCACTTTCAATTAGCTTAAATACCAAATCGTTCGTTTCCTCTGTCCGATAAGAAATCACTAACAAATATGGGGTTTTCACATCCGATATTTTTGAAAATATAAACAAAGTGATTCCAATTACGACAGAAGAAATCAACGCCAATCTCCAAAGGCCTGCGCCGCTAACGATACCCATTCCAATTGCCCAAAATAAATAAGCTACATCAATCGGATCTTTGATGGCAGTACGGAATCGGACAATTGACAAAGCACCCACCATACCCAAGGACAAAATGATATTACTTGTGATTGCCAAGATAATGGACGAAGTAATCATAGACATAGCAATCAATGTGACATTAAATGTTTTTGAATACATCACGCCCTTATAACTGACACGATAGATATAAAAGATGAACAAGCCCAACACAAATGAAAAAAGCAACGTTAATGCAATTGACGTCACGGACAAATCAGCAGTAAAGAAATCTGTGTTTTTTAAAAAATCTTCCCAGGTCATATAGCTCCCTTTCTAATCACATGCCAACAACACAACACTTGACATATTTTGAGCTGGATTGCCATTGAAGGTTATCAATTTGAATAATATTTCGAATGACATCAGGAAAATATCCTGTATATTTCACTTCTAGAATAATTTGATCATGTGGAATTGCCGAGATCATATACCCAGTAGAAAATAAATCTTTTTGAAATATTCCCGCCTTAAGAAAATAATCAAAAGTAATTCGCACATCTCCATATATATAAATGAACGCTTCACGACGATATTCAACCACTACCCTTGGGCGTAAGTTTTTGGTTCGATAATAAAGATAAAAATCTTTAGCAACAACATCATCTTTATGCCCGAAAATACTTACATCGCCATTAATAAGTGCAGTATAGTCTTCCTTTGAGATTTGAACAAATGATTTTTCCGTAACATTTTCTCTTTTGATTTTTCTTTCCAGTTTAATGACATTCGATTGATAATTGTAAACACGAACCCTAAATTTCTTTCGATCTCTTATCCCACTCAGCTTATCAAATAACGCACTTTGATTATAGTCATCAAAATATAAACTTGAAATCAAATATCCCCCGCCTGCATCACTAAAGGAATCCCGCTGACAAATTTTGCTCAATTTATTTACCATCATATTTTTTTGATGCGCATTAATAAAATACTTAAATTCATTTCTAAACATTCGGGAGTATCCCATCACTTTGCGGGCCTGGCTGATATTCCCAACTTCCTTTGCAGGACGGAACAAGCCTGCCTTGTTCTTGATGATATTCTCTTCGTTCGTCATGTAGACACTCCTTGTCGATTATACCAAATTGCTCAAGAGTGTCAGAGTAAATCTTATCTTGTGCATAGTATTCACCAAATGAATCCTCCCCGCAGCAAGCTGCGGGGAAATGCCCTCTTCAGATTATAGTGAACAATCAAATTATTGAGACTTACCTAATATATTGACATTTGTTCTATTTTATGTTATTCTATCTGCATGGGAAATCCAAAAGGTGTCAAACGCGATTTTGATGCACTCGAAGAACGGCGGATGAAGGCAGCCAACC
>Ga0307445_10001903_pt1 | contig 11640 bp, 9 predicted proteins | sample SalMarSW160330MG_FD_202147 | JGI IMG/M metagenome (GOLD analysis project Ga0307445, IMG submission 202147) | Salt marsh sediment microbial communities from the Plum Island Ecosystem LTER, Massachusetts, United States - SW1603-30 | ecosystem: Environmental > Aquatic > Marine > Intertidal zone >...
TGAAGACCGAAGAGGCTGGGATTAAATAATAAAGGACTACATGGACAAGATCAAAGTCGGTGGAATAATGCAAAGCGACGGGCGTGCACTAATAAGAATTATGTCGGTGCCGGATCATGCAACCGTAGCAGCCACCGTATTGGGGTCCATGGGAGAAAACGGAATCAACATTGAAGTTCTGGTAGAGAGTTTCGACCTTGAAGGCTACGGCAATCTTTCCCTTATCATCGACCAGAAGGATCTGGATAATGCCTTGGATGCATTGGAAGAGGTCAAACCCACCATAGACGCCAAAGCGCTCTCTTACGTTCCGGACGTGGCCGTAATAACACTCTTTGGACCCCACTTGCGTGAAAAACCCCTCGTCCACGCCATGATGTTCTCTTCTATGGCTACCGTGGGAGTCAGCTCGCTGGCCATCAGTACCTCAATATCCAGTGTGTCATGCGTGGTGGAAGGCCGGTATCTCAATACCGCCACCCATGCCCTCACGGAGGCCTTTGATGCACCGTTTCAGGTCAAAGAAAGGCCCAAGGATTATTGAAAATGAGGGATGTGTAATATGCGACTCATTAACTTCTCATATTTCTCGTACATCGAATGCAGCAGATAACATGATTCCATTTCCTCAAATAAGCCCCAACATAATTGAAATCGGCCCCATTAAGGTCCGCTGGTATGGACTCATGTATGTGCTCGGTTTTCTGGCCGCATACTTCCTCATCAAGAGGCAGGACCGGGCCCGCAATCTTGGACTTCAAGGCCCACTCCTACAGGACCTTATTTTCTACCTTGCAATCGGCCTTCTTATTGGCGCAAGGCTGGGCTACATACTCTTTTACCAGTTTGCCGAATTCGGTGAATACCTGAACCACCCCCTGGAATTCATTGCGGTATGGCACGGAGGCATGTCTTTTCACGGCGGGCTTATAGGAGCCGTCCTGGCTGGCTTTCTGTTCTGCCGGCTACGCAAACTACCGGTGTGGGATGTGGCGGACACGGTCACCGTAACCGGACCTATTGGCCTCTTCCTTGGGAGATTGGGAAACTTCATCAACGGAGAACTCTACGGCCGCCCCTCCACAGTACCCTGGGCCATGGTCTTTCCTGCAGGCGGGCCCATTCCCAGGCATCCCTCCCAACTCTATGAAGCAGCTTTAGAAGGCATTGTGCTCTTTGTACTTCTCTGGAAACTCAAGGATCTCAAACTCCGCCCCGGTGCCATGTTCTGTCTGTTTTTAGGTGGTTATGGGGTGTTTCGCTTTGTGGCGGAGTTATTCCGCGAACCGGACCCGCAAATCGGGCTCTTCTGGGGAGTCCTGTCCATGGGGCAGATCCTTTGCTTCGCCATGATTCTTGCCGCAGTAATCCTCTGGATGGTCCTGCCTCGCCGGAAAACGGAAAACAATCCCTCCGCCTGAGCAAGGTCTTTAGGATCCTCATCAGTTTCCCGGGCTGAGGTTCGGGATAATACTGATTTTGCAAAACGATATTAATTACCTGCAACTTCAGAGCCCAAAAAATTTCGGACTATCTCTTCTATTTCTCCGGTCTTATCCCAGTAAAAATGGTCCGCCCCCTGGATAATCTTGAAGCTTGCATCTGGATTCCAGTCCGGAAGCATCTTTCGGATCATCTCAGGAGGCCCGATATCATCGCCTGACCCTGTAATGACCAACCTGATCTTTGGATTGTAGTCAAGGAAGGAAAAATCAATGAAATTAACCGGCGGGGATACCATGATCATCCGTTCCACCTGCAGGAAACGCTTGAGGCCCATTGCATTCACCCATGCACCATAGGAATACCCTGCAAGATCTATAGAGGGCTTTTCCAGTTCCTGAATATAAGTCAGGGCTGCCTTTACATCCTCTTGCTCTCCGATCCCGTCGTCAGAGCTGCCATCACTTTGCCCGACACCTCTGAAATTGATCCTGAGTGTTGTATAGCCCTGTTCACGATATGCTTTCACTATGGCCTGAACCACGTTATTATACATGTCTCCACCGTAAAGGGGATGCGGATGGGTTACCACAACGGCCTTTTGCCCGGGGGCACTGCCCAGTAGGCCTTCTATTTTCAACCCTTCGGATTGAATAAAGACTCTTTTTTCCTCTTCTGGCATCTTAATTAGACCCCCACGGGCTCACGCCCTGTACAATTATTTGGGTTAAAGGTGGCTTTGAGACCTATACAGACTATAAATCAATAACCACCAGGGCATCCACTGCCACTGGTTTGCTGCCGGAAATGATCACCGGATTGATATCGATCTCCTTGACCTTCTCATTTTCCAGGCCAATTTGACCCACCTTAATCAGTATACCAGCAAGCGCATCCAAATCCGCCGCCTCCATACCGCGCACGGCCTCCAGGATTTTGTGCCCTTTGATATCACCCATCATCTCCAATGCATCGCGTTTTTCCAAAGGGGCTACCCGAAACGAAATATCCTTTAATATCTCGGTAAATATTCCCCCGAGCCCGAACATTACGCAGGGACCGAACTGGGCATCACGGGTAAGCCCTATTACCAACTCCCTCTGTCCTTTAACCATCTCCTGGACCAGAACGGAATTCTCATTCCCGCCCATATTTGCCATGATTTCTTTAAAGGCCGCTGTCGCTTCATGTTCATTTCTGATGTCCACTTTGATCAATCCCTTTTCCGTCTTGTGGGAAATCTCGGCCGAGCAACCCTTCAGAACAAGGGGATAACCAATCTCTTGAGCGGCGTTTAAGAGATCTTTGACATCATCAACGAGTATCTCCCTGGTGATCGGTATCTGGTAAGCGGCCAAAACCTTTTTGGATTCATACTCAGAAAGCGTGGTCCTTCCTTCCTTTATTGCCTGTTCTATGATTTCCATTCAATCCTCCTTAGTCTTCTCAATACTTTCCTGTCCTGCTCTTTATCTTACGGTACTCCCAAAGTGCCGCCATAGCCCTCGCAGCCCTTTCCGGCGTGGGAAAATTCGCTAATGCCCCTGATTCTTCCAATGCCCGTATCTGTTTGTCCCAGATTCCCGGTGGTGACTCTATACAACTGATGACGGGCTTTTCCTGGGCCCATTTCATCAAAAGATTGCTTATCCCTTTTACCGCATCCACATTCGCCGATGCAAACATCATGAGAATGAGAATTCCATTTACATTGTCATCGTCCATAACCGCCCGTACGATCCCCTCTATGGCTGAAGAATCATACCAGGCCGGTCCCATGTCCACAGGGTTTGTTCTCAAGGCCAGCGGCGGAAGCAATTCGTTGATCCTTTGCTGCGTCTTTTCGATAAATCCGACAACCTTCAATCCTTGATCTTCACACAAGTCACAGGCCGCCATACCCGGCCCTGCCTGCCCGGATAGAACAGCCATGCCGGGTCCGTCAGGAAGAGTGCAGGAGGCCATGGCCTTTGCCGCGTCAAGAAGGTCCTCAGTACTATTAGCATATAAAATTCCTGCCTGCCTGAATGCGCCTGTATATACTTCATGCCGCCCTGCCATGGACCCGGTATGGGACAAAGATGCCTGGTCCCCCACCCTGCCTTTACCGGTTTTGTATGCAATGATCGGTTTTTGACCGCGCAATTTCGCGGCAGTCTCAATCAACTCACCAGGATCGTCAATGCCTTCAACATAAAGGACAATCACCTTTGTATCGTGATCATCAGCCAGATATTCCAGTATCTGTGCAAAATCCACATTCAAACGGTTGCCCAGTCCTACGATTTTACTGAAACCTACCTCCATTCTCATGGCCATAAAAGCAAGCAGGTGGGATATACCTCCGCTCTGGCTGACAAGACAGATTCCACCTTTTTTTACCCGGGAAAACTCCGGGGTAAACGAGGCATTGAGATCGGCGTGCAGGTTTACCATGCCAAATGTGTTGGGGCCTATGACCGGCATGCCGGCCTCGTTGGCAATGCCGGCGATTTCCTCATGAAGATCCGCTCCGGCCGTATCATCGATCTCTTTGAAACCCGCTGTAATCAGCACAATGCCTTTGACACCCTTATCCGCACATTCCCTGAAAACACCCGGTACGAGTCCTGCGGGCAACACCACAATGGCCAGATCAATAGGGCCTTCATAATCTGCTATCGAAGGGAAGGCCTTTAAACCCATAATTTCACTTCCTCCAGGATTAACCGGGATAATCTTGTCGGAAAATCCTCCCTTTGTCAGGCTTTTCATGACATGAAAGCCGAGTTTGGCCTGTTTGTCCGAGGCCCCGATAACGGCAACGGATTCGGGATTAAAGAGTATTTTCATATTAGCCATTTTGTTCATAAGCCTTAATTCTTTTCCAAATTCGATCAGGTTCTTCGCCCGCCTTCATCATAAACCTTAGCCGGCAAGGAATTAATTTCTCTATTCATGCAAGGTTATTTGCACTTCTCAAAGGATTGAAGTCCTTTTGCCTGTTTCTGCCCAAGGGTATACTGATATCCTCCGCCTATACCGGCAGTAGCCGCTTCCGGACCAGGATAGATCAGCACCCCGGCAGGCTCTAACAACTCGTAGATCGTGAGGTATTCCGTTTCAGAACCGGTTATGCTTCCTATTACAGGTTTCCTCAAACTCTTGCAGACGGCGCCGGTGTAACCAAAATCGGGCACAAAAAAACAATTGGCGTGAAAGGCGATGGATATCAGCAATATGCAATCCACATTCGGGTCAAGGTCCAGGGCCCTCAACGCGATTTCAAAAGATTTTTCCGCGCCATTGACATTTATGGCCGGCCCGATATCAACAGGATTCTCCGGCACTTGATAGGCTGTATAGACCGGTTTCAAGGCTTCCTTTGTCTTGTCTGTCAATTCAGCAAGCTCAAGGCCGTATTTTTCCATGGTATCAACAGACATGATAGCCCCTGCCCCGGTATTGGTCACTATCCCCACCCTGTTTCCCTCAATACGTATCTTTCGAGAAAGAAGACGCATCATATCGAGGAATTCATCGACGCTATAAGCCCTTACAAGACCTGCCTGTTTGATTGCCGCATTGATAATAGTATCATCGGCGGCTAATGCCCCGGTATGGGAGCCCGACACCCTGGCCCCCTCCTTTGTCCTTCCGGGCTTGAATACCACGACAGGCTTTTTTGTCGATATGCGGGAGGCCGTATCCATGAAGCGCCTGGGATTCTTGAACGTCTCCGAGTATATTCCTATGGCGAAGGTATTGGGATCATCATTCAAATATTCCAGGACGTCAGAATCATCTATATCCGACTTGTTTCCGAGGTCAATGCACTGACTTATACCGGTTTTTCCAAAACTCATGAACCATTCGATTATATTTGTGGCAAACTGCCCGGTCTGGCAAATGAAAGAGGCGTGGCCTTTGAGCGGCTGTTTGGTGTCTATCATGGAGAGTATAAAATCGTTGTAAGGATTAGAGTAACCTACGGTATTGGGCCCGATTATCCGTATACCGTATTTATGGGCCGTCTCAACCAGTTCCTCTTCCTTTTTCCTCCCCTCGACCCCGCCGTCAGAATAACCTCCAGCAGCCACTACCATTCCCTTTACCCGTTTCCGCGAACATTCCTCAAGCAATGTGAGATTACCGTCAATCCCCAGCAAGGAAAAAACCAGTTCGATTTCTCCGGGAATCTCGGAAATGCCGGAATAAGTTTTGAGGCCTAATACGGGATTCTTTTTAGGGTTAACGGGATATATTTTCCCCTTATAGTTAAACCTGACAAGGTTATTTATCAGTATGTTGCCGGGCCTCATGGCCTGATCGGAAGCTCCTATTATGGCTATGCTCTTTGGCCTAAAAAAGTATTCAAGGTTTTTCATGGCGCGTTCAGCTCCCCTTCGTGTTCTGACTTAGATGTCGGTATACGGTCTTTGCCAAACTCGGCCTTTTCAAGTTTGTCAACCACTCTTTCGAAAATCTCACTTTCCTCCGAAGTCAAGATGGATAAAAATATTCCGTTGTTCTGATTATAGAGTTCCGTCAATTTTTCTCTCATTAATTCCGCCTTTGGGGTGAGAAAGATCCTTATAGCTCGACGGTCATCGGGGTCGGCCTTTCTCTCGATCAAATCATCCCGTTCCAATCGGTCCAGCAAGCCGGTAAGGGTGGCCTTATCTAAAGCAACCTTTTGTGCCAGGACGCTGATCGGGACGCCATCCTCCTCGTAAAGGGCGGTAAGCATAAAAAATTGCGTTGTAGTAAGCCCAAAGGAAGCCAGTTTTTTTCGAGTAATCTTAGACATCTTCCGGGCGACCCGTCCTACCTGAAGACAAAGACAGTCTTTAAAAAGCATGGTCGTTCCTCAATTCTTAAATGTTTGAAGAATTTGAAGAAATAAAGTAAAAACCCATAAAGTATTTGTACAAATTATATTTACATTAACTATGTTTACATATGTGAACTGTCAAGAAAAATTAGTAAAAACAGCAATTATCGCCCCGGCACTGTTTAGGCTTATGCCGGTTGTTACTTTTTTATGCATTCCGCAGATACGGCAGTATCCCGCGTTGTCATATAGATTGCCACAGCCACAAGCAAGGCACCGAAACAAAACAGGAATGATGTCCTGTACGCCTCCCCGCCCGTTGTAATACCCGAAGACATATGTTCCATAATCCCGCCTAAAAGGTGGATGAATACACCGGCGCCCATCACAGTAAAAAAGTTGATTCCAGCCATAGCTGTAGCTGACATTTCCTTAGGCATAAGGTCCTTTATGTGGCCATACATGACCTGGCCGAAAGAATTAAAAAACCCAATAGCGAATAAAAGCGATCCGAGCATCGAAAGATATGTTGTTCCTCGCCACTGGGAAAATGCTAACGTAGCCAGGGCAGAAAGAAAAAGGCTGATAATTATGGTGTTTTTTTTGGACCGAAGGAAGCGGTCCGAGACTACACCACTGAACGGGGAGCCGAGAATAAGTCCAAAACTGAACATGAATAGGAGATTGCCGGCGGTAATGGGAGAAAGTTTCAAATATTCTATGAGAAAAGGACCGGCCCATAACGACTGGATTGCCGCATAAGAGCCATAGCGAAAAAAGGTGCTTAAAGAAATTGCCCAATAATTCCAACTTGAAAAAAGTTTTTTCAGGGATGTAGATATTGAAGAATGGCCGTTTTTTTCTTGAAGGATATTATTGTGCCTTTGTTTATCTGAAGGCATATCGCGAATGATGATCACCACCCATATGGCTAAAAAGGCGTTGAGGCCTGCCAAGGAATAAAACGATTTCCGCCAGCCCAAGCACTCAACCAGCATTGCCAACGGAGTGGTTGCGGCCAGACTGCCAACCGTGCCTATTGAAAGCAACAGCCCTGAAAGAGTTGCAAATTTGCTAGGATCGAACCATCTGGTTAAGAGCTTGAGGGGGCCTATAAAATTGGCTGCCATCCCAACACCCAGCATTGCCCGCCCTATGACACCTCCCGCCATACCGCCGGCATGGGCGAAAATGACAGCGCCGGCAGCGCCTACAAAATTGAGGATGGTCATGGTAATCCTTGGCCCAACCCTGTCAAGGAATAAACCGAGTGGGAGCTGGACGATGGCAAAGGAGTAAAAGAAGGCGGCACCCATGAGACCCAGGGCATGAGGGCTTAGATTAAGATCAGCTACGAGATTAGGGGCGATAATTGCGCTTGAAGCCCTATAAAACAAAGACATCAGAAATAGAAAAGCGCAGGTTCCAAATATCGTCCAGCGTCTATAAGGCATAAAATACTCCTTTTAGCATTCATCGATAACTTTGCAAAAGTCGAGGGTGCCGCTCACAAGATGCCTCATCTTCGGGGAGATCCGACGCGTCAAGTGTGAAGATGAATTATTATCTATTGATCATCCTGTAGGGCTCAAGTCAAGGCAATTGGCTGCCTCAATCTCCCAAATTCTCTTGTATTTATTCAAGCCTGAATGTTATTACCTGAATCTTAAATAAACAATCTTGAATGAATTAATAAAATAAACGTGTTTTCACCTACTTAGACAGGTTTTTGGCAGTTTTTGGCTTTCCATCCTCCATAACAGCCGACTTAGGAATCGAAGAAAAGACTGCTTCAACCTTCATATCTGAAAAGTTTCCCGGTACTCATGTGCCGGATAGCTCAGATGTCTCAATTGGTTGAGATAGCATAAAAGGCACCAATTATGAATACGAAAAATGAAACTTCCCAAAAGGAAGCACATGATCTTAAAAAGGCAAAGGCTGATATTTTTCTGACAGGTGGCATCGTCCTAAATGTCTATTCTGGCGAACTGCTGAAAACGAACATAGCAATAAAAGGAGAAAGAATCTGGTATGTCGGTCCATCTTCAGATGTGGTGAGTAAGGATACGCAGGTTCTGGATTTCGCCGACAAGGTCCTGGTGCCAGGATACATTGATCCCCATTTTCACCCATGGTTCGTTTATAACCCCATATCATTTGGTGAAGAAGCATGCCGTCTTGGGACCACCACCCTTTTCTGTGACAATTTGATTTTTTACATGTTAATGGGTGGAAGGCTTTTTGAAAGATTTATGGATTCATTATCGGGAATGCCCATCAAATTTCTCTGGTTTTGCAGGGCAGTCCCGCAAACGCCTATGGTCACGGAAGATGAGCTCTTTTCATTTGAGAATCTTGAGAGACTTTTAAACAATCCCCTGGTTCAATCTTTAGGAGAAATCACAAGATGGCAGGAGCTTTTAAAGGGCAATCAAAAGATTATGGAAATGATAAAAGCCACAAAAAAGTTTGGAAAAAGAGTTGATGGTCATACGGCAGGGGCAAAATATGAGGACCTGAACATAATTTCCAGGTCCGGGGTGGAATCCTGCCACGAGAGCATTAACGCGGAAGAAGCCCTGGAAAGACTTAGGCTTGGATTCCATGTCATTTTAAGAGAGAGTTCACTGCGGCGCGATTTATCGGATCTTTTGAGAATCGTGACGGAGAACAAGGTATTGACGGACCGAATAATGTTGACGACTGATGCTTCGTCCCCCTTATTTTATGAAGAATTTGGGGCTACCAACCACGTCCTAAAAATTGCAATAAAAGAGGGAATAGATCCGATAATGGCCTACCGCATGGTAACGATCAATCCTGCTGTGTATTTCGGCATGGACCACGAACTTGGTGGTATTGCGCCCGGCAGATACGCTGACATACTTGCCTTAAAAGATCTCTTCCACCCTACACCGGAATTAGTCATCTCCAAAGGCAGAATCATTGCCGAACATAGCAATCTTCTAGAACCTTTTCCATGGGAAGGCTGGGAGGCTTTTTTCCCATCTGCCTCATTTTCCAGACGCGACTGGTCAGCCAAAGCCCATCTTTTTCAAATAGCAAGTCCTAAGAAAAGCTTAACGTTTCCGACCATTAAACTTATCAATCCCGTGATCACCCGTATAGAGTGCGTTGATTTCATTATGAAGGATGGCCTTCTGGATTTGGATGGAAAGGAAGGGTTTTGCTTCCTTGCCCTCATTAATAGGCATGGAAAATGGATCACAAACGGGATTATTCAGGGTTTCGGTATGGTTGAAGGCCTTGCTTCCTCATTCAACACAGCCACTGAAATCCTGGCCATAGGACGTGAACCAGAGGCAATGAGCGCAGCGGTAAACAGGGTCCTCGAAATAAATGGAGGGATTGTGGCAATTGAAGACGGAAAGGTTGCATATGAATTCCCCCTACCGCTCGGGGGCATGATGTCAGACGTGTCCGTAAGACGTTTGGCCCGTAAAGATATGGAACTCAGGGAATTCCTCTCCAAAAGAGGATATCCCTACGACGATCCGCTTTACACATTCATTTTCTTACCCAATGATTTTCTCCCCGATGCAAGGATCAATTATCGGGGAATTGTGGATATCAGGAACAACGAAGTCCTGTGGGAGAGGAGAGGCCTGGAAAATTAACTATGATTGGATAACCGCGGGCTTAAATGCATATACTCACCACCCTCTTTCATCATAGTAATCTTGTACCAGCCTATCGACATCCTGCCGGTCGAGTTCTTTTTTTCCAAAATAGTCACGAAGTCTAAGGGGTTGACCGTCAACTCCTGTCATGGGTCTAAACCAGATTTCAGGGGGTCGGTCATCAGCCCGGTCAAAACCTTCTTTTGTATTGAGTCCTTTGAGGGTATCCCAGATCCTTACCGCGGACTGCCTCATATGCTCGTCACTTACCTGAAAACCCGTGACAGCCACAAATAATTTCCGGCACAGTTCGAGACTGTAAAAGCGGTTATTGAAGTGCCTGTTGCATATGCCCAGGCTGCTCAGGATCGTGTACCAGTCTTCCGAATAGCGGGTCATTCGTCCTACGTTGAATCCGAGAGGCGAGTCCATAATACGCTCGATTGCCTCTTTGTCGGCGCCCATCCGTTCAAGATGTCTCATAAACAGGGGCAAATTATCCTCTGTCTGGCCGGGCACATAGGTGGGTGATCCCCCGCTCTGCGACCGCGGTCCCTTCAGGGAGACAATCTGCTCAAATTCCATTGTGCCCAGGCCCACGAGCCGGGGCTCCCAAAGAATGTCACAATTCTTGATAACCGGGGCATTTACCACATATTCCTTACCGAGATATTCCAAAAGCACCTTCCAGCCTTCGGCCAAAATATTTGCAGAACCTTTTCTTGCCGTAATTGCATCGGCCCACCGATCAACGGTATCCATGTCCCGTTTTAGAGGCAGGTCAAAACCGGTTCCGTCCAGAATGCCCTCTTCGTAGTTTGTCATAAGAAAATCCAGCATGCCCCCGAAGGTAAACATGTCAAGCCCCAATCTGTCTAACTTGTCGGTCATGCGAAGACTCGCTGTCCTGTCTGAGGCACTATTTAGATCAAACAGGCGCCCTATGAAAAAACTGTTGAAATAAGAAGTAGTGGTTGTCTTGAACCCCTTATAAGGTCCTTCCATTACCTCTAAATTATCCTTATCCGGTGTAAAACATGACGGACATCCCAAACGTTTTACATTGAAGCTCCTGTAAACATCCGGTCCGTACAGTTCGCTTGCCTTTTCGCCGGGAAAAACACGGCTGAAGCTTCTGCATGAAGTAAACTGTTTAATGTAATTATCCCAGTTCTCCATAATGCCTAATTCAAGCACCCTCGGATGATTTTTGAATCTCTTAAGTCGTTCACGGATACCGGCAAGAAGGATTTTGAGTTCCTTTGGGTCATAAATCTTCGGACGATTTTCGCCTGAGGCTATTATGGCCTTCAGGTTTTTTGATCCCATTACGGCCCCTAATCCGCCTCGTCCTAAGGTGGCTGCCTTATCCACTAAGGCCATAGAAAAAACCACCCCGTTTTCACCTGAAGGACCGATTGCGATGACACTCGGTTTTGGCCCGTTATGGGATTTTTTGAGTGCATCCGTAGTCTCAAAAATATCAAGTCCCCACAGATCAGTGGCATCAAGCAGGCGTGGCCCCTCATTGTCAAGTGAGATTACGACAGGCTTTTTGGCCCTGCCGTTGATAATCATGTGATCAAAACCTGCCCCCTTGAGATTGAGAGCAAAACGCATGGAGCCCACGGATTCCGAGATCGTGCCGTTTAGAGGAAAGCGTGTGGTTGCGACTATCTTGGCAGCTCCCGGGGAGCCTGTGCCGACCAGCGGACCTGAGCCGAGGACTATACGGTTATC